>Ga0209690_1002210_pt1 | contig 11119 bp, 10 predicted proteins | sample GraSoiAngelo_150_FD_186164 | JGI IMG/M metagenome (GOLD analysis project Ga0209690, IMG submission 186164) | Grasslands soil microbial communities from the Angelo Coastal Reserve, California, USA - 14_1009_09_40cm (SPAdes) (version 2) | ecosystem: Environmental > Terrestrial > Soil > Grasslands ...
GTCGGCCCCCGTGGAGCTCCTGGGGCACGGCACGACGATCGCGACCAACGCGCTGCTCGAGCGGCGCGGGGCGCGGGTGGTCCTGGTGACCACGCGCGGCTTCGAGGACCTGCTCTGGCTCAGGCGACAGGACCGGGCCGCGCTGTACGACCTGGCGCGCGATCATCCCCCGCCGTTGGTTGCCCGGCCGGAGGTTGTGGGCCTCGCCGAGCGCATGGGGCCGGCGGGGGTGCAGGAGCCGCTGAGCGACGCCGAGGTAGCGCGCGTCGTCGCGGCAGTGCAGGCGCTGGCGCCAGAATCGGTGGCGGTCGCTTTGTTGTTCGCGTTTCGACACCCCGAGCACGAGCGGCGCATCGCGGGGGCGCTGCGAGGGGCGCTCGGGGAGGTGCCGGTCGCGGCCAGCCACGAAGTGCTGCCCGTGTTCCGCGAATTCGAGCGCTTCAGCACCACGACGGCCGAGGCCTACCTGCGGCCCAAGGTCTCCTCCTACCTGGCGCGGCTCGATCGGGAGGCGCGGTCTCGCGTCGGGACGCTGCGTATCATGACGTCGGCGGGCGGCACCCTGGCGCCGCCCGCGGCGGCGGGCCGCGCGGCAGCGCTCGCGTTGTCGGGCCCCGCGGGCGGTGTGGTGGGGGCGCAGCTCGTCGGTGCCGCGGTCGGGCTGTCGGAGCTGCTGACGCTCGATATGGGCGGCACGAGCGCCGACGCGAGCCTCGTGACGGGCGGTACGGCGGTGCACAACGGCACGGGGGCGGTCGCGGGCGTCCCGCTGGCGCTCCCCTCGATTCTGATCGAAACGGTGAGCGCGGGTGGCGGCAGCATCGCGCGCCTCGACGAGGGCGGCGCGCTCAAGGTGGGGCCGGACTCGGCCGGCGCGGTTCCCGGGCCCGCGTGCTATGGACGGGGCGGCACGCGCCCGACGGTCACGGACGCCTGCCTCGTGCTCGCGTGGCTCGATGCCGCTACTCCGCTCGCCGACGAGCTGCGGCTCGATCCCGGCGCCGCCGAGCGCGCCGTCGCGGCGCTCGGCACGGGCGCCGGGAGCGATCCCACCAGGATCGCCTGCGGCATCGTCGCAGTCGCGAGCGCCGTGATGGCTCGGGCCCTGCGGCGCGTGAGCGTGGCGCGCGGGCTCGACCCGCGACGCATGGCCCTGGTGCCGTTCGGCGGCGCCGGCCCGCTGTTCGGCTGTGCGCTCGCCGACGCGCTCGGCATACGCACGATCGTCGTTCCGCCGCATCCGGGCGTGCTGTCCGCCCTCGGACTCGCCGCGGCGGCGGAGCGCGTGGACGTGCTCGCGTCCTATCACCGCGAGCTCGACGGGCTGCAACCGACCGACATCGGGCGTGCGTTCAGCCCGCTGCTGCGGAACGGCAGCGAGCAGCTCCCCGGCGCGGCTCTGTGGCGGTACGTCGACTGCCGGTTCGTCGGGCAAGGCTACGAGTTGACGATCCCGGTCGCCACCAACAATCCCCGGCAGATCCGGGATGCATTCCTGGCGGCGCACAGGGAGCGACTCGGGCACGAGGGGGTTGGCCAGGCGGTCGAGCTGGTCAACTTGCGGGTCGTCGCGGTCCGGGAGGCGCCGCTGCCCCAGCTTGCGGGCAATGCGGGCACCACGCGCAGCACGGCCAAGTCGCGCGGTCGGCGTGCCGTCGTCTTGGGACGGGGGACCAAGCGCGTGACGGCGGCGCTCTGGCCCCTCGACGATCTGGCGGCCGGCGTGACGCTCGACGGCCCGGCGATTCTCGCGGGCCGCGATGCCACGGCGCTCATCGAGTCCGGGTGGCGGGGCACCGTCCACCAGTCGGGGGCGATCCTGGTGGAGCGGGTATGACGCTCGACGCGGTGGCCCTCGAGGTGATGGGGCACGCCTTCGCTGCGATCGCGGAGGAGATGGGGCTCGTCCTGATTCATGCCGCGCCGTCGCCCAACATTCGGGAGCGCCGCGACTGTTCGGCGGCGCTGTTCGACGCCGACGGCGCGATGACCGCCCAGGCGGCCCACATTCCGGTCCATCTCGGCGCCATGGCGGAGTCGGTCGCCGCGGTGCGCGCGCTCGCGTCCCCTCCCCGGCCGGGGGACGTCTTCATCCTCAACGATCCCTACACCGGCGGATCGCACCTTCCGGACATCACGCTGATCGGCGCGGTCGATATCGGAGGTGCGGTCGGCGGGTACAGCGTGGTGCGCGCGCACCATTCGGATGTCGGAGGCGTGCAGGCGGGTAGCATGCCGGCCGGCGCGCGTGAGATCTTCGCCGAAGGCGTGATCCTCCCGCCGCTGTTGCTCACGCCGGAGGTGGAGCGGATGCTGCTCGCGAACGTGCGCACGCCGGAGATGCGGCGCGGTGACCTGGCGGCCCAGCGGGCGGCCGTGGAGCGGGGTGCGGACGGCCTGCGGGCCCTCGCCGCGCGCTACGGCTGGCCCGCCGTGGGGGAGGCGGCCCGCGATCTGCTGGACTACGCCGAGCGCCGCACCCGTGAGGCGCTGGGGCGCATCGCGGTCGCCGGCCTCACCGCCACCGACTGGCTCGAGGGAGACGGTGTCGACGACGCCGATATTCCCATTACGGTGCGGATCGATATCCGGGACGGTGTGTTGCACGCCGACTTCACAGGCACCGCGCCGGTCGCGCGGGGGAACGTCAACTGCCCCCTGGCGGTCGCCCGGTCCGCGGTGCTGTTCGTGGTACGCACGCTGCTCCCGGAGGATGTCCCGACGAACGGCGGCGTGGGGCGGGCCGTGCGCGTCACCGCGCCCGACGGATGTCTCGTGAATGCGCGCCATCCCAGCGCTGTCGCTGCGGGCAACGTCGAGACGTCACAGCGCATCGTCGACACGCTGTTCCTGGCGCTGGCGCGCGGCGGGATTCCCGTGCCCGCGCAGGGCCAGGGAACCATGAACAACGTCACGTTCGGCGGGCAACTTGCGACGGGGAACGGGCAACGGGGCGGTGGGGTGACTGGTGGCTGGACCTACTACGAGACCATCGGGGGTGGACAGGGCGCGAGCCCGAACGCATCCGGCCCTTCTGGGGTGCACGTGGGGATGTCCAACACGCGCAACACGCCGATCGAGGTCCTGGAAATGGAGTATCCCTTACGGCTGAAGACCTACGCCTTGCGGCGGGGCAGTGGGGGAGTCGGGCGGTGGGCGGGTGGGGACGGCGTGGTGCGCGAGTTCGAGGCGCTGGCGCCGATGGAGCTGAGCGTGCTCGCCGAGCGGCGGCGCCATGAGGCGGCGGGCGCGGCGGACGGCGGGCACGGCGCCGCAGGGCGGACTATCTTGAACGGCACGCCCGTCGCGTCCAAAGTGAACACGCTGCTCGCACCCGGTGACGTGCTCCGCATCGAGACGCCGGGCGGCGGTGCGTGGGGAAAACCGGAACAAGGAGACGCGCGATGAACTGGGTGCTGGTGGGTCTGATCGGCCTCACGGCCGGCGTGGTATCCGGGCTGTTCGGGGTCGGGGGCGCCATCCTCATCATTCCGGGCCTCGTGTTTCTCGCCGGGCTGTCCCAACACGCGGCGCAGGGCACATCGCTTGGGGCGCTGCTGCTCCCCGTCGGGTTTCTGGGCGCGCTCGAGTACTACCGGCGGGGTGAGGTGAACATCCCGTACGCGGCGATCATCGCGGTCGGCCTGTTCCTTGGAGCGTTCGTCGGCGCCAAGCTGGCGGGGTCGATGGGGGACCTGGCGCTGCGGCGGGCGTTCGGGGTGTTTCTCCTGCTGGTGTCGGCACGCCTGCTGTTCAGCTAGGTGTTGGACTCGAACACCTTGGCGTCGACGAACAGCTGGAACAGCTGGCCGTCGAGCTGGCCGGCCCGTACCTCTTCGTCCATGATGTCCAGCGCCCGCACCGGCGGGACCGCCGGCTTGTAGGGCCGATCCGCGGCGGTGAGCGCGTCGTAGATGTCGCTGATCGTCATCATCCGTGTCTGGACCGGGATGGCGTCCCCCGTCACGCCCCGCGGGTAGCCGTGACCGTCGAGCTTCTCGTGATGCCCGTACGCGATCAGCGGGATGTCGTGCAGCTCCCGCGTCCAGGGGATTTCCTTGAGGAAGCTGTACGTGTGATTCACGTGGCTCTCGATCTCGAGCCGCTCCGCCTCGTCCAGGCTCCCTTTGGGAATCGTCAGGTAGCGCACTTCCTTGTCCGTCAGGTAGGGGCGGGGGACATCGGCCAGGTCTTGGTACGTCCGGCCCGCCAGCACGAGTAGCTCTTCGAAGTGCGTGGCGGGGAGCACCGTCGGCTCGTTCGCCTGTAACACCGTCGTCATGAAGCGCTCGAGCTCGGCGAGCTCCGCGGCGTGCTCTTGCTGGAGCGCCTGCAGGAACTGCTCGTACCCTTTGCGCCCGTGCGTCTCGAGGAACTCCGCGCGCTTGCGCCAGAACTCCCGCTCCGCGCTGCGCCGCACGAAGTCGTGTCGCTGGCGGATCAGCTCCAGTTGCAGCGGATAGAGCTTCTTCGCCTTCACCAGCACTTGCTCTCGCACGCCGACCTTGCCGAAGTCGTGCAGCAGGCCGGCGTAGCGGATCTCGCGCACCTGCTCGCGGCTGAACCTGACCGCGCGATAGGGCCCGTCGTCGGCGCGGTCCACCACCGCCGCCAGGCGTACCGTCATGTTCGCGACCCGTCCCGAGTGGCCGAACGTGGTCGGGTCGCGCTGCTCGATGGCGCGCACGGCGGCCTGCACGAACCCTTCGAACAGCCGCTCGATCTCGCGATACAGCTGGCCGTTCTCGATCGCCACGGCCGCCTGGCCGGCGAGCGCCGTGACGAGCTCGACCGTCCGCTTCGAGAAGGGGACCACCTGCTGGTCCACGTCATCGGGGGTCGCCAGCACCGCCTCGAAATGGCGCTTGCGGTTGATGAGCTGCAGCACGCCGATCACCTGCTCCTTGTGATCCTTCATCGGGATCACGAGCATCGACTTGGTGCGGTAGCCGTAGCGCTCGTCGAAGGAGCGGTTGATCGTGTACTCCACGTCGGGCGGCAGGAAGTACGCGTCGTCGATGACGAGCGGTTCCCCCGTCACGGCGGCGTAGCCGGCGAGGCTCGACCGATCCATCGGCATGGTGAACTCGACGAACGGGGCTTCGGGCTTCGAGTACGTCTGTGCCAGGCGGAAACGCAGCCGCTTCTCCCCCGGCTCGCCTTCGATCAGGTACAGGCTGCCCGCGTCGGACGAGGTGATGCGCCGCGATTGGGTGAGGATGAGGTCGAGCAGGGTATCGAGGTCGCGCTCCGTGCCGAGCGCCACGCCGATGTGCGTGAGCTCGGCGATCTCGCGGCCGCGGCTGGCCGCTTCGGCCCGGGCCCGGGCGGTCTCCGCGCGAGCGGCCGCCTCCCGATACCCCGCCCGCACGGCGACGAGCAGCTGGCGCACGCCGGCGGGGTGGCGGACGTAGCCGGAGAACAGCTCGCCCGGCATCTCCGCGGGCAGGTCGGGCTCTCCATCGCGCCCCAGCGCCACGATCGCGCCACCCGCGTCCACGAAGGCGCGCAGCACGTCGAGCGGCAGGGTCGAACGGCTCTCGGAATCGAGCACCAGCACCGTGGGCCGCTCGTCCACCGCGAGGTCGCGCGGCAGGCGCACCTCGCGCACCTCGATTTGCGCCCCTTCCAGTGCCGGCGCCGCGCTCGCCGGCCGCCACGTCGGCGTGTGTAGCAGGACGTATCTAATCGCGCACCGCGGTCACGAGGTCTTTTCGCGCTTCAACCCGTCCGAGGCTTCGGCGAAGTCGGGGAACACCTGGAGCGCCTTCTCGTACATCTCGACCGCCTTGGCCTTCTGCCCACGGTCGTGGTACAGCAGAGCGCGCGAGTAGTAGGTGAGCGCCTCGGTCGGTACCTGCCGGTTCATCGGTTGCGCCGACGCCCGCTGCGGCAGCGCCGGCAGGTTGGCATCCCGCATCAGCTTCGCCGCCACGGTGCGAATCAGGTCGAACAGATGATCGCGCTGCATCCGGTCCGACTCGACTTTGACGATCTCGCTCGTCTCGACATTGATGAGCCGGGCGTCGAGCCGGAAATCGCCGTAGAAGTCGATGAAGACGCCCGTGACGACATACCGCGCCCCGACCAGCTTGCCGATCTTCGCCGCGGTCTGTGGATCCACCCGCCCCGCCCCCGCCGCGCCCAGGTTCTGCTCGTCGAGCAGCTTCTGCAGCTCGTCCCGCTCCACCACCCGAACCGCGGCATTGGCGGCGAGATCGGAGATCATCAATCCCGCGATACCCTTCTGGAGCGCGTCGAAGTTGTCCTTGTCTTGTCCGTACGAGCCGCCGTTGTCGAACGGAAAGACGGCGATCCCGGGACGCGTGTCCTGTGCTTGGGCTCGGCCTCCCGGCCCCCCGACGGCGGGCCACAGCAGAGCGGCGGTCCCGAGCGAAACGATCGAACGTGCCAGCATAGCGTGCTCCTCGAATCAGAGAGTCAGGGTCGCCCCTTCTTGTCCCGCCAGCACTTCCACCGGCGTACCCCGTGCTTTGGCGGCCCGGCGTGCCGCGGCGAGCATGCCGTCGACGTCGGCGTCCCCGTGCTCCGGCTCGTGGTGGAACAGCACGAGGCGTCGCACCCCGGCGTCCGCCGCGAGTGTCACCGCCTCCTCGAAGGTGGAATGGCCCCAGCCGCGGTGCTGCTCGAGCTCCTGCGGCGTGTACATCGCGTCGTGGATCAGGAGCTCCGTGTTCGCGAGGAATGCGACGAAGTCGTTGCGCCACGACGCCGGAGTGTCGTAATGGCCCCCGGGGCCGAGCTCGTTGTCGGTCACGTACGCCATGCTCGCGCCCCCCCCGGCCGGCGTCAGGCGATACCCCAGCGTCGTGCCGGGGTGCCGCAGCCGCATAGCGCGCACGCGGAACTCGCCTACCGTGAACTCCCCGCCACCCGGCTCGACCTGCCGTACCGTGAGCTTGGCCGACAAGGCATCGAGCGGGACCGGGAACACCGCCGGGTCCATTTGCTGCCGCAGGATCGCCTCGAGTGACGTGGTCCCCTGCCGCGAGCCCCAGATCCGCACCGCGTTTCCCGGGGAGAAGAACGGCTTGAAGTGGGGCAGGCCCTGGATGTGATCCCAATGCGCGTGCGAGAGCAGGATCTCCGCCTGGACCGCGCCGTTGTTGCGCTCCGCGAGCTTGAGCCCCAGCGCGCGGATGCCCGTGCCGGCGTCGAGGATCACGAGTTGACCGCCAGGGCCCTCCACGGCCACGCACGGCGTGTTGCCGCCATAGCGCGCGGTGTGGGCCCCGGGGGTGGGGATCGAGCCTCGCGTTCCCCAAAAAGTCACCGTGTAGGCCATCGGTCCCGGCACGCCGTGTCTAGGGCTAAGTTATGGAAAATTCGGCACGTAGAACAAGCCGCCGGCTCACCCGCTCCCCGTGACCCAACTCACGCGAGCGGGGCGTGCCTCACGACCGCCCGGCCGACGCCTCCAGCGCGGCGCGATCCCGGATCAGGATCTCGCGACGGCTGATCTCGATGTAGCCCTTCTCGACCAGCTCGCGCATGGTGCGACTCACCGTCTCGCGGCTCGAGCCGATCATCTGGGCGATCGTGTGGTGGGTGAGGCGGCGGGTAATGCGGGTCGAGCCGGCTTCGTCGGCGAGGTCGAGCAGCAGCTGGGCCACCCGACCGTTGACGTCGAGGAGCACGAGGCTCCCCACCTTCTCGTCCACGCGGCGCAGCCGGCGCGACAGCTCCCGCAACAACCCCATCGCGATTCCGGGCGACTGCTGCAGGATGCTCTGAAAGTCCTCGCGCCGGATCACGAGGAGGTTCGAGTCCTCCATCGCGATCACGTGCGCCGAGCGTGGCTCTTCGTCGATGAGGGACATCTCGCCGAAAAAGTCCCCCTCGCCCAGCACGGACAGGATCACTTCGCGCCCATCTTCTCCGATGAGCACCACCTTGACCTGCCCCTTGGCCACCACGTACAGCGCGTCCCCGGGGTCGTCCTCGAACAGAATCACGGAGTTGCGCGGGTAGCTGCGTTCGCGGGTGATCTCGGCTACCCGATCGAGCTCGGCAGGGGAGAGTTGGCCGAACAGCGGGACCTTCTGGAGGATGGCCGTTACCGACACGCGGGCGTCCCCTGGGGCTGGAGGGCTGATGGTGGGGCAAGCTTACGTGGTGACGTGCTCGGTGTCAATGTGGTGCCTTGCCCCCAACTTATGACGCCAGTTATATTTCCAGACTTCGTGTCGTCCGAACATCTAGCAAGGATACAGTGCAGTGAAATCCGGGATTCACCCCGCCTACCGGCGCGCCCAAGTCCAGTGCGCCTGCGGAAACAGCTTCGTGACGCGGTCCACGGTACCCGTGATCCACGTCGAAATCTGCGCCAAGTGCCACCCGTACTACACCGGGAAGCAGAAGCTCCTGGATACGGCAGGGCGCGTGGAGCGGTTCCGCCAGAGATACGCCACGGACAAGACTCCAGGCTGATGCATGGAGGCCCGACTCCGCCAGGCGCTCGCGCGGGCGGAGGAGGTCGCCCGAGCCCTGGCCGACCCCGAGACCGCGCGGAATCCGGCCAAGCTGCGAGAGCTCGGTCGCGAACATGCGCGGCTGGACGCCATTCTCCAGACCCATGAGCGGCTCACCCGGCTGGAGCGTGAGCTGGGCGAGGCACGCGAGATGGCGCACGACCGGGACCCGGAGCTGGCGCAGCTCGCCCGCGTCGACGCCGAGCGGCTGCGCCCTGACGTGGAACGGCTGGAGCGCCAGCTCGCCGAGCAACTCACCCCCGCCGATCCCATGGCCGACCGCGACGCCATCGTCGAGATCCGCGCCGGCACGGGCGGGGACGAGGCCGCGTTGTTCGCGGCCGATCTGTTCCGGATGTACACGCGCTACGGCGAGCGACGCGGCTGGAAGATCGAAGTCGTCTCGCTCTCCGAGGGTAACTCGAGGGGTCTGAAGGAGGCGATCTTCGCCGTGCGCGGGCCCAAGGCGTACGGCGCGTTGCGATACGAGTCCGGCGTCCACCGCGTGCAGCGCATCCCTGAAACCGAGGCGCAGGGCCGGCGGCACACGTCCGCCGCCACGGTCGCAGTGCTCCCAGAGGCGGAGGAGGTGGACGTCAAGATCGAGGAGAAGGACCTGCGGATCGACGTGTTCCGCTCGGGCGGGCCGGGTGGTCAGAGTGTCAACACGACCGACAGTGCGGTGCGCGTCACGCACCTGCCGAGCGGCCTGGTGGTGCAGTGCCAGGATCAGAAGAGCCAGCTGCAGAACAAGGTCAAGGCCCTGGAGGTGCTGCGCGCGCGGCTGCTCGACCGGATGCTGGCGGAGCAGGAAGGAGCGCGCGCCCGGGAGCGTCGCGCCCAGGTCGGCACGGGCGACCGGTCGGAGAAGATCCGCACGTACAACTTCCCCCAGAACCGCGTCACCGATCACCGCATTCATTACACCGTTCACAACCTAACCGAGGTGCTCGACGGCGACCTCGATGACCTCATCAACGCCCTCCGGTTGGCCGGAGAAAAGGAACGCCTCAGTGCCTGAGCGCGTGGCGCCGCACGCGTCGATCGCGGAGGCGCTCGACCGGGCGAGCGAGCGCCTGGCCGCCGCCGGGCTCCCCAGCGCGCGTCGCGAAGCGACCTCGCTGTGGGCCGTCGTCGCCGGGAAAAAGCCGGGCGACGTGTGGCTCTCGCGCGAGGAGTCGCCCCCGCCGCAGCTGGTCGAACGGTTCGGGGAAGCCGTGGCCCGCCGCTCGCGCGGCGTCCCGTTCGCCTACGCCGTCGGTTGCGTGGGGTTTCGGACGCTCGAGCTGGCGCTCGATCCACGGGCGCTGATCCCGCGGCCGGAAACCGAGGGGCTGGTGGATCTGGTGCTCCAGTGGGCGGGGCCCGGGGCCCGGGCCCCGGGTGCCGGGGACCGCGGCATCGCCGCCGATATTGGGACTGGCTGCGGCTGCATCGCGCTGGCGCTGGCCGTCGAAGGTGCCTTCGAGCGCGTGATCGCGGTCGAGCGCTCGGCCGCAGCCGCCGCGTTGGCACGGGAGAACGTCGCCCTCGTTCGCCCCCGCGTGCCGGTCGACATCCGGGAGGGGGATCTCCTGGCCCCGCTGGCCGACGTGCGCTGCCGGACGATCGTAGCGAACCCGCCGTACCTCACCGCGGCGGAGTACGCCGCGCTCGACCCGGCCGTACGCGACTTCGAGCCGCGCGAGGCGCTCGTGAGTGGGGTCGAGGGGCTCGACGCGACCCGTGCATTGCTCGCCGGTGCAGCCGCCTGCATGGTGCCGCAGGGGCTGCTGGCCGTCGAGATCGACGAACGGCGCGCCGAGCAGGTGCGAGGGCTGGCACTCGGCTACGGCTGGGATCGCGTCGCCGTCCACGATGACCTGTTCGGGCGGCCGCGGTTCTTGCTGGCCTTTGCCAAGGAGGAGGCGTGATCGACCAGAAGGCGCAGGAGCTCGGCCGGCTGCTGGGGCAGAGCGAGGAGTACAAGACGCTGGTCCGGGCGAGCGACCGGATGCGCGAGGACGCGACCTGCAAGCAGCTCCTGGCCGAGGTCGAGCGGATCGCCCAGGTGATCGAGCGCGCGGCGCAGGAGAACCGGGAGCCCGCGCGCGAGCAGGTCGAGCAGTACGATCGCGCGCTCCAGAGCGTCCAGTCGAATGCGGTGTATCAGCAGGTCGTAGCCGCGCAGGCGAACTTCGAAAAGCTCATGGCCAAAGTGAACGCGCGGATCTACGAAGGCATGAAGCAGGGGGCCGCGAGCCCGATCATCACGCTGGGATGACGTTCATTGTGGTGGAGGGCCCCGAGGGGGCGGGGAAGTCGACGCTGGTGCGTTGGCTCGCGGATCGGTTTCAGGGCGAAGGCCGGCCGGTCGTGACCGTGCGGGAACCCGGCGGCACGCCGGTGGCGGAAGCGGCACGCAAGGTGGTGCTGCACTTTCCCCAGGAACTGGCGCCCGCTGAGGAGTTGTTCTTGTTCCTGTTGGCGCGCGCCCACGTCGTGCGTACCGTCATCCGGCCGGCACTCGAGGCCGGTCAGGTGGTGCTCGCGGACCGGTTCGAGCTGTCCACCATGGCCTACCAGGTGGCCGGCGGCGGGTTACCATACGATGAGGTGGTGCGGGCCAACCGTTTGGCCACCGGCGG
>Ga0209690_1002220_pt1 | contig 11091 bp, 9 predicted proteins | sample GraSoiAngelo_150_FD_186164 | JGI IMG/M metagenome (GOLD analysis project Ga0209690, IMG submission 186164) | Grasslands soil microbial communities from the Angelo Coastal Reserve, California, USA - 14_1009_09_40cm (SPAdes) (version 2) | ecosystem: Environmental > Terrestrial > Soil > Grasslands ...
TGCAATTGCAGCCCATTGATCGTCTCTGTACGACGCTGCGCGACCTCGCAAGCGAGCAGTTGACGGGCCATGGCCTGCGATTGTACGGTGTTTGTGAAAGCGTAAAACGCGCTACGCAAATTTTTTCTTTGCGCGTCTTTCACCGCTTCGCTATTGTCGAGGCAAGGAATGCTCGAAGCACCCACCGGACCCGCCACACCACGCCCTCTGCTCGATGCCGGCTATACGGTGGGACTCCTGGCGGTCGCTATCCTCTCCGGCTACGGCCTGCTGGCGCCCGAGCGACTCGGTCTCCTCATGGAGTCGGAGCCGCCCGCGCGCGTGGTCGCGTCCATCAACCCGCGCGTGAGCGATCAGCCGCCCGCGCCTCCCGCGAAGACGCTGCAGACGGCGCGGCTCACGCCCGACGCGCGGCGCGCGCGCGCGCGGCCCGTGCCCGACGTGCGGCCCGCGCCCCAGCCCGCGCAGCCCGAGCGCCCGCGCGGCACGTGGTCAGGCGCCGTGAGCGGCAAGGTGCTGGACCAGGACGGACAGGCCCTCGTCGGCGCGTCCGTGGTGGGGGGCGGCGTCGAGACGCGCGTCGGCGACGACGGGGCGTTCACGGTGACGCCGCCGCCGGACGCGACGCTGATCGTCAAGCGTCCGGGATACATGAAGGTCAGCGTGGAGCCCACGCCGATGAAGGGACCGCTCGAGGTCGTGATGCGGCCGCAGGCGATCAAGGCGGCCTACCTCACCTACTTCGGCTTCGGCGATCGCACCATCCGCAGCCGCGTGCTCGACCTGCTCGAGCGTACCGAGTTGAACGCGGTGGTCATCGACGTCAAGGGCGACCGCGGCTGGATCATCTATCCGACGCGTGTCGAGCAGGCGCTGGCCATCGGCGCCCAGGGGCCGGCCACCCTGCGCGACTTCGACGGCATGATGGCCGACCTCAAGGCCCGCGGCGTCTACACGATCGCGCGGATCGTGACGTTCAAGGACAACATCCTGGCCACAAGGCGGCCCGACCTGGCCGTCCTGGACGCCCGCACCGGCAAGCCGTGGACCGATCGCGAGAACCTCGCGTGGGTCGACCCGTTCCGCGAAGAGGTATGGAACTACAACGTCGCCATCGCGAAGGAAGCCGTCGAGCGCGGCTTCGACGAGGTCCAGTTCGACTACGTGCGCTTCCCGACCGACGGCAAGCTGCAGGCCGCCAAGTACCTCAAGCCCGTCACCAAGGAGACGCGGCTGCCGACCATCGCCGCCTTCCTCGAGCTGGCGCGCAAGGAGCTGGGCGCGCGCGGCGCCTACGTGGCCGCCGACCTCTTCGGCTACACCGCGTTCAACGAGAACGACACGGACATCGGCCAGCGCATCGAGGAGCTGGCGCCGCACCTGGACTACCTCTGCCCGATGGTCTATCCCTCGGGCTACCACGTCGGCATCCCGGGCTTCCGCAACCCCGTCCAGAACTCCTACGCGGTCGTGCGCGAGAGCGTGCGGCTGATGCGCAGGCGCGCGGGGCACACGCCGGCGCGCGTGCGGCCCTGGCTGCAGGACTTCAAGGACTACGCGTTCGACCGGCGCATCTTCGGCATATCCGAGATCCGCGACCAGATCCGCGGCACCGACGAGGGCGGTGGCACCGGGTGGATGCTGTGGAACCCGCGCAACGACTACACGGGCGCGGCCCTCCGGGCCAAGAGCCCGCTGGCGGCCCGATGAGGCTCGCCCTCGTCGCCGTCCTGGTGCTGGCCGCCGCGCTGATGTTCGCCGCCTTCGTGTGGGCCGATCAGCGCACCGCCAACGAGCTCGGGCGGCTGATGATTCTCGAGTACCACAAGGTCGACTATCCCGAAGATCGCTGGACGCGCACGCCCGAGAACTTCCGGCGCGACCTCGAGACCCTCTACGCGCGCGGCTACCGGCTGCAATCGCTCAACGCGCTCCTCGACGGCCGCATCACGGTGCCGGCCGGCACCACCCCGGTCGTGCTCACCTTCGACGACTCGTCGCCCGGCCAGTTCCGCTACGTCGAGACCAACGGCGCGCTCGAGATCGACCCGAAGTGCGCGGTGGGCATTCTGGAGGCCTTCCTGCACGAGAAGCCGGACTTCGGCCGCGCCGCCACGTTCTACGTGCTGCCGGGCGCCAGCAAGCCCAATCGCCTCTTCAACCAGCCGGAGTACGAGGGCAAGAAGCTCCAATATCTGGTGTCCCACGGCTACGAGATCGGCAACCACACGCTCTGGCACGCCAACCTCGGCAAGTACGACGAGGCGGTCGTGCGCCTGCAGATCGCCGAGGCGCAGCAGTGGATCCAGCGCCACGTGCCCGACTACAAGATCCGCACGATCGCGCTGCCGCACGGCGTCTACCCGCGCGAGGTCGCGTGGGCGCTCCGGGGCAGCGCCAAGGGCACCGCGTACGAGCACGACGCGATCCTCATGGTGGCCGGCGGCGCCGCCCTCTCGCCGTTCGCGCGCGGCTTCGATCCGATGCGCCTGCCGCGCATCCAAGTCCTCGAGCGCGACCTTGCCTCGTGGCTCGCGTGGTTCGACAAGCACCCCCAGGAGCGGTTCGTGAGCGACGGCGATGCCGCAACCGTCACCGTCCCCGCCGATCGCCGCGAAAAGCTGAAGCCCGACGTCAAGCTGCGCGTCATCGAGAAGTGAGCATCAGCGCCCGACGGGTGTCCTTCAGAACGGTCGTCGCGTGGGGGGTATGGGGGGCGCGCCTCGCAGCCCCCCATCTACCATCAACATCGGAGGTCACACCACGCGTATAGGTCCGGAGCACTAACGGTAGATGAGGTACGACGCGCGCCGGTTCAGGAAGCTGTTCCGCTCCATCTCGGTCCACGCCACCAGCCGATCCAACGACTCGTTCCGCAAGAAGGCCCACATCGTCGCGCGATTCACCAGGAGGTTCTGGATCGCCTCGGGCCTGAACTGGTCGCGGTGACGGCTCCGTAGCGTCCTCGCGATCGCCAGCCCCACCGTCACCGGCCGGATCGTCTCCCGGTCCGTGACGACGACGCGGACGCCGCCGCAGGGCATCCCCGCATACATGTCGGCGCTCGGCGTGAAGACCACGGGCTCGAAGGCCACGCCGCGCAGCCGCAGCGCGTTCAAGTCCTGGCTCACGCGGTGCGGATCGAGCCAGGGCGCCCCGACGACCTCGAACGGCCGCTCCGTCCCCCGCCCCACCGAGACGTTCGTCGACTCCAGCAACCCGATCCCGGCATAGAGCAAGGCCTGCGTCAGCGAGCGGATATTCGGTGACGGGTTCACCCACGGCAGCCCCGTCTCGTCGAACCAGCGCCCACGCTCCCAGCCCTCGAGCGGCACGATCGTGAGCGACACGGGAATGTTCCGCTCGACGGCCGCCATGCGCCCGAACTCGCCGATGGTCATGCCGGTGCGCACGGGAATCGGATGGGGCCCCGTGAACGAGGCGAGGTCGGGATCCATCAGCGGGCCCTCGACGACGCGACCCGTGATGGGATTGGGCCGGTCGAGCACGAGCACGGGAACTCCCGCGCGCGCTGCCTCCTCCATCACGTAGACGAGCGTTGTGAGGTACGTGTAGTAGCGCACGCCCACGTCCTGGATGTCGAACACGATCAGGTCGAGGCCGCGCAGCATGAAGCCGGTCGGGCGTCGCGTATTGCCGTAGAGGCTCCACACCGGCAGCCCTGTGATCGCGTCGCGGCCGTGCGGCACCTCGGTATTGGCGTCGCCGGTGAGGCCGTGCTCGGGCGTGAAGATCGCCGACAGCTTCACGCGCGGCGACGCCGCCAGCAGGTCGATCGCGCGGCGACTCTGCGCGTCGATCCCGGTCTGGTTGGTCACCAGCCCCACCGTGTAGCCCGCGATCGGCGCGAAATCCTGCGCGACGAGCACGTCCAGGCCGGAGCGCACGACGGACGCGGGACGGGGGGGCTTCGCCTCGTCGCCGCCGTCGGCCGCGGGCGTGGTGGAGTCGCCCATCGCCACCTTGGTCCCGAGCTCCGGCACGAAGAGCGCCGCGCCCGCCGCCGCCGCCACGCGCATGCGCAGCTCGCGGATCTTGGTGGCGCCGCCGCCGCTGGGGTGCACGCGATTCGTGAGGAGGATCAGGTACGAGCGCGTGAGCGGGTCGATCCAGACGGAGGTGCCGGTGAAGCCGAGATGGCCCACCGCCTCCGGCGGAAAGAACGGCGACGCCGTGCGCGAGAAGGAGCTGGACACGTCCCAGCCGAGCGCGCGGCTGGCGTTGCCCTCGGGCGAGCGCGCCCACATGGTCGCGATCGTCGCCGACTTGAACACGCGCTTGCCTTCGAGCGCGCCGCCGTCCACGAGCATGCGGCAGATCCGCGCGAGGTCCCACGCCGTCGAGAACATGCCGGCATGCCCGGCCACGCCGCCGAGCACGCGCGCCCGTGGATCGTGGGCCTCGCCGACGAGCAGGTGGCCGTTCGCAAACTCGGTGGGCGCGACGCGGTCGCGCACGCGCCCAGACGGATTGAAGCCCGTGTCGCGAAGCCCGAGCGGCTTGAAGACGTGCTGATCGAGGTAGCGGTCGAGCGGCTCGCCCGAGACCCGCCGCACCATCTCGCCGAGCAGGATGAAGCCGGTGTCGCTGTACTGGAACGAGCTGCCCGGCGGGTAGTCGAACGGCAGCTTCGCAAGCAGCGTCGCCGCCTTCGGAAACCCGGGGCTCACGCTGCCGGCGGGCGGGATGGCGGGCAACCCCGCGCTGTGCGTGAGCAGACGGCGGACGGTCACCAGCTCGTGGGCGCGCCCGCGGAATTCCTTCAGGTAGCGGCCGAGCGGCGCGTCGAGCTTCACGTGGCCGCGCTCGACGAGCGACATCACGGCTAACGTGGTGCCGAGCGGCTTGGTCAGCGACGCGATGTCGAAGATCGTGTCCTCCGTCATCGCGACCGGCTCGGGCACCACGCGCCGCATGCCCCACGCGCGCCGGTAGACGATGTCGTCGCCGCGCCCGACCACCACCACGATGCCGGGAACCTCGCCGGAGCCGACGGCGTCGACGGCCGCCTCGTCGATGCCGCTCCAGTCCTGCGCCGACGCCTGGGCAGAGCTCAGCGCCAGCGCGAGAGAGAGGACCAGAAGAACGGCGGGGCGGACCGCCACGACCACGGGTTCGATCTTATCATCCTGCGCGGACCGGGTTGATATCCTAAGGGCCATGCAGTCGCCGATGCGACGGGTGTTCGTCACGGGCGGCACCGGCTTCGTGGGCCGGACGGTCGTCCAGGCCCTGCGGGCGGCTGGATGCGCGGTCCGCTGCCTGGTCCGCCGGGGCTCGGAGCGCGAGCTGCACGGCCTGGGGGCGATCGAGCGCGTCGAGGGCGACGTGATGGCACGGCAGTCGCTGGCCCAGGGGATGGCCGGCTGCGACGCCGTGATCCACCTGGTCGGCATCATCCGCGAGCACCCGTCGATCGGCGCCACCTTCGAGCGCGTCCACGCGCAGGGCACGATCAACGTCCTCGAGGCGGCCGCCGCGGTGGGCGCGCGCCGCTATGTGCACATGAGCGCGCTCGGCACACGGGCGGGCGCGCACTCACGCTATCACCAGACCAAGTGGGCGGCCGAGGAGGCGGTCCGCGCGAGTCCCATCCCCTGGACGATCTTCCGCCCGTCGATCATCTACGGCCGCGGTGACGGCTTCGTCACGATCCTCGCGGGCATGATCGGGCGCCTGCCGGTCGTGCCGGTGATCGGCACCGGCCGCCAGCGTCTGCAGCCGGTGCCCGTCGCGCACGTGGCGCAGGGCTTCGTCCGCGCGCTCTCGCTCGACGCCAGCGTGAAGCACACCTACGACGTCGGCGGCCCTGAGCCCGTGACGATGGTCGATCTGCTCGACCGGGTCGCCGCCGCCATGGGTCGCCGCCGCCCGCTGAAGGCGCACGCGCCGCTCGGCCTCGTGCGGGCGGCGACCACCGTGCTCTACCGTTTCCCCGGCTATCCGCTCACCCCCGACCAGCTCCTCATGCTCGAGGAAGAGAACACCTGCGAGCCGGGTGCGTTCTACGAGACCTTCGACCTCGTGCCGGTGCCGCTCTCCACGGGGCTGGCGGCGATGCTCGCCTGATGCCCTTCCGCCATCCCGACCGCTCGCACGACCTCGACACGCGCATCGAGCACGAAGTCCGCGAGCGCCTCGAGGAGGCGATCGACTTCGTCTGCCTCGACGCGCTCGTGCGCACGCGCCGGGCGCGCGCCCTGCCGGCGCCCGTGGCCGACAACGCCGCCGACCGCGCCGAGTACACGCAGCACGTCCTCGCCTTCCTCCGGCTGCTCCAGGCCGAGGTGCCGCCGCCCGATCCCACGTGTCGCGCGGGGGGCGGCGACGAGCAGCAGCGCCTGCTTGCCGCGCAGGTCGCGTACGCGCGGGCGCTGCCGGACTACTGGCAGCGCTTCGAGGCGCTCAGCGCCCGCTTCCTGGCCGAGCCCTCGCCGTCAGGCGGCGAGCGGCGCGGGGTGCTCGCCCGTCTCTTCGGCCGCAGTTGACCGCCAGGCGGCCAGCGCCCAGAGATTCTCGACGTCCTCGAGCGCGCGGCGCCAGCGGCCGTAGCCTTCCATCAGCGAGGCGCGGGCCTGGGCCAGCTGCGTCTCGGCTTCGTCCAGGCGCGTGCGCACCGCCGGAGTCATCGCGTGCGAGGTGACGCCGTCCGAAGGGACCGACGAAGCCAGTCGGTCGAGGAAGTGCGTGATTTCTTCATGCAGCAACCGCTCTACCGGGTTCATGTGGGAAACCTCCCCCGTCTTCTGTGGGACATATATACTCAACACACGTTGAGTTATTGTCAAGCCTCGATTTGAGCCCCGTCACCGCGGTCCTCCTGGCCAAGTCGATCCGCACGTTCTGCTACGGCTTCCTCGGGATCCTCCTGCCCGTCTACCTCGCCGACCACGGGATGAGCGCCACGGGCATCGGACTGGCGGTGACGTGCACGCTGGTCGGCAGCGCGGGGCTGACGTGGGCCGTGCGGCGCCCGGCCGAGCGCCTGGGTGCGCGCGCGGCGCTGAGCGCCCTCGCCGTGCTCTCGGCGCTCTCCGCCGCCCTGCTGCTCGCCTCGGAGCATCCCTGGATCGTGGTGCTCGCGGCCACGGTCGGCAATGTCGCCGTCGGCACCGGCGAGACCGGACCGTTCCTCTCGATCGAGCAGGTCGTCGTCGCGCGCGCGGTGACGGGCACGCGGCGGACGACGGTGCTGAGCGTCTATAATCTGCTCGGCTACGCGGCGTCCGGACTCGGCGCGGCGATCGTGGGACTGGCCGCGCCGCGCGCGCTCTTCGCGATCTTCCTCGCGGCGTCGGTCGGGCAGGCGCTGCTCTACGCGCGGCTCCCGGCCGTCGTTCCCGCCGCGCCGGCGGCGGCGGCAGGCCCCTCGTCGGCGCTGATCCGCCGGCTCGCCGCGCTGTTCGCGCTCGACTCCTTCGCCGGCGGCTTCGTGCTGCAGTCGCTCGTCGCCTATTTTCTGCACGAGCGCTACGGACTCGGCCTCGAAGCCCTCGGCCACATCTTCCTCGGAGCCCAGCTCGTGACCGCCGCCTCGCTGCTGCTCGCCCCGCGCGCGGCGCGCCGCTTCGGCCTGCTCAACACGATGGTGGCCTCGCACCTCGTGTCCAACGTCTTCCTCATCGCCATCGCCGCCGCGCCCACGGCCTGGGCGGCCGTCGCGTTGCTGTACGCGCGCCAGCTGCTGTCGCAGATGGACGTGCCGACGCGCCAGGCCTACGTCATGGCCGTGGTCGAGGATCGCGAGCGCGAGGCGGCGGCGACCACGACGACGCTCTGGCGGACGGTGGCGCAGGCGGTGAGCCCCACCGTGACGGGCTGGGTGATGGCCTCGGTGGCGCTCGCCGCCCCCTTCGTGCTGGGCGGAGGGCTGAAAATCGTGTACGACCTGATGCTATGGGTCACCTTCAAGGACGTGAAACCACGGGAGCTGACATGAGAAAATCGGATATCGTGATACTGCCTATGGCTTCGGGGACCCTCCGCTGAGCCCGCGCCGGAACTACGGCTTCGAGCGCCGCCGCAAGGAAGAGATCCGCAAGACCCGCCACGAGGCCAAGCTCCAGCGAAAGGCCGACCGCGCCACCCAGGGCGAGGTCGGCCCCGAGATGGGCACCGCCGCCGAGGCCGGCGCGCCGGCCGATCGCTGGGAGTGGTTTTCGCCCAGCCGCGGCCGCGTCGTGACCACCGAGCCCAAGCAGCGGCCGCCCGCCGATCCGCCCGATGACTGGACGCTGCTGACCGACGGCGTCGCCGCCACCGACACCGAAACCCCTCCCGCCTGACGCTCCCGCCCGCCGTGCACGGTCCTGTTGCGCCCCCTGGGGGGCGTTAGTGCGGAGTTCCCGTGCGCCCACTGGTGAGCGGACCAGTCACCGACCGCAACCAGGTCGAGGATGAGTAGCGCAGTGGCGCGGTTAGCGCCGCCGCGCGGCAGGGCTCGGGTGGGGCTCGTGAGACCCGTGTCTTCTGGGTACTGCGACGGCTCCGGCGGGGAATCGTGGCTCGCTGACAGGCGCCACGTAGGGTCGATTTGCGTGGTCTCACGAGCCCCGCCCGGGCGCCGCGCCGGCGCAACGGCCCGGCCGGACGACGCGCTACTTGATGGCGACGGCCTTGACCTGCTTCACGTCGGTGAGGCCGTCGAGCGCCTTGAGAATGCCGTCCTGCACGAGCGTCGTCATCCCATCGCCCTTGGCCGTCGTCACCATCTCGGTCACGCGCGCCTTGTTGGCGATCAGGCGCTTCATGGCGTCGTTGGCCACCAGGAGCTCGTGGATGCCGGCGCGGCCGCGGTAGCCGGAGTTGTTGCAGCTTCCGCAGCCCTTGCCGCGGAAGAGCACGAAGTCGTCACTGTACTCGATGCCGAACTTCGCGGTCTCCTCCTTGCCGCCGAAGGCGTGCTCCAGCTCGGCGAACTCGTCCTCGTCGGGGTGGTACTCCTCCTTGCACTCGGGGCAGATCCGCTTGACGAGGCGCTGGGCCAGCACGGCCAGCAGCGCGTCGGCGAAGTTGAAGGGATCGAGACCCATGTCGAGGAGCCGGATCACCGTCTCGACCGCGCTGTTCGTGTGCAGAGTACTGAAGACGAGATGTCCGGTCAGCGACGCTTCGATGCCCGTCTCGGCCGTTTCCTCGTCGCGCATCTCACCGACCATGATCACATCGGGGTCGGCGCGGAGGAAGGCGCGCATCGCCTGCGCGAACGTGAAGCCGATCTTCGGCTGCACCTGCACCTGCCGCAGGCCGTACTGCGTGATCTCGACCGGGTCCTCGGCCGTCCAGATCTTGCGCTCAGGCTTGTTGATGTAGCCGAGCACGGAGTGCAGCGTCGTCGTCTTGCCCGAGCCGGTCGGCCCCACGCAGAGGATCAGGCCGTACGGCTTCTCGGCCGCTGACTTCATCTCCCGGAGGTTGCGGTCGAGCATGCCGAGCTTGTCGATGGGAATCGGCTCGCTGGCGGAGAGGATCCGCATGACGACGTCCTCGTTGCCGCCCTGGGTCGGCAAGGTGGCCACGCGCAGCTCGATGTCGCGCCCGTCCGGCATCCGGAACTTGATCTTGCCGTCCGCGACGAGGGCGCGCCGGAAGGCGCCCGGGACGCGCTGGTACTCGTTGCAGCCGCCGTCGATGCGGAGCCGGATCATCGTGTCCTTCGCCGCGCCATAGGGCTCGATGTGGATGTCCGAGGCGCGCGCCTTGAAGGCGTCCACGATCACCTGGTTGGCGAGCCGGATGACCGCGCTGTCGTTCTCGTCGACCTCCGAGCCGCTGGCGTCCTGCTCCTTCTCGGCCTGCGCCTCGGCGCCGAGGTCGGACAGGATGTCGCTCATGCTCGCGCGGGCGCCGCCGGTGCCTTCGCCGCCCGCCATGCCCAGGAACTGTTGGATGTCCTTCTTGAGGCCGACCGCGAGCTGGATCTTGTGCCCGCGCATGACCTGGTGGATCGAGTCCACGCGCTGGATGTCCTGGGGGTTGTCGATGAGGACGATCGTCGTGCCGTCGTTGTCGCGCTTGAGCGGCAGCCAGAGGTTCCGCTTGAGGAACTCCAGCTTGAGGTCCTTCATGAGGTCGGGCGGCGGGATGATCCGCTCGTTGAACTCGACGAACGGCACCCGGTAGAACTGGCTCAGCGACGTCCCCAGCTCGCCCTTCGGGATCCTGTACTGGTCCAGCAGGACCGCCTCGACGTCGGTGTTCTTGTGGCGCGCGGCGGCGATGGCGGCGTTGACGTCGTCCTGGCTCATCAGGCCCTGGGCGAGCAGGTAGTCGAACTTGGTGCCGCGCTTGGCGCCGAGCTGCTGCTGGTTGTGGAAGGCGACGCCGAGCGTCTTGGCGATGCGGGCGACGTTGAGCTCGTCATCCTTGGTGAAGCGGCCGCCCTTCTTCTTGTTCAGCAGCTGGACCACGCCGACCACGAGCCGGTTCTCGTGCAGGATCGGCATGCCGAGGATCTGCGTGGTGCGGTACCCGGTCTTCTTGTCCCACGACGAGTCGAAGCGCAGCTTGGGGCTGACCTTGGCGACCTCGCCGGTGTCGTAGGCGTCCGCGATGTTGACGGTCTGGCGGCTGGTGGCCACGAAGCCCGCCACCGAGCCCTCGTTGATCGGAACCCGGATCTCCTTGACGGCGTCGAGGGCGAGGAACTTGGAGTAGAGCTCCTTCTTCTCTATGTCCACCACGTAGAGCGTCATGCGGTCGGCGTCGAGGAAGGAGAGGATGTCGCCCTGGATCTCAATGAAGATCGTGTCGAGGGTCTTCGCGGAGTGGATCCGATCGATCAGGTGGACGAGCTTCTGCTCGTTGGCCAGCCTTTCCTGCAGCACCAGGACAGATTCTTGGACCGCCAAAGCGCCTCCCCAGTGGCTGAAATCTGCCCAATCAGTCTAGCAGAATGGCCCGGTTAGCCGCACCGGGGTTGACGCGAGATCGCGGGGCCATATCGGGCCCCCCTGGAGCTAGGAGCCTGTCGGAGTATCGAGGGGTGCCACGGCTTCGCCGGGGCGCCCCGAGCGTGTGGGGGGTATGGGGGGCCCTTCGAGGCCCCCATGTCACTAGAACACCGGTTTC
>Ga0209690_1002229_pt1 | contig 11075 bp, 7 predicted proteins | sample GraSoiAngelo_150_FD_186164 | JGI IMG/M metagenome (GOLD analysis project Ga0209690, IMG submission 186164) | Grasslands soil microbial communities from the Angelo Coastal Reserve, California, USA - 14_1009_09_40cm (SPAdes) (version 2) | ecosystem: Environmental > Terrestrial > Soil > Grasslands ...
AAAGCGACGCTCTTTTCGCGCGAGACTAACAAGTTTGACGCGGAGCGTGCAATAGCGCTTCGCGAGAAGCGAGCGATCTTAACCGCTGGAATGGCAGGCGAGGAAGTTGTAGGAAAGAGATTCTTCTCGGCCGATTGCATGAAGATACTTTGTGTAGTTGAACATGGTAACGCTCCGAGCACGCGGCTGCGGCTGCGGGATTGTCTTGATTACTATTCCGCTCTGGGCGTGGAGGCGACGGTCGTTCCGACACGGCGTTCCAGCGTGACGGAACGCCTGCGCGTTCTCAAAGAAGCGCGCCGGCATGACGTGGTCGTTCTATTCAAGACAATCGGTTTTAACGAAATCGAGCTGGGGCTGCTGCAAAACGCCAATCGCCGGATCGTATTTGATTTCGACGACGCCGTGATGTTTCGCGACCAAAAGCATCGCCAACCTTTGCGCGGAAAAGATTTCAAAAAATTCCTGCGAACAGTCAGGCATTGTGCGGCGGTCGTGGCCGGCAACGATTTTCTCGCTTGTTTTGCGGAAGCATCCGGTCGCCGGGCAATTATTTTGCCAACGTCGATCGATCTTCGCCGGTATCATTTGAAACAAAACTTCGATGGACCCGGACTGACCATCGGCTGGGTTGGGTTGAGCGACGGGTTACCCTATCTCCGGCATATTCAGCCCGCCCTTCAGCGACTGAGCGAAATGTTTCCCGGTCTGAAACTGAAAGTGGTCTCGGACAAACCCTTGCAACTCGACCGGGTGCACGTCGAGAACGATCCATGGCAATTAGAGACCGAACAGACGAATCTTGCCGGCTTCGACATCGGAATCATGCCGCTATGGGACTCGGTTTGGACACGGGGCAAATGCGGCTACAAGATTTTGCAATACATGGGAGTCGGCACGGCCGTGGTCGCGTCCGATGTCGGCGTTAACAATGAAATCATTTCCCACGGTGAAAACGGTTTTCTCGCGAGGACACAGGACGATTGGGTCGAGGCACTCAGCAGTTTGATCCGAAATGCGGAGCAACGAAGAACGTTCGGGTTGCGCGGACGAGAACTGATCGAAAAACGCTATTCATTGGAGAGCTTTGCCCAGGGTTACGTGAAGCTGTTACGCGAAGTGGCGCGTATTCCCGGAGAATCGGTGGATTCCAGAGGGCGCCGCAGTTTTGGACGCTGGAACCTTAGCAGTCGCGCGCGCGAACTTTCCGGTGGTGACGCAATCGTTATCTCAGTGCCGAAAAGCGGACGCACCTGGGTGCGTACTTTTCTCTGCGCCTATTTTTGCAAACGGACCGGCAAACCGTTCACGCTTCGCCCTGATCGTTATCATGAGCCTGATATTCCGCGCATGATCTTCTCACATGATTTCGCGGAACAGCGAATGAAAGCAACGCTCTGGGAGCGGGTGCGCGGTAAATATCTGGTGCCCGCACGGGAGCTGGCTCGGGCCCATGTAATACTCTTGGTACGCGATCCTCGGGACGCCTTTGTCTCGCTTTACATGCAGCTCGTGCATCGGACGCGCGAAACGCCCCAGGAATTGAAACAAAAAGGTATTGGCGATCTTCTCCGTGATCGTCGTTACGGAATCCTCTCGATTATCAAAACGATGAACAACTGGTTTGCCGAGTTCGGACACCGCAAAAATTTTACTTTGCTCCATTACGAGTCATTGCGGGCAGCACCGGAACAGAATTTCCGGACTTTGCTGAGCACGCTCGGGGAAACCTCGCCTGATCCGGAAGCATTTAAACACGCCCTCGAGTTTTCCGACTTCGCCAACATGCAACGCCTGGAAGTGGCCGGTGTCTTTGATTCGAAAATTCTGCGCTCGCGCGATGTTCAGAATCCGGAATCATTCAAAGTCCGGCGCGGCAAAGTAGGCGGCTACCGCGAGTATCTTTCGCCGGAGGACCAGGCGTTCGCCGCTGACGCGCTCAAACATTTGGATGCGCGTTTCGGGTACACAGCCTGAAATTGCCCCGAATGAAAGATCGACAACGTCCGCCCGTCATCATCATCGGGGCACATCGTTCGGGAACGACCGCGACAGCGCGCGCGCTGGAATTAGTCGGATTACAAATCGGCCAGCATCTCGATAGTCATAGCGAGCCGCGGGCGTTGCAAAAATTACACGAGGACTATCTGCGGCGAGTCGGGGCAGCCTGGTATAATCCCCAACCATTCCTGAAATGGATCGAGACACCGGAAGGAAAGCTGGATTGCATTTCCTACCTGCGGACAAATGTTGGCCGCGATTTCGCTCGGATCTTTGGCTATCGCTTCAATCCGAAAGGATTTTGGCTCCGGGCGCGGCTCAACTTTGGTGCGCAGTGGGGTTGGAAAGAACCGCGCACGACGTTATTCGCTCCCGCCTGGGTCGAAATTTTTTCGGGAGCGCGAATCGTGCACGTCGTTCGCGACGCAGACGCGGCCGCATCGAGCATTCGCGAGCGTGAGTTGAAATTTCAAGCTGCGGGCGATCCGCCCACGCCCAATCTGGCGGACCTCAATTACTGCAGACAACTTGTTCAAACCTATCTCGTAACCGGGGAGCGGCTCGCCAATTCCGCGAATTATGAGCAGCTCCGGTTTGAAGAGCTCCAGGCCAATCCGCCCGCGATGCTCGAGCGATTGGCAAATTTCTGCGGCTTGCGCGTTACAACCCGACAATTGGCCGCTGCGGCGGCCAGCATTCGACCAGCACGGGTCAGGTCGACAGGGTAAGGTCGGCGCGCTGCGCCGACCGGACATCGCAGCGCGATGTCCCTACCACGTCTGTCACTTCACGTGCATTGCGTCTTCCCAGCGAATAGCGGCCCGCAATAACTCGGTTAGTGAATTGACGCCAAATTTTTCTTTTGCTCGCGCACAATAGGCTTGCACGGTTTTCAGACTCAGACGCAAATCTTCCGCGATCTGCGACGGCGTTCGCCCCTGGCCAAGCAAACGAAAAATTTCCAACTCCCGATCGCTTAGTCGTTCTACCGGCGTGGCGGCGGACGTTTTCCGCGAACTCATGCGCCTCGCCATCGAATTCACCACCCGGTCGCTGACGTAAATATCGCCTTCAACGACGCGCCGAATTGCAGTGAGAACATTTTTCGTAGTCTCGCGTTTCATCACATATCCACGCGCCCCGGCGTGCAACGCTCGCTCGGCGTAGAGCGCTTCGTCGTGCATGGAGAGCACGATCAAGGCGATCTGCGGAAATTGCGCTTGTAGTGTTTTGACCAACTCGAGACCAGATTCGTTTTTGAGTGAGATATCGATCAACGCGACGTCGGGACGGCATGATTCGATTCCGGCAATCGCCCCGGCCGAGTCCTCTGCTTCACCGCAAACAGCGAGATCGGCCTGTTGGTTAATGAAGTTGGCAAGTCCATCCCGAACGAGCGGATGGTCGTCAACGATGAATACTCGGCGCTTGCGCGCCACGCCGTTGGATGATTTTTGATTCATAAAAGTTCGGGTTTCAATGAACAGGCTGGTTTGTTTAACTCGCATGTGACGAGAGTTCCGCCGTCCCGGTTGCGTGCGATGGCCAGTTTGCCTCCGATCAAGGAGGCGCCGTGCGCCATCAACCGCAGACCCAGGCCAGGCGGCTCAGGAAGTTTCTCCGGGAATCCGCGGCCGTCATCCGACACAGCCAGTGTCAGTTTTTGCCCATTTTGCGCGAGCCCGATGTCGATCCTATTCGCGCTGGCATGCTTGACTGCGTTTATGACCGCTTCCTGGGCAATGTGATAAAGTTGTGTGGCCGTCGTTGCGTCACCGACGTGGACAGCATCATCACCATTGAAAGTGCAGGGAACTCTAAATCGCTCGCTGATGTTTTCGGCCAGACCTTGCAGCGCAATATTCAACCCATCGGCCTCGAGTTCCGGCGAAAAGAAGCCGCGCGCCAGGTTGCGAGTGAGATCAATTCCTTCCTCAATGTAATTCACGACTTTGTCGGCATCCGCGACCTCGGCCGCCGAGCGATTAGCGAGCTTGTCTCGAAGGACCTGCGCAGCCAGCGCCGTCCCGGTCAAATGCTGGCCGAGACTATCATGTAAATTCTGGCCGAGCCGCCGACGTTCGCGGTCAGCAACTTCAGCGATCTCTTGATCCAGGCGTTCGCGCTCTGCCATTTCGCGTTTGAGCGCGGCCGTGCGATCGCGCACGCGCTGATCGAGTTCGTTCAAGAGTGTGCGCAGCTTTGAAAGCAGGCTGGTAAAGACAGTGTACGATCCAAGAGCCATGCCGATATTCCATAACCCCACGGTGGGCACGCCCGCCGCAACATCGGAAACGACCCATGCGACAATGCTCATCACCGAGAACGTGAAGCCTATCCAAAAATTGCCGAACCATGTTCCAAGTCCGATCGGGACAAGATAGAATAAGAGAAACGTTTGCTCGTAGCCGGTGAGATAATCGACGTATCCGAGGCCGCCTGTGATAACGACGCAAACCGTTACCAGCGTAAACCGCGAGTTCGTTAGGCGCTTTCGCCAGAGCAATCCAGCCATGTTCGAGGACGATGCTAGCAATGGGTTCGGTCCAACATACGCCAGCGTTGGCATTACTCCATTGAACCCAATCTCGCGAAAACGTTCACATATTTCTGTGTCGGATATTGGATGACTAAGATCTCAATCGCAGCCTTCGCCCTTAGGCCGTCTTGCCGAGGAAAGATAGGCATTGTATGGTAATCGCACGGGGGCGCACTGGTTTCGACTCATTGTTGGAAGCGCAGGCGGCATGTCGAGGATGGTTCGTTGGCCTCGTTAAAAACCGGACCAAAACAAATAAACGCAGATCACCAAGATCTCGCTCTCGCGGCTTAATTGACCGTGACGTTTGGAGTTGGACGCCTGCTACGGCGCCAAACGTGGACAGCAGGCTAATCAAACGGCGGAGCGACCGCGCCGGATGGTGAAGGAAATTCGTGGACGCTCGGGAGCCGGCAGTGTGCCGGTGCATGGCTTGGCTCCTCAGAATTTATCGCCGGATAAACATGTAGATGTTTGCGTCGATAGCGACGAGGACAGGGGTTCAACTCCCCTCGCCTCCACTTTCGCTCTTCGAGCGAAAGTGTCCGCCGTAGTCTTGGCGAAGGCGGACGGGCACCTAGCCGTCTCACTGCCCAGCGGATTTCAGCCATTCACTCCAAAGCTGCGGTCGGCCGTTAGGATTTGCACGCGCATACTCGTAAAACGCGCGCACAAACGCGGCACGCTCTGCTGCGTAAGGCGCCTTCCAGTTTCCGGGTTCATTCGGCTGGAGCACATCATAGCCGTTACTCAGAATTTTTTGACGCCCTACAAGGTCGTCGAGCGACACGCGATTGGCGTTTCGCAGGATGTCAAAAAGCACCATGAACGTCGTCGTGCGACCGAGACCCGCTTCGCAATGGAAATGCGCCCAGGCATTTTCTGAAAGCGCGCGAACCGCGAGAACAAATCGGTCCACTTCATCATCGAGCGGTCGCGTGTGGTCGGTGACGGTGATGCGGACATAACTCGCGCCAGCGCGTTGGACAACATCGCGCTCAATGCTCGCACGCTCGACTGTCACCTGTTGCGGTGGAACGGAATTGCCGTTGCCGTGTTTCACCGGGTGGCCCGGCCGAACATCAAGTTTGCTCCCAGGCTTAAGCGATGCTACTCGCGCAGTTTCATCGGCCTCAACATCGCTCTGACTTCGACCTACATTCGCCCAGTCGCGTGACGCATACCAGCTAACCGGAAGGTCGTTCACGAATATGTGCGTTTCCTGTCGCAAATCGAAGACCGTCACCGGACCGCGAGTTCGCGCCAGCAAAAGTTTCAGACCTTTAGGAGTAAACTCGCCGCTGCCCGACGCGCGCAGATTCCTCAAGCCTGTTGTCACAGGCGCTTCACTTTTGTTCGCTTCGAGCGGCTCGTCGGTTGTGCGGAAGTTTCGTGGCAGGGCGTTCGCTAGCTTGAGGTCAATGTCCCAGATTCCGACTGCCGAATCGGCATCGGCAGGGCGAACTGGCGGATCCTTCTGCACAAGTGTCGCTCCCAGAAGAGCTGCTGGAATCAAGATTAAACTGAATACCGTTAAGCGCCTGCTGCGCGGACGAACAAAAGCAGTCATAATACTTGCACCTGATTTGACGTAAACACTGTAAGCCGGGCAAGAAATTTCTTGCTGACTTATATTCCAAACTCGCAATTCGCATAGCCTGATTTAATTCTGAGTTGATGCGCGACGCACTCACCCCAATGATGCAGCAATACCGGCGGCTCCGAGGCAGCATCCCGCCGGACACGCTTCTGCTTTTTCGCCTGGGTGATTTTTACGAGCTGTTTTTCGAAGACGCGAAGGAGGCTTCAGGCCTGCTGAACGTGGCGCTGACCAAGCGCAATGGCGTGCCGATGTGCGGCGTGCCGTATCATGCAGCGCAAACTTACATCGCGAAGCTGATCAAGGCTGGGCGGCGCGTGGCCATCTGCGATCAAACAAGCGAGCCGCAACCCGGAAAGATTGTTTCGCGAGATATCACTCAGATCGTCAGCTCAGGCACGGTAAGCGATCTGGATCTGCTCGAGGCGAAGCGTGCAAATTATGTCGGCGCCATCTATGTAGATTCAGGCATTTTTGGCTTTGCTTACGCGGACCTCAGCACAGGCGAGTTCCGAATCACTCAGTTGGAGAATCGACAATCGTTGCTCGACCAGCTTGCGCGCGTTTCGCCAGCCGAATTATTGATCAGCTCGGAACAGAAAGAGCAGATCGGCGAATTCGATCACGCACTTGAGTATGACAGCTACGCGTTTCTGCCGGAACAAGCAGTCTTTACGTTGTGCGAACATTTCAAGGTCAAATCGCTGGATGGATTCGGCTGCACGCAGATGCCGCAGGCAGTGGCGGCTGCTGGCGCGATCGTTCATTACCTGAAGCATCAGCTTCGGCGGAAGATCGATCATCTCACTTCATTGCGAAGTGATGCGCCCGCCGATTACGTGCTGCTCGACGTCGCCACGCAGACAAATCTCGAGCTGGTGGAATCCCGGAGTGTGCGTGATACAACGCTGCTGGCAGCACTTGATCGCACGGCCACACCAATGGGCGGACGCAAATTGCGCGCATGGATTTTGCAGCCGCTGCGCAATTTGACCGAGCTGCAACGTCGGCACCAGATGATCGCCGATTTATTGCAGGAGCCCGACATGCTGGTGGCGATTGGCGGCAAGTTGAAATCGATTCGGGACATCGAACGCGCCACCGGGCGCTTGAGCCAGGCCTCAGGAAACGCGCGCGACCTGGTCGCGCTGAAAACTTCGCTTCAAGAGATTCCGGCGTTGAAAGCCGATCTGCAAAAGCTGCTTGATCGGCTGGCGTTTGGCGCGAGCCGCGTAAACGAACAGGACGAAGCCGAATCATTGGCGCAGCAGTTGCAAAAGAATATTTACGAAACGCCAGACTTGGCGGAGAAGCTGGCAAGAGCGCTCGTCGATGATCCGCCGCTGACGTTGAAAGAGGGCGGAATTTTCCGCGAGGGTTTTGATCCCGATCTGGACGCGCTGCGGCAAGCATCTCGCGAAGGAAAAAATTGGATCAGCCAATTGCAGGAGCGCGAGATCGCGGCCACCGGCATCAAGTCGCTGAAGGTGCGTTACAACTCTGTGTTCGGCTATTTCATTGAGGTGACAAAATCGAACCTCGCGAATGTGCCGGTGCATTACGAGCGCAAGCAAACCACCGTCGGCGGCGAACGCTTCGTCACTCCCGAGCTCAAGGAAATGGAGGCGAAAATCCTAGGCGCAGACGAACGCGCTCGGCAGATCGAGTACCAGCTCTTTCAAAAATTGCGCGACGAAACTTTGCGTGAGCTCGGTCCGATCCAGCAAACCGCCGAGGCAATCGCGGTCCTCGACGTGATCTGCGCGCTTGCGGAAACCGCGCGCCTCTTCCGTTACTGCCGTCCGACGTTGAACGAAACGCTGCGGCTGGTAATCAAAGACGGACGACATCCCGTCCTCGATCAAACGCTGGTAGAAGAGAAGTTCGTGCCGAATGATACGTCGCTCGATGGCGAAGACTTGCGGCTCGCGATTATCACGGGCCCGAACATGGCCGGCAAATCCACCTACATCCGCCAGGCTGCGTTGATTGTGTTGATGGCCCAGATCGGCAGCTTTGTCCCGGCAGAGAGCGCAGAGATTGGTCTGGTCGATCGCATCTTCACGCGCGTCGGCGCAAACGACGATCTCGCACGGGGACAGTCAACGTTCATGGTCGAGATGAACGAGACTTCAAACATCGTCAATAACGCCACCGAACGCAGCCTGGTGATCCTCGACGAGATCGGACGCGGCACCTCGACCTTCGACGGGCTTTCCATCGCCTGGAGCGTCGCCGAATTTCTGCACGACAAAATCAAAGCGCGCACGTTGTTCGCGACGCATTATCACGAGCTGACCAAACTCGCCGAAGACCGTCCCGGCGTCTGCAATTTCAACGTCGCGGTGCGCGAATGGAACGAACAAATCATTTTCCTCCGCAAAATCATTCCAGGCGGCGCAGACAAAAGTTACGGTATCCACGTCGCGCGACTGGCCGGCCTGCCAAAAGAGATTCTCGAGCGGGCTAAGGACATTCTCGCGCACTTGGAAGATTCAAGCCGCACAACTGCAGAGCCAAAGCCGCGAGAAAAAAAATCAGCCAAAGCGATGCCGGAATCCCAGAAGCCGCAAATGGATTTGTTGTAAAGATCAGAGACCCTCGATTTGCTCGGCATGGCAAACGATCAACTAGCCTTGACGCACGCCGCTCTGTGCGCACGCATCCGCGGTAGCCAGACGGGAGCGCCGTGTGGAATTACGGGACGCCAACGGGTATCGAAACGCCAAAGACCGGCGTTTCGCGCTAGTTGGAGTGCGCCGCAGAATTCGTCGGCCGTGATGCCACGATTGATTTCGGTGAAGCGCGGTTCGGTCTCGGCTTTGTGCGCAGGATAATATTGATCCATCATGTTAACGTAAGTATCGGGTGAAATGTTCTGGGCGATCCAGTGCATGATTTGGCGCGTGTCACCCAAGAGACCGGGCATGACCAGATGGCGCACGAGAACACCGCGCAATGCCAGGCCGTTCCCGTCCACAATTAATTCGCCGACTTGTGCGTGCATCGCCGCTATGACCTTCCGCGCGGCTTCGGCGTAATTACTGGCTACCAGGTATTTTCGGCAGTGCTCGGCGTCCCACAGTTTGAAATCGGGCATGTAGACGTCCACGACGCAGTCCATCCATTGGATGCTTTCGATGCTGTCGTAAGCCGAGGTGTTATACACGAGCGGTAAACGCAAGCCACGCTCCACCGCGATCACGAGCGCTTCCAAGATTTGCGGCACGACGTGCTCGGGCGTGACGAAGTTGATGTTGTGGCAGCCGGTGTCCTGCAAATCGAGCATGATTTGCGCGAGCTCACTGGCACTGACCTCGGCGCCTTCGCCGAACTGGCTCGTCTCGAAATTTTGACAAAAGACACAGCGCAGATTGCACCAGCTGAAAAAAATCGTGCCCGATCCGTTCCAGCCGCGCAGACAGTCTTCTTCGCCAAAATGCGGAAACGCGCTGGCTACACGCGCCAGCCTGCCACTCTTGCAAACGCCGATCTTATTGTTAAACCGGTCAATCTCACAATCGCGCGGGCAAACACGACATGACCGCAGTGATTTAATGGCTTCCTCCGCGCGTTCTTGAAGAATGCCGTTCTCAAACGTCCGCACATAAGCCGGGACGAAATCTTTGCGCGACAAAACGAATCGACCGCCGCCGTTTAGTTCGAAAGGCGTAGTACTGGAATGCGCGTTGCCATCGAAAATGCGCATCGGTTAAATAACTTTAGTTCATCTCAGCGCGAAGTGCCATTGCGTGCTCACGCATGAGTTGCGTTTTTGTGATAAGCTACCCGCGATGGCGGTCAAGACCGAGAAAGAGCTGAGCGCGTCGCTACACGCTTTGTGGCTGAAAGCAGTCGCCGCGATTGAGTTGCGGAACTTCGGTTACGCAATTTCCCTCTTGCAGGAAATTCTAAAGCAGGAACCCGAATTTCTGACAGGCCGTCAGTTGCTGCGACGTGCCGAGGTAACAAAAACTCAGTCGGCAAAGAAAAGCTTCTTTAACATCTCAACTGCGTCGTTCACGGTTATGAATGCGCAGCGAAAAATTAAAAAAGATCCGAAGCGCGCGGTTGAAGTGCTGGAAAAAATTTTGGAAAAGGAGCCTTACAATCGGCAGGCAAATCTGGTTTTGAAAGACGCGGCCGTAGCCGCGGGCTGGCCGGAGATCGGGGTTTTCGCGCTCCGGACGCTGCTCGAAGAAAATCCCCGCGACGTCAAGGTGCTGCACGAGCTTGGGCGTTTGTATCATCAACTCGGAGACAGCGACCAGGAGGAGAAAATCTATAATCAAATCACGGCGATAAATCCGCTCGAAGCCGAAGCGCTCCGTCTGGGCAAAGACGCATCGGCGCAAGGATCGATGAAAAGGGGGGGATGGACCCAGGCTGAAAGTTACCGGGACCTGATCAAGGACAAAGAGGAAGCGATTTCGCTTGAGCAACAGAGCCGGATGCGATTGACCGGCGAATCACTCGATCAGCAAATCGCGGAGACGTACACGCTACACCGGGCGGAACCGGCAAACGTCGATCTCGCGCGACGCCTGGGTGCGTTGAATGAACAAAAGAACAATTTCGATGCAGCGATCCGCTGGTATCAGTATGCAGCCGAGCTGACCAAGGGTGCAGACCTTGGATTGGTTCGGAAAGCGTCCGACCTAAAGATCAAATCCCTCGAGCACGAGATTGCCGCGCATGAAGAGTTCCTTTCAACGCACGACGCGACAAACGAATTGTATGCGAAAACGTCCGAGCTACTGAAAGCCGCGAAGGTCAGGCGTGCCGAAATTCTCATTGTGGATGCGCAGGAGCGCGTCGCGCGCAATCCGACCGATCTCCAGCTTCGATTCGAAGTCGGCGAAAACCTTTTCCACGCCGGACGTTTTCGTGAGGCGGTGCCGGAGCTACAGCGCGCACGGCAAAATCCATATGCGC
>Ga0209690_1002233_pt1 | contig 11070 bp, 6 predicted proteins | sample GraSoiAngelo_150_FD_186164 | JGI IMG/M metagenome (GOLD analysis project Ga0209690, IMG submission 186164) | Grasslands soil microbial communities from the Angelo Coastal Reserve, California, USA - 14_1009_09_40cm (SPAdes) (version 2) | ecosystem: Environmental > Terrestrial > Soil > Grasslands ...
ACGATCGCAAGCCGGCAGGTGACGCCCGCGAACTTGACGAGTCTGCTGGTTGGCGTGCTTTCCGACCGGGCTTCCGCGCTCGACGAGCTCGCGGCCGCGCGTCCCGGCGGCTTCACTCCAGGAATCGCGCACCTCGCGGCAGCCGACCTCCCCGACTCCGGTCTGGTCCTTCGAGCCTTCGACATGATCGCGATCGACGACTTCGCGACCGATACGTTGACCGGGGCCCAGCGCACGGCGCTCACCGACTACGTGACCGCCGGTGGTTCCCTCCTGCTCGGGACCGGCGGTTCGTGGCGCAAGACGCTCGCAGGCCTGCAAAGCGGCATCGTGCCCATGGACGTGACCGGCTCGACGATCCTGGCGGCGCCGGCATCGCTGGCCGGCGTGCGCGGCCTAGAAGTGGCGACAGGGACGCCAAACGGCATCGCGTGGATGTCCGAGGCAAAGCAACCACTTCTCATCGAGAAGCAGCTTGGCGAGGGCATCGTCACCCTGGCGACGTTCGACTGGAACCAGGGTGCCATCGCCGCGTGGAGTGGCGAGTCAACCCTCCTGCGCCAGGTGTTCGTACGGTCGACGTTTGGCTTCGGAGCGGCGCAAACGATCTTCGGCGTAGGCGGCAACGGCGCCATCTCCGCGTCGCAGCGCGGCACGAACCTGACCCAGGCTCTCTCCAACCTGCCGTCCCTCAATCTGCCGGCGTGGTGGCTGATCGGATCCTTGATCCTGGTCTACGTGCTGCTGGTCGGACCTGTGAACTACGTGGTCCTGCGGGCGATGAACCGCCGGGCGCTCGCGTGGATCACGGTGCCGGCGATAGCGATCGTCGCCGCGGGAGGGGCGTATGGGACCGGAGTGATCACCAAGGGCACGTCGGTCCAGGCCAACGAGCTGTCGATCATCCACGTCGAAAGCGGTTGGGACCGGGCCTACCAGGAGGCTTACACGGGCATCCTGGCTCCGACGCGCGGCGACTACCAGGTGGGCGTGGCGGGAGGCCGGACCATGATCAGCCCCCTTTACAGCTACGGCAATCCCTTTATCGACCCCAACCAGGGCCTCCTGCGCATCGACACCGCCAACGACGCAATCACCATGCCTGGCATGAGCGCGTTCACGCTGCGCGGATTCGCGAGCGAGAGCGTCGCCCTCGCGCCGCGGGTCGAGGCCACCGCCACGGTCGCCGGGGGCAAGCTGGTGGGCACCGTACGGAACGCGTCGACGACGTTGTTCAGCGACGGCGTCGTGCTGGCTGGTAACTCCTTCCAGAAGCTCGGCGCCCTGGCTCCGGGGGCAAGCGCCACCTTTTCGCTCCAGCCCTCATTCGCCAATCCGGCGAACGGGCCCCCCGCGTACCAGGCGATCTACGCCAATTCCTACTCGTGCTGCCCACCGCAGCCGCAAAGCTCGTCCGACGCCGAGCGTGAGGCGGAGATCAAGTTCTACGTCCTGAACATGCTCCCGGTCAACGGCTTCAAGGGGATCGTTCTGTCCTCGGCGCCGACGGTGCTTCTGTGGACGAAGCAGTCGTTTCAGGACATCACCGTGAACGGAAACCACCCGCACTCGTACGTGGAGAGCGCGGTCGTGCTCACGCTGCCGGTCGGCCAGATCAGCGCCGGCACGCTTGGCGCCGGCGTGGTGGCGGGCAGGGTGGTTGACGTCGAGGCCGATCTGCAGACGCAGGGCGGGCCGCCAGGGCTCGCCGTGACGCAGGGTGGAGGCAGCGTGACGTACGACTTCGCTCCGCAGCTCGCCACCGGCTCTCGCCTGAGCGAAGTCTCCATCTCGGCGTCGAATCCGTACGGCATCAAGGGAGTGCCCAACTCCGGGAGCGGCATCGTCGCGGTGAAGGGGCAGGCCTGGGACTGGACGAAGTCACAGTGGGTGGACGTCTCCTACGTGGACCCGGGCGAGACCGTCATCCCCGACTCCGCGGTCAACCGGGCGACGGGAGAAGTCAAGCTGAAGGTGAGCGCCGGCGAGGCGTTCTCGTCGGGCTGGCTTTCCCTGACGGGGACCGTCAAATGATCGCCGTCGAGAATCTGACCAAGGTCTACGGCAAGCGCGCTGCGCTCGACCATGTTTCGTTCGAGGTGCCGGAGAAGGAGATCTTCGGTTTCGTGGGCCCGAACGGTGCCGGCAAGACGACCACGCTTCGCATCCTGGCCGCGCTCATGGAGCCGACCGAAGGCCGGGCCTTCATTGACGGCGCGGACGTCACCAAAGAGCGCGAGAAAGTGCACAACCGCATCGGCTACATGCCTGACTTCTTCGGCGTCTACGACCAGCTGACTGTCGCCGAATATCTCGACTTCTATGCCGCGTGCTACCGCCAACCGAAGAGCAGGCGCCAGAAGATCGTCGATGATCTGCTCGCGCTGGTCGGTATGACGGAGCGCAAGAACCAGTTGGTGGACACGCTGTCACGAGGTTTGAAGCAGCGGGTATGCCTCGCGCGCGCGCTGGTCCATGACCCCGCCGTCCTGCTCCTGGACGAGCCCGCCTCGGGCCTTGACCCGCGAGCTCGAGTCGAGGTGAGGGAGATCCTGAAAGAGCTGCGGGGTATGGGCAAGACGATCATCATCTCCAGCCACATCCTTCCGGAGCTGACCGAGCTCTGCACGATGATCGGGATCATCGACCACGGCCGCATGCGCGCCACGGGTCCGGTGCACGAGGTCATCGCGCGTCTCACCACCGGCCGCCGCCTGCGCATCACAGTGCTCGACGCGAAAGAGGCGGCGATCGAGATCCTCACGCCACTGCCGTCGATCAGGCACGTGGAGGCGGCCAACGGCACCATCGAGGCCGAGTACGAGGGCGATGAGACGACCGCTTCCGACATCCTGTTCGCCCTGACCGGAGCCGGCATCAGGGTCTCTGGCTTCACGCCGGTCGACGGCGGCCTCGAGGATGCGTTCCTCAGAGCAACCTCGGAGGAGGCGTGATGAACCCGGTCACGCGGGCCCTTTGGAACCCGATCGTGGCCAAGGAGTACCGCGCGCGCATGCGGACGTGGCGGTCACCCTTCGCGATCACGATCTACATCGTTCTCCTCGGGGGACTCGGCTGGGCTGTCTTCTCTGCCATCGCGAACAACACTTTTGGCTCCGGCCAGAACAACTACGGGCAGACGCTCTTCACGTTCCTCGTCCTGTTCCAGGTGGCGCTGCTCGCCTTCATCACGCCGGCTCTCACCGCGGGTGCGATCAGCGGAGAGCGCGAGCGACAGACGATCGACCTGCTGTTCGTCACGCCGATTGCGACCTTTTCGATCATCTGGGGAAAGCTGCTGGCGTCAATGTCATTCGTAGTGCTTCTGCTGATCCTCTCGGTGCCGATCTTCAGCCTCGTCTTCCTTTTTGGCGGGATCGAGCTCGACCAGGTGGTCTATGCCTTCATTGTCACCGGGGTGACGGCGCTGACGCTGGGCCTCGTCGGGCTCGCCTGCTCGAGCCTCTTCAGGAGGACGCTCGTGGCGACTGTGGCGGCGTACGCGGGCGCCTTCGTCTTGATGGCGGGCACGCTTCTGTACGGAGCTTTGTTTCCGGTCGTGGTCGACGTGAATGCGAGCCAGCAGCCTGCCCCGCCGGCGGTCACGCTGCTGAGCCCCGCCCTACCTCTCTACACCATCGCGACCAACCAACCCATTCCGGGATATGGAGTCCGCTACCCGAGCGGGGGATTCAACCCGACCGCGGGCGGCGGTAGCTGCTTGACCCAGCCGGATGGGTCGACTACCTGCTACAGCACCGGAGTCACGGCCCTTCCGGCGGGCAACGTCGTCGGACAGGGCTCCTCGCCCACGTCGGGAACTCAGCTGGCCAGCGGATTGTTCAAGGGCTGGCAGTACTGGCAGGCAAGCGTCGTCATGCAGCTTGTGGTTTGCGCCGTGGCCCTGCTGTTCAGCGCGTTGGTCCTGCCGCCCGTACGCCGGTTCCGCCTGATGAAGCGGCGCGCCGCGGCGCCTGCCCCGGCCTGACGGACCCATGAGCTCGCTGGAGGCCGTCGTCAGGGAGCTGCGGCTGTCCGCCGCCCGCGCGAGCGCGCTCCGCTATCTGCTTCATGCCCTGCTGGCGTCGGCGGCATGGATCCTGGCCATCGTCATCGTGGCCCGGTTTGTTCCGCTGGATCAGGTCCTCAAGATCGCCGCGGCCGGCGTACCCCTCGCATTCGCAGGCGTCGCCGCCGCCTGGGTTGCCGCCAGGCCCCGGCCGATGAGATTGATGCGTACAGCGGACCTCACGCTGGGTTTGAAGGAGCGCCTCTCGACCGCCTGGGAGCGCCGGAGTGAGCACGGACCCATGGACGGCGAGCTGCGCCGCGACGCGCTCGAGAAGGCTGCTCGCGCCCAGCTGCAGGCAGCGTTTCCGGTCGGCATTCGGCGCGGCGAGGTTCTGCTCACTGCCGCTGTGGCGATCGCGGCCCTCGGGCTGGTCCTCCTGCCCAACCCGATGGACCAGGTCCTCGCGCAGCGACGAGCCGACCACGCCGCGCAGGCGAAGGCCGCGACGACGATCGCCGCCACCGAGAAAAAGCTGGCCGCCCCGAGCCCGGCGCCGGTCGACCCTCAGGTGCAGAAGATCCTTCAGGACACGAGAGCCAGGATCGCCGCCGCGACAGACCCTCGCTCGGCCCTGCAGAACATCACCCCGGCGGAGCAGCAGCTGCTGCAGCTCTCCGACCCTCAGACGCCGGCGCGTGCGAGCGCGGCCCAAAACCTGGCCAACAGCTTGAGCGCCACGGGGTCCGGCCATGCCGCCGCGCAGGCCATCAACGCCAGCCCGGCGCAGGGTGCGCAAGCGATGCGCAGTCTGGCCTCGCAGCTGCAGAATCTCTCGCCCAGCGATCGCGCCGAGCTCGCCAAAGCTCTCGCGGCCGCCGCACAGCAATCGCAGGATCCCCAGATGGCGGCCTCTCTGCAGCAGGCTTCCGCGGCCCTCTCAAAGGCAGATCTGAACGCTGCGGCTCTGGCATTGGGCGGCGTGGCCAGCCAGCTCGACGCGCTGCAGCAGCAGGAGAGCAACGACCAGGAGATCGCCGCCGCGTTGAACGGCCTCGAGGCCGCACGCCAGCAGCTCGCAAGCCAGGCGGACCGCGACGCGGCCCAGGCCGGCGCGACCGCGTCGGGTTCGCCGCGGCCAGGGGCAGGTGGAGCAGGGAGCGGCAACTCCAACTCCTCGGGCAACGGCAGCGGGAGCGGAAACGGCGGCGGGAATGGGAATGGGAACGGCGGCAGCGGAGGGACCGGCGGCCGCGGAACCAGCGGCTCGGGCGCGGGCCAGGGCACCGGTGCCCAGAGCACCGAAAGGGTCTACGTACCTGCCGGGCCTGTATCCGGCCAGTCGGAGACCGACCCCGCGCCGCTCGGGCCGGGCCAGGACGTGCCCCTCACGCCCTACACGCAGGTGATCCAGAGCTATCAGCAGACGGCCCTCGAAGCCGCGGACCAGAGCCTGATCCCAGGCAGCGAGCGGGACCTCGTGCGGGCGTACTTCTCGAGCCTCGGCGAGTCGGGCACCGGCAGTTGATCGCCGAAGAACCACGCCTCGATCCGGTTCGCGTGACCGAGCTCGCGCAGTCGCTGGAGTCGGAGCTGGCCCGTTTGATCGTCGGCCAGAAAGCGCTGGTGCGCGACACGGTGATCGCGTTGATCGCCGCCGGCCACACGCTCCTCGAAGGCGTGCCGGGCCTGGGCAAGACGGTTCTCGTCCGGTCTCTCGGCCAGGCGCTCGACCTGAAGTTCGCTCGGATTCAGTTCACACCTGACCTGATGCCGGCGGACATCGTCGGCACGAACGTCATCCGCGAGGACAAGGGTCGGCGTGAGTTCCAGTACCAGGCGGGTCCGCTGTTCGCCAACCTGGTGCTTGCCGACGAGGTGAACCGCGCCACTCCCAAGACACAGAGCGCCCTCCTCGAAGCGATGCAGGAGCGCACCGTCACGGTCGGCACCGAGACGCGTGCGCTGCCCGCGCCGTTCTTCGTCCTCGCCACCCAGAACCCGATCGAGCTGGAGGGCACGTATCCGCTGCCGGAGGCGCAGCTCGACCGCTTCTTCTTCAAGTCGATCGTGCCCTTTCCAACCGAGATCGAGCTGCTGGAGATCGCGCGACGGACCACCGGCAACACCACGCCGCAGCTCAAGGCGGTCGCCGGCGCCGACGCGCTCCTCGCGGCGCAGAAGGTGGCAAGAGAGGTTCCCATCGCCGAGCATGTCCTGGTGTACGCGGGCAAGCTCATCTCCGCCACCCACCCCGACCGGACCGAGCTCGACAGCGTGCGCCGATACGTCCGTTTCGGTGCGAGCCCTCGCGGACTCCAGACCCTCGTGCTCGCGGGCAAGGTGCGTGCGCTGCTCGAGGGTCGCTACAACGTCGCCTACGACGACATCGCGGCCGTCGCGCACCCTGCTCTGCGCCACCGCGTGTTCCTCCAGTTCGAGGCGGAGGCTGACGACGTGACCGCCGACCAGCTGATCGACGAGATCGTGGAGAAGACCGCAAAGGCAAAAGTCGCGGGCTAGCGATGGATGCCCGCCTGCTCGAGCCGTCGGTGCTGCGTCGACTCGACGCCCTCGCGGTGCTCGTGCGGCGTGCCGTCAAGGGGCAGATGGGCGGCGAACACCGCTCGGTCAGCCGAGGCCGCTCGCCCGAGTTTGCTGATTTCCGGAGCTACACGCCGGGCGATGACTACCGTCTGATCGACTGGAATGCGTACGCCCGGCTCGACCGTTTCATGCTTCGGCTGTTCGTGGCCGAGGAGGAGCTGCCGCTCAGCCTCTTCGTCGACCTAAGCGGCTCGATGGACTGGGGGCGTCCGCACAAAGCACAAACCGCCAAACGCCTCGCCGGCGCCATCGCGTACGTCGCGCTTGCGTCGCTCGACCGCGTGCGGCTGACGGTCTTCGCCGATGGACCGACTTCGGGCGGCGCCCCTTATCGCGGCCGCCGCGCGGCCCAGGAGCTGTTCGCCCGCATCCAGTCCTTCCCGGTGGGCGGGCCGACCAATTACTCGCGACTGGTGTGGCCGATCGCACGGCAGCGTCCGGGCCTGACGGTGCTCATCACCGACGGCCTGGGTGAGTCACCGATCGAGCCGGCGATCACCGCGCTCCGGCTGGCAAGGCAGGAGGGCGCCGTGCTCCAGCTGCTGGCGCCGCAAGAGATCGCGCCTGACTGGACGGGCGACGCGCGCCTCAAGGACGCGGAAACGGCCGCCGAACGCGAGTTCACCGCCACCCCGGCGACGCAGGCCGCCTACCGCACGGCCCTCGCGGTCCGCACGCAGGAGGTCGAGGACGCTGCTCGGCGCCGGGGCCTGCGCTTTGCTCGCCTGACCTCGGACCAGCCGGTCGAGGACATGGTGCAGCGCACGCTTCGTCAGGTCGGGTTGCTGGGATGACCTTTCTCGCGCCGGCCGCGGCGGCGCTCGCAGTCACGCTCCCGGTGATCGTCGCCCTCTACTTTCTGCGCATCCGCCGGCCTACCCGCGTGGTCCCAGCCCTCCACCTGTGGCCCGATCAGATCCGAGACCGGCAGGCCAACGTACCGTGGCAGAGGCCACGCTTCAGCTGGCTGCTGCTCCTTCAGCTCCTCGCCGCCGCGGTCCTCGTCGCGGCCGCCTTACAACCGGCGCTGCCCGCGACGGCAAGCCTCGCGCCGCACAGCATCGTCTTGCTCGACGCGTCGGCTTCTATGCAGGCGAAAGACGTGCACCCGTCGCGCTTCGACGAGGCCAGGCGCGAGATCGGGGCGATGATCGACGAGCTCGGCCCGCAGGATCGGATGACGCTGATCACGATACAGACCCCGCCACGGATCATCGCCTCCGGGTCGGGCGACCACGACGCCATGCATCGCGCCCTGGGCCGGCTCACCGTGTCCAACGGCTCGGCTGACCTGTCGGCGGCCCTGACCCTGGCAGCCGGCGTCACCCGAGCCGGCGAGCAGTCGCGTGCCTACCTGTTCACGGACGGGATCGTCGAGCCGCTGCACGCCTCGTTCGCCAACGGCCTGCCCTTTCCGATCGAGTATCGCCGCGTCGGCGTCTCCGGCGAGAACGTGGGGCTCATGTCTCTCGTCGTCCGCACGAGCGCACAGTCGCGCGCCGCCTATCTACGGGTGCACAACTTCGGACAGCAGGCGCGCTCGCTCACGCTCGAGTGGCGATCGGACGCGGGCTTGATCGACCTGCGTGCGCTGAGCCTGCAGGCGGGCCAGGCACAGGACCTCGTCCTTCCCGTGCCCGATGCCGCCGCCACGGTCACCGCCCGCATCGACGCCAAGGACAACTTCGCGCTGGATGACAGCGTGACGGCGATCGCCCGCACGCCTCGGGCATTTCGGGTCCTGCTCGTCACCGCCGGAAACCGTTTCCTCGAACAGGCGCTGCGCCTGCGCACCGACTTTCAGGTCGACGTCCTCGCGCCGACCGACTACAAAGGATCGACGGCATACGCGATGACCGTGTTCGATCGTTTTTCGCCGCCGGCGCTGCCCGATTCGCCCTTCGTCATGGTCGATCCGCCTTCGGGAAGCCCGCTCGCGGGCGGAAAGGCCGTGGGCATCGGCCGGGTGCGCGCGTCGGACGCGGGCGACCCGCTGCTCACGAACGTCACGCTCCAGGACGTGCGCGTGGCTCGCAGCCAGGACATGAGCGCGTCGCGCTTTGGCCGGGCCCTCATCACCAGCGTCCAGACGCCCCTCGTGCTCGTCCGGGACGAGCCGTTTCGGCAGGTGCTTGTCGGCTTCGACGTCCACGACTCGGACTTTCCGCTCCGCATAGGGTTCCCGATCCTGGTCCAGAACCTCAGCGAGTGGATGCTGCCGCCGTCGGTGCCGGGGCACAGCTTCCATCCGGATGAGCCGGTGACGATCGTGCCCGAGAGCGGGGCGACCAGCGTGACGGTCGTGCGCCCGGACGGAAGCCGCCGCCAGCTCGCCACGGGAGCGATCGCGACCTTCGCCGACACCGACCTGCTAGGCGTGTACACCGTCGAGCAGACTGCCGGCGGCAATACAGATCGATCGTGGTTTTCGGTCAACCTCTTCTCGGACGCGGCCTCGCAGCTTGCGCCGGTCGATCGCCTGGCCTTGCCTCCGGCGAAAGCGTTTCCCTCGCCGCAGACGACTCACCACGGTTTTCTTGGCATCTGGCCCTGGATCGCGCTGCTCGCGTTGGTGCTGGTGGTTGCCGAGTGGCTGGCTTTTCATCGTGGGCTTTAGCTGACGCGCATGGGCTTTGAGCTGACGCGCCCGCTGCTGCTGGGAGCCGGCGTGATCGCGCTGGCGATCGTGGTCTTCACGTGGTGGCGCCTGGCGCCGCCCCTGCCGCCGCGGCGCGCCCGGCTTTCGCTTGGCCTGCGCGTGCTGATCGTCGTGCTGCTGACCGGCGCCCTTGCCGGTTTTGAGTTCCAGACCTCGCCGCCGGAGCAGTCCCTGATGGTCCTCGCCGACCTTTCGGCAAGCACCCAGAGCGCAATCGATCGGGAGACGGAGACCGTGCGGCAGATCCTGGCCCAGCGCCGGGGCGGTGACCGAGCCGGGGTGATGAGCTTCGGTCGCGATCCGCAAGTCGAGGTCAACATCAGCACCGCCCCTCAGTTCGCCGAGTTCGAGACCCGGCCCAACGCCAACTACACGGACGTAGCCTCGGCGCTGCAGCTTGCCGGCTCGATCCTGCCCGCGGAGACGAGGCGGCACATCGTCCTCGTCAGCGACGGGCGCTCCAATCTCGGCGACGCGATCGGGGAAGCGCGGCTCCTGCACGCCGAGGGCGTGCGGGTCGACGCGGTCGCGCTCGCGGTCCCGGTGGGCGCGGAAGCCCGCGTCGACCGGCTCGACGCGCCCGGCACGATCAACCAGGGCCAGCAGGCGCGCGCGCAGGCGGTGATCGTGAGCAACACCGCCACCACCGCCACGGTGCGCTGGTACGTGGACCGCATGCTGCTCCTGACGACGCAGGTGAGCCTCGCCAACGGCGAGACCACGCTGTCGCAGGCCATCAAGCCGACGGGCACCGGCTTCCACAGCGTACGCGTGACCATCGATCCCACCCTGGACACGTACGCGGAGAACAACCTCGGCGAGGCGCTCGTCCAGGTCGTCGGACCGCCGCGTGTGTTGCTCGTGGAGCACTCGGATGGCGACGCGGCGAGCCTCGATGCGGCGCTGCGATCCGCCGGCATCCTCTCCACGACCATCGCGGTCGCACAGCTGCCCAGGACTCCGTCCGACCTGGCCGCCTACCAGTCGATCGTGCTCGTGAACGTCCCGGCCTCGAGTCTCGGCGGGGACGGCATGGCGCTGCTGGAGGCCGCGACGCGCGACCTTGGCATCGGCCTCGTCGTGATCGGCGGCAACAACAGCTACGGCCCCGGGGGATACGCGGGAACTCCACTCGAGGCCACGCTCCCGGTCCAGATCGAGCTGCCCAAGAACATGCAGAAACCACCCGTGGCGGTGATGCTGGTCCTGGAGACGACCGAGTCCAGCCAGGGCGACCAGGTCCTGCGAGGCGCGGCCGATGCGGTGATCGACCAGCTCACGCCGCGCGACTTCGCCGGCGTCACCAACGGCAACGGCGGCAACATCGTCATGCCCCTGACGCAGCTCACTGACAAGGCGAAGCTGAAATCTGCAATCGACGGCATGGCACTCGGCGACCCGCCCGGCTACGGCGCCGACCTCAACGCCGCGGCCGCGCAGCTCGACAAAAGCAAGGCTTCGCTGAAGCACATCATCCTGCTCGGTGACGGCGACGCGACCGCCGACAGCTACAAGCCGATCGTCGAGGCCATCTACAAGAAGGGCATTACCGTCTCGACGGTCGCAGCCGGCTCCTACGGAACCGACCCAGACCTGATGCGCCAGATCGCGCAGTGGGGACATGGCCGCGCTTACGTGAGCAACAGCCTGAGCGAGGTGCCACAGATCTTCCTCAAGGAGACGAGCGAGGCCCTGAAACCGTGGATCGTCGAAGGGACGTTCACTCCGCATCTCGGCTCGCTCCTCGAGGCGCTGCCCGGCGTACCTGTCGGCGCGTTTCCAACCCTGTCGGGAT
>Ga0209690_1002234_pt1 | contig 11066 bp, 9 predicted proteins | sample GraSoiAngelo_150_FD_186164 | JGI IMG/M metagenome (GOLD analysis project Ga0209690, IMG submission 186164) | Grasslands soil microbial communities from the Angelo Coastal Reserve, California, USA - 14_1009_09_40cm (SPAdes) (version 2) | ecosystem: Environmental > Terrestrial > Soil > Grasslands ...
TCGATGCCACTCGATCCCGGCACGGTGCATCGGTTCGCGATGCTCGAACGGGCCGTCAAGTCATTCGCGAAGACCGGCCGTTTCGATGAATCCCTCAAACTCATCGAGGAGATGATCGAGATCGCCCCCGAGGACACGGGCCTGTCGAAATTGAAAGTTCGGGTCGCCACCGAGATGGTCCATCAAGCGATCCAAGCGCAGAAGATTGGAGCCGCGACCCAGATCGTCGGGCTCGTCGAGACGAAGATCCCCGCAGCACACCTGGGCCAGACTGAGACGGAGCTCCTCACGAAGGCGAAAGAGCACCTGTACTCGATGTGATTCGAACAGATTTATCGCGGACGATCACGGTCGGGGGCCCATGTCGTCCATCGGTTCCACCGACGAGTATGTGAAAGAGACCGAGGCGATGCGTCGCGAGAAGGACTATTTCTTCAAGGAAGACGTCGAGTCTCCGATCCCGCATCGACTTCGTCACGACTTCAAGGGCCTCGCGTACTTTCCTCCCGATCCGAACTACCGGGTTCAGGCAAAGTTGATCAAGGACCCGAACCCCGAGCGGGTGGTCCTGGCGACCTCCAAGGGAGTCCCCCGGGAAATGATCCGGTATGGCGTGTTGGAGTTCGACGTCGAGGGCACGAAGCAACGGCTCGCCGCGTTCAAGTCGGTCCCGCAGCCCGGTCACCACCACGCCGACGAGAGCTTGTTCATCCCCTTCCGCGACGCGACGTCCGGCAAGGAGACGTACGGTGCGTGCCGATACCTCGACATCGAAGAGCAGCCGACGGACGATTATGTGATCGATTTCAACCTCGCATACAATCCGTACTGCGCGTACAGCGAGGACTACGTATGCCCGTTCCCGCCTCGGGAGAACTGGCTCACGATGCCGATCCGCGCGGGCGAGAAGAACTTCCCGCTAGCTCACTAGCGTTCGTCGGCACATCACGCGTCGATTCCATCGAGCCACTCGAGTCGGCGTTCGCGGTTCGATAGGACTTCTTCCGGACCTTTGAAGTCCTGTTCGACGACCGCGAGCCTCTCGATGAGGGTCCGGATGGCATCCGTCGTTGGCGCACGGACATCGAGGCCGGCGAGGCCGAGCTGACGCTTCACGATCGGCATGCCCGTCTCCACGCCGCCCATGTGGTAGCAGAAGTCCGTCATGATCTTGTCCGTTACCCGGATCAGTCTGTCGACGGGCTCCTGCGGGGGCGTCACGAGCGCGATTCGTCGGATCGGATGGCCGGCTGCCTGCAGGATCTGCTCTCCGAGCGCCTTGAAGGACATCTCGACCCGGTCCCCCGTCTTCGCGCTCGTCAGGATCCCGGGACACGAGTACTTCTGAGTCAAGAAGTAGAGGTACTCCTCGGCCCAGACCCGATCCGGGACGAGGTCGGACTTGTTCCCTGCGAAGACCGTCGGGATTCTCCCTGCGAGCCGCCACACGGCTGGGATCCAGTAGTCCTCCAGGGCCCGACGGCTCTCGTCGTTTGTGGCGTCGTACACGAGCAGGACGCCTTGGGCGCCCTTGATTGCGGTCTCTTGCACCCCGCTGTATCCTTTCTGCCCGAGGACATCCCAGATCTGCAGGACCATCTCGACCTCGGCCAGGGGCGATCCGAGGTTCAGGCTCCGCTTCGAGACTTTCGTCCCAACGGTCGTGATGTAGTCGTCCGAATACTGGTCGACGACGAATCGACGGACGAGCGAGGTCTTCCCCACGCCGCCATCGCCCAGGAGGACGACCTTCGACTTCATCGGCTCTCGCGGCATCGAAGGACGAAGGCTATCCCCGAGCCCCCTTCTTGAACCGTTCCCCGTGGTTCTCATCGGGAGCACTTAATGCCAGGGGACACACGCACAAGCGATTGGCGGCGCTCAAATCCTGGTCGTCCGCGGCGTCTCGTCGGCATGAAATCAGAAGTCGTCGGTCGGATACTGGACGAACTTCCCGGTCGTTCCTCCGAAGCGCCGAGCCAAATCAGTTGTACGGATCTCCTTCACCAGGGAGACCGCCATCGTGGTGTCAGGAAACGGACCGTCGACCGTGTATCCGAGGCTTCGGAACCGCGTGACATCGGACCGCGCGGTGATCCAGTTGACCGTTGCGATTCCCGCCTCCGCCTTCGCCTCCATCAGCGCGACCGCGGCCCGGAAGTCCTGAGGGTTCGGAGCGACGACCTCTTCCATCGTGATCCCGTCGTGCGGGCGCGTGCGGAGATACCCCACCGCCTGGCCGTCTCGCAGCACGATTCGATATTTCTCCAGGTAGTCGCGGGTCCGGATGACGCCCCATTCGAGGGCCCGCTCCGGTCGTTCGGTCCAGCCAAGCATCCGCCGCGTCTGGGTTCGATAGAGGCGATGGATCGTCGACATGTCCGAACGCCTCACGGCTCGGAGTCGGTACCCCTTCGGGGCCATTCGCCGGGTCACCTGGCGGATTGCCTGTTGGAACGGCGCGAGGTCCACGTAGCCGAGCTTCGCGTACACGCCATACCCGCGGATGTTGCGGCTCGTCGTCAGGGCCGACACGCTCAAGCCGAGTTCGCGGAACCGATCGTGGGTCGCCTCGATGAGCCGGCGAGCGAAGCCGCGGCCCCACACACCCGGGTGTGAGCACACCGCTGCGAGGCCGCCGACTTCTTCGACTCCATTCGTCGTCCGCACGGCCAAGCGTCGGGGGACGACTTGGGCGAGGACCCGGCCGCGCTCCTCCGCGTACAGCGCGAACTCCTCGAGGTACGTCCGGTCGTGCGCGCGAACTCGGCGCACCTTTGCTTCGTCCCACGCAGATCCGAAGGAGACCACGCCAAGTCGGAATGCCGCAAGTGGATCGATCTCATCGTACGTTCGCACGCGCATGGGGCAACCGCGCGGGGAGGGGGATTTGAACCCCCGAGCGCAGAGCGCACGGGATTAGCAATCCCGCGCCCTACCAGGCTAGGCGATCCCCGCAGCCGGCGCCTATCAAGGGACAACCTATAAACGCTTTCGGGGATGCGACCGCGTAATCGTTTCGAGCTGCGGGAAACCACCTGTCTTCATCGTCTTCGTGGCACTCGACCGGCGCATCGGAAGGCCATCGCGAGACAGCATTATAACGCGCGATGTCCTCCCGCCTCCGGACAAGCCCGTATCCCCGAATCGGATCGAAGCGTGGCCATCCACGACGATTACTTGGCCATCGGGTGCATGATGGGCTCGTTGCGGACATGACTCTTATCCTGGTCTCGAACCGTCTCCCGGTCACCGTTCGGCGCGTCGGGAACCGCCTCGACGTTCAGCCGAATCCCGGCGGCGTCGCGGCGGGCCTCGCATCCATTCATCGAGAATTGCGAGGTCGCTGGTTCGGATGGCCCGGCTCGATCGCCCCGGGCGACATTAAGCAGGTCACCGCGCGCCTGGAGAAGGAATTCGATTGCCATCCGGTCGTCCTGCCTCACAATCTGGCCCGCCTATACTATAGCGGCTTTTCGAATGGGACATTGTGGCCGTTGTTCCACTCCTTCTCGACGTACGCGAGGTACTCAGCCTCCGAGTGGGAGGCATATCGCGCCGTCAACGCGAAATTCGCGGACACGATCGTGCGTGCTCTCCGCCCTGATGACCAGCTCTGGATCCATGACTATCATCTCCTCCTCCTGCCCCGATTGATTCGAGAGCGGTTGCCCGAGGCGCGGATTGGGTTCTTCCTCCACATCCCATTCCCGCCGTACGATGTGTTCCGTCTCCTCCCATGGCACAAGGAAATCCTCCAAGGCATGCTCGGTGCCGACCTGATCGGCTTTCATACCTACGACTACGCCCGTGCCTTCCTCGGAAGCCTCCTGCGCGACCTGGGTCTCGACAACCGGATCGGCGCCGTCGTCGCAGGCCATCGAGCGGTTCAAGTCGATGTGTTCCCGCTCGGGGTCGACGTCACGAAGTTCAATTCGACGTCGATCGGTCCTTCCGCCGCGCGTTCGATCGCACGATTGAGGAAAGGGGTGGAGCCCTCGAAGCTGCTCTTCTCGATTTCCCGCCTCGACTATACGAAGGGCATCCCGGAGGCGCTCGAAGCGTTCGGCCGATTCCTCGAAGTGCACCCGGAGTGGCGTCGGAAGATCACCTACTTCCTCGCGGTCGTGCCCTCCCGCGAGCGAGTGGCCCAGTATGCGCGGTTGAAGCGGACGATTGACGAACGCGCGGGGCGCATCAACAGCCGGTACAGCACAATCGCGTGGTCGCCGATTCGATATGTGTACCGCCAGCTGGACTTCGACGAGCTCCTGGCGCTCTACCGGGTGAGCGATGTGGCGATCGTCACTCCCCTGCGGGATGGGATGAACCTCATCGCGAAAGAGTATGTCGCTGCAAAGCAGGAACCGCGTGGGGTGCTCATCCTGAGCGAGATGGCTGGCGCCTCGAAGGAGATGCGCGAGGCCCTCATCGTGAATCCGAACGACGTCGAGGATGTCGTCGGCGCAATCCACCGAGCGCTCTCGATGCCGTTGGACGAACAAGCCGCGCGAATCCGGGCAATGCAGGAACGGCTCCGCCGCTACGACGCTCGGACGTGGGCGACGCGGTTCCTCGAGCGCCTGGAGGACGCCGTCCGGATGTCCCAGGATCTCGCGGCGAAGGACCTTTCGGACCGGCATCGGAAGGAGATCCGGCAGGCATACCGGAAGGCAGGCCGACGTCTGTTGCTCCTCGACTATGACGGAACGCTCGTGTCCCTCTCGCCGCGTCGGGACACGGCACGCCCGGACGACCGCGCTGCGGGGATCCTGAAAGGACTTGGCGCCGATTCCGCGAACCACGTCGTGCTCGTGAGCGGTCGACGCCGACAAGAATTGGAGCAATGGTTCGGGGAGCTCCCGCTAACGCTCATCGCGGAACATGGCGCGTGGGTTCGCGATCGCGAGGACCGAGAGTGGAGGTCCACGATCCCGCTCGAGGAGAGCTGGAAGGGCCGGGTTCGCCCCGTCATGGAGCGATTCCTCGACCGTGTCCCCGGGTCTTCGCTCGAAGAGAAAGACTTCTCGATCGCGTGGCACTACCGCTCGGCGGATGTAGAATCCGGAACCCTCGCGGCAAAGGACCTCGTCGACATCCTGACCACGCTGACCGCAAACCTCGATCTTCAGGTCCTGCCGGGGAACAAGGTCGTCGAGATCCGCCGTGCCGGGGTAAACAAGGGCAGCCTCTTTGCGACGAAACTCTCTCGAGAGTCGTGGGACTTCATCCTCGCGATCGGCGACGATTGGACGGATGAGGCGCTGTTCGCTTCGCTCCCTCCGAATGCGTTTTCCATCCGGGTTGGCATCGCGGCGTCCTCGGCCCGGCTCAACGCGGAGGGCGTGGCACCAATCCTCGATCTGCTCGAGTCCCTTCTTGCGACCATCCGCTGATAGTTCACGGCAAGACCATAGAGGGATCGACTGGCGTTTGTTCGCGTCGGACTCGGGGCGCCGCCGACTGCCAGGACTCGCCTCTTCGACTGACACCCGAAAATCGAAACGAAGTCTCTTTGTACAGGGGCATCGGTCGGTGCGGCCCGGATGGTTTCCGCCCCGCCGGCCCCGCCCCCGTTTCGCGTCTCGCAGCGTTTCCGGTACCGCGAGTTGCTCGGGCTCGTCGCGGTGCAATCGTTCGGGAACCAGATGACCGGCAGTTTCTGGATTATCTACTTGGTGAGCCGACCGCAACCGCTCGACTTCCGTGTCGCCACGCTCCTCTGGGTCATCGCCTTTCTCACCGCGGCGCTCGGGGTCCTCCTGATGGCGCGTGGACGCCGCATTGCCGCGAGGACGAGCATGACGGTCGGCCTCGGCACGATGGCCGCCGGTCACTTCGCTTTCGCATTTCTCCCGGCGAACTGGGTCGTACTGGTCGGCGGGCTCGCCTTCGGCGTTTACCTGCCGTTGTTCTGGCTCCCCATGAACTCCCTACTCGTCCGGGAAACGAGTCCCGCGAACCGTGCGGGCCGGTTGGCGGGCGTCACCGCGACCTTCATGACGGTCGCGGTCGTCGCGCCGGTCCTCGGCGGGTATCTTGCCGACACCGTCGGCTTTCCGTTCCTCTTCTCTCTCGGCGGCCTGATCCTCGCCGTCAATCTCATTCGCGCCCGGCGACTCGTGCGGCGCGAAGAGTCCTTCTCGTACGTCATCGACCTGCGGCGGATGGGCTCGCGCACGGCCCTCGCGTTCGCCGGGCAAGGAGGCGTCGACGGATTGCTCTCGGTCGCGACGCCGCTGGGTTCGTTCCTTCTGACGAGGGATTCGTTCGCCTTAGGTCTCCTATTTGCTCTGTTCTCGCTCGCGGCAGGCATCGCCGCGGTGGTGCTCGGTCGCGTATCGGACCGGGTGAAGGTCCGGAGTCCGTTCCTGCTCCTGGGACCGGCCCTGTCGATCCCGGCTTGCCTGCTCGCATTCTTTTCACGGAATCTCGAATCGTTCGCGTTCGCAATCGGCTGGCTCTCGATGACCTCGGTGGTCGCGCCGTCGTTCATCTACACGATTCTCGTGGACCGCATGGAAGACTCGATCCCTGCGGTCACCGCGACGCGCGAGTTCATCTTGAACACAAGCCGGACGCTCGCCTTGTTTGCCGGGTTGATCGTGCTGGCGTCCGGGGGCGATGTGTACGCGCTGTACTTGCTCGTCGGCGGCGTGATCCTGCTCGAAGCCCTCGCTAAGTAGGTCGCTACAGGGGCCGCAGAGGTTCTTTCGGCACGATCACCAAGCGGATTTCAGCGCCGAGTTCAGGCTCCTCGGCGGGTTCGCTCCCTGCGTCGGGCGCGGCGTGCCGTTTCCAATCGCCGCGGCGATACCGCTCGCGCTTCGCGAACAGTTGAACCATCGCGTCGATCCCGACCAGATCCTCGTTCATGCCGGACCACCATTGGAGGCGGTCTCCGTATCGCTCCTCGATATCCGCCAGGAAGTCCCTCAGGCTCGTCGACAGTCGATTTCGGATGGGTCCCGATCCGATTGCCGCGACGTAGACATGTTCGGAGCGCTCCAAGGCGACCGTCTTGTTTCCGATTTCGAATTGCCGGAGCCCTCCGATTTCCTCCTGGAACACGTCTTGCGCGAACGACATGATGGCCGTCAGCATGCCGGCGAGGATATCTTCGTCACCGTGCGAATCGCGGCGGCTCGTCGTGTGCGCAATCAGGAGGCCTTCGCCATTGATGAGGAAGAGGTCTTCCATTCGGAATGCGTGCTTCGCGGACCGGCGGAGGGCCAGGAACCCAGCCGCTCCGAAGGCCCCCACGACCAATGCGAACGCAGGCCAGATGATTAGGTCCCGTGGCGAGGAAGGAGGGATGACGATGGCGGGCAGGTCGACCGTTACGTTCGCGGTTCCTGTAATGGTTCCGTGCGTCGCCGTCACCAATCCCGTCCCCCGCTGGGCCGGCGCCTGGAGCGTCGCGGAGGTGTCGTTGGCCGAGACGATCTGTCCGATGGTGGAGGACCAGTTTGTGCCGGTGAGAGGAACCGGATTGCCATCCGTGTCCCAGCCGCCCGCCGTGAACACGGCCGTCTGGCCAACCAGGACGGAAGCGGTCGTCGGCGTCACCGCGATCCGTGCGAGCGTGCCCGGGATGACCAACCCAACGTTGTCGATCCAAGCCGTCATGGAGGGCTCTTCCCATCCCGTCCGATTGAGCTGAAGCGAAAAGACGAGGAGGAACGATCCGGTCGCCTGCAACGCGACGTCCCCGCTCACGTCCACATCGACGGTTCGCGTGCCCGCCACGGGAGTTCCCGACCACTCGACCCGATTGCCGATGGCCACGGCCAGGGTCGCGTCGACGTTCGACGACGCGGTCGCCTGCAAATCGAAGACCAGGCGAAGGGAGTTCGGACTTCCCCCGGTGGGGATCGCCTTCGTGAACGTCTGGGCAACGTGGGCGCTTTCCGCAAAGGTCGTCGAATTGAACAACACGATGTCGTCAATGTAGACCGTGCCCGTCGCGGCTCCCGTGCTGGCGAACGCGATCTCGACGGAGCTGACTCGAGTCAGGTCGAGGGGCGGCCCCAGGTCCATCGGGTAGCGGTACCATCCCCCCACGAGGGAGAAGAGGCCCCATGTGTTCTGTCCGTTCTCGTCCTGGACGTACACCCACGCCCACAAGGTGCCCGGCGTCGCTTTGTTCATCCAGATCGCTAGGCGGTCGTACCCGGACCAATTCCACGGTAAGGGATCGTCGCGAATTGCACCCGCTCGCTGGTTGTTGCTGACAACCGCGATATCGTCTCGCATCGATCCGTTCCCTTCCGTCCGGATCGCGGTCTCCTGGGAGAGATTGCTGGATACCTGCCCGTTCGACACCGAGCTGGTCCACGGATTCGCTCCGAAGACGTCGTCCATCGAATCGAACCGGAGGACCGGCGTCGTGTGGCCGAGCCGCGCCCGAGCCTGTGGGTCGCGGGATGCGGTAACGGCCCCGGTCGTCCCGTTCGTGTAGATCCAGGGCCCGGGGATCGCGTCGAACGTACCGTCTGCGATTAGGTTCGTCGCGTTTCGGACGACCTGGGGAGCGGAGTTCGCGCCCACGGCTCCGACGAGGGGCCTGGTCTCGGCCGACGCTCGATTCGCGGCGGGGTTCAATACGCCCGTCATCTTGAGGACGGTCGAGCCGAGCGGCGCGACGACAAACGGCACGAGGACGGCCGCGGCGAGGACGAGGAAGAGGGCTGCCGCGGGGTACTTCCTGGTGTTCACGGTCGGGTGCCTCGGAGGCCTCTCGACGAGGCCAGCCTCCCCAGGCCGAACGCGTCCCCCTCCCCCGCGGTCCGGGGGTCTCCATTCGCTCGTGGTGAAGGGGCTTAAACGTATCGGCCTCATTCCTACGGTTGCCAGATTCCGGCTGCCTCGGGTGGTCCGGGCGTTCCCTCAGGACGTGCTCAGGGGCGCGCTCACGGCCGTTTGACGCCGCGGCATTTTCATCTCGGGGGTCTCCGATGTCCCGCGCGATGGGTCTCACAACTGATATCCGAGGGACGAAGCAGCTCCACCTGTCACCGAGCGACCTGACGGAACTGATTGTCAGCCTGGGTGGGGTGAAATTTTGGATCGTCTCCGTGGCGCCGCTCTACATCGGATGGGTGCTCGCGCACGCCCCGGCCCAACGGCATCTGTTCATCGATGACCTCCGCGTCGTGTTGGGCATCATCGTCGTCGGTCCGCTCCTCGGGACCTTTACGCTCCTTCTGAACGTGTATCATGACATGGGGACGACGGACCGCATCAATCCGCGGAAGAAATACGTCCAGGTGGTCGAGGAGCTGGTTGGGGAGGGCCTGATGGAGCGGGATACGCTCCTGCTCGCCTCGTTCGGTTTCGCCGCGATGGGCCTGGTCCTCGCCGCGTACATCTCCGGGAGTCTCGTGGGGTACAATCCTGCAGAAGCCGGCGGCGGGTTCACGTCTCTCGTCGGGAAGCAAGGCTTCCTCGTCCTGACGATTCTGATCATCGCGCTCTCCTTCGCCTACTCCGTCCCGGGGATCCACTGGAAAGGGGTCGCCGGACTGGACCTACTGACGAACATGGTCGGGTTCGGAGTCCTGTGTCCCCTCGCGGGATGGGTCCTGATCCGTCCGATCGAAACGGCACCGTGGTGGTTCATCGGGACGATGGCCCTGTTCCTCGGCGCGCTCTACGCACCGACGACCGCCTCGGATTACGCGGCGGACCGCGCGTTCGGCATCCGGACGATGGCGGTCCGCTTGGGCGTGAATCGCACGCTCCTGATCGGCTTCGTCCTCCAGGTGCTCTCGGTCGCGCTCCTGTTGCTGGGCTGGTCCGCGCGGTTGTTCCCGTTCAACGGAACGGCATACAACTCGATGGCGGACTTGTGGCCGTTCCTCGCGTTGCAGATCCTGTTCTACGCCGTCTTCATTCGACGGGCGACTGTCGGTCGCATCTGGGCGCTCCTGTTGCTCCTCTCGATCCTTCAAGCGCTCGGGGTGATCCTCATGTTATGGCGTTTCGTCGGCGAACAGACGTGGTCCCCTTGAGCTCGAGGGGATTTGGCGACACCCTACGGGGTCTGGAGGCGGACGATATGTACCTAAGGTTCAAGCGCGCGCGGGAGGTAGCGAATTCCGACCTGGCTGTCCGGAGGGATCGCGACGCCGGATGAGAAATCTTGGGAGAAGGGTGAGGGGTGGACCCGACGGGATTGGGTGAAGCTCGGCCTTGCGGTGGGCGGGTCGGCCGCCGTTGGAACCGTCGCGGCTGGCTTGGCGAGCACGCTGTTGCAGACTTCTCCCGCTCGGCCGGTTGATGCGACGCTGTTCTACACCCGGTTCAGCACGCCTCAGTGGTGGAACACTCTCGAAGGCAAGCCAATCAATGTGACCGACTTCGCGGAATGGCAAGGAGCCACCGGCGTCTGGGGCGGTGCGTTCGTGGACGGGAAATGGATTGCCGGGACCGGATATCCCGTCCTCGTGATTCGGGTGAAGCGCGACGACTCCGTGTTCTCCGCCCCGACCGACGTGCCCGTGCCGTCCGGTTTCGACCTCTACTACGACGATCCGGCCCGGGACATCCGCCTCGTGGTTGTCTACGATCGGTGCGCGCACCTCTGCTGCTATCCCGGATGGCAGGTCGTGCAAAATCCGCCGCCCGCACGCGACTATACGTCGCCCGCCCCGACATATCAGGTGTTCGGCCTCGACCCGATTTACTGCATCTGCCATGGTTCCCAATATGACCCGATGCTCCTCGTCAAGAACATCAATGAGAGAAACGGCGTCGAATTCGTTGGACCGTCGCGGGTGCACGGCCCCGCAGGGCGCGCGATTCCCGTGTTCGCGGTGCGCGCCGTCGACGATGTTCTCCACGCGGCAATGGTCGATCCTCGCTGGTACGAATATTGTTGACCACCGCACGCCTACTAACGCATCAGCGAGACGGCCGTGTCGAAAGACTCATATAGCCCGCTCCGGTATCTGTTGGAAGACTCGGAAAAGGCGACGAAACTATTCGAGTCACCGTCGCCCGAGTCCGTGGTGGCCGCCTTCGGCGAAGGCCCCGATTTGTGACGGGCCTCATTCTGATGTGGC
>Ga0209690_1002235_pt1 | contig 11063 bp, 10 predicted proteins | sample GraSoiAngelo_150_FD_186164 | JGI IMG/M metagenome (GOLD analysis project Ga0209690, IMG submission 186164) | Grasslands soil microbial communities from the Angelo Coastal Reserve, California, USA - 14_1009_09_40cm (SPAdes) (version 2) | ecosystem: Environmental > Terrestrial > Soil > Grasslands ...
AAAACCCCGACTGGCGTCGGGCCGCTCGAGCGGAGTGAGCGGCCAATTGATCCCGGGGTCAACATCGGCCACGTCCACCTGAAGACGGCAGACATTGATCGCGTGCATCACTTCTATGTCGACATCCTCGGCTTCGACGTAGTGTGGCGCCATCCGACGGCGCTCTTCATCTCCGCCGGCGGCTACCACCATCACCTGGGCTTCAACACCTGGGAGTCGAAAGGCGGCTCTCCCCCGCCTCCCGGAACCACAGGGCTTTACCACGTCGCGATTCGCTACCCCACACGCGCCGCTCTCGGTGACGCATTCCGCAGGCTCGTCGCCGCGGAGTGGCCGCTCGACGGCTTCAACGACCACGGAACCCACGAGGCGCTGTACCTTCGCGACCCTGACGGCAATGGGCTCGAGCTCTGCTGGGACCGGCCCGAAGACCAGTGGCCGCGCGACGCTGAGGGTCGTCTTACTTTCAGCAACCACAACCTCGATCTCGAGGGCCTGCTGAAGGACGGCGCCTAGGCGGACTTCGTGTCGGCGGCGCTCCAGACGGGGCCGGATGGAAACTCGAAATCACGGAGGGACTCGGGGCGCATCGTGATACTCCAACCGGGCGCGCGAGGCGCGACGTAGCAGCCATCGCGGATGACCACCGGGTCGAGGAAATGCTCGTGTAGGTGCTCGACGTATTCGAGCACCCTGTTCTCCAGGGACCCGCTCACAGCGATGTAGTCGAACATCGAGACATGCTGCACGTACTCGCACAACCCGACGCCTCCCGCATGCGGGCACACGGGCACACCAAACTTAGCCGCCAGCAGCAACACGGCGAGCACCTCGTTGAGGCCGCCCAACCGGCAGGCGTCGAGCTGGCAGAAGCCGATCGCCTCCGCCTGGAACAGCTGCTTGAACATCACACGGTTCTGGCAATGCTCACCGGTGGCCACCTTGATCGGAGCGATGCCGCGCGCGATCGTGGCGTGGCCGAGGACGTCGTCGGGGCTTGTCGGCTCCTCGATCCAGTAAGGCTGGAACTCGGCCAGGCGCTTCACGTTGGCGATCGCGTCCCCAACCTCCCAGACCTGGTTGGCGTCCATCATGAGGCGGCGCTCGGGCCCGATCTCCTCACGCACGATCCGCGCGCGACGAACGTCGTCCTCGATCCGCTGGCCGACTTTCATCTTCACGTGCGACCAGCCCCCAGCCACCGCTTCGCGACACAGCGCGCGCAGCTTCTCGTCTGAGTAGCCGAGCCACCCCGCTGAGGTCGTGTAGGCCGGATAGCCTGAGCGCAGCATCTCTGCCTCGCGGTCAGCACGGGTTGGCGCCATTCGCTGCAGGATCGCGAGGGCCTCGTCCGGAGTCAGCGCGTCGCTGATGTAGCGGAAGTCGATGCAGGCAACGATCTGCTCCGGGGTCATGTCCACGACCAGCTTCCAGAGCGGTTTGCCCTCGACTTTTGCGTACAGGTCCCAGACCGCGTTCACGAGCGCGGCGGAAGCGAGATGGATGACACCCTTCTCGGGTCCGATCCAGCGCAGCTGCTGCTCACCGGTGATGGACCGCCAGAAGCCGCGCATATCGGAAGTGATCGACTCGAGGGTCCGGCCGGCAACCATGGGAGCGAGAGCATTGATCGCCGCTACGCAGACCTCAGTGCCGCGACCAAGGGTGAATGTCAGTCCGTGCCCCTCGAGCCGGTCTTCGGAGTCGGTCCGCAGCACGACGTACGCGGCGGAATAGTCCGGTGTGGTGTGCATCGCGTCCGAGCCGGCAAGGGTCCGCGAGGTCGGAAATCGCACGTCGTGGGCTGTGACGCTGATGATGCGGCGCACGTCAGCCCTTGACCGCACCGACGAGCAGGCCGCGTGCGATGAACCGCTCGAGCGCGATCGCCATTGCGATCACCGGCCCGATCATGATCAGGATCAGCACCGACATGTACCACCACTGAGGACCGCGCGTGGCGTTCTGCGCCGCCACCGTGAGCGGCAGGGTCTGAGCGTTGGCGCTTGTGAGGAACAGCGCGATCAGGTACTCGTTCCAGGCGAACACCAGCACGAATAGGAACGTCGCCACGAGGCCGGGCACCGCGAGGGGAAGCACGATCGAGCGAAAGATTCGGTAAGGAGATGCGCCGTCGATCGCCGCGCTCTCCTCGAGCTCGACGGGGATGCTCTGGAAGTAGTCGCGCATCAACCAGACCACGATCGGGAGGTGCGAGGCGACGTAAGCGATGATCAGGGCCCCCCATGTGTCGAGCAGGTTTAGCTGCTGGAAGAAGATGTAGATCGGGATCACGACCGCGACGGGCGGCAGCATGCGCTGCGAGATCATCCAGAACGCGATGTCGTCGTTCCCGACTGCCCTCTTCGAGCGTCGGGCAAGTGTGTTGAGCAGCAGGAGGAAGAGGCAAAACCCGCCCAGGGCCCCGATCTGCCACGGTGCGCGCGCGATCATCACGATGACCGCCAGCACCACCCCGGCGGCAAACGAGGCGATCGCCCCCAAACTCACCCGATAGCGCATACGCACGAGGCCGTATGCCGCCATGGAGCCCACGATCAACGTGATCGTGGTGCTGGTCAGCCCGACCACGACCGTGTTCAGGTAGGGCCGGAAGGTGTCCTCGCCCAGGTCGACGAAGATGTAGTGCCACGAGTCGAGGTTGGGCTGAAAGTCTCGAAACGGGATGTAGAACGGACCGCTGTTCACGTCGAGCGGGGTCTTCAGCGAGGTGACCGCGAGCCAGTACAGGGGGAACAGGACGACGAAGGCCCAGGCGAACAGGAGCACGTACGACACGACCATGGTCGGGAACGGGATGGAGGTCGTGGAGACGGACTGTCGCCGCGTTCGCGTGAAAGCCATGGAACTCAGGTCATGGCCGTCACGCGACGGCGGAAAAGGTTGACGTAGCTGACGCCGACAAAAGTCACGAGGATCAGCAGCATGTAGGCGACCGCGGCCGAACCGCCGATGTCGAGGGCGCGCCAGATCGTATAGGCGTGGAGCGTGAGCGACTCGGTCGCCGTGCCGGGACCACCGTTGGTCAGGACGTTCGGAAGGTCGACGATCTTGAAGCCTTCGATCAGCCGGATCAGGACCACAGTCGAGGTCGCCGGCAGGATCAGCGGGAATGTGATCCTCCAGAACACCTGCAGGCGGTTGGCGCCGTCCACGACCGCCGCTTCGACTAGCTCGTGGGGCAGCGTCTCGATCGAGGCCAGTAAGACGATGAAGATGAATGGCGTCCACTGCCAGACGTCACCGATCATCACCGCCAGCCGCGCGGTCCACGCGTTGGTCACCCACGACACGTCGGTCAGGCCGAAGTGGGCCCAAATCGGGTACAGGGGCCCTTTGTCCGTGTCGGTGAGCATCCGAAAGAGGTAGGCGACCCCAACCGGCGTGATCATCATCGGCAGCAGGAAGACCACGCGGAAGAACCGCCGCCCTGGTAGGTGCTGGACGACCAGCAGCGCAAGACCCAGTCCGATCAGGTACTGGACCGTCACGTCGACGGCGACGTAGACGATCGTCACGACCAGCGTCCCCGGGCGTCCGCTGGTGAGCACAGTGTTGACCACAAGCCAAAGCAACACGCCCGTGACCACAGCACCAAAGACGCGGCCGGCCAGCCCCGCGGCGGTCCGATCCGCGGAGCGGGCATATCTGTAGAGGAGGAAGACGAGGAGCGCACACCCCGCGCCCAGGACCAGGGTGCTCCACACGGTGGCCGGGCCCACGAGGCCGAGGAAATGCTCGTGATCGATGCCCACCAAGAGCTTGGCGTAGTTGCCGAGGCCGACGAACTTGAGCTCGACGCCGCCCTCGGAGAAGCTCAGGCGCGAGAGCGAGACGTAGAGGGACGCCAGCAGCGGGAAGATCGAAAACCCGAGGATGACCACGACCGCGGGCAGGATGAACACAGACCCGGCCACACGATCGAGCCTGGCGGCGACAGGCCGCCAGCTCGAGGCCGCCAGGCGAAAGCCGTGCGGTGACACGTAGCCGCTCACTTTAGTGAGGTCCTCTTCTTCCACTGATGACCCTGAGAGGGAGCGGCGAGGCGCTTTGCCTCGCCGCGCTGCTTCCTACTTCGTGACGCTCAGGCTCGCCTTATAGGCGTCGAGCTGCGATTGGCGCCCGATCTCGTCTGTCTTCGCGTTCCATTGGGTTGTGATTCGGGTCATGGTCTGACTGACCGAACCGTTGCCGGCAAGGAAGTCGGCGAGCGCCGTGTCGAGTGCCGTCTGCTGGTAGTAGGCGGTTTGCGGGATGCGCAGGTCGAGGACCATGTTCGGGCTCTGCAGGCTGGCCTGGATCGCGCCCAGGTAGTCCTTCGCCGCCTGCTCGCTCATGCCGGCCTTCGTCCAGGTATCGAGGTTGTTGAAGTGCGAGGTCCGATACGGGTTGAACCCCGTCTTGCCGATGGTCACGTCGACGCTGGACTGCGCCGGCGCGGACATGTAGGAGAGGAAGGCGAAAGCTGCATCCTTGACCTTCGATGACGATGCCTTGTTGATCGCGCCGGACCAGCCGCCGAAGGCCGCGAAAGGCGCGTGGTTCACACCGTTGGTCGCGTAGGGACAAAGCGTGGCGTTGCAGTCGGCCAGCTGGCCGGTCGAGCGATCCAGCACCTGCTTCGAGCCGGGCAGGATCACCGCGCCCACCTTGTCCGCGACCTTCGACTGGGTCTTGTCGATCGCGAGCGTGCCGATGTCGCCCCAGTCCAGGGAGAGCGCGCACCGGCCGCCGACGAACAGTCCGCGGGAGTCACCGACGTCGTTGTTCAGCTGGTCGGGCGGGCCGATCTTGGAAAGCTGCTTGTAGACATCGAGGGCCGCGGCGGCGGCCGGGTTGTTCGTGAGGGGCTGCATGTTGTCGATATTGAAGAAAGCGCCCTGCTTGGTCCCCTGGCTCTGCAGGTATGCCGCCGCGACTGAGATCCAGGCCCAGTACGACTGCGCGCTGCGCTTCATCGCCAGGCACGAGCCGTAATCTGCCTTGCCGTCACCGTTCAGGTCTTTGCCCTGAAAATGCTTGGCGATGGCGATGTAGTCCTGCCAAGTCACAGGGGGCTGGAGTCCGTCCTTCTGGAGCAGGTCCTTGCGGTAGTAGACCATCTGGAAGTCGCCGTCGAGAGGGATCGTGTAGACGCGGCCCTTGAAGGTCGCACTGAAATCGCGGAAGAAGGGCGCGATGTCGTTCCACTGCAGCGTCGAGTCGTTCTGGACGCGGTCAGTGAGGTCCTCGAGGTAGCCGGGCGGCACGTAGTCGCCCATCCACTGCGGGTCGAATACCGTGGCGTCGTAGGAGTTCGTCTTGGTCGCGAAGTCGGTAAGGACCTTCTGGTAGAGGTCCGAGAACGGCACCGTGATCACCTGGACCTTGGCGCCGGTGGCTTTCTCGAAGTCGGGAGCTCGGCGCTGCAGAGGTTCGGCGATCTGGGGACCGGTGAAGGTGACGACACGGACCGTGACCCCACTGAACTTATTGCCCGTGGAGGTGGTCGAACCGTTCGAGCATGACGCGATCACCGCGGCTCCCACCACCAGGACCAGGGCTTTCGCCAGGAGTCGGCTCATTTGCTTCTTTTCCCCTATCTCAAATCTGAGTAAACCGGTGGCATCGGCCGGAAGCCGGCGGCCATGAATATGGGATGTTTAGCCGCTTATGGCCGGTTTGTCAAGCCTTCAATTGGCCGTTTGGCACGAAGTCATCCGATGTCTCCTCCCGCCGGCGCCTGGAGCGTGAAGCGCTCCAGCACGCGGTGGAAGAGCGCCACCAGTACCGCCAGGGGCACGAGCGACACCATCAGCGCCGCCGCGGCGGCCGGCCACTCGAGCTCACGCTCGAAGGTGAAAAAGTCGCTCATCGCCACCGGCACCGTCTTGACCTCGCCCGAGGTCAGCACCAGCGGCACCAGGAGCATGTTCCAGTCGAGGACGAATACGACGATCGCGGTCGCGGCCACACTCGGAGCGATGAGCGGGAGCACAACTCTTGCGAGTACGCGCAGCAGCCCGGCACCGTCCAGGACCGCTGCTTCCTCCCATTCGGTTGGAAGCTGGACGATCGCCCCATGGAGGACGAAGACCGCGAGCGGCGCCGTCACCGCCGCCTCCGCCAGGACGATGGTGGCGAACGAGTCGAGAAGGTGCAGTCGCCGGATCAGATCGCTGAGCGGGAGAACGTAGGCCATGGCGGGTAGGCTGGCGAGAACCAGAAAGACCTGCGTCAGTGATCGATCACCGGGCAGGCGCGCCCTCGCAAGGCCGAAAGCGGCGAGGAAGGAGACCGTGACTGTTATAAGAGCCGCGCCGAGTGCCGATGTGGTGCTCGTCGCGAGCTCCTGCCAGAATGCCGGCTCGGCGCCGCCAATCTCGGAGAAGTGCTGGAGCGTCGCAGGTCCGGTCCACGATGGCGGGCGCGAGTTGTTGTCGGGCAGGACGCCCAGGGATGCGAGGCCGGTCCAGAGGAGCGGCACGAGAAACGCCGCCGTGATCGCGGACAGAAGCAGAATGCGAACCACTGTGTCACGCCTGCGGCTCACGACGCCGAGCGCCGCGTGGAAAGCCGGAGGTAGACCGCCCCTACCCCGATGACGCCCGCGGCGATGAGCCAGGCTGACGCCGCGCCGATCGGCCAGTCATTGGTCTCGAAAGCGCGCTCATAGCTGTAGAGGGCGGGCGTCAACGTCGCCGTCCCTGGACCGCCTCCGGTCAAGATCAGGATCGTGTCGAAGGCGCCAAGCGAGAGGCCGGTGAGGAGCATCCCGACAGTCAGCAGCAAGGGCTTCGCGGCCGGGAGTGCGACCCTGGTGATCCGCCCAAACGTGGAGGCGCCGGCCAATGTCGCCTGCTCCCATCGTTCCTCGGGGACGGCCGCCAGGCCCGGAACCAGAAGAAAGGTCACGAAGGGCGCCACTCGCCAGACCTCCACGGCGATAAGCGTCGGCAGGGCCAGCCTCAGATCGCCAATGGGTGACGCCGCCTGATTGCCGCCGAACCAGCCGAAGACGAAATCGATCACGCCGGTTGCGCTGCCGAACAAGAAGTGCCACATCACTCCGCTCGCGATCGGACTCACCAGCCAGGGCAGGAGCATGAGCGCTCGCCACCAGGACCGGCCCCGGAAAGGTGGCCGAAGCAGGTAAGCGATGCCGAAACCAATCGCCAGTTCCAACGGGACAGCGATGACCGTGAAGAGCACAACGTTTCTCACCGCTTCACCGAACTCCGGATCGTGAATCACGGCGCTGTAGTTCGCCCAGCCGGCGAACTTGAAGGTCGTCGTCAAAGGCGAGTAGGTCGTCAGCGTCGCGCCCAGCCCGAGCAGTGCCGGCACGACCAGCCAACCGCCGAGGAGGATCGCCAGGGGCGCAAAGAGGAAAAGCTGATCGCATCGCGTCAGCTTCATCTCTTCACCGCTTCGGCCGGCTTACCTCGCGCCCGTCACCCCACCGTCGATGATCAAGGCGGATGCCATCATGAATTTCGACTCGTCCGAGGCGAGGAAGAGCGCGGCCCCGGCCACGTCCTCGGGGCGCCCGAGCTCGTTGCTCAGCTGGCGCTTGCGAATCGCCGCCATCCCCTCCTGAGGATCGCTGTATGACTCCTCAAGGTACCGCTCGACGAACGGCGTCAGGATGGTTCCTGGGAGCAAGGCGTTGACTCGCACTCCATGTTGGGCGAGGTCGACCTGCATCGATCTGGTCATCGCCAGCACGGCGCCTTTCGAGGCGGCGTACGAAACGCGGCGCGCAAGACCAACGTCTGCAATGCACGAAGACATGTTGATGATGCATCCCGACTGCTGCTTGATCATGTGCGGCACGACGGCGCGGCTCATCAGATAGACGCCGCGCACATTGACCCTCATCACCCGGTCGAAGAGATCAGGCTCCGTCTCCAGGACATCCCCGACGCCTGCGATGCCGGCGTTGTTGAAGAGGACGTCGATGCGGCCGAACCGCCGTGCGACCCGCTCCGCCAGGAGGACGGTCTGTGCCTGGTCGGTCACGTCGACCTCCTCGGCAACGGACTCGCCGCCGGCCATCGTTACCTCTTCCACGGTCGCGCGGGCCGCCTCGAGGTTGACGTCTGCCACCACCACCTGCGCGCCCTCCCGTGCAAAAAGGCGTGCGCTTGCCTGGCCGATTCCGGAGCCGGCGCCGGTGATCAGGCAGACCTTGTCAGCGAGTCGGCTTCCCATCGCCATGCTTAGCTATATGCTGAAGCTCCGATGTTTGTCAACTGTCCAAGATCGTCGAGCCCGGTTGGAGCTTGACTGAAGGCGTGAACGTCCGATCTCTTGCCGGCACCACTACGGGGCGCGGCCGTAAGCCTGGCCGCGCTCCGCGCGTGACCGAGGGCGCGATCGACAAGATGCGGGAGAGGATCGTCTCTGGCGCCTGGGGTCCGGGGGACCGGCTGCCCAGGGAGAGCGAGCTGGCGGCCGAGCTGGGGCTGTCTCGCAACTCCCTGCGCGAGGCGGTGCGAGCGCTCTCCCAGCTGCGCGTGCTGGAGGTTCGACAGGGCGATGGCACTTACGTGAGCAGCCTGGAACCCGACCTTCTGCTGGAGAGCACAGGATTCATCAGCCACCTGCTGCTGGGCGAGACCGAGATCGAGCTTTACGAGGTGCGGCGCATCCTCGAGGCTGCAGCCGCCACGCTCGCAGCCGGCCGAATCGATGCGCAAGAGAAAACGGAGCTGGCGCTCAGCCTGGAACGCATGCGCGAGGCCAAGAACGTCGAGGAGCTCGTCGAGGCCGACGTTGCTTTTCACGCCGTTATCGCGAAGGCGGCCGGGAACGCGGTCCTCGCCTCGCTGCTTGCGAGCCTTTCGACGAGGACAATGCGGATCCGCCTGTGGCATGGCCGTGCCGCCGACGATGCCCTGGACGAAACTCGGGCTGAGCATCGGCGCATCTACGAGGCGATCGTCGCCGGCGACCCCGAGCTTGCGCGGGCCGCGGCGACGGCGCACATCGCAAGCGGCGAGCGATGGCTTCGCGGTCAGCTCGCGGTCGGCAATTCGGCGTGATGCAGGTCGGACTTCACACCCGGCTCAAGCCCGGCGCCGAGGAACGCTACGAGGAGTACCACCGCGCGGTGTGGCCCGAGGTCCTGCAGGCGATCCGGCGCTCCGGCATCTCCACGTATGTGATCTTTCGCGACGGGCTCGATCTGTTCCACTTCATCGAGTGCGACGACTATGACCGCGCGATCGCTGAATTGGCGCAGGATCCGATCAATATCAAATGGCAGGCCGAGATGGCTCCGATGATGGCGATCGCGCACGACTTCAGCGGGAAAGGCGGCGATCGCCTTCCCATGATCTTCAAACTCTGAACGCTGCCGAAAGGGCACCGCTAGGCAAGACGTCGCTGCGCGTCACGCGCCTCGGGCTCGGCACCGCGCCGCTCGGTGGTCTCTTCGAAGCCGTGACGGACGACGAGGCGCACAGGGTGGTCGAGGCCGCCTGGCAGGCGGGCATCCGATTCTTCGACACGGCACCGCTCTACGGACACGGACTCGCGGAGAGACGGCTCGGCGAGGTGCTCCGGACCAAGCCACGCAACGAGTTCGTGCTGGCGACAAAGGTCGGCAGGCTCCTGCGCGCGGACGCGCCCGCCGACCCGGGCCAGTCGTACAAGGGCGTGCCGCCCGTCAATCCGGTGTTCGATTTTTCGTACGACGGTGTCATGCGGTCGGTCGAAGAAAGCCTCGCTCGATTCGGCCTCGATGGCGTCGACGTCCTCCACATCCATGATCCCGATGAGCATTTCGAAGAGGCGCTCGGTGGTGCCTATCCCGCGCTGGAACGCCTCCGAGCCGAGGGCTCGATCAAGGCGGTCGGCGCAGGGATGAACCAGGCGGAGATGCTTGCGCGATTCGCGCGCGAGGCCGACTTCGACTGCTTTCTGCTCGCGGGCCGGTACACCCTCCTCGATCACCTCGGGGCCAAAGAGCTCCTCGGTCTGTGCATCCAGCACGGGATCGGAATCATCGCCGGCGGCGTATTCAACAGCGGCATCCTTGCCGATCCGCGCCCAGGCGCGAACTTCAACTACCAGCCCGCGCCCCCGGCGCTTGTGCGGCGCGCCGAGGAGCTGAAAGCGATATGCGAGCGCCACGGCGTCGAGCTCAAGGCGGCTGCCATCCAGTTTCCGCTGCGTCACCACGCGGTGGCGTCGGTGCTGACCGGCTGCCGATCCGTAGCCGAAGTCGAAGAGAACGTGCGCATGTTCCAGACTTCGATTCCCGACCAGTTGTGGGGAGCGCTCGGGGCATGACCGTCGATGCGCATCACCATTTCTGGGATCCGTCACGACGGGAGTATCCCTGGATGGGTGAAGAGCTGTCCGCAATTCGGAGGCGATTTGGTCCCGAAGAGCTGCGTCCGCTGCTGGCGCAGAACAAGGTCGACCAGACGGTGCTCGTGCAGACGATCTCGAGTGTGGACGAGACACGAGAGTTTCTCGAGACCGCCGGCGAGATCGACTTCATCGCTGGCGTGGTCGGTTGGATAGACCTTACTGAGGGCTCCGTGACCGAAGCCATCGTGCGGCTCAAAGGCGAGAGCGGTGGAAATCGTCTTGTCGGCATCCGGCACCAGGTTCACGACGAACCCGACCCCCAGTGGCTCCTTCGCGAAGACGTGCAGAGGGGAATCGCCGCGGTCGGAAAGGCGGGCCTCGTCTACGACCTGCTGGTCCGGACGCGCGAGCTGCCCGCGGCCCTGGAGACGGTCAAGCGACACGACTGGATGCGCTTTGTGGTCGACCATGCCGCCAAGCCACGAATCGCCGGCGGCATGTGGGACCACGCCTGGGAAGCGGCGCTGGCGCCCCTAGCAGAGCAACCCAACGTGGCCTGCAAGCTGTCGGGCCTCGTCACCGAAGCCGACTGGAAATCATGGACGGCGCAGCAGCTCGAGCCGTATATGAGCAGGGTCCTGGATTGGTTTGGGCCCGACAGATGCATCTTCGGATCGGACTGGCCGGTCTGTCTGGTTGCTGCAGATTACGCTGGGGTCGTTGCGACTGCGCGCGCGATC
>Ga0209690_1002236_pt1 | contig 11061 bp, 11 predicted proteins | sample GraSoiAngelo_150_FD_186164 | JGI IMG/M metagenome (GOLD analysis project Ga0209690, IMG submission 186164) | Grasslands soil microbial communities from the Angelo Coastal Reserve, California, USA - 14_1009_09_40cm (SPAdes) (version 2) | ecosystem: Environmental > Terrestrial > Soil > Grasslands ...
GAGCACGGTGCTCTCGATGGCCGAGCGCCTGTGGGCGGTCACGCGACCGTCGCGAAGAGCTCCCGGCTCGCCCGCCGGAGAAAGAGGAGACCCACCGCGGCGTTGAACAGGACGAAGAAGTTGTGCTGGACGAAGCCGAAGGTGGTCATCTCGCCGGGCCGCTCGGGAAAGAGCACGACCCACAGCACGATCGCCACCGAGTGCATCGGCCCGGGCGTGGCCGCGCCGAAGAAGATCACGGGGAGATAGCCGAGCATCTCGACGACGCCCACGGTCACGCCAAAGAGTCTGAGGGCCATCGCGTACACGACGACCGCCGCCAGCATGGCCGGCGACCGCAGCGCCAGCACGGCGGCGTAGTGCCGGAGCTTCGCCATCCGGAACGCGCGGAAGATCGGGCGCTCGCGCACGGCGAGCCCCGCGCCGATCCTGCCGCGGAAGAAGAGGTGGACGACGACGAAGACCGCCGCGGAGCCCAGCGCGATCCAGGGAATCGCGTGGAACATCCTCGGGAAGCGGTCCCACTGCAGGAGCACGCCGACCGTCGCCCAGCCGAGCAGGTAATAGTATTCGCAGAACATGATGAACAGCATGCTCGAGCCGACCTCCCACGCGGGAATCCGGTGGCGCCGGCTCAGGTAGAGCGCGATCGCGCCCTTGCTGACCTGCTCGTTGACGATGGAGAGGATGTAGGCGCTGGCGCGGATGGGCAGCACGTCGCGATACCGGAGTCGCGCGTTGAACCAGCCGGTCACGCGCCACACGACGAGGCTGTCGACGAGCAGAAAGACCGCGCAGTAGGGAACCATCAGCATCAGCCAGCGTGACCAGGCGACGTGCGCGAAGCTCGCGGCGCCAGCGTGACCAGGCGACGTGCGCGAAGCTCGCGGCGAGGTACGGGAGGAGCCGCTGGCCGTCGGCCGCGGCCGCCCGCTCGAGGCGCACGCCGAGGTACGCGAAGCAAGCAGCCGTGATCAACCACGGCAGGAGACGCGGCCAGCGAAGGGAGATGACGCTAGCCCGGCTGGACGCGGAACACGTACACGCGGCTCGTGTCGGACAGTTGCTGCCGCGGGTACTTCTTCGCCTTGGTCTGGAGCACGGCGTCCTTTTCGGCCGGATCCGTGACGAGCGCCACGGTTCGGTCGAACACCTGGTCGCCGATCTTCAGACGGACGTGCGGATCACGGACGATGTTCCTGTTCCACAGGCGATCGCGCGGGAACTGACCGCCTGGACGATACACGGACGTCAGGTAGAGCTGACCGTTGTGCGCGGTGCACGACGTGGTCACCGAGTGAGGCAGCCCGTACCAGGACCGGGTCTGCACGAAGATCGTCGGGTACTTGTCGGTGAAGGACCAGTCGGTGACCGGCTTGGTGACGAGCTCGCCCGTGAGCCAGAGCCCGGGCGTGAGGCAGCCCGTACCAGGACCGGGTCTGCACGAAGATCGTCGGGTACTTGTCGGTGAAGGACCAGTCGGTGACCGGCTTGGTGACGAGGTCGCCCGTGAGCCAGAGCCCGGGCCGACGGTCCTTGGGGTCGAGTCCCACGATGCGCAGCGTGACGAGCGCGACCGCCACGCAGGCGAGCAGTGCTCCAACGAGGATCAGCAGGGTCTTCGCCCTTCCGCGCATGGCGACGATTATACCGGCAGCGGGAGGGCGTGGCTTGACACGACTGAGCTCGATGGGTACTGTGCCGGCGGGTCGACCTTCGGTGGACGGGAGGAGCCATGAAGCGCGCGGTGCTCATGCTCGTCATCTCGCTCGTCGTGGTGTCGTGCGCGACGATGGAGCAACGGAGCGAGGACCTCGTGAGCCGAGCCGTCCACGCGATGGGAGGGACCTACACACTGGCCGGCATCAGGACGCTCTCGGTGAAGGCGACGGTGCGCGAGTGGGAGCCCGAGCAGTCGATGGTCGCCGGCGGCGAGATGCGCTTTGCATGCGAGTCGACGTTCGAGGCGGTCACCGACGTCGGCAGCGGCGTCACGCGGATCAATTGGGTGCGCAAGTTCGCGTATCCCGCGCCTCGCACGTTCACCTTCAGCGAGATCGTCTCGCCCGAGGCCGGCTACGTGGCCGGCATCGACAGCAACGGACGCACCAAGCAAAGTCTCGAGTCGAAGCCGCCCGCTCACGCGATGTCGGGGCTGCGCCTCGCCGCCACCCAGCGTGAGCTGCGACGTGGCTCGTCCCTGCTGCTCCTCGAGATGCTCAGGAACCCCGAGCGCTTCTCTTACGCCAGTGAGATCGCGGTCGGCGGCGTCGCCTATCCCGCCGTCGACTACCGCGCGGGCGATCAGACGTTCACGGTCATGTTCGATCGGGGGACGGGGTTGCCGGCGCGCATTCGCACGCTCGACTACGACAACGTCTGGGGCGACGTCACCTATGACCTCGTGCTCGCCGACTGGCAGACGATCGACGACGTGCGCGTCGCCACGACCCGGACGTACGAGCTGAACGGCCGCCCGATCGCGGAGATCAAGATCACGGACGGCAAGATCAACGCGCGCGTCGCGGCTGAGCGGCTCACGATTCCCGTCAAGTTCAAGGCGGGGGCGCCGAGGCCCGCGACCGGCCCCGTGCCGTATCAGTGGGTCATCCGGCGACAGTTCATCGGCACCTACCTCGACTCCGACGTGGCGAGCTACGATACGCGAGCCACGTCGGGGCTGCGGCTCGTGGAGCTGGCGCCCGGTGTCCAGCACGTGGTCGGCGGCACCCATCACAGCCTGCTCGTCGAGATGCGTGACCACCTGATCGTGTTCGACGCGCCGGTGAGCGATTGGCATTCGAACTGGGTCCTCGGCGCCGCGCGCGCGAAGTTCCCCGGTAAGCCCGTGAAGTATCTCGTGCTCACCCATCACCACATGGATCACGTCGGCGGTCTGCGCGCGTACGCCGCCCAGGGCGCGACGCTCGTCGTCGGCAAGGGCAACGGCGAGCATTTCCGCCGCGTCCTGGCCGCGCCGTTCACGCGCAATCCCGACCTCCCCACGCGCGATCTGAGCCGCACGGAGATCGTCGAGGTGGCGGACAAGCATGTGCTCACCGACGGCCAGCGGGAGGTCCACGCGTACCTGATCGAGAACCCCCACGCCGCCGGCCTGCTGATCGGCTATGTTCCCGACGCGCGCCTCGGATTCGCCACCGACATCTGGAGCCCCGGCGCCGCGCCGCTGCCCGCGAAGCTGACGCCGCCGCTCGCCGCCCTCGTCGCCGGAGTGAAGAAGGCCGGTATCTCGCCGGTCAAGTTCGCGGGCGGCCACGGCTCGGTGGCCGACTACGCACCGCTCGCCGCGTTGGAAGGAAAGTAGCGCTCGTCACGCGTAGACGTCCTCGTCCACCTCGCTCGCCTCGGGGTAGGGCGCGGCCAGCGCGTACTGCACGCCGCCGTCGATCTCCGCCTTGACGTCGGTGAGGATCCGCTCGAAGACGCTCGCGTCGGCGAGCCCTTGCGCCGTGAGCCGTGAGGTCAATGTCTGGAGCGGATCGTGCTGCGACATCCACTCCCGCTCTTCCTCTCGCGTGCGGTACTCGCGGTTGACGTCGCCGACGTGGTGGCCGTAGTAGCGGTAGGTCTTGCACTCGAGGAAAGCCGGCCCCTCCCCGCGGCGCGCGCGCTCGACGAGCCGGCGCATCGTCGCGTTGACGAGCTGGACATCTTGGCCGTCCACGCTTTCGGCGTGGACGCCGAGGGCCCGGGGGCGGGCGAGGATGTCGCCGGCGATGGTCTCGCCGCAGGGCGTGTACTCGCCGTAGAGGTTGTTCTCGCAGACATAGATGACGGGTAGCTTCCAGAGCGCGGCCATGTTCATGGCCTCGTAGAGCAGGCCCTGGCCCAGCGCGCCGTCGCCGAAGAAGCACACGGCGACCTGGCTGGTGTTGCGCATCTTGGCGGAGAGCGCGGCGCCCGTGGCGATGCCGGCCGAGCCGCCGACGATGGCGTTGGCGCCGAGGTTGCCCGTCTCGGGATCGGCGATGTGCATCGAGCCGCCCTTGCCGCGGCAGTAGCCCGGCTCCTTGCCGAGGAGCTCCGCGAACATCCGGTTGACCGACGCCCCCTTGGCCAGGCAGTGGCCGTGGCCGCGATGCGTGCTCGTGATGAAGTCGTCGCGGCGCAGGGCCTCGCAGACGCCGACCGCCACGGCCTCCTGGCCGACGTAGAGGTGGGCCAGACCCGGCATCTTCGCGCTCTTGTAGAGCTCGTGCACCTGCTCCTCGAAGGCGCGAATCTTCGCCATCTGGCGGTACATGTGGAGGTTCTGCTCCAGCTCCATCCGCGGTTCGGGCGCCTGGGTCGTCATGGCAGGACTTCCGCCCCGGGTCCGGCCTCCAGCTCACAGGCGTTCACCGTCATCGCCAACATGCTGTAGTAGCCGATCGTGCCGGTCAGCTGAATCAGTCCCTCGCTGCCGAACCGCGCCCGCAGCGCCTTCACCGTGGCATCGTCGACCCGGTGATTCCGGATGAGCTGTCGGGTGAAATCGACGATCTGGGCGTCCTCCGGCGGGAGGCCGCGGTCATGCTGTTCGCGGATGGCCGCGATCGTGGACTCCGGCATCCCCAGCCGCCGACCTCCGTCGATCTGTGCTCCCCATATGTACACCGCGTCGAGCTCGCGGGCCACGGTCATGGCGGCCAGCACCCGCACGCGCTTGTCGAGCGAGCCTTCGAACCGGATGAAGGCCCCCAGGTGGGCGACGCGGCCGGCCAGCTCCGGGCAGTGGAGGAACATCGTGAATGGCCCTTGCAGCGCGCCCCGGCTCGCAACGATGGCGTCGACGATCGCACGGTCCTTCGGGGCCACCTGGTCTTTTCCGGTGATGGGTGTGAGCCGTGCCATCGCGGGCGTTCCCTACGCTGCCGCGGCGGCGTCGGCCTTCTTGAAGTCGGCCTCCGTGAAGCCGTAGAGATGCGCACCCCCCATGAGGATCTGCGCGGCGATCCCGCGTGGGACATTTTTCACCAAGTTCTCCGCCACGTGGGGGAAGTTCGAGTCGAAGTGCGGGTAGTCCGTCGAGACGCACATCCGATCGGCGCCGATCAGCCCGGCCGTCGCCTCGATCTCGGGCTCGCTGCCCTCGACCGCGGCCCAGCAGTTGCGCCGGAAGTACTCCCTCGGGGTGAGGGAGAGATAGGGAGCGTGGGAGTCGCGGTACTGGGGATAATCCCATTCGATGCGCGACAGGAGGCCGGGCGCCCAGGAGTTCTGGGCTTCGAGGAATCCCACCCGGAGCTTCGGGTGGAACTCGAACACGCCGCCGATGATCATCGCGACCAGCGCTTGCTGCATCTCGATCCAGTGGGCGGCCACGTGGCGATAGAACCGGTTCTCGCCGTACAGCTCGATCATGCGGGAGTACAAGGCGCTCACGCCCTCGTGGAATCCCCAGGTCACGTCGAGCTCCTGGTGCGCACTGTAGAGAGGGTCCCAGTAGTTCGAGTGCCAGTAGTGGCCGTTCACCAGATTCGGCCGAATGAAGGACCCGACGGCGCCGAGCTCCCTGACGCACCTCACGAGCTCCCGGCACGCCAGGTGGACGCTCGGGGCTGTACTGGCAGAAGTCGTGGATCCAGTTGTTGTACGCCTGGCAGAGGGCCAGGGAGAGCTGAGGATCGAGGTGGTCGCGAGCGATGAGGGAGAGGCCGGTGGTGGGATAGAGCACCGCGATGTCGACGCCCTCCATCGCCATGCCCATGACCTGGGCTTCGGCGTTGTAGTCGCGCTCGACGGCGAAGTCCAGCCGGCCGGTGTCGGCGATCCGCGATCCCGAGAGGGGCTGAGTGCTCTGCGTCGGGCCCGGGCGGCGCCGCTTCCGGTATTGCTGCAGGTCGGCGTCCGAGGTGGGCAACCCGTCGATGAGGATCAAGCCGGCCGGGCCGCGACACGGGCGGCCGTCGACTCCCACCGGCACGCTGATGCGGTCCTTGAACGTCGGGTCCAGATAGCGCTCGAAGAGGTCCGGAGGTTCCATGACGTGCATGTCGGAGTCGACGAACCGGAGGCCATCTTTCATGACATCCTCCTCGGAGTGACCCTGTGGCCCGGGATTATACTTGCTAGAGTCGCGTCTCGTCGACCGGAAGTCCTAGCCAGTGTCGCCCGACCAGCTCGTAGTGCGAGAGGCGCCCCTGAAGGTGCTGACTGATCACGTGAATGTCCTGGAAATGGCGCTGGAGTAGATGACTCTCGAAGACCGCGGTCGCGCCGGCGGCGTTGTAGGCAGTGTCGACGACCTGGACCGCCAGCCGAATCGCGTGCGTCGTGGCCAGACGCAGGGCCGCGCGCTGGTCCAGGCTGATCGCGTTCGTGACGCTCACGTCGGCCCAGACCTCGCGGACCGTCTCGGTCAGGAGCGCCCGGCCGGCGCGGATGTGGGCTTCGGCGTGGCCGATGTCCGCCTGGACCATCGGCTGATCGCGTAGCAGCCCGGTCATCGCCCGCGGGGTCTTGGCGCCGGCGAGCTCCGAGAACGCTTCCAGGCAGGAGCGAGCCAGTCCCAGGGCAACCGCGGCATCGCCCGAGGCGAACAGCAGTGTCCGGGGGATCCGGTAGAGCGGCCTGGTCTCCAGCAGTTGGGCCGTGGCGGACAGGACGGTGCGCTCCGCGGGCACGAAGACGTCGTTCACGGCGAAGTGGTGAGTCCCGGTGCCGCGCATGCCGCGCACGTGCCAGGTGTCGGGAAGCTCGGCTTCGGCGACGGGGACGAAGAAGTAGCGCCGCTCCGGTTGTCCGTCCGCCTCCAGTCTGAGGTGGCCGTTCTCGACGACCTGCGCGTGCGCGGCCACCCACGCGGCATGCCGGCAACCCGTGCTGAAGCCCTGGCGGCCGGTGACCCGGTAGCCGCCCGGGACGACGACCGCCGTAGCGCTCGGGGCCGGACTGTTGGCGACGACGCTGCGCGGCGTGTCGATCCAGATCGAGCGAGCGACGTCGCGCGGCATTCGTGCCGCGTAGGTCGCGAAGATGGCGCCCTGGTTGACCGTCCAGGCGGTGCTCGCGTCCGCCTTGCCGAGCTCCTCGATCACCTGGATGTAGGTCGGCAGGTCGAGCTCGGGGCAGCCGAGGGCGCGTGGCAGCGCAAGGTGGAACAACCCGGCGTCCGCCAGCGCCTCGAAGAGCGGCCGCGGGAGCTCGCGTGCGGCCGCGATCTCATCGGCGCAGGACCGGATCTGAGGAGCCAGCTTCTGTGCGGCGTCGAGCGGCGATTGGGCCTCGGTGGCACTCATGGGTCGCAAGAGTACACGAGAGTGTATGATCCTGTCCCAATGATCAGCTTCTGTGCGGCGTCGAGCGGCGATTGGGCCTCGGTGGCACTCATGGGTCGCAAGAGTACACGAGAGTGTATGATCCTGTCCCAATGATGCGCATCGAGATCATCTGCACGGGTGACGAGGTCCTGACGGGGAAGATCGTCAACACCAACTTCAGCTACATCAGTCAGAAGCTCGAGGACGTCGGGCTCTCGGTCCGGTGGGAAACGACGGTCGGTGACGATCGGGAGAGCCTGCTGCGGGCGCTTCGGCTGGCGGGGGAGCGCGCCGACGCGGTCATCGTCAACGGCGGCCTGGGCCCCACGGTCGACGACCTGTCCCAGGAAGTCGCGGCACAGGCCGCCCGCGTCGAGCTCGTTCTCAACGACGAGTGGCTCGCGCGGATGGAAGAGTTCTTCCGCCGGCGCAGCCGCGTGATGCCACCCAACAACCGGAAGCAGGCCATGCTGCCCGCCACCGCAGAAGTGATCGACAACCCGATCGGCACGGCCTGCGGTTTCGCGCTCGACATCGGCCAGGCCCGCTTCTTCTTCACCCCGGGGGTGCCACGCGAGCTCCATCGGATGCTCGAGGCACCCAACAACCGGAAGCAGGCCATGCTGCCCGCCACCGCAGAAGTGATCGACAACCCGATCGGCACGGCCTGCGGCTTCGCGCTCGACATCGGCCAGGCCCGCTTCTTCTTCACCCCGGGGGTGCCACGCGAGCTCCATCGGATGCTCGAGGAGCAGATCATCCCACGACTCCTCGCGAAGAGCGGCATGCAGACGGCCATCGTGCTGAAGCGGTTCCATTCGTACGGGCTCGGCGAGTCGCATGTCGACGCTCTGCTCAGGGGCGTGGAGGAGCTCGTGCCCGACGGGAGCGTGAAGCTCGGCTTCCGGGCCCACTATCCGCAGCTCGAGACCAAGCTGACCGTGCGCGGCACGGACACGGAGGACACCCGGAGGAAGCTCGCGCCGGTGGAGCGGGAGGTGCGCAAGCGGCTCGGCAACTTCATCCTCAGTGAAGACGATGCGACGCTGGAGGGCGTCGTCCTGGCGGGGCTCGCGAGTCGTCAGGGCTCGCTGTCGATCGTGGAGACGTTCACGAGCGGCGCGATCGCCGCACGCCTCGCTCACCTCCCGGGAGCGGACAAGGTCTTTTGTCGGGCCGTCGTGGCGCGCGCGCTCGGCGAGGTGTACGCGGCCGTCGGCCTCGAGGGCGCGTCAGCAACGGGCGAGCTCACGCGCGAGACGGCCGAGGCCGTGGCGCGCGCGGCGCGACGTCAGACCCACGCCACGCATGCGCTGGCGGTGCTGATCGATCTCGACGACGGCGCAGACCGGATCGACCTCGGGGGGACCATCTGCCTGGCGATCGCGACCGAGCACGAGGTCGCGTCCCGGCGCAGTCGCATTCTCGGCGGCCGCGAGTGGGTGCGGCTGGGAGCGGTCGAGATGGGGCTGGACTGCCTGCGCCGCTACCTCCAGAACTTGCCCGTGTACGAGCGGATCGACTTCGAGAAAGCGTGAGGAGGTCTCGGTGAGCAACGAAATCAATATCCAGTTCACGCGCTTTTCCGCCTTCTACTCGCCGCTGATCGCCACGCTCGCGGGTGGCTTCCTGAGGGAGGCGGGGTTCCAGCCGAAGCACTCGGTCGCTCCGCCCGGCAAGTCGGCGATCGAGGCGCTCGTGAGCGGGACGGCGCACGTCGCCCAGTCGGCGCCCTCGCAGGGCTTCGGTCCACTGGAAAAGGGCCAGCGGCCGCCCGCCGTCCATTTCGCCCAGATCAACGAGAAGGACGGCTTTTTTCTCACCGCGCGCGCGCCCGACCCGGCCTTCACCTGGGACAAGCTCAAGGGCAGGCAGGTCCTCGTCGACCACGGCGGCCAGCCGCTCGCGATGTTCAAGTACGCGTGTCATCGGCGGGGCCTGGACTACACGGCCATCCACGCCGTGGACATTCCGAGCGGGCAGATGGATCGAGCCTTCCGAAAGGGCGACGGCGACTACATCCACCAGCAGGGGCCGGCCCCGCAGCAGCTCGAGCACGACGGCGTCGGCCACGTCGTCGCCTCCGTCGGCGAGGCGATCGGCCCGTGCGCATTCTCGAGCCTCGCCGCGACGCGCGAATGGCTCGGGACGGACACGGCCAAGCGCTTCATGGGTGCGTACCGCAAGGCGCGCGCCTGGCTCATCGACACGCCAGCGGCCAAGGTCGCCGAGGCGGAGGCCTCGTTCTTTCCCGAGATCGACCGGGCCGTGCTCGCCTCGACGATCGCCTATTACCAGAGGCTTGGCTGCTGGACGCCGCACGTCGAGATCACGCGCCCGGCCTTCGAGGTGACCCTCGACGTCTTCGGGCATTCGCGCTTGATCACCAAGCGGCACCGGTACGAGGACGTCGTCGTGCCGCCGCCTGATGCAGCCTGATCGTCACACACCCTCTCGACGGAGGTGACCCGTGAGCGATAATCGTGCCGTCGTCCGATGCAGCCTGATCGTCACACCCTCTCGACGGAGGTGACCCGTGAGCGATAATCGTGCCGTCGTCGTCGATCCTGAAGCGCCGGGCCGGCTCGTCATCCGTCCCGTGGCCGACCCTGTCCCCGACCGCGGTGAGGCGGTCGTGCGCGTTCGGGCGGTCTCGCTCAACCGCGGCGAGGTGAGGCGCTCGGCCATGGCCGCGGCCGGCTGGCGGCCGGGCTGGGACCTGGCCGGTGAGGTCGAGCGCGCCGCCGCGGACGGCTCGGGCCCCCGCGTCGGGGCGCGAGTGGTCGGGCTCTTGCCCGAAGGGGCGTGGGCGAGGCGGGTCGCGGTGCCGACGCACGCCCTCGCCGAGCTGCCCGACAAGGTGACGTTCTCTCAGGCCGCGACCTTTCCCGTGGCCGGGCTCACCGCGCTCCACGCTCTCGCGAAGGGAGGGCTGCTCCTCGGTCGTCGCGTGCTCGTCACGGGCGCCACCGGTGGTGTCGGCGACTTTGCGGTGCAGCTCGCGCGGCTCGCCGGCGCGCACGTGACAGCGAGCGCCCGGCGGGCCGACCAGGGGCCGGCGCTGCGCCAGCTCGGTGCCCACGAGGTCGTGGTGGGCGACGAGATTCCGCCTTCGCCCAAGCACATGTCGGCGACTTTGCGGTGCAGCTCGCGCGGCTCGCCGGCGCGCACGTGACAGCGAGCGCCCGACGCGCCGACCAGGGGCCGGCGCTGCGCCAGCTCGGTGCCCACGAGGTCGTGGTGGGCGACGAGATTCCGCCCTCGCCCAAGCACAACCTCGTCATCGAGTCCGTGGGCGGACGGACCCTCGGCACCGCACTGGCCGCCCTCGAGCGTGGCGCCGTGTGCGTCACGCTCGGTGTCTCCGCCGCCGCCGAGGTCACGTTCGATGCGCGGCAGTTCTTCGTCAACGGGCGCACGACGCTGTACGGCTTCTACCTTTTCACGGAGCTCGGGATCGAGCCGGCGTCGGTGGGCCTCCGCCGGCTCGCCGATCTGGTCGCGGAGGGGAAGCTCGCGCCCCACATCAGCGTGGAGCGGCCGTGGGGGGAGATCGGCCAGGTCGCCCAGGACCTGATAGCCCGGCGCTTCCCCGGCAAGGCCGTGCTGACGCTCGACTGAAAACGGCGCGCGACTGTCGATTCCGGTGAATCATCGGCGTCGTAATAGGTGAGCGAGAGGAGGTCCCATGCGTTACATGCTGCTCATTTGCTCCGACGACAAAGCCGCGCCCCCGACCCCGAGGGCCGAGATGGAGGCCATCGTGCAGGGCCACAGGCGCTTCGCCGACGAGTTGCAG
>Ga0209690_1002250_pt1 | contig 11024 bp, 9 predicted proteins | sample GraSoiAngelo_150_FD_186164 | JGI IMG/M metagenome (GOLD analysis project Ga0209690, IMG submission 186164) | Grasslands soil microbial communities from the Angelo Coastal Reserve, California, USA - 14_1009_09_40cm (SPAdes) (version 2) | ecosystem: Environmental > Terrestrial > Soil > Grasslands ...
TAACGGGCACGGTGGTTGAGGTCTGGCAGGCCAATGCCGCCGGCCGCTACCTTGACCAGGATGACCAGCACCCCGCACCACTGGACCCCAACTTCAGCGGAGCCGGGCGCTGCCTGACCGATGCGCAGGGCCGTTATCGCTTCATCACGATCAAGCCCGGCGCCTATCCATGGAAGAATCATCGCAACGCGTGGCGACCGGCGCACATCCATTTCTCACTCTTCGGAAATGTGTTTCGAAGTCGACTGGTGACGCAGATGTACTTTCCTGGCGACCCGTTGATGGCGCGTGATCCGATCCTGCAGTCGATCCCGGATCAATCCGGCCGCGAGCGGCTCGTATCGCGGTTCGACCCGCAAACAACCGTGCCGAAGTGGGCGCTCGCCTACCAATGGGACATTGTGCTGCGGGGCCACACCGCGACCCCGTTCGAAACCGAGCGATGAGCGCATCCATCACTCCGTCCCAGACGGTCGGACCGTTCTTTGGGGTGGGACTCCCGTTTGAGAAGGGCGAGCAGATGGCGCCGGCTGGGTCGGCGGGCTCCATCAGAATCGAAGGCCAGGTGCTCGACGGCCATGGCGACCCCGTCCCGGACGCGCTGCTGGAAGTGTGGCAGCCGGACGCGCGCGGGCAGTACCCAACCGCCGCCAACGGCGAACCCATCGGCTTCGGACGATGCCGCACGGATGCCGAGGGCGCCTTCAACTTCGTCACCCTCAAACCCGGACCCAGCAGGGCGCCGGATGGTCGTTTGCAGGCGCCGCATCTCAACGTCACGGTCTTCGCCCGTGGCTTGCTCCGCCACCTGGTGACCCGAATGTATTTTCCCGACGAGGCGGCAGCCAACATTGCGGATCCAGTCCTCAACCTGGTGGAGCCGGACCGTCGGCCTACCCTGTTGGCGCGCGACGACGGCGGTGTCCTCCGCTTCGACATCCATCTTCAGGGCGAGCGGGAGACCGTCTTCTTTGTCATCTGACGCCCTCTTCATGCCGAGCCTGAGCACCGAGGTGATGCTGGTGACCGTGTCCGACCGGGCCTGGGTGGCGGCGATGCTCGAGGTCGAGGCGGCGCTGGCGCGAGTCGAAGCGCGCGTCGGCCTCATCCCCGGGCGAGCCGCCGAAGGCATCGTCGAGCATTGCCGAGTCGACGAGTTCGACGTGGCTCAGCTGGGCAAGGCCGCGGTTCGCAGCGCCAATCCGGTGATCCCACTGGTCAACGCGCTGCGAGCCGCCGTGCCCAAGGACGCGGCACCCTTCGTGCACCGCGGCGCCACCAGCCAGGACGTCCTCGACACGGCGATGATGCTGATCGCGCGGCGGGGCCTGGACCTCGTCATCGCGGACCTCGGGCGGGCGGCGGCCACGGCCGCTGCGCTCGCCGAACGGCATCGATCCACCTTGATGGCGGCGCGCACAATGCTGCAGCAGGCGCTTCCCACCAGCTTCGGTCTGAAGGCGGCCGGCTGGCTCAACGCCATCGTCGAGGCGCGATCGGAGCTGATCCGCGTCCGCCGCAGGCGGCTGGCCGTGCAATTCGGAGGCGCGGCGGGCACGTTGGCTGCGCTGTCGGACCGCGGCCTCGATGTGGTGCGCGGGCTCGCAACCGACCTCGACCTGCCGGAGCCAGTCGTGCCATGGCACACCGCCCGAGCCCGGGTCGTCGAGCTGGCGACGGTGCTTGGCATCGCGGCCGGCGTTGCCGGTAAGGTCGCGCTGGATGTCGTTCTCCTCGCGCAGACCGAGGTCGCCGAAGTGACCGAGCGCGCGGCTCCCGGACGCGGTGCGTCCTCGACGCTGCCGCAGAAGCACAACCCGGTGGAGGCGATCGAGATTCTCGCCGCGGTGCGAAGCATCAATGCGCAGGTTGCCGGCCTGCAGTGCGCGATGCTCGCAGAACACGAGCGTGCCGCCGGCGCCTGGCAGGCGGAATGGCCGGCCTTGGCCGAGACGCTGCGGTTTGCGGGTGGCGCGGTCTCCCGGCTGGCATCGCTACTAACGGGCCTACAGGTCGACCCTGAACGGATGCGACGCAACCTCGACCAGTCGGGAGGCTCAATCATGGCGGAGCACGTGGTGATGATGCTCGGGGAGCGGATCGATCGGGTGATGGCGCGGGCGCTGGTAGACACCGCGGTGACGACCGCGACGTCTACCGGCCGGACGTTCGCTGACGTGCTTCGACAGGACAAGACCATCAACGCGCACGTGAACGAGAACGAGTTGGCCTTGGCGCTCGAACCCGGCCGCTATCTCGGAGTCTCCGATGCGTTGATCGATCGAGCGCTCGCCGCCTATCGGGAACAGGCGACGTGACCCCCCACCCTGACCCTCCGCCGCAAGGGGGGAGGGACACGAGCGACGTCGAGCGGCGTGAGCGCGGACTGAAAATTCGGCGCGAGGTCCTTGGCGATGAACATGTCGATCGTGCGCAGGCCGGCTCCACGCCCCTGACCCGCGATTTTCAAGACCTGATCACCCGCTACGCCTGGGGCGAGATCTGGTCTCGCCCGGGTCTCGACCGGCGCACCAGGAGCTGCATCACGGTGGCGATGACGGTGGCCCTCAATCGACCGGAAGAGCTGAAGCTGCATCTGCGCGGCGCCCTTCGCAATGGCGTCACCGTCGACGAGTTGCGAGAGGTCCTTCTCCAGACGGCGGTGTACTGCGGCATTCCAGCCGCGAACGCGGCCTTCCGGGTGGCCGAAGATGTCTTTCGCGACGGTTCCTGAGCTGCTCGCGTCAGCGGTCGAACGGTTCAACGACAGGGCTGCCATTGTCACCCTCGATCGGTCGGAGTCCTTTGTGGAACTGGCGAGCGCCGTGGGTCGCTGCGCGGACTCCCTTCGGCGCCGCGGTCTTCAAAGCGCTGACCGAGTCCTGATCGCGGCTCCGAACTCGCCCGGGCTGATCCATGCCTGGCTGGCCACGATCTGGGCCGGCGGAGTGCCGGCGGCGGTCAACCCGGATCTCACCCAGTCAGAGATCGAGTACCTGGTCGACGATCTCCAACCGCGGATCATCTTGCGCCAGCATGACCTGGACGCCATCGATGTCGCGTCGTCGGAGCCGGTGGCAGGCCCGCCGACCCTTCAACCATTGAGTCCGGCCGCGATCGTTTACACCTCAGGCACGACCAGCCGGCCCAAAGGCGTCCTCGTCCGGCACGCGGCCTATACGGAGACCGGCCGATCCTTCCCGGGCTGGATCGGCCTTGGGGGCGACCAACGGCTGTGGGCCTGCCTGCCCCTGTTCCACATCAATGCGCAGGCGTATTCGCTGATGACATCATTGGTCCACGGTTTTCCGGTGGCCCTCACAGCGAAGTTCCACGCCTCGACCTTCTGGAAGGATGCGCGCCAGCTCGAGGTGACCTCCGTCAATGTCGTTGGCGCCATGCTCGAGATGCTGGCCGCCCAGGCGCCCGATACCTGGGTGGAATCGCAACTGCGAACCATCTATGCGGCGCCCGGACCGGCCCCCCAGCAACGGGACCAGCTGGAGCAGCGCTTTCGCATCCGGATCGTGACCGGGTACGGCATGAGCGAGAACCCGTTCGGCTGTGTCGAAAGTCGGACCTCGCGAAACAAGTCGCACAGCATCGGATCTCCCCGGCAACCCGCGTCCGGCGCTTTCGAGAACGAGCTCCGCATCCTTAAAGAGGATGGCGCCGATGCCGCCGGCGGCGAAGTCGGCGAGCTGTGCTTCCGGAATCCGGTGATGACGCCCGGCTACTGGAATGCTCCCGAGATCACCGATGCGGCGCTTCGGGGCGGATGGTTGCATACCGGCGATGCCGGCTCGCGTGACGAGGACGGGGATGTGTTCCTGACCGGCCGATACAAGGAGATGATCCGTCGCCGCGGTGAGAACATCGCGCCCGCAGAGGTCGAGGACGCGCTCTGCGCGAATCCGGCGGTCCAGGCTGCCGCCGTGTTCGGAGTGCCGGCGGGCTTGATGGAGGAGGAGGTGGTGGCGGTCGTCGTGCTGCAGAAGGGCGGCAGCCTTGACGAGCCGACCCTCAAAACCTGGGCGGCTGCGCGGCTGGCTGCCTATAAAGTTCCGGGCAGGATCATCTTTCGGGAGTCGCTCCCCATGACGCCGACGCATCGGGTTGCCAGAGATCAGCTGCGCCGCGAGTATGGCCATGCTGGCGACTGACCTGCGCCATCGTATCGAGGGCCGGCCGGATGGCCCGGTGCTCGTGCTCTCGCACGCCATGGGGGCGTCGATGGCGATGTGGGAGCCGCAGGTGGATGGACTCTCGCGGGCGTTTCGTGTGCTTCGCTACGATCACCGCGGGCACGGCGCCTCACCGGTCCCGGCAGGGCCGTACACGATCGCGGACATCGGCGGGGATCTCCTTCGGCTGCTCGACCGGCTTGGTGTCGACCGCGTCTCATTCTGTGGCCTCTCGCTTGGCGGGATGGTCGGCATCTGGCTGGCAGCCAACGCGCCGGAGCGCATCGACCGGCTGGTGCTGTGCTGCAGCGCGCCCAGGATGCTCCGTCCGGAGGACTTCGCGTTAAGGGCGCGCCAGGTACGGAGTGAGGGAATGGCGTCGATCGCGGATGCCGTCATCGGACGCTGGTTCACCCCCTCGTTCGCTCAGCTGCGGCCGGACACAGTGGCGGCGATTCGTGGCGTCTTCGAGTCGACGCCTGCCGAGGGCTATGCCGCGACGTGCGAGGCGCTGGCGGAGATGGATCAACGCCCGGACCTCCCTCGCATCGTTGCGCCCACGCTCGTGATCGCGGCGGAGCACGACCAATCGACGCCGCCCGAGCAGTCCCGGGAAATGGTCAAGCAAATCCCAAATGCTCGGTTCATTCTGATCCCCGCCGCGGCCCACCTGGCGAGCGTCGAGCAGCCTCGGGCGGTTACCGACCGAATCCTCGAACACGTAGCCGCCCCACGGTGAACGCGCTCGAATGCGCGCATCATGGTATGAAGAAGCGGATGGCCAACGAGGACCTCGTGGTGAACCGTGTTCATTCGGAAAGCACGGCCACTCCCGGCCGGTCGATCAGTCGGGTGCGCGATCGGGAGCTCGTGATCGACGAGCCGACGCACCTCGGCGGTCCGGGTGAAGAGATCACCCCCGCCGACGCGTTCCTCGCCGGCGTGTCGGCCTGCGGCGTGCTGCTGGTCCAGGGCCGCGCCCGCGATACGGCGGTCGGGCTCGAGAAGATCGATGTGAACCTGGAGGCGGTCCGCCATCGCTCGGATACCTCGGTGTTTCAGCGGATCGACATGACCTTTCGGCTCGCCGGCCCATCCCAGGAGCAGGCGGTCGAACTCGTTGAGCACTACAAGAGCCACTGACCGCTTTACAAGGCGGTCGCGGTCGCGACCAGGGTCTCGGTCAAGGTCGAAGCCAGCCAATCCTAGCTATGGGCTTCACCCCGTTCTGGTCAGCGGACCAGGCGGTGGGCCGGTCGAGAATGGCCGAGTCGGACGAGGAGGGTCGAGGCCGCGATCGTCAGCACCACGGCCGCCAGGATCGCCGCATAGAGCTCTCGGGGAATGACGTTGCGGCTCAAGCCGATGGTGGCCAGCACGAAGCTGAACTCACCGATCTGACCCAGGCCAATCGCAACCTGGAGCGGCCGTCCAGACAGCCGCCCGAACCTGGCAAACAGATAGGTGGGCAGCACCTTGGTGACCAGCAGAAGGCCGAGGATGAGGATGAGCCAGGCCCATCCCCTCAACAGGTTGGGTGGATCGATCAGGGCGCCGATGGCGACGAAGAAGAGAACCGCGAAGACGTCGCGGAATGGCAGCAGCCGCTCCCGGGCTTCGGTCGCCTCCCGGCTTTCAGTGATGGCCAGGCCGGAGACGAAGGCGGCCAGGGCAAGGGGAATTCCGAAGAGCAGGCCACCGATCCCGGCCAGGGCAAGGCCGGTAGCGACGGACACGATGAGAAACAGGTCATGCTCGTCGCGCAACTGCCGAAGGAATCTGGGTATCAGGCCGGTGGCGACGACGACGATTACGGCATAGATCAACGCCAGTTCGATGGCTACCACGCCCGAGCGGGCCTCGAGCCCGAGTGCGATCAACGCAACAATCGCGACGGTCACGCCGACCAGGTCCTGGAGAATGCTCCACCCGAGGAGCACGTGATCGGTCGTGGCGTCGGTCGTTCGCCGCCGGCTGCGCGTGATGTTGACCACGACCACGCTGGATGAGAGGGCGAGTGAAAGCCCCAACAGGACTGCGCCGGCCGCCGGAAGCCCGGCAAGATAGCCGGCCACGGCCGCGAGCGCACCCGTCAGGACGGTCTGGAGTGGGGCCAACCAGAAGAGGCGGCCGCGCTCTCGTCCGAGTTCCAGCGGATCCAGCTCGATTCCTACCTCGAAGAGCAGCAGCACGACGCCGACGTCGGCGAAGAGCAGCAGCTGCTGCCGCTCGGCGACGTAGCCGGGTGTGAATGGCGAAACGAGAAGGCCGATGGCGAGGTATCCAATGACGGCGGGCAAGCCAAGCCGTCGGGCGACCCAGCCGGCGACGGCCGCCGCCAGGAGGATAAAGCCGATCTCAAAGACGGCCGGTGCTGTCGACTCCACCTCGCCGAAGCTTACCCGCAGGGTTCAGGTGCATCGTGACGTTTCATCGGGCATGACCTTCCTTCGTGTTGCGCTCAGCATCTTCGCCATCCTCAACGTCGTCTTCTGGGCGGTACTCGCCTGGGCGTGGGCCGTCAAGCCAGCCTGGACCGCACGACTTCCGCTCCGACTCGGCACCGACGAACGGTTCCGGACTGCCGTGCCGGTGTGGGCCCGCCTCGCAGCGGCCGTTGCCGGCTTCTGGGCCGTTGCGGCCGTGCTCTACCTGACGGTGTACGCGGGCAACCGGCTTGCCTTTATCGCCCTGTTCGTACTCGCGGCTATTTTCCTGATCCTTGGACTCGGCGCGGCCGCTCGCGTCTATACCGTGCTGCAACTGCCCAAGGGCTCGATGCTCGGCCAGCCGCGCCGGCAGCAGGCCCGCTAGACCTCCGCGTCGCGAAAAACGATCCCAGCAGAATCAGCGCCAGGCCGATGATGGCCCCGATGGTCAAGGGCTCGTGCAGCAGCGTCACGCCTAGCAAGAGCGCGACTGCCGGGTTGAAGTAGGTGATGACGGTCGCCCGCACCGGCCCGACTTCGGTGATCAGCGCGAAGAAGAGCAAGAAGGCCAGCGCGGTGCAGACGACGGCAAGTGTGCCGACCGCGAAGAGCACTCGCGACGAGGGGATCGCGGCCGGAAGCTGTCGCAGCGCGAGCGGTGCGTACGCCACGGCGGTGACCACCAGCGAGGCCGCGACGACGCCAATCGCGGGGAGATGGGGAAGACGGCGAGCGACGATGATCGGACCCACCGCATAGCCGACGGCGACCAGGCCGACCTCGCCGACGGCTCCCAGATCGCGGAACGAGACGTTGAGCCCGACGAGGGCCGCCACCCCGACGACCCCGATCACGAGTCCGCCAATCCGCCGCAAGTCGAGGCGATCGTCGCCTCGGGTCAGCCAGGTCACCACCGCGCCGATCAGCGGAACGGCGGCGATCAGCAACCCGGTCAGCGAGCTGGAAAGCCCTCGCTCGGCGTCGGAGAGCAAGAACCAGGGGAGCGAGACCTCCACCACCGTATACGCGAGGACCCATCGCCAGTAGGGAAGGAGCGGCCGCAGGCCACCACGCGCCGCGGCGATCGGGAGCAGCAGGGCGGCACCGAGGGCCGTGCGCAAAAACACCAGCGTGACCGGCGTCAGCTCACCGACCGCGATCTTGATGAGCAGGTAGGGAACGCCCCAGATCACGGCCATCGCCGCGAACAGCACCCAACCGCGTCGTGTCACATCACGCGCTCGGGGCGATGTCCAGGTCGACCTCCTCCGGGACGACATCCTCGCCGGTGTAGGCGGCAGCCTGCAATCGAAAGAGCCGGGCATAGCGGCCGCTGAGTCGCATCAATTGCTCGTGCGTGCCCTGCTCGACCAGCTGCCCGTGCTCCAGGAACAGGATCCGGTCGGCCCGACGAACGGTTGAAAACCGGTGGGAGATGTACACGGCCGTCCGTCCGCGGGTCAGCGAGCGAAGCCGTTCGAAGAGGTCATATTCCGCCTGAGCGTCGAGCGCCGAGGTCGGCTCGTCGAGCAGCAGGATGCGCGCATCGCGCATGAAGGCGCGTGCCAGTGCCACCTTCTGCCACTCACCCCCGGACAGGTTCACGCCGGCATCGAACCACTTCCCGAGCGCCGTGTCATAGCCGTGCGGCAGCCCATCGATCAGCCCATCGGAGCCGGCCTGCCGGCTGGCCTTGACGATGGCATCCCGATCGGCGATCGCCGCCAGGCTCCCCAGTCCGATGTTTTCTGCGGCGGTAGCCTGGTAGGTGACGTAGTCCTGGAACATGCCGCCGATCTCCTTTCGAAGCTGGCTCGGGTCGTACTCGCGAATATCGACCCCATCGATAAGGATCCGGCCGGCGGTGGGATCGTAGAGCCGGCAGATCAGCTTGAAGAGCGTCGTTTTGCCGGCCCCGTTTCGTCCGACGATGGCGATGGTTTCCCCTGGCGTGACGGTAAAGCTCAGATCCGTCAAGGCATTGTCCTTGGCGTCGGGGTAGGCGAAGCTGACGTGGTCGAAGCGAATCTCTCCGCGCAGGGCGCCGTCGACGGGAACCGGCTTGGCCGGCGATGGCAAACTGCTTTTCGTTTCCATCAGCTCGAAGAGGTTGTTCAAATAGAGGTTGTGCTCGTACATCCCCGAGAAACCGCCGAGGATGCCCTGGATCGAGTTCTGGACCGACTGGGCGGCGGTCGTGTAGAGGGTGAGGTCGCCGAGCGTCAGCCTCCCGGCGATCGCCTGGACCGCGACATATAGATAGGTCACCGAGGTCGCGATGGTGCTGAGGTTGCCCCACAGGAAACCGATCAGGTAGCGGCGCACGACCTGGCGTCGCTGGCTGCCGTAGTAGGCATTGCCGATCATCCGGTAGCGATCGATGAAGTACTGGCCCAGCCCAAAGAGCTTCACCTCTTTGGCGTAGCTGTCCGTGGTCAACAGGGTGACCAGGTAATTCATCCGGCGCAGCAACCGCGAGCCCCAGCGAGCGATGTTGTAGCCACGCCAGCCATAGCGGGTATCGGCGATGAACGCCGGGATGGGCGAGAGGAGCGCCAGCAGGGCGAGCAACGGGCTCACCGCGACGAGCAGCGCGATCATGGTGATGAACGTCAGCGTGGTTTGAACCAGGCCGAAGGCGGTCGAGATCATCTGGACCGGCCGGTTGATGGAGTCGGTCTGTGCCCGCCGCAGCAGGTCGTAGGAGGCGGGGTCCTCGTAGAACGCCAGGTCCAGTGAGGCGGCCTTCTCCATGACCATCAACTGGATCCGCATCGACACGGCGTTTTGCAAGAGCTGCTGCGTGATGTTCCTGATGGTGCTGAGGAAGGCGATCAGGGCAAAGATGAGCAGCTGCACAATCGCCAGGAAGACGATCGCGTTCAGCGAGGTGAAGACCAGGTGCCAGGGGCCAAGGTCGATCGGGTTCCGGTCGGGGATGTGCTTCTGGTTGATGATGATTCCCGCGACGACGGCGTTGACAAGGAGCTTCGACGTATAGGCGGACATCGCCGGAACGACGCCCGCCACCACGGTGGCGGCGAACAGTCCCGCGGTGATCCGGGGGCTCGCGGCCCAAACGAGCCGGATGACCTCGGGGAGTGCCGCCGTCGTACCCCGAACCGACTCCTTCAGGTTCTTCCATCGGCTGCCAAGGTCCTTCGGCCCCTGCGGCTGGACCGGTTCCTCGATCACCGGATCGCCGGTCAGGCCACTGTTGGCCGGTCCGGTCTCGGGATTCCGCGAGCGCTGTCGTCCCCACATCCAGAATGGAGGGCCGCCGCCATGGCCCGGGGGCATCATTCCCACGGCGCTACCCTACCGCAGAACTCGCGCCGGATCGGCTACGAAAGTCGGTTTTGCCTCGCCCCGCCGGCCGCCGCCAGCATCGCGTCCGCTTCGCGCGCCAGGTCTCGCACGATGTCGCCGGCGGGCTTGATGTCATTGACGACGCTGCAGGACTCCCCCGCCCAGAGCGGCGCGTATTCGATGTCGCCGTCGAAATCTGGGGGTGCGGTACCGATCGCATAGCGCGGCCATTCCACGACCTCACCTGAACCCATACGCTTCTTGCCGATCGACGTTCCTTCGCCGGGACGCCGGCCGGACGGAGGGCGGCCCGCCGCCTCCCACTCGAAGAATGTCTTATTGCGCAGCGTTCGGTGCGGCGCGTTGGGCCACCAGACGTCGTACAGCTCGTTGAGGACCGTGTCGCTCGCCGTGCTCTCGACTATGCGCTGCTTGTAGGCGGCGTGACACCAGGCTTCGTCGCTGGCGACAAACCGCGTCCCCAATGAGACGCCTTGCGCCCCCAGCCGGATCGCTCGGGCCAGCCCAGTGCCATCCCCGATGCCGCCCGAGGCCAGCACCGGCAGCGGCTTGATCGCCTCGACCACCGCCGGCAGCAGCTTCCAGATCGATGTCGTGCCCCGGACGTGCCCGCCGGCCTCGACGCCCTGGGCGATCACGGCGTCGACGCCTGACGCGGCCGCGGCCCTCGCTTCGTCGACGGATCCAACCTGGATGATGATGCGAACGCCATGGCGGTGCGCCTCCTCAACATAGGGCGCTGGGTCACCCCAGAAGAGGATCACGGCGGCCACCCGAGCGGCAATGGCGGCGCTCACCTGCTGGCGCGTGATCGCCTTGTCCTCGTCAGAAAAATCGCGGTCGTCGATGATGAAGTTGACCCCGAACGGCCGGGTGGTGCGCTCCCGGACTTGGGCGATCAGCGCTGGCATGGCCTCGGCAAGGAACGACGATGCGCCGACGACGCCGAACCCGCCCGCGTTCGAGACGGCCGCGGCGAGATCAGGTCCGGCGGCGGTTCCGATGCCGGCGCAGAAGATCGGGTACTCAATCCCCAACTCGCGGCAGAGAGGAGTGTGGAGCGGCTGAGCCATGTCAGGCA
>Ga0209690_1002251_pt1 | contig 11024 bp, 8 predicted proteins | sample GraSoiAngelo_150_FD_186164 | JGI IMG/M metagenome (GOLD analysis project Ga0209690, IMG submission 186164) | Grasslands soil microbial communities from the Angelo Coastal Reserve, California, USA - 14_1009_09_40cm (SPAdes) (version 2) | ecosystem: Environmental > Terrestrial > Soil > Grasslands ...
TCTCGTGGAAGGGGACCGGGCCCCGCGGCCCGGCGAATGGTTCCGTAACCCCGACCTCGCGGGCACCCTGCGGCTCATCGCCAGGCAGGGGATCGGCGCGTTGTATGGCGGCGAGCTCGGCCGCCGCGTCGCGGAGCGCGTGCGCGCGCTGGGCGGCTACCTCACGCTCGACGACTTCCAGAAGCACCGGCCGGAATGGGTCGAGCCGATCGCCGTGACGTTCAAGGGTTATCGCGTGTGGGAGCTCCCGCCCAACAGCCAGGGCGTCGCGGCGCTCGAGATGCTCAAGATCCTGGAGCCGTTCGACCTGAAGGGGTTGGGTCACAACAGCGCCGCGTACCTTCACCTCTTGATCGAGGCGAAGCAGCTGGCATACGCCGACATCGCGCGCTATGCAGGAGAGCCCGCGGCGATGACCGTGCCGCCGGGAAGCCTGCTCACCGATGCGTACGCCGCGTCGCGTCGCGCGCTCATCGATCCCGCCCGCGCCGCAGACCGCCCCGCCCCTGGGAAGCCATTGACCGCGAGCGAGACGATCTACCTCACCGTCGCCGACTCGAGCGGCAACATCGTGTCGTTCATCAACTCGCTGTACGATGCGTTCGGCTCCAGTGTGGTCGTGCCGGGCACTGGGTTCGCGCTGCAGGACCGCGGCGCGGGATTCACGCTCGAGCCGGGGCTACCGAATACGGTCGCCCCGGGGAAGCGGCCGTTCCACACCATCATCCCCGCGTTCGTCACGCAGCCCGACGGCGCGGGCGGAGACGCCCCGTGGCTCAGCTTCGGGGTCATGGGCGGCTCGATGCAGCCGCAGGGCCACGTGCAGCTGCTGCTCAACCTCATCGTGTTCGGAATGGACCTTCAGGAGGCGATCGATGCCCCCCGCTTCCGGCACCTGGAGGGGCGGCGCGTCGCGCTGGAGGCGCCGATCACCGATGCTGTGCGACGTGCGCTCGCCACGCTGGGCCACGAGGTGACGTCCGAGGCCGCCGCCTTCGGCGGAGCCCAGGCGATCATGCGGCTGCCGCGGGGTTACGCCGGCGGCTCGGATCCCCGAAAGGACGGCATGGCCGCCGGGTACTGAGCGCGGTCCGGCGCCCCCGCTTCGTGCTGCCCCTTGCCGGCCGGCACATTTCGGTGCACTTCTTGCAGCCGGGTCAGATCGATGCCACCGCTGCGCCTCGCCAACGTGCTCCAGACGGCGCTCCCGCCGCTCTCGGCCACCAGCCGAGCCGTCGTCAGCGCTCTCGCGTGCTGCAACGGACATGCGTCATCGGCGGGCGAGATCGCTGCCTGGGTCGGGCTGCGGGACCGCCATCAGCTCGCCCGCGGCTTGCGGCGCGACGGCCTGCCCCCGCTCGAGCAGCTGGCCGGATGGGCCCGGGTGCTGTACTGGGTGCTCGAGGCGGAATCGGGCGACCGCTCCCTGCTCGAGCTGGCGCGGCGCGAGCAGCTCGATCCGGCGGTGGCATACCGCCTGGTGCACCGCGTGACCGGATTGCGCTGGTCCCAGGTCCGGCGCGCCGGGCTCGCGGCGATGCTGGCGCGATTTCGGGAACGCTGCCGGGATCGCTTTTTGAGCCCCCGGCCGCGCGCCGCGACGCCGACCCGCCCAGTCGCCGATGCGGCAGGGGCGCGCGAACGGCTGAGCTGGGCGCGGTACGAGCCCGGCTGGGCAGAACCCCGGCGCTCGAGCACCGGACATCCCGCTGCCGTTCTCTCGGAGCGGCTGCCCGTCGCCGGCAGCCCGTTCGACGTGGCCATCGCGGCGGACGGCACGGCCTATCTCACGCGCGTGCGCGCGGCGGCAGTCGAGTGCCTCGCGCTCACACCGTTCCGCGTCACCGGCTCCATCGCCACCGGGAGCGCTCCCACGGCAATCGTCTTGAGCTCGTCCAGCCCCCGAGCGTACGTGACCAATCAGTTCGCGGAAGAGGTCGCGCTCATCGACCTCTCCCGGCTGCAGCAGACCGGGACCATTCCCGTCCGAGGACACCCGCTCGGCGCGGTGCTTTCGCCCGACGGCCGCAAGCTGTACGTGGTGACCAACCTGGACCGGCTGTGCGCGATCTCGATCGATGCGGGTCGCGTCGTCGCGTCAATCCCGGTCGCGCAGGTGTGCACCGGGCTCGCCGTGCATCCCTCCGGCCGCTGGGTGTACGTCTCCACATGGAAGGTGGGGCTCATCCTGGAGCTGGACACGCGGACGCTGCAGATTACCCGTCGCTTCACAGTAGGTGGGGTCGTACAGGACGTGGTCGTGTCCGCCGACGGCCTGATGCTGTACGCCGCGAATGAGGCGGGATGGCTCGATGCCATCCACCTGCCCACGGGTCGCCAACTGGCTAAGGTGCAGTTCGGCACCGCCGCGCTCAGCCTCGCGGTCAGCCCCGACGAGGCCGTGATCTACGTGGGCTTGCTGTTCGCGGGGCGGGTCGTGCAGCTCGACCGTCCCACCCTGCGCGTCTTCGGCAGTCTGGACACGGGAGGCAAGCCACGGCGCATCGCCTTCGATGCCACCGGGCGGACCGCGGTGATTGCCAACGAGGCCGGCTGGGTGGACCTTGTCCGGTAAGGGGCCTCACATGCTACGTCGTCTTGCCTTGGTGGGTGTGCCTCCCCTTGTCTTCGCCGCCTGCAACTCCCCGACGGCGAACGATCAGCTCAGCTCGTTGCTCGCCTCCTCGGCGCGCTGCGAGCGGCCGCCCGTGGGCGCCGCGCCGAGCGGCCGCGGCCACCCCGCTCTCAGCGGCCACACGACGATGCCCCTTGCGGGCATGCCCTTCGCGGTCGCGGTATCAGGGAAGGGCGTCGTCTATATCACGCAAGGCCTCGCGGGATCTGTGGTACGCGCCGACCTTCCGTCCACTCTGCTCTCGGCATCGTTCGCCGTCGGGGACCTCCCGTCGCAGGTTCGCATCCATCCCAACGGCAGGACGGCGTACGTCAGCAACCAGGACGCCCGGACGGTCACCTACGTCGACGTGGCGTCCAACCAGGCCTTCGCCACGGTCGCTGTGCCCGCCGGGAGCATCCTCAGCACCGGACTGTCGCTGGAGGGCGACCGCCTCTACGCGCTGACCGATTACTTCGGGATCTACGTCATCAACACCGACACGCGCCAGCTGATCGACTCGATCCCCGCCAGCGCCACGGGACGCCTGCTCACCGGCGTGGCGTTCCATCCCTTCGCACCCTGCATGTACATCGCGGCCCGGGACGAAGGGACCATCAGCACGGTGGATCTGCGCAACGACAGCATCATCCACACCGACACCGTGACTGGCGCGCGGATCCAGAACGTCGCCGTGTCTTTGGACGGCGGCCAGCTGTTCGCGACGGACATCCAGCGCAGCAAGCTGCTGGTGCGCGACCTCGAGACCGAGGGCTCGAACTTCCTCGAGTACGCGATCGGGAGCGGGCGGGTCCGTAACGCGTTCGACGTCGCCGTCACACCCGATAACACGCAGGTGTACGTGAGCACGCTGGCCGATGGCAAGGTGTACGTGCTCGACCGGGCGACGCGCGCGGTGCTCGATTCGATCGTGACGGGAGGGAGCGCCCGGTACATCGGCTTCAACCGGACGGGGACGCACGCGGTCATCGCCAACGAGATGGGGTGGGTGGACTTCGTGTATGACGATCCGTACGCGGCGTCGCCCGTGTGTCTCAAGCCTCCGGTCGGCCCGGCCCCTAGAGGGCTCGGTCATCCCGGCCTCGCCTCGGTGGACTCGGTGGCGCTGGACGGCACGCCGTTCGCCGTCGCCGTCTCCCCTTCGGGTGTGGTCTATGTCACCCAGTCGCTGGCCGCCTCTGCGGTGCGCGCGGACCTCCCCTCGGCCATGTTCTCGGCGCCGTTCCCGGTAGGGTACCTGCCGTCGCAGGTCCGCATGAGCCCCGACGGTCGGACGGCGTACGTCAGCAACCAGGACGACGGCACCGTCACGTTCATCAACGTGGCGACCAATCAGGCATTCGGCACCGCCACCGTGCCCGGAGGCAGCATCCTCACGACCGGCCTGTCGCCGGACGGCAGCCGGCTGTACGCGCTCACCGACTACTATGGCGTGTACGTGATCGAGACGGGCACCCGCCAGGTCGTGGCACAGATCCCGGCCGCCGGCACGATCCTCGCGGGCGTGGCGTTCCATCCGTTTGCGCCGTGTATGTACGTCGCGGCGCGAGACGAGGGAACGATCCGCACCGTGGACCTGCGCAACAACAGGATCGTCCGCACGGATGCCGTGAGGGGCGCCCGCATCCAGAACGTCGCCGTTTCACGCGACGGCTCCGTTCTGTTCGCCACCGACATCGAGCGCAGCAAGCTCCTAGTGCGGGACCTGCCGACGGGCGGCGCGACGTTCCTCGAGTACTCGGTCGGCACTCCGCAGCGCCGCAACGCCTTCGATGTCGCCGTCACACCGGACAACGCCCAGGTGTACGTGAGCACGCTGGCGGACGGCAAGGTGTACGTGTTCGACCGTACGACGCGCGTGCTGCGCGATTCCGTTCGGACCGGAGGCAACGCGCGGTACATCGGGTTCAGCGCGAGCGGCACGCTCGCCATCATCGCCAACGAGATGGGCTGGGTCAGCTTCATCCACTGAGCCGTTGAGCGCACGGCGCGGCGGGAGGGACGGCGCATATCCGTCTCTCCCGCTTCGTGTTACCGGCCTACCGCGTAGCGGCCCTGGCGCCCATATTCCGCGGTCTGAGAGTACTCACGCGGAGCTTCCCCCATGAAAACCCAGGGTTCCCATAAAGACGTCGTCTTCCTCTCCGGCGTCCGCACGGGCTTCGGCTCGTTCGGCGGCTCGCTCAAGGACCTCTCGGCGATCGAGCTTGGCGCGGTGGCGGCGAAGCATGCATTGGAGCGCTCTGCCGTGCCGGCGGCCGAGGTGGGCCACACCGTCTTCGGCAACGCGCTCCAGACCTCGGCGGATGCGATCTACTGCGCCCGCCACATCGGTCTCAAGGCGGGCCTCCCGATCGAGGTGCCCGCCGTGACGGTCAACCGGCTGTGCGGCTCGGGCTTCGAGGCGATCACGCAGGGCGCGCAGCTCATCCTGTTGGGCGAGGCCAACGCGGTGCTCGCGGGCGGCACGGAGTCCATGAGCCAGGCCCCCCATGTCGTGCGCGGCGCCCGGTGGGGGTTGCGGCTCGGCCCCGCCGCTCCCCTCGAAGACCTCTTGTGGGAGGCGCTCAAGGACCCACAGTGCGGACTCTCCATGGCCGAGACGGCGGAAAACCTGGCCGAGCGCTACCAGCTCACCCGCCAGGAAGTGGACGAGGTCGCGCTCGCATCGCAGCAGCGCGCCAAGCAAGCGTGGGATGCCTGTGTCTTCCAGGACGAGGTGGTCGGGGTCCCCATCAAGCAGAAGGGGCAGACCGTCGAGTACCGCAAGGACGAGCACATGCGACCGGAAACCACGCTGCAGGTATTGCTCGGCCTCAAGCCCTACTTCAAGAAGGATGGGCTCGTCACCGCCGGCAACGCGTCCGGGATCGTGGACGGCGCGGCGGCCACGGTGATCGCGGGCGAGGATTTCGCGCGGACCCACGGCTTGAAGCCCCTGGGCCGGCTGGTGGCGTGGGCCGTGGCGGGGGTCGAGCCCAAGTACATGGGCATCGGCCCGGCGCCCGCGGCCCGCAAAGCGCTCCAGAAGGCCAGCATGAAGCTCGAGCAGCTCGATCTCGTCGAGGTGAACGAGGCGTTTGCGCCGCAGTACCTCGCCGTCGAGAAGGAATTGGGGCTCGACCGCGCCAAGACCAACGTGGACGGCGGTGCCGTCGCGATCGGCCACCCGCTCGCTGCAACCGGCACGCGCATCACGATCCACCTGCTCCACGCCCTGCGGCGCCGGCGGCAGCGTTTCGGCCTGGGCTCCGCCTGCATTGGAGGCGGCCAGGGAGCGGCGGTGATCGTGGAAGCCTTCCCGGCCTGAGGAGGAGCTCTCGATGGACATGATCGTGACCGCCGTCCTCGGCGGGCTGGCGCTGTACCTGTTCGGAGGCCTCAAGGTGCTTCGCGAGTACGAGCGCGCAGTGTACTTCTTTCTGGGCCGCTCGTGGGGCGCGAAGGGGCCGGGCCTCATCTACGTGCCGCCCTTGTTCGCGAAAACGCAGACCGTCAGCCTGCGCGTCGTCGCGATGGACATCCCGCCGCAGGACGTGATCACGCGCGACAACATCTCCATCAAGGTGAACGCGGTCCTGTACATGCTCGTGCGCGATCCCGTCAAGGCCGTGATCGGCGTCGAGAATTACCTGTACGCGACGAGCCAACTCGCCCAGACGACGCTGCGCTCGGTGCTGGGCGAGACTGAGCTCGACGAGCTGCTGATGAGCCGCGAGAAGATCAACAACATCCTCAAGAACATCATCGACAAACGCACCGAGAATTGGGGGATCGAGGTCACGGCGGTGGAGGTGAAGGACGTGGATCTGCCTCCCGAGATGAAGCGCGCCATGGCGCGGCAGGCCGAAGCGGAGCGGGAGCGCCGGGCGAAGATCATCAACGCCGAAGGGGAGCTGCAGGCCTCCGAGAAGCTCGCGCAGGCGGCGCGCATCATCGGCTCGGAGCCCGCCGCGATCCAGCTGCGCTACCTGCAGACCGTGACGGAGATCTCGTCGGAAAACAACTCGACGACGTTCTTCCCGATCCCGATCGACTTGTTGAAAGGATTCTTCGACTTGGTGACGAAGCGGGCGACGCCCCCGGCGCTGCCGGAGCGGACCGCGGGCGAGTCCGTCTCCGCTGCGCCGGCGAAGACCAAGGTCCAGGCCTAGCGATGCCCGCCGAGCTCATCAGCCGCGCGGCGCTCGAGCGGATCATCCAGCGCGCCGCCGAGCTCCAGGCGGCCGAGCGCGACATCGGCGACGGGCTGACGAAGGACGAGGTGCTCGCGCTGGGACAGGACGTCGGCATCCCCCCGCGGTACCTGCAGCAGGCGCTGCTCGAAGAGCAGACGCGCAGCGTCGTGGAGGAGGGGCGGGGCGCCCTCCCCTGGCTGGCGGGACCGACCCGGCTCTCCGCTGCCCGCGTCGCCCCGGGGGATCGCGCCGCGATCTTGAAGGCCCTGGGCGCATGGATGGAGGACGAGGAGCTGCTCCAAGTGAAGCGGCGCCACGCCGACCGCACCAGCTGGGAGCCTAAAGTCGGGGCGTTCGCGTCGATCCAGCGGGCGCTCGGCACCAAGGGAAAGTCATACGCCCTGGCGCGCGCCGCGGAGGTCGCAGGCCAGGTGACCCAGCTAGAGCCCGGCTTCTGTCACGTGCAGCTCGTGGCCAACGTGCAGAACCTGCGTCGAGCACGCCTCATCGGTGCGGGGGCGCTCGCCGCGGCGGCTGGCGCGGCGGCGGCCCTCGGCGCTGTCGCCCCCATCGCGCTGATCTCACCCATCCTGTTCGCCGGGGGAGCGGGGCTCGGGATCGCCGCGATCCTCGTCGCCCGGCGCCACCGTGCCCAGAACGAGCGCATCCAGGTCGGCCTGGAGCAGGTGCTCGATCGCCTCGAGCGCGGCGAGATCCGCCCCGAGCACGCGCTTCCCGGCCCACGGGTCAACCCCCTCGTGCGCATCGCGGAAGAATTGCGAAAGGCCTTCGACACACCCGGGGCGCGGCCCCGAACCTAGACCACCCGAGCACACGCGGGGCGCAATGACCGAGATCAAGCGGGCAGGCGTGCTGGGCTGCGGTCTGATGGGAAGCGGGATCGCCCAGGTCGCCGCGACCGCGGGCTACGACACGCTGGTGCGGGACGTATCGAAAGAGATCTGGGACCGCGCACGGGCGGGCATCGAGAAGTCGCTCGCGAAGCTCGTGGAAAAGGGGAAGCTTCCGGCCGCGAACCGCGAGGCCGCGCTCAAGCGCCTCAGCTTCACCACGGCGACCGCCGACCTGAAGAGCTGCGACATCGTCATCGAGGCGGTCACGGAGGACCTGGCGCTCAAGAACGCGCTCTTCAAGGAGCTCGACGGCCTGACCGGTCCGGCAACGATCTTCGCGTCCAATACATCCAGCCTCACCATCGCGGCGATGGCGGCCGCGACCCAGCGCGGCGATCGCTTCGTCGGGCTCCACTTCTTCAACCCGGTGCCGCTGATGCCGCTCGTCGAGGTGGTGCGCACCGTGACGACCTCCGAGGAGACGTTCCGTCGCGCCTTCGCGTTTGCGAAGTCCCTCGGCAAGGAAGCCGTCGCCGCGAAGGACAACTCGGGCTTCATCGTGAACCTGCTGCTCGTCCCCTACTTGCTCGACGCCATCCGCGCCGTCGAGCGCGGCGTCGCGAGCGTGCCCGATGTCGACAAAGCCATGCAGCTCGGCTGCGGCTATCCGATGGGCCCGCTCACCTTGCTCGATTTGGTGGGGCTCGACACGACCTACAGGATCGCCGAGATCATGTTCACCGAGTACCGCGAGCAACGCTACGCGCCGCCCCCGCTGCTCAAGCACATGGTGATCGCCGGCCTGAACGGCCGCAAGAGCGGCAAGGGCTTCTACGACTACTCCGTCGATCCGCCCACGCTCGTCGACCTGGGCATCTGACCCGCGCCGCAGCCCTCAACCACCGACCAGAGGACTGGAATGTTCGGATACGACTGGCCCCGTTTCCACGCGGCGGTGAACGATCTCCCTGTTGCGTTGCTCCTGGTGACGGTCCTGTTCGACCTCGCCGCGTGGCGCACGAAACGCTCCTCCCTCGAGGCGGCCGCGCGCTGGACGCTGTGGGCCGGCGTGGCCGGCGGCTGGGTGGCCGTGCTCGCCGGGCTCGAGGCCGAGGACGTCATCGAGCACGGCGAGGCGATCCACGAGCTGATGGAGACGCATGAGACGCTCGCCCTGGTCACGATGGGCATCTTCACCGTCGTGCTGGCGTGGAGGCTGCTCCGCCGCGCACGGCTGGGCGGCGCGGAGCAGACGGCGCTGCGCCTGCTCAGCGTCGCCGGGCTGGTCGGTATCGTGTGGACCGGGAGGATCGGCGGGAAGCTCGTGTTCGAGCACGCGGCGGGGATTCCGGCGGCGACGATGCAGGCCGAGATGTACGACCGCGAGGCCGGGCATCAGCATCACCCCGGCGAGGCCGAGGAGGACGAAGACGAGCATGCGGACTCGCTGGCCGACTCCACGCATCGGCATGGCCCCGGTACGCCGGCACATAAGCACTAACCAATGCGGAATGGGGAATGCGGAATGCGGAATGGCAGTGAGAGATCGCGCGCCACGTCAGTCACTCAGCCATTCCGCATTCCGCATTCCCCATTCCGCATTGTGTTTCTTCTCGCCGCCTGCACTCCCGTCACCACGCGACCCGACTTCCTGCCCGACCCGCAGGCCTCCCGGCTCGTGCTCGACGCCCCTCCGGCGCGGGTGACGCCCGAGATCGCGGTACTGGTGGCGGCGGAGAGCCTGCAGGTCGAGCGGGTCAACGTGCGCGACGGATATGTGGAGACGGCGTGGTACGATACGCGATCGCGCCGGTCATTTCGGGGCGCCGGGGACGTCCCCGACCTCGCTGGCACGGTGAAGATCCGCTGCTGGGCGGATCCCTATGTGCCGGGACAGACGCAACTCACCGTGGAGACGGTCTCGCGCCCTCGCTACGACCCGTCGCGCACGGAGCGCGATCTCGAGGTCGTCGTGCCCAAGACGCACGCGGGACGCGCGATCGCCGACTCGCTCGTAGCGGCGCTCAAGAAGCGCTTTGGGATACCCAACTCCGCACCCAGCGCTCCATGACGTCCAGATCCACCATGGCGTCCCGGCACGGTCCGTTGGGGAGCCGCATCGTGAGCCCCAGCACCGGCAGCTTGCCGGCGACGTCCCGCAGGCCGGTCGTCATGTCGCGCTCGCACGCCACGGCCACCACGGCCCGCGGGCGCCGCTCGCGGATGACGCGCCGCGCCAGCTGCCCCCGAGTCGCCACGAACACCGGCACCTCATACCGTCCGGCGATCGCCAGCACGCCATCCAGGGCCTGTTTGGAGAGACAGCGCGGGATCAACACCAGCAGCTCGCCCTTCCCCACCGTGCGCCGACGGCGCTCGGCGAGCGCGTTGTAGACGTCGATCGCGGCGTGCTCCGCCCAGTCCCGCCGACCGAGCAGGCGGGAGAGGTAGGAGGTAAGACTCATGACGTGCAGGTATGGCCCGCGCTCGAGCAGCCCCTCAGGCAACAGCAGCACGCCTCCATAAAAGGAAAGGAGCAGCAGCGCGAACCACAGCGCGCCCGCGCCGGCCGCGACCGCCAGCGCGCCCCACAGCAGCGCCGGCAGCGCGGGCAGCACGGCCGCGAGCCGAGGGGCGAGCAGGAAGATCAGCGCTCCGATCGCACCGAGGCCCACCGCCAGGGTCAGCGCGGCGAGCCGGAAAAACAGCCCGGGAGGTGAGGAGAAGTCGCCGTTGCCGGGCAGCGGCTTGCCGTCCCACTCGTCCCATTCGTGACCCAAGCGGCGATCGGTCTCGATGTGGATGAGCTGGGCGCGCGGCGCGTCGGCGGGCATGACCGTCAAGCATCACCCGGGCGTCCGGCGGTGTCAAGCTGACAGCGCGCGTGGTAATTTCCACCGTGCCTCACGTGGCCCCTTCCAGTTCCCCCTTCCCCGGCCTCACCACCGACGAGCGCGTCCGCGCCGCATACTCGGAGGGCGCCGGGATCCACCGCATCGTCCCGGTGGGCGTCGCGCTACCGCGCGGGGTGGAAGATCTGCAAGCGCTGGTGCGCTGGGCGGCGGACACCAGCACGCCGCTGGTGCCGCGCGGGTCGGGCAGTGGCATGCCGGGCGGAGCAGTCGGGCGCGGGGTGGTGGTGGACCTGAGTTCCGGGTTCCACTGGCTCGCCCCCGATTGGTCGCACCGCGCGGTATGGGTCGGCGCGTCGGTCACGGCGGCGCAGATCGACGACGCCGCCCGCCCGTTCGGCCTGCGGCTCGCCCCCGACCCGTCGTCGGCGGCGTTCGCGACTTCGGGCGGCCTGACGGCGACCAACGCCGCGGGGCCCCGCTCGGTGCGCTGCGGCAGCGTGCG
>Ga0209690_1002252_pt1 | contig 11021 bp, 9 predicted proteins | sample GraSoiAngelo_150_FD_186164 | JGI IMG/M metagenome (GOLD analysis project Ga0209690, IMG submission 186164) | Grasslands soil microbial communities from the Angelo Coastal Reserve, California, USA - 14_1009_09_40cm (SPAdes) (version 2) | ecosystem: Environmental > Terrestrial > Soil > Grasslands ...
TTCGGAACTCCGACGCCAAGCTCCACCTTGACCGCCGGGATGTTCAGCGAGTTGCCGATGCAGACCTGCACCTGGCAGGTGCCGTGATACGTCTGGTCGTAGTTCTGCGGTTTGTAGATCGTCTGAGATCCGGGGTCGCGGTACTGAAACGGCCCATCCTGGATCGGCGTCGTCATCGTGAAGTGGCCGCTAGTGATCGCCGCGGTGTAGGTGAAGATCTTCATCGACGACCCCGGATTGCGCGGCGGCCAGACGGCGAGGTTGTACTGTCCGCCGTCCGTGTTGGGGTTGGCCGAAGAGACCATCGCGATGATCGCGCCTGACGTCGGCTCAATGGCGACGAGCGAGCCCTGCTGCACGCGCCGCCATGCGATGTCCGCCTGAGTCAGGCTGATCGCATCCTGGGCGATCGTCTGCAGAGTCATGTTCAGGGTGGTGTACACGCGAAGGCCTCCGCCGTACGTGACGTTGCTGCCGAATTTCTGCTTCAGCTGCCCTGTTACGTAGCTGACAAAGCCTGGCGCGTACACCGTGCTGACCGGCCTGAACATGTGCGAGGGCGGACTGAGGTCTTCCTTGAAAGCCTTGTCAGCCTCGGCTTGCGAGATCTTTCCGTCGCTGACCATGGCCGCGAGCACCTCGTGCTGGCGAGCCTTGGCCGCCTGCCAGTTTCGGAAGGGGCTGTAGAGGGTCGGACCGCGTACGAGACCGGCAAGCATCGACGCTTGCGCGAGGTCGAGGTTGCTCGTCTTCTTATGGAAGAAGATGGCCGACGCGGCGGCGCTGCCCACCGCGGAGTTGCCGAACGAAATGCTGTTCAGATACATCTCGAGGATCTGCGACTTCGAGTAGCGGCGCTCGACGGCGAACGAGAGCAACGCCTCAGTCAGCTTGCGCTGGAGGGTTGGTTGGTCGCCCAGCAACCGGACCTTGACCAGCTGCTGCGTGATAGTGGAGGCGCCCTGCACAGTGTCGTGCGCCTTGAGGTCGACGATCGCCGCGCGCGCAATCCCGGCGGGGTCGATTCCCGGCTCGGAATAAAAGTTGCGGTCCTCGATCGCGAGGAGTGCCTCGGGCAGCGTGGTTCCCATCGCGGACAGCGGCTCGTAGTAATGCTGGTAGCCGGGTGGGTGCAGGTCGGCGATCGCTGTGGTGCCGTCGCTCGCGTAGAGGATCGTGTCCGCCGGAACGTCGCTGTCGAGCTGCGAGACATCCGGCAGCGGCGCCGCATAGGCGACATACCACGGCGACGTGAAGGCCGCGGGCACGGCGAGGGCAAGCAGCAGCACAATTCGAAACACCAAGCCGCCGCGCTGCCGGTTGAGTTTGTTCTTCAGGTTGCGCGGCGTCGAGCCACGCGGCCAAACTTGGTCTGGCTTATCGAACGGATCGATGTCGCCCATCCCGATGCGATCTATCGCCCGCTTCGTTCCAGTCGTCGACCCTCATGAAGATCAAAACGCTCCCGCGCAACCGAGTATTGAAACCTCGATGCCGCTGAATTCAAAAGCTAATGTAACAACACGCGCGATCAGCGTGCTCCAAACTGCTCAGGGTGCGCGGATTCGTTCTCGGTTTGATCCTCGTCGTGGCCCTGATGCTGACCGTGCTCTCGCGCCGGCCGGGAGGCTTCCGCCGCCAGCTCCGCCTCGTCGGCCGCCGCCTCAAGGTCTTTCTGTGGCTTGGCGGCATTTACATCGCGGGCTCGATGGTTATTCGCCTGGTCTTTCCATCTGGTCCCGTAGCGGACTATGGACCGCCGGCGCTCGCGATACTGCTCGTGGCGGTCTTCGTCGTCGTCGGCCAGGATCCGGCATCAACGCCCTCAGAGTCTCCGCCTGGCTCGCGAGCGCCGTGACCCGGCCGGAGCTACATGTTCGGGCAGTTGTGCGTCGTGGATCCGCTCGACGGAGTTGGATTCGGCGACGGCGAGGCCGCGAAAACCGGTGAGGCGAGGAAAAGAGCCACGAGGGCGCTGATCGCGACGATCAATGCCAAGCCGAGCTTGCGCCACGGCCTCGACTTCGCCGCGACAGGGACTTCATGCGGTGACTGTGCCGGTTGCTCGTCTTCGCTCACCTTGCGATCACCTCCTTGCAATGGGTTTGCTCCCAGTATGGGGAGGCAAGCTCAGAGCAAGCTTGGAGCGCCCTCATAAAAGAGGCGCAGCTCAGTAAGGGTGGGACTGTTCCCACGCGGCCTGGCATCTGACGCATCTGATCGCAGTAGGCAGCGCCTCCAACCGCTCCTCTCCGATGCCACCTCCGCAGTCCTGGCAGCGTCCATATCTCGGATCCTCGGGGCTGCTCGCCGCGGCCAAAGCCTCGTCGCGTCCGCGGTCCAGAATCCTCTCGATCGCCGTGGCGACAGCCTGGTCGCTCAGGGCTTGCGTTGTGTCTGCATCGCGAAAGCCCCGGCTCACGACCTCACCTTACCGCGGCGACCGCGGCAGCAGGGGCAGTGAATGGGCGTCTTGACCTTCCAGCGCCGAGCTGAGCCTGTCGAGCGAACCGGGCGGCAGCTCGGGATACGCGGGCAGGAACACGAGCCGCGACAGGAGCTCTCGCGCACACCGTGGCTCGAGGTCCGGCCGGGAGGCTGGAGCAGGGATGGCGGTCACGCTGCTGGCCGAGCGAGCGGCGTCGAATCCCGCGGCTCTTACAGCGTCGATCAAACCGTCCGGCTGATCGATCACGACCGGGAACAGCCAGTGGCTGTGGTCGAGCGCGAAGCCGCCGACGTGCAGGCCGGAGGGAAGCAGTGCCGCCAATCGTTTGCCCGACGCAGATCGCGCCTGCAGGCGCGCGTGGTCGAAGGTCCCGAGGCGGTGGCGGAGAAATCTCAAAAGCGGAGCGCTCGGGCGCTGCTCGAGACGTCCGACAAGCTCTTCAGTCGACCCGGCCGGAAACGAGTGCGCGGCGCTGTTCACAAAGCGATCGAAGTCCCTGCCCATCGCGCGCGAAACGCGCGCCACGGCTGTGTAAAGAAGCGGGCGCGTGAACGCCACGAACGCGGCCGTCTGGACGATGCGCCGGAGATGAGCGCGACGGGTCTGCAGCGGCCATTCCCGCTGGACGGCTCGCATGCGGTCGAGCAAGGCGGGGTCGCGGACCGTCAACAGCGCGCCCCCCATGGCGGTCGCGGTCTTCAGGATGCCGAAGCTGAACATCGAGACTTGGGCCGTTGGGTCGCCGGTGTCGGGCGGTCCCTGAAACGACTGCGCGCAGTCCTCCACCAGCACCAGCCGGTGGCGCCGGCACATCTCGGCCAGCGGAGCCAGGTCGACGCGACCGCCGAAGAGGTGCGCGACCACCAGCATGCGGCTCTTTTCCGTGATGGCCCGCGCGAGGAGCTCGGGGTGAGGCGAAAGCGTTGCGGGGTCGAGATCAACGGGGACCGGGACGAGACCGTGGTGCTTGGCCAGGCGCGGCATATCCGGATGAGTCACGGCTGAGAACAGAACCTCACTTCCGCGTGGAAGCGCCAGGGCGCTCAGCAGCAGGTGGAAGCCGCTGCGCACCGAGTAGCAGGCGAGCGCGGCTCCCTGCGCCGACCAGAGCCGCTCAACATCGGTCGCCGCCTGCCAGTCGCCGGACGCGCTCATCGTGGAGATCGCATAGGCCAGGTGCCGGAGCTTGATATCGAGCCGGTGTCGTGCATAAAGGCGCTTCATAGCGCCAGATTCCGATCAAGCCGATATCGGAGTCAGTCTCTCCTAGGTCTCACTTTCGGTATCAGGTTGGATCGCGTCGATTTCCAGTGACCACGCCGAAATCGGGCCGTCAGCCGTTTCTTAACCGACCGGGTCCTCGATCGCGGCCGAATCTTCGGGAGGGAGCTTCTCATGCAGATACGCCTGCCTCAGACAAGGGGGCCCGTGGTGACCGTGTTTGGAGGGGTCCTCGTCGGGGCCTTTCTCGCGGGCGCGGGTCCACAGATGGATAGGCTGTGGGACCGGCCCTCGTGCGCGGAGACCGTGATGAAGGCGGTTTCGACGGATAAGACCGTGTCCGGAAGCTACGGCTGCTTCGACACCAACCTTCAAACAGGGCTGCAGACGATCGGCATCGACTCCGACAACGCGTTCGCGCTCAAAGTCGGCCAGAACGGTGAGTATCACTACGTCCACAAGACGGCGGACGGAGGGTATGTCTACGAATACGACCGGCCGACGCGGCCCCACGACAAGGTGCAGGGGGCGATTTCCGCGCTGGGCCTGCCGAGGACATCGCGCGACGTGGAGCGTGGCGACCTTTCCGCCGCCTGGCATGAAAGGCATGACCTCGGCGCCGCCTGGGCCGAGATCACGGGGCAAACCCAGCGTGCGCACAGCCAGCTGTTCACCTTCTATCTCGACGGCAGCGGCAAGATCTCCGCGGTCAAGTAGCCCGATTTCGCGCTAGACTCAAAGCCGAACGTGCGTTCGGTTGGGGGTCGGTTGCCCGATCGTTTGCGGATTGGGGGCGGCGCCCGTGCCGTCGTCCTCCGAAGGTGCGGGGGCGCATGCGAGAGGTGCGGACTCGAATGGCCGTGGGCGCTCTACCTCTTCCGCGTGGACGAGACCGGACCGGCCGCAGCTGCGAACCTGGTGGCGATCTGCGCCGCCTGCTCGGATGGACGCGCCGGCGCCTTCGCGCCGCTCCTTAGCGAGCCTTCGCTGCGCGAACGCCTGCGCGAAGCCAACAACCGCCGCACGGGCGCGGCCAGGCTGACGCCGGCGCGCAGGCGGAGGCTGATCGCGGAACGCGGCGGCTGCTGCCAGACCTGCGGCATCTCCGGCGCGGAACGTCAGCTCGACGTCCACCACCTGCTCGGCGTGCTTCGAGGGGGCGATGACTCCGAGGCCAACCTCATGGTGCTGTGCTTCGCCTGCCACCGTCACCTCCAGCCATGCGCCGCCGGGTGCGGCCGTTGGGCGAGGAAGCCCGCATCCGTCTGCAGACGCTGTCAAGTCCGAAGCCGGCTTCAGGATCTCTACCCGACGCTGTCGTTGGAGGAGATCAAAGCGCGCCATCCGAGCCTCATGGCGTAGGGAGAACCTCGATCTGCGACTGGTCCATCTCGTTCAGCGCGCCAGGGACAGGACGTCACCGAGGACGAATCCGTGTTCGGTGATCTCATACCGGTGGACGATCGGACGGTGCTGCATCGCGCGCGTCTTGAGGATCGTGAGGGCTCGCACCAGCTCGGGCCCGTCCTGGACGTACTGGAGAAGGATCACGTTGTCGGCGAGGTGTGAGATCCCCTGGTCCGAGATTCGACGCAGCTCGAAGAGCTCAGGGATCTCGACGATGAACATCAAGCTGATCCCGGCGCGCGTGAAGCGCTGCGTCACTGAAAAAACCCACTCCCGGAATCGAACCGGATCGCCCGCCCCGATCTCCAGGTCGGGGAGGCTGTCGATGACGATCCGCTTCGCGCCTGTCCTCTCGACGAGCTCCAGAAGCTCATACACCCATTCGTCGATGTTCATGCCGACCACGCCGCGAGACAGGAGGTGGACGTCCGGATGGTCGACCGACCAGCCAAAGCTGCTCACGATCCGTTCCAGCTGAGTCTCGTTCTCGTGAAAGGTCGCGAGGATGCCGGGTTCTCCGGCTTGGGCGCCGTGATAAATGAAGTGAAGACCCATCAGTGTCTTGCCGATTCCCGATGGGCCGGCTATCAAAGTCGTCGCCCCCGCCCAAAACCCACCTTCGCCCAGAAGTTCGTCCAGAGCCGCGATTCCCGTCGCGGTATGCTCGCGCCTGAGCTGATAACGCGAATCGACATGGTCCTCTGCCAGGCGGGGGAAAACTTCGAGGCCCCCATCTGAGATGCGGTACGTGTGCTCGCCCGATCGGTATCCGCTGCCGCGCAGCTTCAAAACCTGGATTACGCGGACCTCGCGCTCGGCCATCTGCTTGATATCGAGGTCGACGATCGCGTCGGCAATCGCAAACTCCGCTTCCACCTGCGCGTGCTCTCGCGTGTACGGCGCGTTCCAGATAGACGTTGCCGCGGCGGCCGTGAGGCGCCGAACAAGTCCGTACAGAAACTGCCGGAAAGCGCCGATGTCTCCAGCCATCGCGTGGAAGGCCCGGAAGCTGTCGAGGACGACGATCCCGGGCCGCGCCTGCCGCAGGTGACCGTCGATCGCATGCAGGACCTCATCAAGCCCGCTCTCACCTAGCTGTTGGCCGATGTCCTCGTAGACGACGCGGCCGTCGCGCAGCGCCGTGCGGTCGAAGAACGTCAGCGATTCCCCGTAGCGAAGAATCTTGTCGAGAGGTTCCGACAGTGTCGAGAGGTACAGGGCGGGTTTTTCGACCGTGGCGTTCCGAAAAGCCACCTGCTGGCTCAGGATCGTCTTGCCGCTGCCGGGGGCACCGACGATCAGGTTGATCGCGTTCTTCAGCAAGCCGCCGCTGAGGATCTCGTCGAGTCTTTTGACTCCGGTCGGAATACGCTCGTTCAACGCTGGAGGCGCGGCTCGCGCGAACGGTCCACCAGCGCGCTGGTGCCCAGCAGGTCGCGCACGGTGGAGACGAGGGCCAGCGGCTCGAGCGGTTTGCGCATGAACGCAGCCGCGCCCGAGCGAATCGCCTCGTCTGCGCTGTCGATCGCGGACACCGCGACGACGTGCGCCGTCTGCCTCGCGGCGAACTCATTGAGAAGACGAAAGCCCGCGCCGCCGGAGATCAAGAGATCGATGAGGACGATCTGGGGCGATCGCTCCTCGAAGTGCAGCCGGGCTTGGGTGGCATCGAGGGCGACCACGACGTCGCAGCCCTCTGTGCGCAGGAAATATTCGGCCAGGTCCGCCGCGTAGCTGTCCCGCTCAGCTATCAAGACCAGCGGTCTGACCTCGTGGGTGGATCCGGAGCCGACCGGCAGATGACCCGCGCCAAGGTCCTCGGACAGAAGCCGGTGCGCGTCCGCGGCGCTCATGCCGGACTCGATCTGAGACTTGATGAAGCGCAACTTCTCGACCTGCCCACGCGAGTAGAGGCGGTGCGAGCCCTCGCTGCGGCTCGGGCTGATGAGCGAGTAGCGGTCCTCCCAGGCACGTAGAGTCGAGGCTGGGATGTCGAGCATCCGCGCCACCGCACCGATCGAGTAGATGGGCTGATCCTGCTCGCCGGCCATGCCTGAAACCTCACAATATAGCTTATGCAGAGTTGTTGCATAGATTTTCGGATCGTGATAGTTTTTTGAACAGCAACAACTGCGGAGGCATTGCGAAATGTAACGCAGGCGTCGGCTTCGGAGACGAATGGAGGGTTCAGCCGGGGCCTGGCGGCGATGGGGCGCAAGAGCGGGCGGCGAGAGCGGGCGCCGCGCGCCGCCGGGGCCGCCGGCTGAAACATGATGCTGGGGGCGATTCGACCTGTGAAGGAAGGGGAGCCGGCCGGGGGGAGATCGGTGATCCTGGTCGACGACGATGTCACGACGGCGGAGATGTACCGTGTCGGGCTCGAGGCGTTCGGCTTCAGCGTGACCGTAACATCGACGGTCAGGTGCCCGACATCCTCGTCCTCGATTGGCACCTGCCTGGCATGCATGGTGATGAGATCCTGCATCACATCCGCCTGGACGAACGGACCAGGGCGCTCCCTGTTTTCATGCTGAGCAACTACCCCGGGGGGAAGGACGGCGAGATCGACCGCGTGTTCCTGGCAGGGGCGCTGGCCTGGCTCGAGAAGGTCAAGACGCCGCCGGCGTTGCTCGCCGAGAAGCTCACCGAAGCCCTGAGACCCGCGCCAGGCTCATAAAGACCAAGCCTGGCGGATCGCCTGGATCTCGCCAGGGCGACCGGATGAGCCACGCGGCTACGAGAAACGGCGGATGAACATGAACATCGCCGGCACCCACTGCTCGTCGACGACCGGCCGGCGGCGGACGCGGCGGCGCAGGAACCCCCACACGGCAAGCTCGCCAGACCGCGTCGGGTTGGCCTTGTCCTCGAGCGCCAGCTCCCGCGACAGTCCGTCGTCGCCGTCGAGCGGCGCGAAGATCGAGTACATGCTTTTCCGCTCGAGGCTGCGCAGGTCCCTCTCTTCGAGACGGCTCATCGGATTGATTGTGACACCACGGTCGCGGGGTGACACCCTCGTCTGAGTTCCGCCCGTAGTAGAGGTATGGGATGGCATGTAGGTGACGAGCGGCGATCGAGAGCAGGCTCTCATCGCTCGCGCCAAGGCGGGTGATCGATCGGCGTACGAGCGCCTCCTCGAACCCACCGTCCGCCCGGCCACGAGGCTTGCGTTTGCCATGCTGCACGATCGGTCGGAGGCCGAGGACGTGTTCCAGGAGTCGGCCCTCAAGGCCTGGCGACACATGCGAAGCCTTCGCCCAGGCAGTCCCTTTCAACCGTGGTTCATGGGCATCGTCGCCAACCAGTGCCGTGAGGTCCGCAGGGGTAGGTGGTGGCGATTGATCCGAGTCCCGGATGTGGCCGCGCCTGAGCCGGCCGACGAGACGGCGGCCTGGCTGGAGGGCGAGGAGCTGCGTCGCGCAGTGGGGCTGCTTCCGCACGACCAGCGCGTGGCCGTGATTCTCCATTTCCACCTCGACATGCCGCTGAGCGATGTCGCGCTTGCCCTGGGCATTACGCAGGCCGGCGTGAAGACGCGGATCAACCGCACGCTCAAACGCCTGCGCCCGGCGATCGGAGCTGCTGAGGTCAAGATCGATGGCTGAAGAGACGCTTCGTCGCAACCTTTATGAGGCCTTCGACCCGGGACCCGGCTTTCCGAATCCCTTGCTTCTTTCGCGAACCATGGCCGCCCTCGAGGCGGCGGAGCCTGCGGCGGATCGCCGACCGTCGCGAGGAAGGAGCGGCTCGCCGCGACGCGGCATCGTGAGCCTGAGCCCGGCGGACACGACCGGCCGTCTGGTCGCGGCCGCACTCGTCCTCCTCCTGCTGCTCGCTTCCGCAGGCGCGGTCCTGCTCATCCAGCACTACCTCCTGTCGCCGACGCCTGCTCGGTGGAGCGGCTGCGGAGGAAGCTTCCAATGCGCGTCGATAACGGTGCCGCTGGACTACTCCAACCGCAGCCCCGGCTCGATCGAGATCGCGACCATCCGCAAGCCCGCGACCGACTCATCGCACCGGATCGGATCGCTGATCCTGGACCCGGGTGGGCCGGGAATATCCGGGATCGACTATCTGCGTCAGGACTCCGTCTCCTACGAGAGCCTGAACAAGCGATTCGACCTGGTCGGCTTCGACCAGCGCGGGGTCGGGCGTAGCGCATCGGTGCGATGCCTGACCAACGCGCAGATCGATGCGCTCATCCAGGTCGACACGGTGCTCGACGACCCGCGAGAGAAGCAGATCTACATCGAGGCGAGCACGAGCATGGCCCAGGCGTGCGAGCAGACGAGCGCCAGGCTTCTTCCATTCGTGGACACCGCCAGCGCTGCGCGCGACCTGGACGCGATCCGCGCCGCACTCGGTGACTCGAAGCTCACCTACCTGGGGTTCGGTTACGGATCGTTTCTCGGCGAGACCTACGCGCACCTCTTCCCCACTCACGTCCGCGCGCTCGTTTTCGACGGAGTCGCGGACCCGGCGCTCGGCGTTGGCGATGAGCTGCTCGCGCGCGCCATGGGCTTTGAGGCCAACCTGCAGGCATTCCTCGCCGACTGCCGCAGCATCGCGGTCTGTGCGTTCGGCCAGGCGGGTGACCCGGGACCCAGGTTGGCAGGGTTGATCCAGAAGCTCGACCAGAGCCCGTTGCCCGTCGGGCCGAGAAGCCTCGGCGGGCGGCTCGCCATCGCCGGCCTGATCGTCGGGCTCGATCCCCGCCGCTGGCGCGACCTGGACGGAGCGCTGAACGACGCCGCCAACGGCGACGGCCAAGCGCTGCTCGCGCTGGCGGACGTTGCCTACGGCCGACGCGCAGATGGCTCGTATCTATATCTGCCGGAAGCTCAAACGGCGATCACCTGCGTGGACCAGGCGGTGCCGTCCGACCTGGCCTTCTACGACCAGCTCGGCCCGGCGCTGGTCAAGGCCTCTCCGATCTTTGGGCCGGCGTTTCAGTACGCCCCACTCGATTGCTCGCTGTGGCCGGTCAAGTCGAAGCGCACGGCTGGCGCTCTGACGGCGACGGGCGCGCCTCCCATCCTGCTATTGGGCGGCACGCAAGACCCGTCCTGGCCGTACGCGTGGGCGCAAGCGGTGAACTCGCAGCTTGCAAGGTCCGTACTCCTCACGCGCAATGGTTATGGGTTCCTGTCGTATTTCCGCAGCCTGTGCGTAAGCCTGGCGGTGAACGCTTACCTCACCCAGCTCGCGCTTCCGCCTGCTGGCACCGTCTGTGCCTCCGACTACCCGGCGTAGGCTCGGTAACCTTCGTGGGGTGATGCGGGCCGGGGAATTTCTCGTCCTGAAGAAAGTTGCCGACGATGCGCCGTCGGTGAGTTCGCGATCGGCACCATCGTCGGGCTCTCTCGGCGTGCATATCGGGTTTGGCGATCCGTGTGGCTTCGAGACGGGCGCCGACTGGGACTGTCCATCACACATCGACGCGCCGGCGTCCCACGCGACCGTTTCGGTGGACGGTCGTCCGATCATGGAGAACGGCCGGTTTCTGGTCTGACGGAGGAAGGATTGGCGCGCAGGCCTGACGAGGTGGCGTTTGAGATCTGGCGTCGATTACGCCTGGCTCGCGGCGAGTCGGTCAACGTCATCGACCTCTACGAGCTGGTGGCGCGGCCCCGACGGCTCCGGCCGGAGGAACTGCCTGTCGAGGAGCGCCAGGCGCTCGGCGCGCGGGCGCTCGAGGTCATGTATCCGGGATTCGAGTTCGGGCCGAACAGCGGGCGGCCGGAGACCGAGCCCATCGTCCTCGCTCCATATGATCCGAACTGGCCCCTCGAGTTCGAAGCTTGGAGGCAGAAGCTGCTCTCAGCCCTGCCGAAAGCACCGAGCCGGATCGAGCACGTAGGATCCACGGCGGTGCCCGAAATGCCGGCCAAGCCCGTGGTCGACATCCAGGTCAGCGTTGGCGACCTCGAGGACGAGATGAGCT
>Ga0209690_1002254_pt1:5000-11018 | contig 11018 bp, 8 predicted proteins | sample GraSoiAngelo_150_FD_186164 | JGI IMG/M metagenome (GOLD analysis project Ga0209690, IMG submission 186164) | Grasslands soil microbial communities from the Angelo Coastal Reserve, California, USA - 14_1009_09_40cm (SPAdes) (version 2) | ecosystem: Environmental > Terrestrial > Soil >...
CATTCCGTAAGGCTAAATACTAGCTTCTGACCGATAGTGAACCAGTACCGTGAGGGAAAGGTGAAAAGAACCCCTGCGAGGGGAGTGAAATAGTACCTGAAACCGTGTGCCTACAAACGGTGGGAGGACTATGTCCTGTGCGCAAGCGCAGGAAATGTCTGACCGCGTGCCTATTGCATAATGAGCCGGCTAGTTATTCTTGTCAGCAAGGTTAAGCGTAAGCGAGCCGCAGCGAAAGCGAGTCCTAATAGGGCGAATCAGTTGGCAGGAATAGACGCGAAGCGGGATGATCTACCCTTGGCCAGGCTGAAAGTGGGGTAACACCCACTGGAGGGCCGAACGGGTGTTTGTTGAAAAAAGCTCCGATGAGCTGAGGGTAGGGGTGAAAGGCTAATCAAATTCCGTGATAGCTCGTTCTCTCCGAAATAGCTTTAGGGCTAGCCTCGGATGATTTGTCGTGGTGGTAAAGTACTCGATGGACTATGGGGCTTTCCAGCTTACAGAATCCAACGAAACTCAGAATGCCATTGAACAACCAATCCGGGAGTCAGACGGCGGGGGCTAAGCTTCGTCGTCGAGAGGAAAACAGTCCAGATCGCCTGCTAAGGTCCCAAAATCCAAGCTAAGTGGGAAAGGAAGTCGGAACGCCCAGACAGCCAGGAGGTTGGCTTAGAAGCAGCCATCCTTTAAAGAAAGCGTAATAGCTCACTGGTCAAGCGGTCCGGTGCCGACAATTTAACGGGGCTCAAGCTTGGTACCGAAGCAGCGGATGCACACTGTAACAGGTGTGCGTGGTAGGAGAGCATTCTCAACAGTTTGAAGCCAGACTGAAAAGACTGGTCGACGGTTGAGAAGAGACCCTGCCGGCATAAGTAGCGATAACGGAGGTGGGAACCCTCCGCGCCGAAAGTCTAAGGTTTCCTGAGAAAGGTTAATCCGCTCAGGGTCAGCCGGTCCCTAAGGTGAGGCCGAAAGGCGTAACTGATGGACACCCGGTTAACATTCCGGGGCTCCCTTGTGTTCGTTATCACGATGGGGTGACGCAGAAGGATAAGCGGGCCGTCCTATGGCTATGACGGTCGATGCGTGTAAGGTGTCTCCAGTAGGTAAATCCGCTGGAGAGTTATCACTGAGACGCAAAGCAGTAACCCGTATGGGTGAAAGCCGCTGATTCCACGCTGCCAAGAAAAACCTCTAAGGAGAACGTAAGGGAACCGTACCTCAAACCGACACAGGTAGACGAGGAGAATATCCAAAGGCGCTCGTGAGAACAGTTGGTAAGGAACTCGGCAATATAACCCCGTAACTTCGGGAGAAGGGGTGCCTCACTAGGGTTCATAGCCCGAAGAGGCCGCAGAGAAATGCGCACTGCGACTGTTTAACAAAAACACAGGTCTCTGCAAAGTCGAAAACGACGTATAGGGGCTGACGCCTGCCCGGTGCTGGAAGGTTAAAGGGAGAGGTCAACCGTCGCAAGATGGTGAAGCTTCGAACTGAAGCCCCAGTGAACGGCGGCCGTAACTATAACGGTCCTAAGGTAGCGAAATTCCTTGTCGGGTAAGTTCCGACCTGCACGAATGGCGTAACGAAAGTGCGACTGTCTTGCCAACTGGCACGGCGAACTTGTAGTGCCGGTGAAGATGCCGGTTGCCCGCAACTAGACGGAAAGACCCCGTGCACCTTTACTATACCTTTACTATGAACTATGGCACTTGCTGCGCAGGATAGGTGGGAGGCTTTGAATCCAGGCTCTCGGGCTTGGAGGAGCCAACGGTGAGATACCACCCTGCGAGTTCTGTGGTTCTAACCTATTCCCGTAAACCGGGAAAGGGACATAGTAAGGCGGGTAGTTTGACTGGGGCGGTCGCCTCCTAAACAGTAACGGAGGCGCGCGAAGCTACGCTCAGGCTGTTTGGAAATCAGCCGACGAGTGCAAAAGCATAAGCGTGGTTGACTGCGAGACCAACAAGTCGAGCAGGTACGAAAGTAGGCTTTAGTGATCCGGTGGTTCTGCATGGAAGGGCCATCGCTCAACGGATAAAAGGTACGCCGGGGATAACAGGCTGATCGGAGCCAAGAGTTCATATCGACGCTCCGGTTTGGCACCTCGATGTCGGCTCATCGCATCCTGGAGCTGTAGAAGGTTCCAAGGGTTAGGCTGTTCGCCTATTAAAGCGGTACGTGAGCTGGGTTCAGAACGTCGCGAGACAGTTCGGTCCCTATCTGTTGTGGGCGGAGGAGATTTGAGGGGGCCTGTCCTTAGTACGAGAGGACCGGGATGGACGAACCTCTTGTGATCGAGCTGTCACGCCCGTGGCACCGCTCGGTAGCGAAGTTCGGTTGTGATAACCGCTGAATGCATATAAGCGGGAAGCACTCTCCAAGATGAGATCTCCCAAGACCGTAGTGGGTCTAAGAAGGGCCCAGGTAGACTACCTGGTTGATAGGCAGGATGTGGAAGTGTGGTGACACACGAAGCTTACCTGTACTAATCGCCCGTTCGGCTTGACCATAAAATTTACTCGGTGCAGTGAACAGCCGTCAGCCATCAGCTTTCAGCCATTAGCTAGAACCTGAGCTGCAGGCAGGAAGTGAGACTGACGACTGTGCGCCGACGAAAAGCCAATGTAGTGCGGCTGAAATCGGAAGTAACCAAAGAAGAGAGTAAGCCAGCCCCAATCTATTCAGTTGTGAGAGATCGTTCTCGCGTTCTTTGAGAATATGTGGCGTAGAGATCCCTCGGCTTTGCTCGGGATTTCGGCGCACGGCTTAGACGCCGCGCAAACGCCTCAAGTTTGTCGGTGATCTTACCGCGGGGGATCCACCCGTTCCCATCCCGAACACGGCAGTTAAGCCCCGCAGGGCCGATTGTACTGCACGCGAAAGTGTGTGGGAGAGTAGGTCGTCGCCGGCATAAATAAAGGCCGATCATGGAAACATGGTCGGCCTTTTCCTTTTGGAGATCCCCTCGCTTCGTTCGGGATTTCGGCAGAAGGGCTCCCGCTCGCCAAAGTGCGGCTCGCTCACGCCTTCTAAACGCCAGATGCGAAGTGAGCGTGGCCTTTTCCCGTTTGGTGACCGTCAAGTTGCGCCCGATAGGCGCGTGGTCGCGATGCGGCAGCGTACCCGGCACTGACGTGCCGGGCTGTAGTATGTCGCTCCTACGGAGCTGAAGGGGGCGGGCTGCAGGGTTTTCGCCGTTGGGGTCGTGAGGGCGAATGATCATGCGGGCAAATCACGTACACAGCCATTTCGCGGGCGAGGGTGCCCGCGCCACACGTGTCTGGGAGCTCCTTCAACTTCGCTCAGGGTAAACTCCGGTCGTCGCCGGCATAAATAAAGGCCGATCATGGAAACCTGGTCGGCCTTTTCCTTTGGTTTACAGTATGGTGAATGTGGCGCGGGTGCCCTCGCCCGCGAAGGTTGTCTTAGGGTTGGAACTCAGGGTTCACCCACAACCAGCGATAATCTTCCGGCTTCTGAACCAACCCTGCCTTTACCGGATTCTGTCGGATGTATTCGCATTTCTCCTTCAAACTCTCATCCGACCGCAACACATGATCGAAGGATTCCTCTTCCCAGACCGGACCGGAAGTGTGAAGAAGCCTGTTGATGCGATGCGCCGTGGTTCCTTTCAGGCATTGCAAAATATCCACAAGCGGAAATGGCCAACCATCCTCGTCCCGCAGAGGCAAGAAGAGAAGATGGACATGGTCGGGCATGACTACGACTGCATAGAGATGTACTCGTGTGGCGCGGGCGCCCTCGCCCGCGAGCGGCTGGATGCCACCTTCCCGCAGGCAGTGTTCAAGAACCAGATCGCGAGCCGCCTCCGGCAATGCCAGACGTCCACCAGTACAGAATGTGACGAACACGGCCGCGTCGGCCTTCTGCAGGTGTGGAAGCCGCCTGCGATAGCGGTATTTGGTCAGCGGCGGAGCTTTGGTGGACATGGAACTGGTGGCGGGCGCCACCGCCCGCCATCTCCGATTCCAGAGTGAGTTGCTGCCGATTTTCATGTCAGTGACGAATGAACATGCCCGACAAATCTGTTTCCAAAATGGGATCTCCAGCCTAAGGGCTGTTTTCGCGGGCGAGGGCGCCCGCGCCACACCTGTGTGGGAGCCCTTCGGCTTCGCTCAGGGTAAACTCCAGTCGTCGCCGGCATAAGTAAAGGCCACAGCTGGCCAGCGTGGCCGCGTTAACTAAACTTGAGTTCTTCTAGGGACGCGATCAGCTGTTCCTTTGTTGAATATTGGTCAACCTGAGACAGAAGGTGAGCCAGGCTAGACCAAACACTAACGAAAAACTTGTCGATTACATCCGTTTCTTCGGTACACACAGACTTTCCATGGTGGAAAAATGCGGAACGAATGCGGTAAAAGCCTTCGACGGCTTTGACTATCTCTTTTCGCTCGGCCAGAGAGTGACCGATGAGAAACGCCATTCTCTCACCTAAGCTCTTCTGGATTGGCTCATGAGGGTCTTTCAATAGGAGCGATTCGATAGCAGCCGCCACAAACAGCATTTTTTGTGGAATCTCAGCAGCGATGGAATGACGCGAATATAGCTGTAGAGCCCCGTGTAGAACCCTTCTGAAATCCGTCGAATCCTGATCGGCCGCGAGTTTGTCGAGGAACTCCAAGATCCCCGGCCAATGGCTCCGAGCTTCATCGAGGTTCCAACCTGCCGGTCCTTGCTCGACGGATGCCTCAGACACACTTTTTATTACGCCGTCCTCAACAAACAATTCCATTGCCCGCTGGGTGTTTTCTCTTCCAACTGGAAGACAGTGGCTCACGAGCCTACAAGTGAAATTCACCGGAGAAAGAAATCTGAGGAGTCCGATCGCCTCGCTTGCTGCCGATTGGGCTACTTCCCTTGCCTTCTTGAACTCAGCCCTCGCCCTTATGCAAGCCGCTATGCTTCCCTGTATCCGCGACCGTTCTCGATTAATTTTGATCGCGACTTCTGGTCCTTTCGCTACGTCATCAGGAAGTTGCCCGTATGATCGGTCCAGAATTGCCTTCGAGACCGTTCGAAAATCAACATTACCAATCTTGAAATGAGTCGTGGAATACGTTCTGAAGACAGGGACCCAAATTTCGTAATCTTTGATTTCGGTCGAACACCGTTCCGTTATGTAGTCGGCCAGCTCGTCACCCCGTTTCAACTCAATGGTTTCACTCAACCATGCGAATACTTCATCAAACAGAAAACTTTCTGAGACTCGGCCCTTTATGGACGTAAGGCTCCCTAACCTAATCGCTAGGTCTTTGATGGCCTCGAATTCACGTCCTTCCCAACCAACGCGCATTCCCTTGGAGATCCAATAACGTCCAATCTCTGTACCCAATCCATTGAATGAGGACTGACGAACCTTAATTTCGCCTATGATCTCGTCAGGACCGATATGGGCAACCGGGTGTATTTCGGCTCCCGCACTCGGTGGGGGCTCGATAGGCCCGAAAGATCGTACAGAACTTAGCACTTCTTTTGCCAGTTCAGCGATCCGAGCCGCAGCTTCTGCGTGAAATTTCACCTTGAATGTTTGGCTTGTGTTCACTTTTCCGGCTCCAGCTTTATCATCCGTCCATAGGGCTGGTGATCCACTTGCTCTCGATCTCAGAAACACGAGGGTGCCGCATCCAGCATTTTAAGCATTAGGATGTCGCTTGCTTCAGGCCTTTGAAGCCCGATGCTGCTCGAGGAAGGTTAGACCTGCTGGTGTGAGCCTCACAATGGTTCGCCCGTGCTGCGCGTCCAGCGTCAGAAGTCCGCGGGCTTCGTTTCTTCAATCTTGGCGTCTTCTATTGTTCACATCAGCCAAACGGGAGCTTGGGGCAGGAGGTACGCCACGCATCAATCACTTCTTCATAGCTTCGATCCTGTCTCGCGAGCCAGTCAAAAAGATCCACGATCAAGCTTTCTACAGCGGAGTCGGTCATGGAGATTTCTCGGGTCATCTTAACATGCCAATAGAGCGGATTAGAGCTTTCGCTCCGGAGCAGATGTCGA
>Ga0209690_1002255_pt1 | contig 11017 bp, 10 predicted proteins | sample GraSoiAngelo_150_FD_186164 | JGI IMG/M metagenome (GOLD analysis project Ga0209690, IMG submission 186164) | Grasslands soil microbial communities from the Angelo Coastal Reserve, California, USA - 14_1009_09_40cm (SPAdes) (version 2) | ecosystem: Environmental > Terrestrial > Soil > Grasslands ...
TAGCGCTGGTCGAGGAGGAAGACGGTGAAGCGGGAGGCCAGCCCGGCCGCGATCGGCAGCATGTCGGCACGGTCGGCCGGATAGCCGTGCAGGAGGACGACGGCCGGCGCGCCCGGGCGTGGGGCGAGCCACGCCGCGAGCCGGAGACCGTCGTCGGTCGTGATCGTCACGTCCTCGACCGTGAGCCCGAAGTCCCGGGGCGCCAGCGGCACGGCGAGCCGCGGCGGCCGGACGGCGAGCCAGAAGACGAAGAGGCTCGCGCCGACGAAGCCGGCGACGAGCCCCGCCGCGTAGAGGATGAGCCGCACGCGGGGATGCTAGAGTCGGGTTTGGCGAGTGTCAACGGCCCGTGATTGCGGGCCTGAGCCGCGCCTGCCCTCAACCCTTCAAGCCGGTCATCACTGCGGCCTGCACCACCCACTTCTGCAGGACGAGGAAGATGATCAGGATCGGCAGGACGCTGAGGACGGCGGCGGCGGTCACGAGGTTGTATTCGATGAAGTACATGTTGGTGAAGCCGATCAGACCCAGCGTGACGGTCTTCATCGCCGGGGAGTTCACGACGACGAGCGGCCAGAAGAACTCGTTCCACGTCCACATGAACTTGATGATGGCGAGGGTCGCGAGGGCCGGGGCGACCGCGGGAACGACCACGCGCCAGAAGACCGCCCACTCGTTGCAGCCGTCGATGCGCGCGGCGGCGAGGTAGTCGTCGGGGACCGCCTCGATCGCGTGGCGCATGAGGAAGACGCCGAACACGCTCACGAGGTCGGGCGCCAGGATGCCGAGGTAGGTGTCGAGCAGCCCCAGGCGATTGACCCAGAGGTAGAGCGGGACGACCACCGACTGGAACGGCACCATGAGGATCCCGACGATCGCAAAGAAGAGCACGTCGCGCCCCGGAAAGCGGAACTTGGCGAAGCCGTAGCCGGCGAGCGCCGACACGACGAGGCTGCTCGTCGCCGACACGGTGGCGAGGAGCGCGCTGTTGACGAGAAAGCGCGCGAAGCGCTCGCGCCGGAAGACCTCACGATAGTTCTCGGCGTTGCTCCAGCGATCGGGCGAGAGCTGGAGCGGCACGCGCTGGATCTCGGGCGCCGTCTTGAGCGACGTGAGGCCGATCCAGACGAACGGGAAGACGGCGGTGAGGGCACCGGCGGCGACGAGCGTCGCCGTGAGCCACGAGAGAAGCGGCGAGCGGTGCGGGCTAATACTCCACCGGCTTGCGGAAGATGCGCCACTGCACGAGCGTGACGGCGAGGAGGACCGCGAAGACGAACACCGCCATGACCGAGGCCTCGCCGAGGCGGAAGTACTTGAAGGCGGTGTCGTAGAGGAGCGGGATGATCGTCTGGCTCGCGCCGGCGGGCCCGCCCTGGGTCGTGGCATACACCTGGTCGAAGATCTTGAAGTTGAAGATCAGCTCGAGGATGCACACCATGAGGATGTGTGGATTGAGGAGCGGCAGCGTGACGTGACGGAGCCGCTGGCGCGCGGTGGCCCCGTCGATCTTCGCGGCCTCGTGGTACTCGCGCGGGATCGCCTGGAGCGCGGCGAGGAAGATCATCGTGTCGAAGCCCAGCCTGGCCCAGACGTTCACCAGAGCCAACGACGGCAGCACCTCGTCGAGACTCTGGAGCCACTGCTGGGGACGAAGCCCGACGAGCGAGAGGGCGTGGTTGAGCACGCCGTACACGGGATCGTAGATCCACTGCCAGATGAGCGCCGCGGCGACGAGCGAGACCGCGAAGGGGACGAAGTACATGGCCGCCCAGAGACTCCGCCAGCGGAGCGTCAGGCGGTCGAGACCGAGGGCCACCGCCAGCGCCAGCACGACCGTGGCCGGAACGGACAGCGCGAGGAGCTTCACCGTGTTCCATACGCTGTTCCAGAAAGCGGAGTCGGTGAAGACCAGCTCGTAGAGGCGCAACCCGACGAAGCGGCTGGCCCCACCCGGGAGCGTCCGGTAGAAGGAGCCGACGAGAGACTCGACGAGCGGGACGAAGTAGACGGCGGTGAAGTACGCGACGGCTGGCAGCACGAAGAGGAAGCCTGCCCGCCGCTGGCGGTCCATGTAGGTGCGGGGAAGCACGAGGCGCGCCCAGCGCCCCACGGTCGCGGCTCGCCGCGCTCTACTCTCTCAGGATCCGATCCATTCGGCTCGCGGCCTCGTCCAGCAGCGCCTTCGGCTGGCCCTTGCCGTAGAGGACCCCGACGACGGCCTCGCCGAACGCCGTCGCCAGCTCGTTGGACTTCGGGTGGTAGTAGGTCGGCGGCACCGGCTGCGCGAGCATCTCCTTGGTCGAGGCGTAGTCGGGCCGCGACTTCACGTAAGAGGAGTCCAGGTTCGCCGCCCACACGGGCAGGATTCCCTGGAGCTGGTGCTGCTCGAGATCGTCCTTGGCGTTGCTGATGAAGCGCAGGAAGTCCCACGCGACGTGCTTGTTTGGGCTCGCCTTGGAGACGAGGTTGCTCCACGGGAAGAGATTGCCGGCGCCGGGGCACGACGTGCCGCACGGCAGGGCGTACACCCTGAAGCTGACGTCGGGCCCGTTCTTCTTGAGCCAGCCGAAGTACCACGACTCGCGGAAGATCACCGCCGCGCGCTTCTGGCCGAAGGCGTCCTCGGGGTTGCCGAAGGCCAGGCTCGCCACCTTGTGTTTCGTCACCAGGTCGCCGAAGAAGCGGAGCGCCGCCACCATCTCCGGGCTGTTGGCGACGCCGGTGGCCCGGTCCTGGGCGGGACTGATCATCCTGGCGCCGAAGGCGTGGGCGAAGGGCAGAAACTTGTCGGTGATCCCCACCGGGTGCCCTTTGTGCCGGATCGCGAAGCCAACCTGGGTCGGCTCGCCCTTGGGGTCGAAGACCGTCAGCTTCTTCATCGCGGCCAGCCAGTCGTCGAGCGTCTTCGGCGGCCGATCCGGATCGAGCCCCGCCTTCCTGAACAGGTCGGCGTTGATGTACATCTGCTGGAAGTTGCCGTGCTCGATGGGAATGCCGTAGGTCACGCCTCGCCACTGTCCCCACGCGCGCATGTATTTCGGCAGGTTCTCGCTCCAGACCTTCTCGAGGTCCGGCGGCATCCGGTCGCAGAAGTCGTACTGGCCGCACCATTGGTGCGCGATGCCGTTGAAGAAGTCTGGAGCGCCCGTCTTGCCCATGAGGGCGGCGAGATACTTGGCCTCGTAGCCCTGATACGGGATCGTGACCACCTCGACCTCGTACCCGCTCTTCCTCGCAAACTCCTTGCCCTTCGTCTCGTACCACCGGTTGAACTCGGGGTTCTGTTCCCAGTGAGTCCAATAGACGAGCTTTTTCGCCTGGGCGGGTGTCCGCTCAGCGAGCGCGGTCGTCAGGAGCACGGCCGCCGCGAGCACCGCGATCGCACCGCCCGTCGTTCGTCGCATGGTTCCCTCCTTGCCGTCCTAGCCCTTGAGGGCGCCGGCCGAGAGGCCGCGGATGAGGTGGCGCTGGAGATAGGTGAAGAGGACGGCGACGGGCACCGTGGAGATCATGACCCCCGCCGAGAGCTGACCCCACTGGATCTCGTACTGGCCGACCATGAAGAGGAGGCCGGCGGAGAGCGTCCGCATCTCCGTCTGCGTCGTGAACGTGATGGCGAACAGGAGCTCGCTCCAGGACGTCACGAAGGCGAAGATCGCCGTGGCCGCGATGCCGGGCGCCGCCAGCGGTAGCACGATGCGGCACAGCGCGCCGAAGCGGCCGCAGCCGTCGATGAGCGCGCTCTCCTCCAGGTCGCGCGGGATCGCGTCGAAGTACCCGACCAGCATCCAGACCGTGAACGGCACCGTGAAGGAGAGGTTCGAGTAGATGAGCGCCTGGTAGGTGTCGATGAGGCCGAGGGCGTACCACTGTGAGAGCAACGGCGCGATGAGGAGCACCGCCGGGAACATCTGCGTCGCGAGGAAGACCAGCAGGAGCGCGTTCCGGCCGGCGAAGCGAAATCGGGCGAGGGCGTAGCCGGCCAGGATCGAGACGCCGGTCGTGGCCACCATGGTCACCGAGGACACCCACAGGCTGTTGGCGAAGAACCGGCTGAAGGGCGTGAGCTTGGACGTCCACGCGTCCGCGTAGTTGGCCGCGGTGAGCTCCACGGGCAGGTAGCGGAGCGGCGTGGCGTAGAGGTCGGCGCGCGTCTTGAGCGACGTGAGGAACACCCACAGGAACGGCCCGAGCGCGAACAACGTTAATAGCGTGATGCCCGTCCACAGCACGGGGCCCCGCAGGACGCGCTCGGCCGTATCGCCCCGGCCCCGGCTCACGTGACGCTCTCGATTCCGCGCGTCACCCGCAGATAGAGGACGGTGAAGACGAGCATGATGACGAGAAGCACGACCGAGAGCGTCGCCGCATAGCCGAAGTCGAGGTTGGCGTACGCCATGAGCAGCGTGTACGTCGAGGTGATCTGGGTCGCGTTCGCGGGCCCGCCGCCGGTCATCACGAAGATGAGATCGGCGTAGTTGAAGGTCCAGATGACGCGGGTGGCGGTGGCGACGATGATGATCGGGCGGAGCAGCGGCAGCGTGATGTGCCAGAAGCGCCGGGTGACGGGGGCGCCGTCCACCCGGGCCGCCTCGTAGAGGTCCTCCGGGATCGCCTGCAACCCCGCGAGCAGCATGATGGCGAAGAAGGGAACGCCGCGCCAGACGTTGGTCGCGATGACCGCCGGCATCGCCAGGCCGGGATCGCTGAGCCAGGCCACCCGATCGCGGAGCACGCCCGCGCGGAGCAGGACGTCGTTGATGACCCCGTAGTTGGGCTGGTAGAGCCACTCCCAGACGAGGGCCACGACCACGCCCGGTACGATCCACGGCAAGAGCGTCACCGTCCGCACGAACGCGCGGCCGCGGAAGGACTGGTGGAGCAAGAGCGCCGCGGCGAAACCGCCCAGGAACTGCAGCGAGACGGACCCGAACACCCACACGAACGAATTCCACAGCGTGAGCCAGAAGGTCTCGTCACGCAGCAGGCGCGTGTAGTTCCCGAGCCCGACGAACCCGTACTCCTGCGGCTTGATGAGCACGTAGTTGAAGAGGCTCATGTGCATGGCCTTCAAGATCGGGACGACGATCGTGCCGCCGAGAGCGATGGCGACCGGAACCAGGTAGAGGTAGCCCGTCATGAGCTCCCGGGCCCGCCGGGAGGAGAAGGAGCGCGGGAGCGCGACGGCGACCGTGGCGTCCGAGGGCGCCATCAGGTCATGTTCTTCGCGAGCACGTCGGCGAACTTGTCCAGGAACTCCCGGGCCGTGAGCTTGCCGACCAGCGCCTGCTGGAAGAGCGGCACGCCCTCGGAGTCGAGCTTGCCTCCCCACCCGGCGTGGGCCAGGTACGGGCTCACGATCGAGAACGGGAAGGATCTGATGAAGCCCGCGTAGGCCGGGTCCTTGGCGAACTCCGGCCGGTCGGCGAGGGTCTTGCGCGCCGGCAGGAGGCCGAGGGTCTTGCAGTACATGAAGTTCGGCTCGTCGTCCATGAGCCACGCCATGAAGCGCCACGCCCCCTCGCGGTTCTTTCCATTCCTGAACGCGGTGAGCGTCTCGGAGAAATAGAACGACGTGCGCTTCTTCGCCGGGCCGATCGGCAGCGGGAGGGTGGCGAAGTTCGGCGCGCCCACGAAATCCTTCTGCTCCTCCGACGAGCCGGAGTTGTGGACGTACATGTTGGTGACGCCGCGGCCGAACCCCTCGACGATACCCCGCCAGCCGTCGGTGGGCACGCTCGGCGGGCAGACCTTGTCCTTGCGGAAGAGGTCGAGGTACCACTCGAGGCCTTCGACCGCCTCCTTCGAGTTGACGGCCACCTTGCCGTCCTTCAGGACCTGGGCGCCGTTGGCGTACATGAACTCCGTGGCGTAGAGGATCGCCCAGGTGCCCTGGCCGCGCATGCCGAACCCGTACTGGTTCTTGTCGAGCTTCGTGAACGCCTTGGCGGCGGCCCGGAACTCATCCCACGTCCAGTCCTCCCTGGGCGGCGTGATGCCGTACTCCCTGGCGCGGTCGGTGCGCCAGTAGACGCCGTCGTTGGTGACGACCCACGGGAACGAGAGGATCTTGCCCTTCACCGTCACCGTCTGCCAGGCGATCGGGGTGACGTCCTTCCCGTGCTTCCAGTCACGGACGCGGGGCGTGAGATCCTCCACGGCGCCCATCCCCTCGAACTCCCCGACCCAGTTGTCCCAGACCTGGCAGCAGTCGGGTGGGTTGTTGGCGGCGATGGACGTGACGAGCTTCTGCCGCGCCTGCGCCTGCGGCACGAACTCGACCTTCACCTCGAAGTCCTTCTGCGCCTGGTTGAAACGCTGTGCGAGCGACTCGACGAGCGCCGTGCGCTTGGGCTCGGGGACGCTGAACTGGAACCGCACCGGCTGCGCCCCCCACGCCCGGCCGGGACGGACGAGGGGCTCCTCCCACCACGCGAGGTCGGCGGCCGCGACGACGCCGGCCGCGGCCATCGTCTGGAGGAGCTGCCGACGGGAGGGGGCCCAGCGGTCGTCCATCGTGTGCCTCCTTTCGAACGGTGGCGAGGCTGTAACACGGTCGCGCGAAGGGTGTCAAGGCCGGTGGGTAGCGTACTATCTGCGGGGTGATCGCGGAATCGACCCTCGGCGCGCTCGCGGCGCTCGGCTCGGCGCTGACCTGGGCGGTGAACGGTCTCCTCGCGCGCTCGCTGGTGCCGGGGCTCGGCTCGGTGGTGGTCAACGCCGCCCGCGCGACCGTCGGGGGCGCGCTCCTGCTCGGCTGGGTGACCGCGACCGCGGGCGTGGGCGCGTTCGCCGCGGCGTCCACGGGCGCCCTCGGGCTGCTGGCGCTCTCGATCGTCACCGCGATCGCGATCGGCGACACCGTGTTCTTCGAGTCGACGCGCGCGCTCGGGCTCGGCCGGGCCATGACGATCTCGATGACCTACCCCCTGGGCGCCGCCGCCCTCGCCGCGGCGTTCCTCGGCGAGCCCGTCACGCTGGCGGTCGCCGCCGGAGCCCTCCTCACCCTGGGCGGCATCGTCCTCATCGTGGCGCCGTGGGCCGAGCGGGCGCCCGACGAGCGGTTCTGGTTCGGCGTGGGGACGGCGACGCTCGCGTCGCTCGCCTGGGCGGTCTCCGTGATCTTCCTCAAGGCGCCGCTCCGGGAGCTGGACGCGGTGACCGCGCAGGCGATCCGGTTGCCGCTGGCGGCGGTGGTCCTGTGGACGACGCCGTGGGCGCGCGCCGCGGCGGGTGGCCTCGGGCGGATCGGCGGCGCGGCCCTCGCCCGACTGGCCGCGCTGAGCGTCCTGACCGCGGTGAGCTCGGTGATGTTCGTCGCGTCGGTCAAGTACGCCGGCGTGGCGGTCTCGGCGGTGCTCTCGTCCACGGCGCCGATGTTCGCGATCCCCCTCGCGCGGGTCTTCCTCGGCGAGCGCCTGTCGCGCACCGCGCTGCTCGGCGCCGGCGTCACCATCGCCGGGATCGTCGTGCTGCAGCTCTGAGCGCGTGCCGGTCCACCTCACTTCGCCAGAATTCGTTCTCGGTCGTTGCCGATCCTCGCGGACAACCGCGTACGCTCCGGTCGGCTCCTCCCTCGGGCCTCGTCTGGCTCGTAACTTGGACCGGCACTAGAAGCGCGTCGGAGTCACCACCGTTCGAGCGCGGGCTTCGCCCGCGCAATCGATCCTGGGGGGAGGTATCGGAAGGGGGGCGAAGCCCCCCGCCGAGTGAACTAGAACCGCCGGCGACCGCCGACCGCGCGCTTGCGCAGGCGGAGCGACTTCGGCGTCACCTCGAGGAGCTCGTCCTCGCGGATCCACTCGAGGCACTGCTCGAGGTTCATGCTGCGGGGCGGGGTGAGCTTGGCGGCGTCGTCCGCGGTGGACGCGCGCATGTTGGTGAGCTTCTTCTCCTTGGTGATGTTGACGTCCATGTCGTTGTCGCGCGAGTTCTCGCCGACGATCTGGCCCTCGTACACCTCGAGGCCGGGCCCGACGAACATGGTCCCCCGCGCCTGGAGGTGGTCGATCGCGTACGCGGTCGTCCGCCCGGTGCGGTCGGCGACGAGCGCGCCGTTCTGCCGGTGGGCGATCTCGCCCTGCCAGTCATCCCACCCGTCGAACAAATGGTTCAGGAGTCCTGTCCCTCGGGTGTCGGTCAGAAACTCGGTTCGGTACCCGATGAGGCCGCGCGCCGGAATGCGGTACTCGAGCCGCACGCGCCCGGTCCCGTGATTGACCATCTTCACCATGGCGCCCCGCCGCGGGCCGATCTTCTGGGTGACCGCGCCGATGTGCTCCTCGGGGATGTCGATCACGAGGTGCTCCATCGGCTCGAGCGTCCGCCCAGGCTCCGCGCGCGTGATGATCGTGGGCTTGCCGACCTCGAGCTCGAACCCCTCGCGCCGCATCATCTCGATGAGGATCGCGAGCTGGAGCTCGCCGCGGCCGGAGACGCGGAAGGTGTCGGGCGAATCGGTCTCCTCGACGCGGATGCCGACGTTGACGCGCTTCTCCTTCATGAGCCGCTCGCGGAGCTGCGGCGAGGTGACGAAGCGCCCCTCGCGGCCCGCGAACGGCGACACGTTGGCCGAAAAGAGCATCGACACCGTCGGCTCGTCGATCCGGATGAGCGGGAGGGCCTGCGGGCTCTCCGGATCGGCGACGGTCTCACCGATTTCGATGGCCTCGATGCCGGCGATCGCGACGAGGTCGCCGGCGCTGGCGTCCGCGATCTCGATACGCTTCAGTCCCTCGTAGCCGTAGAGCACCGTGACTTTGGCGAACTCGGTCGAGCCGTCGCGGTGGACGACGGCGACGCGGTCGGCCTGGCGGACGCGCCCGCTGACGATCCGGCCGATGATGAGCCGGCCGACGTAATCGTCCCAGTCGAGCATCGCCACGCGGAACTGGAGGCCCATCGCGGGGTCAAAGCGCGGCGGCGGGACGGTGGCGAGGATCGTCTCGAAGAGCGGCTCGAGCGAGCGGCCGGGCTGCCGGAGGTCGGAGGTCGCCGTGCCGGCCCGCGCGTTCGTGTACAGGACGGGGAACTCGAGCTGGTCCGCGGCGGCGTCGAGGTCGATGAAGAGGTCGTAGACCTCGTCGAGGACCTCGGCCGGCCGCGCGTCGCCGCGGTCGATCTTGTTGATGACGACGATGGGCGGAAGCCCGGCCTCGAGCGCCTTCTTCAGGACGAACCGGGTCTGCGGGAGCGGCCCCTCGGCGGCGTCCACGAGGAGCAGCACGCCGTCGACGAGGGTGAGCGTCCGCTCGACCTCCGAGCCGAAGTCGGCGTGGCCGGGCGTGTCCACGATGTTGATGCGCACGCCGCGGTACGCGATCGCCGTGTTCTTGGCCATGATCGTGATGCCCTTCTCGCGCTCGAGATCGATCGAGTCCATGATGCGCTCCGGGACCGACTCGTTCTCGCGGAAGAGGCCCGACTGCCAGAGCATGGCGTCCACGAGGGTGGTCTTGCCATGATCGACGTGAGCGATGATCGCGATATTGCGGATCGAGTCGCGCTGCTGCACCGTCTCATCGTACCACGCTGCGCGGCGAGCCCCGCCTCCGTCCGGCATCGCTCACGCGCCCGGCGCGGGCCATAGTACCCTGAGGCCGATGGGTGACCCCCGGTGTCACCACTGCGGTCGTCGGCGCGCTCGGCGCTGCCACCGCGTCGGCGCCCTGGAGCGGGTGCTGTCGGCCGTGTATGTCTACCCGTTCCGCTGCCAGGTCTGCGGCCGCCGCTTCCGCGCGCTCGCGTGGGGCAAGCGCTACGTGCGGCGGTCGGCGGACCATCGCGAGTTGGAGCGCGTCGCCATCCGCGCGCCCGTCGTCCTCCGGAGCGGCCACGTGAGCGCGCCGGGCGAGGCGACGGAGCTCTCGCTCGACGGGTTCACGGCGAAGACCGCGGCGCGACTCGGCGTGGGCGCCAGCGTGAGCGTCACGCTCGACCTCGTCGCCGGCGAGCCTCCGATCGAGGTCGAGGAGGCCGTCGTCCAGTCGACGCGAGACGACGCGATCGGCGTCCAGTTCGTGCGGCTCCAACCCGGGGAGCGGCGGCGCCTGCAGCGCGTGGTCGTCGACCTGTACCCGCGCTCGCACGACGCGACGGTCCCCCCGGCTCCGGACCTGCCCGACGAGCGGAAGCTCCGGATCCTCTACTCGGTCGACTTCTGGCTCGTGGCGCTCGCCGTCGTCCTCGTCCTGGTCGCGTGGCTCCGGCTCTTCCCCTGGTCTGGGTAGTGCGTGTACGGTATAAATTGTTCATGGCCGCGACGCTCGTGTCCCGGGGGCTTCCCGCATGATCCATCGCCTCCTCACGCTCGCCGCTGCCGCGATCCTCGCGGGGACCACGCCGGCGCTCGCGCAGCCGCCGCCGCCCGCGCGGCCGACGCCCGCGGTCCCGACGAAAGCGCCGGAGGCGGTGGTGACGCTCGAGAATGGTGGCGAGATCCGCATCGAGCTGTTCCCCGCGGACGCGCCCCGGCACGTCGACAACTTCGTCAAGCTCGCGAGCCGTGGGTTCTACGACGGCCAGCGGTTCCACCGCGTCGTCCCGAACTTCGTCGTCCAGATCGGGGATCCCAAGTCCAGGACGAGTCCGCTCGACCATCCGGACATGGGCACCGGCGGGCCGGGCTACACGATCGCCGCGGAGTTCGGCAAGCGCGAGTTCGTCCGAGGCGTCGTCGGCATGGCGCGCGGCCCGGACCCGAACTCCGCGGGCAGCCAGATCTTCGTGATGCTCGCCGACGACCGGAGCCTGAACGGCCAGTACACCGCCTTCGGCCGGGTCGTGCGCGGCATGGACGTCGTGGACCGGATCAAGGTCGGCGACCGCGTGAAGTCCGTGAAGATCGTCACCAAGTGAGGCGCGCCGCATGAAGCCGACCGCCGTCATGACGCTCGAGAAGGGCGCAGAGATCCGGATCGAGTTCTTCCCGGAAGACGCGCCGAAGACCGTCGCGAACTTCGTGGCGCTCGCCAAGAAGGGGTTCTACAACGGGCTCACCTTCCACCGCGTCGTC
>Ga0209690_1002261_pt1 | contig 10999 bp, 11 predicted proteins | sample GraSoiAngelo_150_FD_186164 | JGI IMG/M metagenome (GOLD analysis project Ga0209690, IMG submission 186164) | Grasslands soil microbial communities from the Angelo Coastal Reserve, California, USA - 14_1009_09_40cm (SPAdes) (version 2) | ecosystem: Environmental > Terrestrial > Soil > Grasslands ...
TATAACAGTAACCACAGAGGGCACAGGGGGGAAGTTCCCCTGCGGCCCTTGCGCGGTCTGATCTTTATGTTGCTGTTCGCGGCCGCTCCGCTGCCGCCCACCCTGCAGGTTTGAGGGCGTGATTTAAGAGATAAGCCGCCACACCGGCGCCGATCAAAATCAGGCCGAATGCGAGCGAACTCATCCCCAGCACTTGTTCTGTTTGGCTGCGGACCAGGTCGAAGCCGAGTAGCACCATGGGAGGGATGCCTACCGCAATGGCTCCGAACGTGCCGCCGGGAACGCGGAAGGGACGATGCAGTTCAGGCTCGCGCACGCGTAAGACGATCAGCGCGGCGAACTCAAGCAGCAGGCTGGCACCGTAGAGCAGAATGTCGATTGTAACCAACCGCTCGAAACCGAGGCCGAGGCAGGTAGCCCATCCGATTGCGCAAACGACGATCGCAACCCACGGCGCACGCGAACGGGGATGCAGCTTAGCGAACACACCGGGCAGCATGCCATCCTGAGCCATTGCCAGCGGCAGGCGCGAGTAGCTCATGACGAGCGCGTTGAACATCCCGAAGCCGCTCATCATGCCGCCGAGCACAAGAGCGATCCTGAGCAGCGGGCCGCCTAACATTCCGGCGATGTCTGCCCAAGAGCCAGTCTCCCAGGCTGTGGGCGCGAGCCCGGTCAGCCAAACTGCCGCAACAGGCAGAATGTAGGTCAACCCGACAATGCCTACTGCCGCCAGCATCGCGCGTGGATATGTTCTTTGCGGGCGCTCGACTTCAGTGGCGATCGTCGAGGCGTTGTCCCATCCCATGTAATTCCACATGCAGATGAGCAGGCCACCAAGAATATCGACCGTTGAAGTTGTTGGCTTGGTCACCGCATTCGCCAGCGCGCCAAACTTGAAGGGCGACAAAAACACCATCAGCGCGAATGGCGCCGACAAAGCAAAGAATAGCCACAGCGAAGTCGTCGAGACTACGCGGACGCCAGCGATGTTCAGCAGAGCGCAGACAGCCACCACGGCGACTCCCACCATCAGCCCGCGATGTCCTTGGGCAAACCAAGGGAACAGACGATTCAGATAAAGGACGAACAGAGTGGGGTAGATCGCCATGTCGAAGATCGAGGCCACCAGCGAGAGCCATGCTTCCTGAAATCCCCAGAAGTTGCCCATGGCGCGGCGCACCCAGGCGTAATACCCGCCCTCGAACGGCAGAGCGCTGGACAGCTCGCCAATCATGAAGGCGGTGGGTAGGCTCCACAAAATTGGAGTAAGCAGAAGGATGAGGATCGCGCGGCCGTATCCGGCGCCGTGAACGATGTCTTCTGTGCCATAGGTTCCGCCAGAGACCATAAAGAATGTTGCGGCCACCAGCGGCCACAAAGTGAGGCGAACCGATTTTTTGTGATTGGAAACGGCGGGTACGAGGACTTCCTGACGCGGGGCGCTAGCTGTGGCCAATTTCGATGGCTTCCTCCTCGAGCGACTCACTCTCAGCAACTCCGCGCGGGCTGGGCGCTTCGGGCTTCCGGTAGTTGGATTCCGGAAATTCCGCTGGAGTTAGTTCGCAGTGATGAGATTACGGGAAATTCGCGGCGATGCAAGAAGAATTTTGAAAAATTTCGTAAGGACCATCAACCACAGAGGAGCACAGAGGAGCTATTTCGCCCAATCTTGGCCGTCTACCATTCGTTTGATGCCATCACGAAGATGAGCAACATGGAAATTGATCAAGAGGCCGACGCTCCGTCCGCTTAGCCGCATGTATGAGAGTAGCTGAGCTTGATGAACGGGATTGATCGCCTCAACGCACTTGATCTCGACAATTACCAGATTCTCAACGACGAGATCGATCCGGTAACCGAGGTCAATCTTCTCGCCATCGTAGACGACCGGCAATCCAACTTGGCTAGCTACGCTGAAACCTTGCTTGCGGAGTTCGTGCAGCAGGCAAGCTTGATAAGCGCTTTCCAGTAGTCCTGGTCCGAGCACCGAGTGGACTCTCATCGCTGCAGTCACGATACAACCGGTGATCTGATTTACGTGAGGGGTGACCGGTTGGTGCGCGCCAGCCAATTGCATGAGGCCGCTATATCACAGTTGAGTGATTTTCCTCTGTGATCCTCTGTGTCCTCTGTGGTTAAAGATTCTTGAACAGTTCCGATCTGGGATCCTCGGGGTTGAGCTTGGCCAGTTCGCGCAGGAGTTCTTTTGTCTTTTCATCGCGTGGCATTGGAACTGTGACCTTGATTTCGACGATCTCGTCTCCGCGGCGGCCTTCTTTCGTGGCCGACGGCACGCCTTTTTCCCTCAGCCGGAGTTTCTGGCCGGACTGCGTTCCCGGAGGAATTTTTAGCTGGGCGCGGCCATCAATCGTCGGCACTTCGATTTTTGCTCCCAACGCGGCTTCGGTTGCGGTGACCGGGACTATGATGTGGATGTCATCACCCTCGCGATGGAACACGGGATGGTCACCGGTACGGATAATGACGTAGAGGTCTCCGGCTGGGCCGCCGTGCAGCCCGGCATTGCCTTTACCCGCAATTCGAATGCGCTGTCCATCGCGGGTGCCGGCCTTGATTCGCACTTCAAGCGGCTCGGTGCGCTCGACTGTCCCTTCGCCATGGCAGACAGGGCAGGTGGAAATGTTTTTTCCGGTGCCGTGGCAGCGCGGGCAAGCCACGTTGAACTTCATGCGTCCACCGGTCTGCTCGATTGTCCCCTTGCCTTTGCATTGCGGACATACGCCCGGCGCCTCGATGTAGCCATTCCCGTGACAATTGCTGCAGACATCGCGGCGGGTGAGGTTCAGGCGCATGACGCCTCCGCGGATCGCCGTCCAGAACGGTACGTTCACCTGGTATTCGAGATCTGTCCCAGGCTCAGGGCCTTCCTGCGTGGCGGCGCCGCCGCGTCCGCCGAAAATTCCGGAGAAGATGTCGCGGAAACCTCCCGTGCCTCCACTAGTTCTCCCGCGCCCAGCTCCTTCGAACAAATCGGAGAAATCGAACCCTCCGAAATCGAAGTTCGCTCCCTGACCGCCGGCGCCAGGCTGGCCGCCGGGAAAACCGCCAAATCCACCGGCACCGGTTGGGCCTCCACGCGCATAAGCCTCAGCCGCCGCCGGATCAATATTGTCGGAGTAGAACCCGAGTTGGTCGTAAATCTTGCGCTTCTTGGGATCGCTGAGTACGTCGTTAGCTTCGGAGAGGGCCTTAAATTTTTCTTCGGCAGTTTTGTCTCCGGGATTGACGTCCGGATGATATTTGCGCGCAAGCTTGCGGAATGCCTTGCGGATGTCCTCGGTGGAGGCGGACTTTTTTACGCCGAGGATTTCGTAATAGTCTTTCTTGGTGGTGGTTGCCATTTGTGCAGAAGTCTAGATTACCTATCTTTGCCCGACACGCGCCTTGCCTCATTGATTGCAGCTCTAGCAGCCGCCTTGCCGTACATTGCAGTCAGAGCTTGTACGGCCACGCGCCTGACATCGAGCCGCGCACTGATCCTTGCCCACCGGTAGCCATACTCAGCCAAGGCCTTACCCCCAGTTGCCTTGGGATGATTGATACGTTTCATCAGCGACTCCCCTCAAACGTTGATGTTAATTAGAGCTTTGATGCTCTCCGTTTTCCAAAATCCCAGCACGCTCGTACTTCGCCGCGTCCACGTACACGGGAATGCGATGCACCCCTTGCGCCGTCGGCGCAAACACGTACCAGCGCCTTTCATCTTCCACGAATGCTAAAAAATAATCCTTACCTTTGACCTGAAATTGCAACTTAAATCTCCCTTCTTAGCCCAAAAAGCCAGCCACGGATTCACGCGAATTCTCACGGATTATCTTGATCCGTGTTAATCCGTGCCCATCCGTGGCCGAGTAATCTGCCGAGCTGCGCGCGGCCTGGCCGGGTCAGAGACCCGGCCCCACACAGTACTTGCTGAAAGCTGATGGCTGAGAGCTGACAGCTTTATTTCTTGTCTTCAACATCTACGTACTCGGCGTCGATCACGCCTTCATCTTTCTTGGCCTGACCATCGCCGCCCGGCTGCGGACCTGCTTCTGCTCCTGGCGTTGGACCTGCGCCAGCGCCCGGGCCAGGTTGAGTCGCCTTGTACATCTGCTCGGCCAGCTTATGCGAGGCCTGGGTCAGCGCTTCGCGGGCACGGTCCATTTGCGCTTTGTCGTTCGACTCCAGCGCTTTCTTCGCGTCGGCAAGCGCGTTTTCTACCTCTCCGCGTTCGGAGCCGGAGATCTTGTCGCCCGACTCACGCAGCATTTTCTCGATCTGGTAGACCATGGAATCGAGCTGATTGCGAGCGTCGATTTCCTCGCGCTTGGCCTTGTCGTCGGCGGCATGCGCCTCGGCATCTTTCGCCATGCGCTCGACTTCCTCTTTGCTCAGACCCGAAGAAGACGTGATCGTGATCTTCTGATCCTTGCCGGTGGCGTTGTCTTTCGCCGTAACGTTCAGGATGCCGTTCGCGTCGATGTCGAACGTGACCTCAATCTGCGGCAAACCACGAGGAGCCGGTGGAATTCCAGTCAGATGGAACTTGCCCAGTGTGCGATTCTGCGCCGCCATCGGACGCTCGCCCTGCAGTACGTGTATTTCGACCGAAGTCTGATTGTCGGCTGCGGTCGAGAATGTTTCCGTCTTGCGCGTCGGAATCGTGGTGTTACGCGGGATCATCGGCGTGGCTACGCCGCCCAGTGTTTCAATCGCCAGCGTCAGCGGAGTAACGTCCAGCAAGAGCAGGTCTTTCACTTCGCCCTTGAGCACGCCGCCCTGGATGGCCGCGCCAACTGCCACGACTTCATCCGGGTTCACGCCCTTGTGGCCTTCCTTGCCGAACAGCTCTTTCACAAGCTGCTGAATGCGCGGCATGCGCGTCTGTCCGCCGACCAGCACTACTTCGTTGATCTTGCTGGCGTCGACGCCCGCATCTTTCATGCACTGCCGGCAGGGTCCTACTGACTTCTGAATGATGTCCTCGACCATGCCTTCTAACTTCGCCCGGGTCAGCTTCTTCACCAGGTGCTTCGGACCGCTGGCGTCGGCGGTGATGAAGGGCAGGTTGATTTCGGTTTCCATGGTTGTGGAAAGCTCGATCTTGGCGCGTTCGGCCGCATCCCGCAGACGCTGCAGCGCCATCTCGTTACCCTTGCCGCGCAGGTCGAGACCTTCATCTCTCTTAAATTCGTCAATCAACCAATCGACTAACCGCTGATCGATATTGTCGCCGCCGAGGTGGGTGTCGCCGTTGGTGGCTTTAACTTCAATTACGCCTTCACCGACTTCAAGAATCGAAATATCAAACGTTCCGCCGCCGAAGTCGTAAACGGCGATGGTCTCGTCCTTACCTTTATCCAGACCGTAAGCCAGCGCCGCCGCCGTCGGCTCATTGATGATTCGCTTCACATCAAGACCGGCGATCTGCCCGGCGTCTTTCGTCGCCTGGCGCTGCGCGTCATTAAAGTAAGCGGGCACGGTAATCACCGCCTCGGTCACTTTTTCTCCGAGATAGTCTTCGGCCGCTTTCTTCAGCTTCTGCAAGATCAACGCAGAAATCTGCGGAGGCGTGTACCGCTTGCCCTGCGCCACTACGGCTACGTGGTCGCCCTCACGCTCCACTTTGTATGGGACCATCTTCATTTCTTCTGACACTTCGTCGAAGCGCCGTCCCATGAAGCGCTTGATCGAATAAACCGTGTTCTCGGGATTGGTGATGGCCTGTCGCTTGGCCACCTGTCCTACCAGCCGCTCGCCGGTCTTGGTGAAGCCGACGACCGACGGAGTGGTCCGTCCCCCTTCTTCGTTAGGTATGACCTTGGGCTCACCGCCCTCCATGACGGCCACGCAGGAGTTGGTGGTGCCGAGGTCAATTCCGATAATCTTGGCCATAACTGGCTCCTTTCACTTCTATAAGTGCTTTGAATTCAACGTACTCACGCTTGCGCTCTGGAATATTATGAGAATTGAGTGCGATGTTGTCAAGTTTTAGATGCGGGAGGGGAGGAGTGGGATGCGAGCAAGGCTCGCCCGCCCGGACGAGGGCGTCGGGCAACGTGTTCATCAATTGAGGGCGGCGATGATTAACCGACCGCGGTCAACCTCTTGCGGTGCGTTACATCGCCGGGCGGGTGAGGGCACCCGCCCATACATGGTCTGTGCTAATGATTGGGCATCACGAATTCACGAAACGCGAAGGATGACTAAAGTAAACAAGCGCACCCCGAATCGGCTATTCTCAGAGGACGATGAACAGTCACGAACGTATGCAACGGGAGTCCAACCTTGTCGCGATCATTAGAAAGAAGCTTCCAGAGTTCGCGAAAGCGTGCGCGGATGACACGGAATTAGTCTTGATTCATCAAGACGCTTTTGCCGCCGACTACCAAGAAGACGAATACGCGCTTCTTGGGATGGCGATCAAGTATGCTGGCCTTCAAGGGAAGGAAGTCCGTGTGATCGGGAAAAACCGAAGCACACTGCGCGAAGAAGAGAAAATCCAGTGACAGAGTCTCTTCAAAAGCAGGTGGCCCATCCTAACCCGCACCTTTGCTCCAGAGGTGCCCTCAAGCGGTTCCTCGGCTTCGCTCGAGATTTCGGCAGCGGGCTCAAACGTCCGCTAAGCGTCTCAACGTGGGTCGCGGCTTTTTCTGTCTGTCGGCACGGATTCGTGTCAGGGCATGCCTTCAGGCGTGCCGCATGCGACGTAATTGATTGGCGCCTTTAGGCGCTGCGACCGGCGGCTAAAGCCGCGGATGTGGGACTCGTTCCGATACGGCTAAAGCCGTATCCTGACACGAACCTCCCGCTGTTTGGGTCATCTTAGTCGCGACTGGTCCCAAAACGGACTCCTGCCACGTAGATTTCTCCTTGCATTGTGACCCTTGTCACATCGTTTCCATGAGTCCGCGTTTGAAGATTCGTGTCTGGCATGCCGTTTGAGGCGTGCCGGAGGAAGTCGAAAGGAGAAAGTTTTCAGCCACATTATGGCCATTCCCAACCGCAACGCAAATCCTGAAAACGTGGTTGCGGCCGCCCGTACGTTCCTCACGACATCCTCAACCGCCGGCAGACGCAGGCTTCTGCAATCCGATCATTCAGCCCGGCTCTTTATTCGCGTGTTGTACAACTACCGGGCACAGGGAAAATTCCGCTTACACGAATTCGTGGTGATGCCGGACCATTTTCACGTTCTGCTAACGATTGATACGGGAATGACGATTGAGCGTGCCGTTCAGTTCATCAAAGGTGGATTTTCGTTCCGTGCTGGCAGGGAATTGGGGATGAGATCGCCGGTTTGGCAGAAAGGTTTTTCGGACAGGCGCATCACGGGAGTTGACGAATTCGAGCGAATCCGAAATTACATTCACAAGAATCCGGTCAAACAGCTCCTGGTCAAGGAAGCGCCTCAGTATCCATATTCTTCCGCGCATTACGGATTCGAGCTCGATCCCGCGCCAGTCTACCTAAATCCCAAGCTGATAGCGGTTGTATTCCGTGCCGCTAAAAGCCTGCCTGATAAGGCGTCAAGAGATGCCTTTTTTCATGCCGTTTCAAAAGCCGGTTAACGTTCCTATCGCCGCAGCTGGGGGATAATCCAACCCACCAACGCCCGCGTCCACTATCAGCGTTTGTCGTGGCGGCTAAAGCCGCCATCTTTGCGAGGCTTTCGATATGGCTGAAGCCATATCCTGACACGAACCGCGAGTGCCCGTGGAAGAGCGGCTCTTCAGAGCCGCGTTCGTGTCCTGAAAATAATCCGCCCTTTAGGGCCTGTCACGGGCTCAAGCCCGCTGTTTCCGAGTCTCGATCTTACGCGGCCATAAATGGCCGCTCTTCCACTTGTCGCCGGCCGGTCCACGCACGTGTCGAACAAGAGTGTCCGACCCATACGGCTCGACGAATTACTTCACACTGTCTTCCGCATCAACACATGTTTACTGAACCGCGTGCCGAACGGAGCTACGACTGTGAATCCCCGCTTCTCGAACTTGGGCGGGTTCTGTGTCGGTGAGCGCACCTTGACTGCGCCAACTCACCACAGCTCACGTAGCCCGGACGCCCTCCTTCGACTTTGCCCACCACGCACACGTAGGACTGTGTCCTCGCATACATCTCATGGCAAATTGCGCTTAATTCCCGGCTATAATGCACGTCCTCGTGGTCTGTTCAGGAGGATATTGTAATGAATCGAGAACGGGCGCTGAAAGTTGTGATGGTGCTTGTGGGATTGCTCTTTTCGGCGGCAATTTATCCAGTGACGATGATCCTATGGCATAGGGATCAGCCCTCATATGAAGGTGCGATGGGGCTCAGTCTCTATGTCACGCTCGGGATTCTCTTGCTGATAGCTGTGCGGAACCCATCGGCACATCGCAGCCTGATCGCCTTCGCCGCATGGTCGAGCTTTGCTCACGCAGCGGTAATGACGGTCATGGTATTCCGCGATGCGCGCTCACGCGATGAGTGGCCGGCCCCGGCTATCCTGATTGCCATTGGCCTAGCCATGATGGTACTGGCTCCGGCAAAGCAGTTAGGAGAGCGGGCATCCGCAGCCGGAGCGTAGGCTCGGCGGGTCGCCCACTTCTCCAAATTCCCAAAAACCAGGGTGGCGGGTGGCGGCACTTTTCCCACATTCTCAAACACGAGGGTGCCCATCCTTCGACTGCGCTCAGAGCCTGCCCTGAGCCTGTCGAAGGGACAGGTTTTCTCGCCTTTTCTGCGAGAAGTGGGGCTTTTCGAAATCCAGAATTTGGGCTACTTCGCTGGGATCAAATCAAATTTGCCGGACGACTCTTCGTAGAACAGCGCGCCTTCTTTCTTATCTCCGCCGCTCCAATGCTTGTGCCCTCCGGGAACACGTATGAAATCACCCGGGCCCACGCGCTTCTCACCGGCGTCGTCCTTGTACAGATAGGCGCCCTTGATCACGACAAGCCAGACATCGTTCGTGTGAGTGTGCATTCCGGCGTCGAAACCCGGCACGAACTTAGTGAACGTGCCGTGCGCTCCCATACTTGCATCTCCCCAGATGGGGGCCATCGAGGCACCGCTGGCACCGTTGGGACTTACACTAAATTTTGCGTCTTTGGCGGAAACAAAGATGATTTTTTCGCCTTCCGCTTGTCCCTGCACCCGCCCGATGGACCACGCGAACATAAGCGCCCCTGCCACTCCAACAATCAACAGTGATCGTTGCATGTCATTCTCCTCGGTTTTTTTCGTTGTAGTTCTCGATTCAAACTTAAAGGCGGACGCATTTTACACCGGTAAGCCGCGTTTTCTCCGGTAGAATGACCTTCCTCTCGGTCCGTTCTGCCGAATCGGTGATCGGCGTGTACGTGCACTTTTTCCTATTTTAGTTTTTGGCAGGAGGGCACAGTGATTCGAGAACGAGCGCTAAAGATCGTGTTGGTGATAGCGGGGTTGCTCTTTGTAGCTACTGTTTACGGGCTGGTGAAACTGCGTGAGGAAGAAACCCTGCAGATGATGCTCAGCATTTACGTCACGCTGGGAGTTTTCCTGCTGCTTGCGTCACGCAACCCGTCCGCGAATCGCAGCTTGATCGCTTTCACAGCATGGTCGAGTTTTGCTCACGCCGCCATTATGGCGGTGCAGTCATTGCATAATGTGAGCGAACGCGGACATCTGCTGGCCGGCGTACTTCTGTTTGTTATCGTCGGTGTAGCATTGATCGTGCTCGCGCCAGCAAAGCTAAGAGTGGCTGGGGAATGATCGCAGCGAGGCTGCCCCAACCCGCGGTTTTCGAAGGGTGGGGAAACCCCGATGGAGTGCGTTACCTACAACATTGTCGGACAAGAGTGTCCGACCCACATGGTCAATGCTCATCGCCGCAGCTCCGGGATCATTCTCTCCAGTAACTCCCGCGCATTCACAGTCAGGTTCGCCCCGCGGCTAAGGCCGCCATCTTTGCGGGCTTCCGATATGGCTGAAGCCATATCCTGACACGAACCGTTTCCCTCAAAGGCCGCCATTGATCGCAGCAACTCTGCCGGCTGAAAGATTCCCGGATCGGGATCAGCATTTCAATATTGTGATAACCATCACAGCTACGGGCTTCGAATATGTGAGATTCGTGTCAGGGCATGGCTTCAGCCGTGCCGTAATACGGCGAAGGAGACCGGCTTCAGCCGCTGCGTATGGCGATTCCCATCCGACATGCAGATCCTGAAAACGTTGCAGCCGGCGCACGCACCTTCTTCGTGACGTCTTCAATCGCGGGAAAGCGCAATCTTCTACAATCCGACCGCTCTGCTCGGCTTTTCATTCGCGTGCTGTACGACTACTGTGCACAAGGAAAATTCCGTTTACACGAATTCGTCGTGATGCCTGATCATTTTCACGTTCTCCTAACGATTGATGCTGGGATGACGATTGAGCGTGTTGTCCAGTTAATCAAAGGCGGATTCGCCTTCCGAGCTGGCAAGGAAATCGGAATGAGGTCTCCAGTCTGGCAGAAGGGTTTTTATGATGCGCGCGTATGGCACTCGCAGCAATATGAGCGGTCGCGAGAATACATTCATAACAATCCTGTGAAACGCGGACTTGTCAGGGACGCGGACCAATATCCCTATTCTTCAGCAGACGGTGGGTTCAGACTTGACCCGGTGCCGCAGGGGCTAAAGCCTGTCTCGTTAGACGTTCAGAGCGGCACGGCTGAAGCCATATCCTGACACGGAACTTTTCGCGCCAGCCTGCTGCTCCGCTCCGAGCCCTCTCTTTGTTTGCCGTCTCGCGACTGCCACGTGCGAGGTTTGTGTCAGGGCATGCCTTCCATAGGTTGCGGAAAAACTCGCGAAAGCAGATTCCTCACCGCTAAAGCGGTTCGGAATGACAAAAGGTACCAGTAAGCTCATTTCCCTTCCCAAGTAGGTCCCAAAGCAGAGTTTTTTCGCAGCCTGTGAAGCCGTGCCCTTACCCGAATGCCGCCGAGCTATCCTCGGCCGGACAGCCCCTTCGACAATGCTCA
>Ga0209690_1002262_pt1 | contig 10998 bp, 8 predicted proteins | sample GraSoiAngelo_150_FD_186164 | JGI IMG/M metagenome (GOLD analysis project Ga0209690, IMG submission 186164) | Grasslands soil microbial communities from the Angelo Coastal Reserve, California, USA - 14_1009_09_40cm (SPAdes) (version 2) | ecosystem: Environmental > Terrestrial > Soil > Grasslands ...
TGGTCCCCCTGATGCAGGGGAATCCAACCGTACAGACTCTACCAGTCGAGAACTCCTCAGCCCATAACATTCAAGCGGGTAAAGCGGCAGCATGAAATTTGCTTGACGAGACAGGCGATTCATCCAGGGTCGCCTGTCTTGTTTTCCCGTCGCTAGAGAGCGAGCCGCGGTGAAAAAAATCAGGCGATGCTTTTGACATCTTCCCTGCAATCATATACTGCTACTGCCTCTGCATGCGGCTCGACTTAAAGCGGCTCTTCAAAAAAGAAAAACAGGAACACCGCATCCTGCGCCAGATTGAGCGCAGCGGTGACCTTGTGCAGCCCGAGTATCATCGCGCAACTCCGGAATGTCCGCACCCGGAGCGATGGAGCATGTTCGACTCGATGACCGCCGAGGTCGAAGTGCTGGAATTCCTGCGCGCCGTGGTGACCACAATTAAACCGGAACTGGTGGTCGAGACCGGCGCCTTCAGTGGCATCAGCACTCTTTGGATCGCGGAGGGTCTCAAAGCGAACGGACGGGGAAGAGTCATCAGTTGTGAATTCGATCCGGTAGTGTATGCAAAGGCGAAAGAGCGGATTGAGAATTCCAACCTAGCTAGATGGATTGAGCTCCGCAACGAATCCAGCCTGGAGATGAAAGTCGAGGGCACAATCGACCTGTTCTTCGGCGACAGTGACATTCCCGTTCGCGAGCAGGAAGTCCGACGCCTCCTGCCGCAGATCAGTCCTTATGGTTTGATTCTGATGCACGATGCCAGTTCGCACCTGAAGCTGGTGCGCGAGGCCGCTTTGAAATTGGAAGCCGAGGGCCTGATTTCGGTCGTGCTTTTGCCTACTCCGCGCGGGCTGGTCGTTGCCCAGAAACGAGCAGGGCGTGATGTGAGTTCGTGACCCGGGTCTCTACCCCGGTCATCGGCAGGTCTGAGAACGTCCTGCAGAGTTGCGTGCCCTTCAGTCTTGCCTAGCATGCCATTCGGCGCTAGCATTCGGGCTACAAAGGTTTAAAACGTGCTATCGATCGCATACGGGGAGGTGACCTATGGAGCGCATTCGCTGTCATGCTCTCGTGCTCGCCATTGTTCTTCTTCCTCTAATCTGCCGGGCACAAGTGGACAGGATCGTAATTGCTGCGGGAACGCCGGAGGATCAGGCGCTTCAGGCAATTTCCAACGAACAAGATGGACAGAAGAAGGTCAGGTTGTACGAGGATTTTCTACGGAAATTCGCGTCGAATCCGGCGGCCGTCGCCTATGGAAACTGGCAGCTCTCGCAGTACTACCAAGGCACGGGGGATCTGCAAAAAGCCGGGTCGTATGGTGACAAGGCGCTGGCAGGTGCTCCCCATAATCTGGACATCCTCGTCTCGCAGACTAATCTCGCGCAGCAGATGAAGGACAACGCCAAGATCATGGAATACGCAACCAGGGGCGGCGAGGCCAAGCAGCCCAAGCCCGAAGGCATCAGCGAGGAGGAATTCGCTAGACAACTCGATGAACAAAAGACCGTGACTAAGAGCTCGTATGAGTTTCTCGAGACGGCGGCTTTCAATGCAATCGCCGACGAGAAAGATGCCAAGAAGCGCATGTCATACATCGAACATTTCACCACGGCGTTTCCCGATTCACGCTTCCAGGAACAAGTGGCGCAATACGCCATGTACACACTTGGCCCGGGACAGCTCAATGATTCAGCGCGCCTGTTGGCGTATGGCGAAAAGACTGTCGCAAACAACCCGAACAGCGTGCCCGCACTCCTGCTGCTGGCCAACGCCTACGTCGACGAGTCGAAGCCGGGGAGCATCAGTAAGGCAGTCAGTTATTCTCAAAAGGTGATTGCGCTTGCCAAGGCGAATTCGCCCGAGGCCGACCGTTCGAGCAAGCTCTCGTCAGGAGTAGCGCATTCCACGCTCGGCTACGCCTACATGAAGCAGGACAAGACGGCCGCGGCCATAACAGAGCTGAAATTGGCATCTGGTTTGCTGAAGGGACAAGATGAGGTTGCTTATGCGACGGCGCTGTACCGTCTGGGCTACGCGTATGCCAAGCTCAACCACGTCGATGAAGCACGAAATGTGCTGAATGAAGCAGTACAGATCCCAGGGCCAGTGCAGCAGCCTTCCCGCGATCTGCTTGCCAAAGTAAACAGCGCGCGGGCGAGAGGGAAATGATCTCAGGAAAAGTCTGAGCGCCTGCCTAAGAATTCCATAGGCTGTGAAGCCGGAAGCCGGTAGCTGACCGCCCTTCTAATGCTTCAGAAGCTCATCAGAAAGCAAATGTGCCTTCATCGCCAGGTTATGCCCACGCTGAAGATCGCCCTCCTTGATCGCGTCCTTGGCCTGTTGCATGAACGAATGGATCTGATCCACCATGGCCTGCTGGTTGGAGTTGAGTTGGCGGCCAGAAATCCTCTTCAGATTCCCGTCAGTAGAGGCCAGCAATTGCGTGGCATTTTGGCGTTGGTGAGAGGCCTGGGCCCCCGGCATCCCGGGAGCAAGCAGAGCACTGGCCTCGGTGGTTCCCCCCTCCCGCACAATGATCTTATTCCGGCGTGAGCGCCTGTGTTTGCGATGGTGAGTCTTTGATGCAGAGGCTGACGATTGCTTTGATTTGTCGCTCGGAATACTAGAAGTCGAGCTTGCTGGTGGTGTTCCTGCCTGCTGCTGGCCCGACGAACCTTCCTGAGTCTGTCCTCCTTGGGAAGCCACCGGTTGTTCCTCAGATGTTTTTTCTTGCGGTGTTTGGCTTGGTTTCACCGACTCGGATTCCTTCGGAGAAGCCGTGGATTCATTCTGGGGGTTAGGGTTGGCCGAGGTCTGTGATGAAACCGATTGCCTTTGCGTAGGTGGCGCTTCGGCTGGGGCTTGGGAAAGTGCGCCCGCCGCTGAGGAAATACTCAGTAGCGCGCACACCCCGAGTATCCCGGCTAGGTACATAACTGAGTTCCTGCGATGCTGGAGGTCTCCCGTCAGCAGTCGCTCTTAAATTGTATCTTCGAGCAGAGTTCCTCGCGCAGTTACTTTCGCGTCGAAGGTTAATCTCGAGTAGCGAGTTCTCTTAAGGCGTCCAGTGGGGATTCGGCCAAGGGGAGTTGCAGGCGAAACGTCGTGCCCTTCCCATCCCTCGACTCGAAATCCACAGATCCGTAATGCCACTGCATGATCTGGTAAGTCTGGGCGAGGCCGATTCCGCTGCCTTCCTTTTTGGTGGTGAAGTAAAGCTCGAAAATTTTGTCCTGGATCTCGGGGGGGATGCCTCCGCCTTGGTCTCGGATTTCGGTGACGACGATGTCCTCGTCGCGTCGTGCGGCGACGCTGAGGGTGCCTCCGCTGGGCATGGCCTGTACTCCATTTAGCATGATGTTGAGGACCGCCTGCTTCATGAAGTCCGTGTCAACCTTGACGTTCAAGGGCTCGGCGGGAAATTCTAGATTGATGTTTACGCCGTGCTGCTCGGCCTCAGGGGCTGCCAAAAGCGTTACATCTTCCAAGAGATGGCACAGGTCGATTTCTTCCAGGTGCAGGTCACGCGGACGGGTGAAATCCACCAGGATCTGCACTACACGGTCCAGCCGATGAATTTCATTACCAATAATTTCCATGTGACGCCGCGTGTCGGGGTCGATCTGCTGGAGTTTGTTCTGCAGCAATTGCAAGTGAAGCACGATGGCATTGATGGGATTCTTGACTTCGTGGGCGACTCCGCGAGTGAGCCGGCTGCTGGCGGAAAGGCGGCGCGACATTTCGATTTCATCTTCGATGCGTCGCACCGACTCGGCGTCACGCATGGTTAAGAGCGCGCCGATGTGCGATCCCTTTTCCTGAATGAAGTCGAGTGAAACCTGTACTCGCCTGCCTTTTTCCCCTTCCATCTCCCTCTGAACCAGCGGGCGGCGCCGTTCGAAAGCTTCGATAACCAGCGCGCCCAGCGGAGAAGTCTCGGAAAAGAGCTCCTTGGCGGTGTGCCCTAGGATCTCACGACGCGGACGGCCCAGAAAGCGCTCCGCCGAGGCGCTCACCAGCACGACACGCAAGTCCTGGGTAAAAAATATAAGGCCATCTTGTAGTGTGGCCATTACTTGTTCAACATTTTCTTTCAGAGCAGAAAATATCTGGTTTGTATCCCGGATCTGGCGGCCCAGATGGGCGATCTTGAGCGTGACCATGCCGTATTCATCAGCCTGCGATTCTCCTTCGGCCTCCACTACCTCGGCCTCACCAGCGCTCACACTGTCGAGGTTGCGGCTGATTTCCTTAAGGGGACCGAGTGCCAGATTCGACACTCCGGCTGAGAGAAGCAGAGACAGCAGAATCGCGGCAATCGAGAACAACACCGCGTGCTTCAGCCGCGGCGTAAGTTCGTCCTTCAGGAAGACAGTCGAGATACCCACGCGGATACTGCCAAACGGAGCGCCATCCAGTTGCAATGGCACACTGACGTCATAGACTGTGGCTGGACTGTAGACGAGCCGGAGCTGCTGCCAGAAACGTGCGTCGCGCAAAACCTGGAAATCCGGATGGGCGATCAAACGTTTGTTGTTCAGGTCTGGATTGCTGTCGAGGATCGCCCGGCCATCCACACCGACAATGGCCGCGTCGTACACGATCGACCAGTTGCCGACCACTGATTCCAGCATATTGTTGAGGTTCTGGTCTTCCTGGAGATACTCCCCGGTCGCCTCGCGGACAGCTGCAGGATCGCTGGTATCCACGCGCGTGCTGCTAAGGTCGGGCACTGCGTTCGCGGCGGCAGAGGCAAGTTGTGCCGTGTACAGGATGGCGAGCTCGGACGCAGAATTAACCCGTTGCCGCAGGACTTGAGAAATATACAGATAGGAAAATCCTGACACCAACACCGCGATCATGAAAGTGATGGCGAGTACGATTTTGGTTTTCCTGCGCATTGCTCAGCAACAAGCTCTGAGCGGGTCGGCCTGCCGACATCTCAGAACTAGTGCGAATCTCCAACCCGGCAGGGTGCGCGAAGGGTTCAGTCCTCCTTGCCGAGGGTACCGTCGCCCGCCGCGCTGCCGTATTCCTTAAGCTTATTATGAAGTGTTTTGAGGCTGATGCCGAGAATTTCGGCGGCACGCGTTTTGTTATTGTGAGTCGATTCCAGTGTCTTGAGGATGAGCAGCTTCTCCCCTTGCTCGACAGTCGTGCCGACGCCCAGTCTTACGGCATCCGGGTCGTTGACGGCCGGACGGACCGTGGTCTGTCCGAAGCCCGGCGGCAAGTGCCTGGTCTCGATGACCGCGCCCTCACACACGATAACCGCACGCTCAAGCGCGTTGCGCAATTCGCGAACGTTCCCAGGCCAGGAATAATTGTTGAAGGCATTGAGCACAGCTTCGCTAACGGTTGCTACCTTCCGGCCATGTCTGGCACTCATTTCGGCAAGCAGAGCTCGCACCAATTCCGGAATGTCTTCCTTGTGCTCCCGAAGTGGCGGCATGTGGACGTTGAAAACGTTGAGCCGATAGTAAAGATCCTGACGCAATTCACCATTGGCGACGGCCTCCTCGGGGACTTTGTTGGTAGCAGTGAGAACGCGCACATCAACGGTAGTTTCCACCTTGCTGCCGAGGCGGCGGAGCTTGCGGTCCTCGAGTACGCGCAACAGCTTGGCCTGCGTTGCCACGGGCATTTCGCCAATTTCGTCCAGCAGCAAAGTTCCCCCTTCCGCCAGCTCGAAGCAGCCGGTACGGCGCTCGAGAGCTCCAGTGAATGCGCCCTTCTCATGGCCGAAGATTTCACTTTCAATCAGAGTTTCCGGGATAGCCGCGCAGTTGATGGGAAGGAACGGTTTATTCCTTCGCGGGCTAAGATCGTGAATTGTGCGCGCGACGAGTTCTTTGCCGGTTCCGCTTGCGCCAGTGATGAGGACGGAGGCAGTGCTGGGAGCTACCATCTCGATTAGATGAAAAATCTCCTGCATTTTTTTGGAGGCGCCAACCAACTCGCCCAGCGAGCCGCTATCGCGCAACTTCCGCCTAGTGACCTCAAGCTCTGTCCGTGTCCCTAGAAGTGCAGAGGCATTCTGCAGGATGGTTCGCAACCGGTTGGTATCAATCGGCTTCTGGACATAGTCATAGGCGCCCATGCGCATCGCCTGTACAGCGCTGTCAATAGTCCCCTGGGCAGTAACCACGATCACGGCCATAGTTTGATTTTGTTCCGCCAGCCGCTCCAGCAAGTCCATGCCGCTCATACGAGGCATCTTCAGGTCTGTCACGATGATCGCGGGCGACCAGTGAGTGACCTTATCCATACCCTCCATTCCGTCCTTGGCGGTTTCTGTACGATAGCCCCAGGCGGAAATCAATTCGGCGAGACCAGTGCGTTCGTTTTCCTCGTCTTCGATGATCAGTACTCTCTCATTATTCATCAGGCCACTATTATTCCGGCTTTCTGCTGTTTCAAGCAAGGCCACACCATGGTTTGCCACCACCGAACTCTGCGGTGAGCAATCGGGCCAAAGCGCAGTTTGCGCTGCAATATCAATGTGAGACGAAAATCAGCGCTATGCGAGCTAATTGTTGTTGCCACAAGTGGTACGCGATGTGGAAAGATTAGCAGCGCCAATCCTTCAGTTCCGGCTTTTTGTGCTGTAAAATTCGCAAATTAAAGAAATACCTACTTTGTCACAGCCGTACAGCTCCTAAGATTGTATCTCGGTGGAAATTAAGGCTAGCGTAGTTCGGAGGATTATATGTCGGTTTGTCGCGATAGACGCAGCGGCCGTACGATATTGAGCAGTGCCCTGCTGCTCGCAGCTGTGGTCCTCATGTCAGGTCGCCTTCTGGCGCAGCAGGAGAACCCGCCGAAGGCCGAAATTTTCGGCGGCTATCAGTGGTTAGATCCAGGCGGCAGCATTGCGCCACCGGTGGGAAGGCTGCCGAGTATGCCGAAGGGCTTTGGTGTGAGCGGCACTTACAATTTTAGTGACCACTGGGGGGTCACGTTCGACTTCGGCCGCAACTTTCACGATATCGGCAGTGAACAGACCCTCACGATGGGTCCGCGTTTCATCTGGCGTACAGAAGGAATGAATATGTTCGCCAACACTCTGTTCGGCTGGAATCGTCTGGAGGCGCACCCCTTTGATACGAAAAACGGCCTTGGAGCTGTGCTTGGGGGAGGCATTGACTTGCCGATTACGCGTGCCATCAGCTTGCGTCTGATTGAGGCGGATTGGGTGTGGGGACATTTCAACTACGCAGACGTGGTCTCCCCGGTAAGTTCTCTGGCACGTCCGAACTTGTCAGGTGCGCGGCTGCGGACCGGTTTGGTATTCAATTTTGGCGGCGCACCGTCCGCACCGGTTGCAGCAAGCTGCTCGGTGAAGCCCGGTGAGGTCATGGTCGGCGAGCCGGTTACTGCGACCGTGACTGCCAGTAATTTTAATCCCAAGCACACACTTACTTACAACTGGAGCACCACCGGCGGAAAAGTGAGCGGAAAGGACACTACCGCAACCATCGACACCACTGGCTTGGCTGGCGGCAGCTATACCGTTACTGCCCGCGTTTCCGATCCCAAGATGAAGAAGGGTGGGGAAGCAACCTGCAACGCAAACTTCACGGTGAAAGAGCCGCCGAAGAATCCGCCGACCATGTCATGCTCGGCGAACCCCACCACAGTTCAAGCCGGAACTCCGGCCACCATCACTTGCGACTGCAAGAGCCCAGACAATGTAGAAGTAAACGTAAGCAATTGGACAGCCAGCGGCGGCAGTATCTCAGGCACCGGCAACACCGCCACGCTGAATACCGCTGGCGCGTCGCCCGGTCCAATCACTATAAATGCAACCTGCTCCGACTCTCGCGGTCTAAGTACTTCGGCCTCATCTACAGTGACTGTCGAGGCTCCGCCTCCTCCGCCACCGCAAGCCAGTAAACTGAGCTCGTGCGACTTCCCGAACGCCACGAAGCCGTGGCGCGTGGATAACACATGCAAGGCAGTGCTGGACGATGTGGCTCAGCGCTTACAACATGAACCTGACTCCAAGCTGGTGATTGTCGGTAATGCGGACCCCAGTGAGAAGCGCAAGAACCTGGCAGCGGAGCGTGCTGTCAACTCCAAGGCTTACCTCTCGGGTGGCGAAGCTAAGCAGGGTATCGACGCCAGCCGTATCGAAGTCCGGACCGGAAGTGGCGGTACCAAGACTGCTGACTATTGGGTTGTTCCGGCGGGTGGAACATTCACCCAGGAAGGAACTCAACCGGTAGACGAGAACCAGGTGAAGCCAATTCCGGATCACCCGCGGCCTCCGGCAGGTAAGAAAAAGGGGGCTAAACCAAAGGCTCAATAACTGCATCAGAAGAAATGCTCGGGCTGGCTCGGGGCAAGACCCGGCTGGCCCATTTTTCTCTGGCCTTAGGTAACTTGAAGGAGGCGTGGCAGCCTGTCACTCTGGCCGACGCAAGCCAAACTTTCACCGGGGGCAAAGGTTGCTTATGAAGTGGAGTGCCATGCCGATTATTCCGCGTAAATCGTTGATTGTATTGTGTGTCGGGTTGTTTTGCGCCTCCACTTTGTGGGCGAGTCAGTGGACGGTTCTGGGGCCGGACGGGGGCGATGTCCGCAGCTTGGCCTACAATCCACACAATCCGGACCAGATATTTCTGGGGACCAGCACGGGGAGCCTTTTCGTTTCCAATGACGGTGGGCATAGCTGGTCGCGATTTGCCCGGCTAGGTAGCGATGACTACGTGCTCGACCACATTGCGATCGACCCGCGAAACGCGCAGACCATGTTTGTCTCCGCCTGGAGCGTGGCCAACCAGCAAGCCGGTGATCTGTTCCGCACACGGGATGGCGGAAAGACTTGGGAGGCGCTGCCCGGCATTCGGGGAAAATCCATCCGCGCAATGGCGGTCGCAGCTTCCGATTCAAAGGTGCTTGTAGCTGGAGCCCTCGACGGTGTGTACCGCAGCAATGATGGCGGCAATAGTTGGGAGCGAATCTCGAACCAGTCGGAGATCAAGAATATTGAGTCGATTGCGGTTGATCCGCGTAATCCCAATGTCACCTACGCCGGCACGTGGCACCTGGCCTGGAAGACGGAAGACGGCGGAGCAAACTGGCACCACATCAACAAAGGAATGATCGACGACTCCGATGTGTTCTCCATCATTGTCGATTCCAAGAACCCTTCGGTGGTGTTCGCCAGTGCTTGCTCAGGAATTTACAAGAGCACCACCGCAGGCGAGCTGTTCCAGAAAATTCAGGGTATTCCGTTCTCGGCGCGCCGCACGCGCGTCCTCAAAGAAGACCCCAGCAACCCTTCCATCATCTACGCCGGAACCACCGAAGGCCTGTGGAAGACTGCAGACCAGGGCAAGACCTGGAAACGCGTGAGCAATTCCGAAATTGTGGTGAATGATGTTTTGATTGATCCTCGCAATTCGCAGCGTGTGCTGCTGGCGACCGATCGCAGCGGGGTGATGGCCAGCGACGATGGCGCGCAGAGCTTTACGGCTTCGAACCACGGCTACACTCATCGTTACGTAACCTCGATCCTCGCCGACCAGAAAGATCCGAACACCATTTATGTAGGCGTGGTGAACGACCGGGAGGCGGGCGGAGTGTTCCACTCCCGTGATGGGGGGACGCACTGGCTGCAGAAAAGCGCGGGCCTGGAGGGCCGCGACGTGTTCTCTCTGAAGCAGACCAGTAGCGGTGCACTGGTCACCGGGACCAACCGGGGTGTGTTCATGCTCGAGCGGAATGCCAGCCAATGGCGTCCGATTAATACCGTCCTCACTGAGAAGAGCCTAATGCGCCCGATAAAAAAGGGAAGCAAGCGGACAGTGGCAACCAAGACGAGCACTCGATCAGTGCTCGAGGCGCGGGTCAGCGACATCGAGCTTGCGCCCGATCGCTGGATTGCGGCAACTTCGTCCGGTTTGTTCACCAGTACCGACCAGGGCAAAAGCTGGAAAGGTGGCCCGGTATTGGGTGAGCAGGATTTCATCTCCGTACGTGCTAGCGATGATCTGCTCGTAGCCGCCACGCGCTCTAGTGTTGTGGTCTCGGCTGACGGCGGAATGACGTGGAAGGAAGCCAGACTGACATCTTACAAGCCGAACGTCCGTAATGTGACGATAGCCCCGGATAGGCAGATCTTTGTGGCATCGCGCGAAGGCGCTTTCTGCAGCGGAGATTCCGGTACGACGTGGCAACGCGTGCTCGCGGGTCTTCCGGACAAGGACATCACTTCCATTGCCTATGACGGCAGCCACAAGCGCCTGCTGGCAACCAGTGGCGCGACCGGCGTGATTTTCGAAAGCACCAATGGTGGGCGGAGTTGGCAGCGCGGTCCGGATTCAGGTTTCCCGCTGCGCCGGATCAGCGTGGTGCATGGCCGGTTCATGGCGGCCACGCCGTTTGACGGGGTAATCGTCCAGCCGGAAAACGAAGCCCAGAGCGCATTGGCGGAAGGCTCGGGTTCGAGTAACTAGTTGAGTGCCAGCCAGGCTGAGTGGCCCTGTCAGGCAGTGCACCGGTAAGAGAGTGCAGTGCACCGGTAAGAGAGTTACCCGGTGGCTCGAGGTTATCCCCGAATCCGGATAGCATCTGTAAACCGCGAGATCGTGAAATTGCCCCGTCGTCGGCAGAATAACGCCCGCGCCCGTCCGCCCCGCAAAAACTACCCCCAAAAAGTACATAGCTGGTAACGCTTTACTGCTGCTAAGTACTGTAGATTCAGAGATAAAGCTTGGCATCGCTCGTGCGACATAGAAACTGGGGTAGGTAGTGAGGAGGGTCGCTCCATGAAGTCGTGGAAGGCCACAAGGGTTTCAGTCTTCATCATTCTAGTTCTCATGCTGGTGCTGGCGTTGAGTGTGGGTTGTGCTCGTCAGCCAAATCCCCAAGCCGCGGACGAGAATTCTGCGGCGCCGAAGGACGATGATCGGACCCTGCCGTTTGACCGGGACTCCAAAAAGAATGGGATCTCGCCGAGTGGCACGCTGGTCCCGACACCGCAGAATT
>Ga0209690_1002264_pt1 | contig 10995 bp, 10 predicted proteins | sample GraSoiAngelo_150_FD_186164 | JGI IMG/M metagenome (GOLD analysis project Ga0209690, IMG submission 186164) | Grasslands soil microbial communities from the Angelo Coastal Reserve, California, USA - 14_1009_09_40cm (SPAdes) (version 2) | ecosystem: Environmental > Terrestrial > Soil > Grasslands ...
ATCGGCCAGGCTGCTGATGTACGGCTGCTGGAGGGCCTGCTGGGACGACGTGTTCTCGAGCACGATGACAAAGACGTGTCTCGATGGTCCCGATGGAGATGCGGTCGCCGTCGATCCGGGCCCACCTTGGACGCCCGGCTGACAGGCCGTTGCCACGGCTAACGCCAGCAGGGCCGGCGCGACGCCACGCACGCTGCGGATAGTCGCGATGTCACAAACTATGCCAGAAGACTGTAAGGGCTCTCTGAATAAACGATGAGAGGGCGTTAAGCCGCGACCCGAGCCCGGCTACGCTGCCGTCCGGGGCTACGCCGCCGTCCGGTCCGCCGCGCTCCTTAAACGACCCCGGATCCAGCCGGCAACCTCCTCGACGGGCAAGGGCCGGCTGATGTGATAGCCCTGAGCGGTCGAGCAGCCGAGTTGCTTGAGGATCTGCAAGGTGGCCTCGTCCTCGACGCCTTCGGCAACAACCTCGAGGCCCAGGCTGCCCGCCAGCTCGATGGTCGCCCGCACGATGGCAGCACTTCCCTCGTCCTTGGCCAGCTGGCCTACGAAGGAACGATCGATCTTGATTTCTTCGACGGGCAGGCGCTGCAGGTACGACAGCGATGAGTAGCCTGTTCCAAAGTCATCGATGGAGAAGCGCACGCCGGCGGACCGAAGGCGGTGCATGGTCTCCAGCACGCGCCCGGGCTCAGCCATGACCGCGCTTTCGGTGATCTCGAGCTTGATCCGCGCCGCGTCGACGCCGCTGCTCGCGATCGTGTCTTCGAGCATCTGTGGGAAACGGGGGTCGAGAAGGTTGCGCATGGAGACGTTGACGGCCACCGGAATCGCGATACCACCTTTCTCCCATACAAGGCTCTGCGTCAGTGCCAGCGCGATCAGGTGCGTGGTGAGCGGCTTGATCAGGCCCATCCGCTCGGCAACCGGGATGAATTCGGCCGGCGCGACCCAGCCGCGCTCAGCGTGGTGCCAACGGGCGAGCGCCTCGAGGCCTGTCACTCTGCCGGTCGCCACCCCTACCTGCGGCTGGTAATAGAGAATGATCTCCTGGCGCTCGAGCGCCCCTCGGAGATCGGTGCGTAGCACGAGCCGCCGGGCATCGTAGGGATCATCTTCAGCGCGATAGACCGCGTAGGATCCCCCGGACCGCTTCGCCGCATACATCGCGACATCCGCGCGCTGCAGTAGCGTTTCGGCCGCCGTGCCATGGTCGGGAGCGGCCGCGATCCCGATGCTGGCCGTCACCTCGAGGGCATGCTCCTCGCTGAGGAACGGGCGCTCCAACGCTCGCAATAGGCTGTGGGCGACCCGGGAGGCCTGCGCGACGTCGGCCCCCGGCAGCAAAATAGCGAACTCATCGCCGCCCAGCCGGGCGACCAGGTTGCCAACTTCCAGCCGCTCGCGGAGCCGCGGCCCGATCTGGCGCAGCAGGACGTCGCCCACCTGGTGGCCGAAGCTGTCGTTGATCTCTTTGAAGTTGTCGATGTCCAGCAGCAGCAGCGACAGCGCCGACCGGCTCCGGCCGGCGATCATCCGATCGAGCTCCTCTCGAAGCATCAATCGGTTCGGCAGGTTGGTCAGGCTGTCGTGCAGCGCATGGTGCTCGAGCGCTGCCTGTGCCAGCCGCTGTCGGCGGCGGAGCTCCGACTGCTCGATGGCGTTCTTGACCGCCGTCCCCAGCCGGCCGAGCCGGTCCTTAAGCACGTAGTCCATCGCGCCCTGACGCACCGCCGCCACCGCCAGGTCGTCGCCGACCGCGCCCGACACGATCACGAAGGGGATCTCCAGGCCGGCATCCTGCATCAGCTTCAGGGCTCGCAGGGCGTCGAACTGGGGCTGGTGATAGTCGGCCAGGACCAGGTCCAACTCGGGATCGAGATTGGCTTTGAAGCCGGCCTCGTCATCGACCCGCCGCCAGGACGGGTCAAAACCAGCCCGACGGAGCTCCCGGAGGGCCAGTTCGGCGTCCTCGGGGCGGTCCTCCAGGATCAGCAGACGCAGCGGTCGTCCGGTCATCGGCCCTCACCTTCCAACGGGTTACCGAGCAATTAGTGTTGACCCGGCGAGTTCTACAAGCCGTGACGCCTGTCACGATCGTCCCCATCCTGCAGGCCGCCAGCACAGCGGCTTTCGTGGCGATCGCCGCGCTGGCGATTCGCGACTGGCTTGCCACGAAAGGCGTCAGCCAGATGTACCTGGCCCTGGCAATCGGATCCCTGGCCGCCGTATCCCTCCTCGGTCAGGTTGGCAAGCTGTTGGGCCCCGGGTTCACCGCCGTGAGCGGCTACTTCACGATCGTGATCTTCCTGGCGTCCGGGCTGGCGCTGCTGCTCTTCCGCGACAGCGTCATTCCCCTGCGGCCGCGGACCCGACGCCTGGTACTGGGGGCTGTGGCCCTGACGGCTCTCTTCTTGATCGCCCTCCAGCTCGTGTACGGGCGAAACGCGCCCAAACCACTCCAGTTCGCCGCCCTGGTGGCGTTCATCGTGGTCTGGAGCGGATGCGTCGGGGAGCCCAGCGTCCGCCTCTGGCTGAACGCCCGCCGGCGAACCGCCGTCCAGCGGGCCCGCATGCGGGCACTGAGCCTGGGCTACCTGGCAATCATCGCCATCTTGCTCGCCGCCGTCTTCACCGCCTCGCTGGCGAAGCAGCCGGCGGTCCAGATTGGGTTCGCGCTGGCCAGCCTGGCGATCGTCCCCCTGCTCTATGCGGGCTTTGCCGCACCAGCCTGGCTGCGCCGCACCTGGCGCCAGGGTGAGGAGAGCAAGTTCCAGCAAGCGACCCACGACATCGTGATTTTCTCGACCGATCAGACGGCGCTCGCCCGCCGGGCCCTCGAGTGGGCCGTTCGACTGACTGGAACCGACTCGGGCTTCTTTACCTCGGGTCCCACCATCCTGGCGATCCATGGGATGAGTCGGGATGAGGCCGAGCAGGTGAAAGCCCTGGCTGGCTCGGGCGACAGGCAGCGCACGGTTCCGCTCGGCGGGAGGCCGCCACGCACGGCCATCGTCGTCGGACTGCCCGCGAGCGAGGCTTCCCTCGTCCTCGTCGGCGGTCCCTTTACTCCGGTCTTCGGTAGTGATGAGCAAGCATGGATTCAGCAATATGCGTCGCTCGTGGCCACCGGGCTCGAGCGGGTCCGGTTGGCCGAGCAAGTGACCGCCCGAACGCGCGAGCTCGAATCAGCAAACCGCGAGCTGGAAGCCTTCTCCTACACCATCTCCCACGACCTGCGGGCGCCGCTGCGCGCCATCAACGGCTTCACCAGCATCCTTCTCGATGAATATGCGGCGACTCTGCCAGAGGATGCCCGCGGCTATCTGAAGCGAGTCAAAGACAACGGGGACCACATGGGCAACCTGGTAGACGATCTGCTGGCATTCTCACGTCTCGGACGCCAGACCCTCCGCACGCAAACGGTCAAGACCCGGGATGCCGTCGACCGCGCCCTCGCCCAGCTTGCCCCCGAAATTGAAGGGCGCAAGATGGAGATCGTCATCGGTGAGTTGCCCGACTGCAAGGTCGATCCGCTCCTGCTGGAGCAGGTTTTCACCAACCTGCTCAGCAACGCGATCAAGTACTCGAAGAAACGCGAGAACGCCCGCGTCGAAGTCGGTGCGCAACCCGGACGCGCCGACGAAGGCCCCGTCTTCTTCGTACGGGACAACGGGGCCGGCTTCGACATGGCCTACGCCGATAAGCTGTTTGGCGTCTTCCAGCGGCTGCACCGCAGCCAGGATTACGAAGGAACGGGGGTCGGCCTCGCGATCGTGCACCGGATCGTCGAGCGCCACGGCGGCCGGATCTGGGCCGAGGCGAAGATTGACCAGGGTGCCACGTTTTACTTCACGTTGAAAGGAGCACAGGAATGGCAAGTCGCGACGGCCGCGTAGACATCCTCATGGTCGAGGACAACCCCAACGATGAGGAGCTGACGCTTCACGAGCTCCGCAAGTATCACCTGGTGAACACGATCCAGGTGGTTCGGGACGGCCAGGAAGCGCTTGAGTACATCTTCTGCACCGGCCGCTATGCGGACCGCGATGTCAGTGAGCATCCCCACGTCATCCTGCTCGACATCAAGCTTCCGTTCATCGACGGACTCGAAGTCCTCCGCCGCGTCAAGCAGGACCCGCGTACTCGGACCATTCCGGTGGTCATGCTGACTTCTTCGCGTGAGGAGCGCGACCTGATCGAAAGCTACCGGTTGGGCGTCAACAGCTACATCGTTAAGCCGGTCGACTTCGACCAGTTCAAAGAGTCGGCCCGGGCGCTCGGAATGTACTGGCTGCTCTACAACCGCCCGCCGAAGGCCGCCTAGCTGCCCCCTACGTCGCGTCGCCGAAAAATCAGAAGCGCCAGCACCGTGAACGCCACCAGGTAGGCAAGCAGCGTGATAGTCCCCCGGGTGGCGTCAACCAGTTGCGTCGTGGTGTCCGGATTCCGGAACGTCAGACGGAAGCTGGCGTTGACAGCGCCGGCGTTGACGCCGGGCAGAAAACGCAGGACCTCCTTCACGCCCTCGGTGTTCCGGAACACCTGGCCAAGCAGATCCTCGCCGACGAAAAGGTAGGTCAGGCCGCCACCGATTGCCGCCGCGGTGCTGCGGAAGGCGATGCCGAGCAACATGCCAAAAGCCGTCCAGACCGCGAACTCGAGCCAGAGCGCGCCGAAGCCTTTGAGCAGAACCGTCGCCGAGGGCCAGCTGCTCGAGGTGCCGTCGATGGTCATGAGCAGGTAGCTGGTGAGTGCGGTCGCCGCCAGGGTCACCACCGCGACCAGCAGCGTAACGATGGCGAGCATCGCCAGCTTGCCCAGGAGGACCGCGCTTCGGCTCGGCTTCTGGACCAGGATGGTTTGGACAGTCAGCCAGCCGTACTCGCTTGCGGTGCTGAGCCCGCCCAGGATGATCATGATCGCGGTTCCGATCCTTGACGTAAATGCCAGCACATTGGGAACGAGGTTCTCCGGAAACACCTCGCGTTTTAGGACGCGTGCCGGTACCGGGCTCCGAAAATTGGGCGGCGGGTTCGACAGCACCACGTAAACCACCACGTAGCCAATCAGCAGCAGGGTCAGCAGCAAGATCCCAAAGAGGATCCAGTTCGCCCAGCGCTTGCGCGTCTTGAGTGACTCGGCACGAAGGCTGGCAATCATGAGCCGGTTCCCTGAGGCTTCTCCGTCAGCTGGAGGAATACGTCCTCCAGCGACTGCTCGGAGACGCGCAGCTCACTGACATCGACGCCATCCGCTACCAGCCGCCGGTTGATCGCGGCGGCCTGCGATGGATCAACGGCAAGGCTAAAGAGCCCATCGCGAACCTGCACCTTGCTCGGTTGCAGCAAGGATTCGAGCAGGCGCTGCGCCTGATCAAGCGGCGTCGCCCGCACCAACAGCGCGCTGCCCCCGCTGCGTGCCCGCAGCTCGTCGACCGTGCCTTCGGCAACCAGCTTCCCCTTGGCGATCACGCCCACCCGATCGCAAGTCAGTTCCACCTCATTGAGCAGGTGGCTGGAGAGCAGCACCGTTCGGCCCCCGTGTCGCAGCTCTTTGATCAGTTCCCGCATCTCGACCGTCCCCTGCGGGTCGAGACCACTGGTGGGCTCGTCGAGGATAAGCAGCTCCGGATCCTTTAACAAGGCCGCGGCCACGCCGAGCCGCTGTTTCATTCCGGTCGAGTAGGTGCGGAATTTGTGACGCGCCCGGTCCGTCAGGTCGACCTGCTGAAGAACCGGCTCTACGCGAGACCTCGGCACGCCGGCATAGCGGGCGACCACCCGCAGGTTGTCGCGGCCGGAAAGGTACGGGTAAAACGCGGGCGTCTCGACCATCGCGCCCATTCGCGCGAGACTGCCCGGGCTGCCGGGCACGCCGCCCGCCACGGTTGCCGTGCCCGACGTCGGCCGAAGCAGGCCGGAGAGCATGCGGAGAGTGGTTGTCTTGCCGGCGCCGTTCGGACCGAGGAAGCCGTAGACCTCACCGGTCCGGACCCGCAGATTCAGGTCGTCGACCGCAAGCACACCGGTCGAATATCGCTTGGTCAGGCCGCGCGTCTCAACGGCCAAGCCCTGTGCCAATCCCATGCGCCTCGGCGGCATGATACCTAAACTCGTCGTGTGTGCCAAATCCGCGCACAGGTTTAGGAGGCCACCATCATGAAATACGTCACCCGCGCGAACGCAAACGTCGATCGGGTCGCCTGTCCCTGGCTCATCAAGCGATTTGTCGACCCGGAGGCCGAGTTCTTGTTCGTACCGGCCGCCGACGTCATGGCGACCGCCGAGCGCGAGCACGCGATTCCTTATGACGTGCCGAATGTCGAGCTCGGCCATGTCGACGGACGATGCAGCTTCGAATCGATCGTCCGCAAATACCAGCTCACCGATCCAGCGCTCGCGCAGCTGGCGCGTATCGTCCACGGCGCCGACGTGGCCGGCGACGTGAGTATCACGCCCGAGTCGGCCGGGCTCAGCGCGATTGCCCGCGGCTTCGCCCTCCTGCACGGCGAGGCCGACCAGGAAAAGATCCGGCTGGAATCGCCGATGTACGACGCCCTGTATACCTGGTGCCAGCAGAAGACGTAAGAGGTTCCCGCCTCGGCATGACGCCTGGTCTCCGCGATTTCGCACTCATCCTCGCCGCCCGATTGCTTCGCGCCTTCGGCTTCGGGATGGCCGCTGTCCTCGTCGGCCTTCACCTCGAGCGGCGTGGGCTTAGCGCCGGTGCCATTGGCGTCGTGCTCACCATCGGCCTGCTGAGCGCCGCGATCAGCGGGGTCCTCGCCGCAGCCCTCGCTTCGCGGATCGGCCGTCGAGCCACGCTAGCTTGCGCGGGCATGCTGATGACCATCGCCGGCGCGGATCTCGCGCTGGCGACATCGCCGGTCTTGCTCGGCATCGCCGCCGTAACCGGCATGCTGGGCGCGGCCAGTGTGGATCTCGGCCCATTCGCTTCGATCGAGCAGGCCGCGCTCGCCGAGTCGGTGGAACCCGTTCGCCGCAATGTCGCCTTCGCTCGATACTCGCTCACTGGTGGGCTCGCCGCAGCGGTGGGGGCACTGGCCGCCGGCACAGCAACGGACCTTGATCAGGGCCGACTTCTGTTCGGGCTCTATGCCGCGATCGGGCTGGTCACCGCCGCGCTGGCCTTGTTGCTTTCTCCGCGTGCTGAAGCGCCGGTGCGCGCCGCGGCGCTGTCCTCGGCGCAGATTCGCGTGCTGGCGCCCTTGTCAGCCCTCTTCGCGATTGACGCGTTGGGCGGCGGCCTCGTGGTCAATGCGGTGATCGCGTATTGGCTTCACGTCCGGTTCGGTGCCCCCGCCAACGTCCTCGGCCCCGCTTTTGCCGCCATCGCCTTGCTCCAGGCCGCATCCTACGAAGCTTCGGGCCGGCTCGCCAACCGTATCGGACTGATCCGAACCATGGTGTTCACCCACATTCCCAGCAATATTCTTCTGATCCTGGTGCCGCTGAGTCCGTCTCTGCCATGGGCAATTGGCCTCTTGCTCGCCCGATTCAGCCTGTCGCAGATGGACGTCCCGGCTCGACAGGCGTACGTCGTCTCGATCGTCCCCCCTGCGGAGCGGGCTGGGGCCGTCGCCTTTACCGGCCTGGTCCGCGGTCTCGGGCAGGCATTGGGACCGATCGTGTCGGGTGCGGCCATCCAGGGTGCCGCGCTCGGCGTGCCGTTCTTCCTTGCCGGTGGGCTCAAACTCGTGTACGACCTGAGCCTCTACGCCGCGTTTCGCTCGCGACGGGCGGAGCACGAAACCGTCAGTTGAGGCATCAGGTCGACGCGCCGCATCTATAGGGTCCTGAGCCTTGTGAGAAAGGGCATAAATACGAGTGGAAGGACATTTAGAAGGATATGGAAGCCATGAGACAGTCGATCACCCGTCCGGCGCCGACGGCTCGGATTCGTCGCATACCGGCCAGCGGCAACACCGCGCTCGCAGCCTCGGCGCTGATCCAGACGGCGCTCGGCCTCGAGTTCCTCCTCTCTGGCTTGAACAAATTCGCCGATCTGAATTTCGTCCGGAACTTCACGCTCTTCGTCAACGGAAGTCCGGGAACGCGTACGGGGATCCTGGCGCCGCTGATCCATTCGCTGGTGCTGCCGAACATCGCATTCTTTGCCACGCTCACGAAATACATTGAAGTTGGCCTGGGCATCGTGCTGCTGCTTGGAGCGGTCGAAGTCGGCCGCCGTCGTTTCTCCGGCGCGTTGGGTCGGGAACATGGCTACGAAGCGCCGGTCGCGCTGGTCGCGGCCCTGGCCGGCCTCGCTGCTGCCGGCCTTTCGCTCTCGATCGCGCTGCTGATGGGCGAGCAACTTCCCACGATCCAGCCTGGTCGGGCGCTGACCACAGCGATCCCGGTTGAACTGCTGCTCGTACCGCTGGGCATCGCGGTCGCCTGGATGGAAGCCGGACGCTTCCGCGTCCTGAGGCGAGGCCGCTAAATTCGCTCGCCCCTTTTGTGGGGGTAATCTGGCGCCGTGAGCAAAGGGCGCGTCGAGGCGTTCAGCGATGGGGTCTTCGCGGTGGCGATCACGCTCCTGATCTTCAACATCCAGGTCGACAAGGGCGCACCCGGCCAGTTGTTCAGTGCGCTGCTCGCCGCCTGGCCGAAGTACGCCGCCTACATCGCGAGCTTTCTCACGATTGGCGTCATGCTGATGAATCATCACGGCCTCTTCACCCGGATCAGCTGGCTCGATCGTCCGCTGCTGTTTCTCAATCTGCTGCTGCTGATGGCGATCGTGTTCCTCCCCTTTTCAACCGCCCAGCTTGGCGCGAACATCCTGGTACCCCAGGATGCGCCCACCGCCGCCAGCTTCTATGCCGGTAATGCCGTCCTGATCGCGATCTTTTTCAGCGCGTTCTGGACCTACCTGTTGACGCATCCAGACCGGTTGTCGCCGGATGTCGATCGAGAGGCCGTGATTCGGGCCTGGCCGCGGTTCTCAATCGGACTGGTCGCTTACCTCATCTGCGTGCCGCTTGGCCAGGTCAGTCCGATCGGGGTCGTCGTCGTCTGCGCCGCCATGGCCATCTATTACGCCTTCGAACGGCTTCCCGACATCACTCGCCGGCCGTCAGAGGTTGTTCGGCGGCCTGACTAGGATGCGACGCCCTGGGGAAGCCGGCCGAGTCGGACCCGGCTTCCCAGCGCGTCGTTGCGAGGAGGAGGTAACCAACTTCTGACGACTGCGCTCGACCCTGCTCAGGGGAGCGCGGAGAGCGCAGTCGCGCAACCAGTCTGCCCACGGCGAAGCGAGCCGTCAACATCGTGAGTTTGCCAGCAATCATTCCCGCCACAAGGTGAGTTTGCAGGCAATGGTTCCCGCCACAATGGCTTCATGAGCACGAGGTCGGTCACCACCCCACTCGAGCCGTACACGATCACGCTCAGGCCGGGGAACCCGGGCCTCATCGAGCTCGACTGGGCGCGATCGATCGCGGACTGGACCACAGCGCCGTTGGTCGACCTGCCCCGCGGGATCTCCCGCCACACGGTGCGGTTCGTCGCCTTTGAGCAGGGTACCTATGCGATCAAGGAGCTGCCGCTGAAGGCCGCGCAGCGCGACTATGAGACGCTGCGCCGGCTGGGCGATGTCAACGGCCCGGCGGTGCGTCCGGTCGGCCTGGTCGTTCGTCCCCTCGAGGACCCGTCCGGGGAGCGGGGCGCCTGCCTGATCACGCGTTACATCGACTATTCGTTCTCTTACCGTGAGCTGCTTTCCGGCGGCAGCTTCGGTCCACGACGGGAGCAGCTCCTCGACGCGTTTGCCATGCTCCTCACCGAGCTGCATCTACTTGGATGCTTCTGGGGTGACTGCTCCCTGAGCAATGTTTTGTATCGGTTCGACGCCGGCGCCATCGACACCAGACTGGTTGACGGAGAAACCGCGTCGATCTACGACACGCTGTCGGATGCGCGGCGTCAGCACGACATCGACATCATGGTTGAGAACGTGGCTGGTGAGATGGCCGATATCGCCGCCGAGCAAGGCGTCTCCATCGACGACGCCGACCTCCACATGGGTGAGGACATCGCCGCCCGATATCACGCCTTCTGGCGGGAGCTGCGAGCGGAAGAGCGCATCGAGCGACACGAGCAATACCGGATCACCGAGCGCGTCGATCGCCTGCACGAGCTCGGCTTCGAAGTCGATGAGATCCAGCTCGTCCCCCACGCGGACGGCGAGCACGTTCACCTGAAGACCCGAGTCGCCGACCGCAACTACCACACCAACCGGCTCCGAGACCTGACTGGTATACAGGCCGCCGAAAACCAGGCGCGGCAGCTGCTCTCGGACCTTCACTACTACGAAATGGCGCACAGCGGCAGCCTCCCCGCCAATCGCGCGCTGGCCGCCGTTCGCTGGCGGGTCGAGGCCTTCGAGCCGATGCTGGCTCGCCTCGCCCAGCGCATCGCCCCCTCAGACGACCCGCTGCAGGCGTACTGTGACCTGCTCCATCACCGGTACGTCATCTCCGCGCGCCGGCAGCAGGATGTCGGGACCGAGACGGCCTTCAACGATTGGCTGGCCGCCGGCCAGCCGGGTTATCCCCTTCCGGCGCAACGCTAGCCTTACTGCATCGGGAACGGCAGCTGCCACCATACGGGCAGCTCATCGACACGGATCACCCTCACCCATTTGACCCACCAGTACGCTCGCCGGTCCGGCGCCACCACGCGCACCGGAAAACCGTGGCCGGCATCGAGCCGCATGCCGCCAAGTCGAGTAGCCAATAACAACCGGCGCGCATCGGCAATCGCGAACCGGCGGTCATAACCCGTCGCCGATCGAACATGAAGACTCCTGGCCGCAGTGTCGACCGGAATTAATCGGCTCAGCCATACGCCTGACCAGTCCTGAGTCGAGAAGAAGCCGCCGGTGCAGTCGAGCGTCGCCCGCACGCGATCGTCGAACGCGAGCAATTCGTCATAGGTCCACTCGCGGCTCACGGTCCCGGTCTGG
>Ga0209690_1002266_pt1 | contig 10986 bp, 14 predicted proteins | sample GraSoiAngelo_150_FD_186164 | JGI IMG/M metagenome (GOLD analysis project Ga0209690, IMG submission 186164) | Grasslands soil microbial communities from the Angelo Coastal Reserve, California, USA - 14_1009_09_40cm (SPAdes) (version 2) | ecosystem: Environmental > Terrestrial > Soil > Grasslands ...
GTTATTTAAAGAGCGTCGAAGCCAAGGGCTCCGGCTGGTACAGTTTTAACAAAAACGGAGTCCACTTTATTGGACTGGTCAACGTCCTGGACCTTCAGGCCGGCGGTCTGGGTCAACTCGGCGACGAGCAGCTCGAATGGCTGGAAGACGACGTGAAAGGTCTTGGCGCGGACACGCCGATTGTTGTCTTCGCGCATATCCCGCTCTGGACAGTCTATCCCGACTGGGGCTGGGGCACGAGCGATAGCGAACGCGCTTTGGGATATTTGAAGCGCTTCGGCTCAGTGACTGTGCTTAACGGTCACATCCACCAGGTGCTCCAGAAAGTCGAAGGTAACGTGACTTTCCACACTGCGATGTCTACTGCCTTCCCCCAGCCAGCTCCTGGAACCGCGCCGTCGCCCGGTCCTATGAAAGTGCCGGCTGAAAAACTGCGCAGCATGCTAGGCCTAACGAGCGTCCAGTATAAGCAAGGCAAAACCGCCCTCGCGGTCGTCGATTCCAACCTCAGTTAAGCCTAACCAAACCTAACCTAACTATGAATACACTGAATCCAAGAAATAAGAAAATGGCACTATTATGCGCCATCACTTTCCTCAATCTATCTATCTTCGCATTCGCTGGCGAAATGAAGGAAGTCGATACCACCGGCAACAAGCAAAATAGAATAGAGATCAAAGACTTCGCCTTCAATCCCCAGACCTTAACCGTGAAGTCTGGAGAAAAGATTACGTGGATCAATCGGGACGAAGAACCGCACACCGTGGTGAGTGTCGAGAAGCAGTTTAAGAAATCGACCGCGCTCGACACAGATCAAGAGTTCACAATCACAGCGGGTGCTCCCGGTACTTACACCTATTTTTGCTCCGTCCACCCAAAGATGACTGGGACAATCGTGGTGGTGAAGTCGTGATGAACGATTGGTGCCCACTTACCAGGACCTCGAAGCGGCAGCGTTATGAAACTATTTCTCGTGGCTTCCACGAATCCCTTCGATCTGAAGGCCGCGCTCCTCGCGGGACACGCGCAGCATCCAGTCATCATTCATTTCCCGATTGCGCTCTTTATTGCGAGCGCGGTCTTCGAGTTACTGGCGGTCTGGCGCAAGCAACCGGTTTTTGCAGCGGTCGCTTATTACAATCTTGTCGGCGCCGCGCTGACCGTCCCGCTGGCGATCGCCACTGGATTGGGAGCGTGGCGATGGCAACTCGAAGGCGCGGCCCTCAAGGGCAATTTACGGCTGCACATGATCTGCGCGCTGACTTCGGCTTCGCTGATTTTTTTGCTTTGGTGGATGCGCTCGCGCCTTCGCGCTAAAGGCATGTCGCCGGGTTATGCTTATTTCGCAGTGACGTTGCTCGCGCTGGCGATAATCACGCTCACCGGCCACCTAGGCGGGATTCTCAGCGGCGTTGAAACGCCCTGAGTGGTACGTGACGGGAGCTCAACCCTCCAAGTTCGCATGTTCTGTCTGGCTGGGCTGCTAGACGCGGCAAAGGACGGCGGGGAATGCACTGCCGGGAAACGTAAAAACGCGCGTTGGAGAAAATTAATCGCACAGCGACAAATTTTGAATCCAATTGGAATGCGCTGCGCATCTCACGGGAAACAACAAACTATTGGAACTATGAAACCAACACCATTGACAACCTATAATGCCAGCCGCCGCGACTCGCTCGAGTTCACCATGTACAAAGCTCGCCGATCGCCCATCACGGATTATAACTACCATTCTGTCTCATTCGAACATTCGAGCGCGAAATTTGTGCATCCGGCCGCGCGATCGTTTTGGAATATTACGGGCGACTACCTCAAAAACGAAGCGCGCCACGATTTCTGGGGTGAAGCCAGCCTTTTTGTGGTCATGGCCGTCACGGCACTTCTTCCCTTGATCAGCAACGCACATGCGTTGATGGAATTTGTTCGTGCGATTAGCAATTATTAGCCGGCAGAGCTTTCCCCTAATACTTGCCGCGTGCGTGTTGTCACTTGTCAGCTGCGGCTCGGCTACAGACCGCACGCTGGAGGAGACGTTCGAGCAATTTTATACCGTTGAACCGACTGCAAACGTAACAATCAAAAATGGAGATGGCGCGATTCGCGTTTACGGGTCACCTGCGATGGAAATGCGGCTGGAGGCGACCAAAAGGGCCTACACGCCCGAGCGGCTGAAGCAGATCGTGGTCAATGTTTCTGTGCGGCCAGGCTCCGTCTCAATTGAAACAAATTTTTTCCCGAAACAGAGATGGGGCTTGTTTGATCGCTCCGGCACAGTCGATTACACCATCGTCCTTCCACAAACCGCCAACCTATCGCGATTGGAATTAGCCAACGGCGAAGTTCTGGTGGACGGAATGCATGGCCAAACCGTGTTCGCCCGGTTGGGGAGCGGCCAGATGTTTGATCATAACTGTTTCAGTGATGCGATCTTTTCGCTGGGCCGCGGCACGCTCACGTTGGCTTACGATTGGTGGGAGCCCGGAAAATTTTCAATCCAAGCAAATATCGCCCGCGGAAATGCCTCGGCCTTCCTTCCAGGTGACGCTGCTTTTCATCTGATCGCTGAAACCGGCGACGGAAAAATTACGAATGATTTCGAGGAATCACCCAAGCGCGGGACCAAAGAAATCACAAAGATCGACATGTTAATCCGTGGCGGAGGCGAAGCCGCAGTTACAATGCGCGAGAAGGAGGGCAACATAAAAGTCGTGGAAGCTGGTCCGTAACGCGCAATGATTTGTCTCGAATCTTTTCGGGACTTGATCAATCCACAATCCGCAATCTAAAATCCGCAATCGGAAAATGCCCTCATTCGACATCGTTTCAGAAATCGACAACCAGGAAGTTGATAACGCGCTCAATCAGGCGCGTAAAGAACTTGGTACTCGTTTCGATTTCAAGGAGACAACCGCTGAAATTCTCGCCGACAAAGAGAAAATCACGCTCACCGCTGAAGATGCCGCCCGCTTGCGAGGACTGCGCGAAATTGTAATTAGCAAACTTTCGAAGCGCGGGGTCGACTTACGAAATATCGAGCACGAAGAGCCCGCGATCTCATCCGTCGGTCACGCCCGGCAGGAATTAAAAATTCGGCAGGGCCTCGAAGGAAATAAGGCGAAGGAGATCATTCAGGCGATTAAATCGCAAGGTTTCAAGGTGCAAAGCCAGTTGCAAGATCGACAAATTCGCGTCTCGGGAAAAAAGAGGGACGACCTTCAAGCCGTTATCCAATTCGTACGCAGTCGCGACTTCGGTGTCGCGATGGGCTTTAAAAACCTTCGCGACTAATTGAAACCACGAATAGACACGAATAAACGGGGATCTTTACAGAAGGAAACAAAGCAAACGAAGGTCCGTCTGACTTCTGCCTCCTGGGCTCATCCCACCTTCACCGGCGGCACTTTGTCATTTCGAGCGAAGTCGAGAATGGAGCGACTGGGGAAGCCGCGACATGGACGGGGAGGCCAAAGGCTGAGCGAACGGGAAGCGAGCGAATCAAATCTCTCGATCTTGCTCTATGATTTAGGCTTCATCACCCGCCTTGCACTGGCGGCATGATTGAAATCTCATCGCCCGGTTTCAGCTCGTGATTGCGATCAACAAACTCCACGCCCGCACCGATGAGAAGGCTTTTGTCTCGGGAGCGCAATGCCGGCATTTCTTCATAAATTCTTGCCAGTAGATCGCCAATGGTAGCTTTGTCCGGAAGATCGACATTTAATTCGGACGCGCCGGCCAAGTCGCGCAACTGCGCATAAAACTGGACGTGCACGTTCATCGCAATCAGCCTGGTTGCACAATCAATTCTTTCCGCAGCACCCCAATATAGGGCAGGTTGCGATAGCGTTCCATGAAATCGAGCCCGTAACCGACAACAAATTCGTCCTCGATTTCAAACCCGACATAATCTGCAACAACATCCCGCGCGCGTTGCTTTTTTTTACTAAGCAGCACGCAAACTCGAATGCTTCGCGGTTTGGCTGTTTCCAATTTCTCCCGAATAGCTGCGAGCGTGCGACCGCTATCCAGGATGTCGTCGAGAATCAAAGCATGCCGATCAACCACATCGGGCAGCGTGACCTGCTTGAAAATCACCTCGCCGCTCGTTTGCGCTTTCCCGTCATAACTCACCACGCTCAGGCAATCCAGCTTCAACGGCAGTTGAATCCGACGCAGCAACTCCGCCATGAATATCAGGCTCCCGTTTAAGACCGCGATCACGGTCAATTCCCGGTGGCGATAGTCATTTGAAATTTGCCCAGCGAGCTCATCCAGACGCCGGTTAATTGCCGGCTCATCAAACAGCACGCGCTCAAGATTGCCTTGCATCGACAAGTAACTATCAGGCCATCAGCTTCGGCAAAGATCAACGTGCGACTATTATTTCTGCCAGTGTTATTCTGAATCGCATGCGTATTCACCACGAAGTACTCGAAGTGCGTACCAACGGTAAGGGGATGTACGAAATCACCAACGACATCCAGGCGAAGGTCGATAAGAGCGGTCTGCGCAATGGGACGATCACCGTTTTTGTTCGGCACACGAGTTGCAGCGTGATCATCATGGAGAATGCAGATCCCACCGCGCGACATGACGTGGAGGAATTCTTCAATCGTTTGGTGCCAGAAGATGCAGATTACTTCACGCACGGTTCGGAAGGAAGCGATGACATGCCGTCGCACATTCGCATGGTCTTGACGCGAACGAGCGAGACAGTGCCGATGGTCGACGGAAAATTGCAGCTGGGAACCTGGCAGGGTATTTTTCTGTTTGAGCATCGGCGTGCACCGCATCGGCGGAAGATTTCCATTACGATCATCGGTGAATGAATAGCCTGCAGCGGCAGCCGTGCCGGCTGCATTCTTCAAATTTCGCAGGCGACACGTCTGCCACTACATCTGATAAATCGCGTCCACGAGCCGCAAGGATTTCTCGTTAGGCAGCAGCGATTGCTCCATTTGATTCATCACGTAAGCGAACGCAATCCCGTTTGCGGGATCGGCAAAGGCGTGGCTGCCGCCCGCTCCGGGATGTCCGAAGGCAACCGGCGAAGGGCCGAAGATTCTAGGCGTTGTGTTCCGTGCATCTTTCATGAACCCTGCGGAAAACGCTGTCGGTATTTGAAAGACGCGGTCAATGCCATCCGCCAGCGCTGTTGTCATCCATTCGATCGTTTGCTCCGAGAAAAACGTGCGATTATCCCATTTTCCGCCATTGGCGAGCACGGAGTAAAATTTTGCAATCGCCGAGGCGCTCCCGATCCCACCGAAAGAAATAATCGACTTCGCGCGTATTGCAGTAGTGTTCATCGCGCTGATCGCCTGCAATCCGTACGGTGACGTGAACGTTTTGCGCGCCAGCGTGCCCGGTGTAACAAGATCGAGGTAGAATTGCTTTGGTTCCGGCGGTTTCCCGCTTTTCGCAGCGTAAATCGTGGCCACGCGCGGATTCTCCTTTTCGGGCAAACCGATCCAAAGATCGAGATTAAGCGGCCGGGCAAAAATTTCGTGCCAATAATCCGATAAGGTCTTTCCCGCGAGTCGACGCACGAGTTCGTCGAGAAGAAAGCCAAACGTGCGGGCATGATAGCCATGAGCAGTTCCGGGCGGCCACAATGGTCTTTGCGTTTCGAGCACTCGAATAACTGCGCCGTGATCGAGAACATCTACGCGTCGATCCAAGGCGCAAAGCCCGGCTTGATGCGAAAGCAACTGCGCAAGCGTGACTTGTTCTTTGCCGGCCTGCGCAAATTCTGGCCAAAACTCGGCGACCCGCCGGTCAATGTCGATCTTATGTTCCTGCAGGGCGTGCAGGACACATGCGCTGCCAACTCCCTTTGTCGCAGACCAGATGAGGATGAGGGTGTCCTTGCTCCACGGTTTTTGGCGGCGTGCGTCCTGAAATCCACCGTAAAGATCGAGAATCGGTCTCCCATCTTGCCAAACAGAAACAGCGGCGCCCAACTCACCGAACTTCTCGAAATTCTCCAGGAACAGCGGTTTCAATCGTTGAAGAAGTCCGCCTGGGTCCGGTTGCATACATGGAATCTGTAGTGGGAGGCGTGCCGCCTGCAATATTTAAGGTGCAGCCGACACGGCTGCCGCTACAGCGTCACCCACCTGGCTACAGTAAGAGCGCTTCGAGATTGTCGAGACGCCGTTCAAATAACCGAAGCGTGCTCTCGATCGGCGCGGGTGTCGTCATATCCACACCCGCAGCTTGCAATGTCTCCAGCGGGAATTTCGAGCCGCCGGAACGGAGAAAATTAATGTACGCAGCCACGCTTCCGGACTCGCCGGAAAGCATACGTTCCGAAAGCGCGACTGCAGCGGAGATTCCCGTAGCATATTTGTAAACGTAAAACGCGTGATAAAAATGCGGGATACGGAGGCATTCCAAATCGAGCTCAGGATCGAGCACGAAATTTTTGGCAAAGTACGTTTCGAGGAGTTTGTGATACTCCGATTTGAAGACGTCGAGCGTAAGCGCGTCACCACTCTCCTCGATAGCGTGAATGATCTTTTCGAATTCAGCAAACATGGTCTGCCGGAAAAGCGTGCCGCGCAGATCGTCAATTTGTCGATTGATGATGTAAGCGCGCATCTTCGGGTCGCTCGTTTCCTCAAGCAGATGATGGGTGAGCAGCTCTTCGTTGAATGTCGAGGCCACCTCAGCCAGAAAAATTGGATACTCGTAATCCTGAAATCGCTGCGAATTTTGCGAGAACCAACTATGCATGGAATGACCAGCTTCGTGCGCAAGCGTGTAAACATCGGCGAAGACATCGTCCTTGTAGTTCATCAGGATATATGGCGGCGCGCCGTAACTTCCGGATGAAAACGCGCCGCTGCGTTTGCCTTTTGTCTCATAACGATCACACCAGCGTCCCCGAAGACCTTCAGCCAAAACATCGACGTACTCTTTCCCCAGCGGAGCGAGCGCGCCCAAAACCATTTCGACCGCCTGATCGAAACTGGTGCGCGCTTCGATTTCCGGAACCAGCGGGACGTACGTGTCGTGATGATGCAACTCGCGTAATCCGAGCGCGCGCCGGCGCAAATCGAAATAGCGGAAAAGTGGCTTCAAATTCGCGCGGACTGACTTGATCAACCCGTTATAAACTCCGACTGAGACGTCGTCCGGAAATAGCGCTGCCTCCAATGCCGACGAATAATTTCTGGCGCCGGCACGGAAAACATCGGCCTTTACCGAGTACGCCAGCGACGCGGCGAGCGTGTACTGATGATCCTGAAACTCCGCGTAGAACTGATGGAACGCGCGTTTGCGCAGCTCATGATCGCGCTTCACCAAAAACGAACTGAACGAACTTTGAGTGAGCGGTCTCTCGCGACCAGTCTCGTCGGTCAACAGGCCGAACTTCATATCGACGTCGGTTAGCTGCGAAAAAGTGTCGTCATAACCGCTGAGCGCGACACTCCCCAGCGCGAGAAGGCGCTCCTCGGGCTCGGAAAGCACGTGTGGTTTCAGCCGGCGAATTTTATGCAACTTGATTCGCCACTCGGCCAGCACTGGATCGACAATAAATTTTGCGAAAGTTTCATCGTCGATCGCCTGAATTTCGGGGACAACGAACGCGGCCGCTTCACCGATTTTTGTGAGCAGATTCTGAACCTGTCCGATCCGTGCGAGGTATTCGTTGTTCGCGCTGTCCTCCGCCAGTTGCAACGAGGCGTAGTGATAAACGCGCTCGATTTTAAGTTCGAGCGACTTTTCAAACTCAAGCACACCCACCAACGCTTTCGCCGATTCCCCTACTCTGCCCTTCCAATCCTGGAGTTTGGGATACGTCCGCTGAAGCCAGGAAAAATCCTCCTGCCACTTGCTCACATCGGCAAAGAGCTGCGTCAGGTCCCACTTGTCGGACTCGAGAATCTCAGCGCGAGTTGGAATTTTCGCTTCGTTCATCAGGAGATCGTCTCGTTGCGTTTGGAAATTCATCCAATAGCATGAGTCACGATGCCGGCAAACCCTCCGACTCTCTACATCATTGCCGGGTGTAACGGTGCAGGCAAAACGACCTTTGCCACGGAATTTCTTCCGCATTCGGTCCATTGTCTGCGGTTTCTGAATCCGGATGAAATCGCGCGCGGCTTGTCGCCGCTCGATCCGCCGGCCGCAAACGTCAAAGCTGCTCGGATTTTATTACAGGAGATTCACGTGGCGATTCGCCGTCGTGAGACGTTTGCAATGGAAACCACGCTGAGTGGACGCACTTACATTCATCTTCTGAAGAATGCCCGAGCAAATGGCTACGAAATCGAGCTACACTATCTCTGGCTGGCTTCGCCCCGCCAAGCCATTGCCCGCGTTCGGCAGCGCGTTCAAAAGGGCAGCCACGCTCGGACGTCCGTCGCCGTTTTAGGCGCAGCATGGATCGTCTCCTGCATGATTATCTTCCTCTTGCCGATCGCTGGATCATTTGGGACAACCGGGTGTCGCCGGCGCGCGAAATCGCAAACTCCTCGACGCAATCAATCGAAGAGCTTAAAGTATTATTGCGTAGATGAACAAGACAGTGCGCAGATCGCCACCACAGAGAAGGCGCGAGCAACCGCTTTTTGTTAGACGAGCGCAGCAGGCCGTGCAGCGCGTGGCCCGGAAGCTGCGGGCAGAACATCGCCGCTTGAACATGCCGCTGCTCGTCTGGAAGAACGGCCGGATGATTAAACTGCGCCCTTGAGGTCACAAACTGCGGGATGGCGCGCGATTTTGCGCAGAGCTTTTTCGAGCAATTCTTTCCCTGGCGAAATCTTGTGCCAGGGCGATGCACCGGATGGATGTGGCAGCGGAATCAGATCGAAGCTGTGCCCCGCGCGTTTCACCCGAAATTTACGGCCAATTACTTTCTCCAATTTTGCGCGGTCGATGAATTGCATGATAGCCAGTCGCCCGACGGGAATGATGAGACGCGGCCGCAAGATTTTGATCTCGTCGTCCATCCACGAGGAGCAATTGCGAATTTCGTCAGGAGCTGGCACTCGATCGCTGCCGCTGGAATTTTTGCCGGGAAAACATCGGCAGACAGCCGCAAAATAAATTGTCGATCTCACAGCAGCTTCGTTCAGTCCACAGAATTGCTCGAACCAACGAAACATCCTTTTACCCGCGGTGTGGGCGAAAGGTCGTTGCAAAACCGGCTCACGCGGGCCGGGTGCCTGGCCAATCAACATCACATCGCTAAGGACCGCGCCGCCCGAAACCGGCGTCGATTGCATGCGCGGGCAGCGCCGGCACTGCAAGAGATGAGCGACATGGTGGTCGAGACGGATTTGTTTTCGTGCCACGGCGACCATTTCAAAAAATGGTCAACGTCGAAAGATCGACAATAAGAGACTCAGCACGATGCTGACGATGATGCAGGTGACGATCGGAAAATAAAACGCAGAGTTGCCGCGCTCGATCCGAATATCACCCGGCAAACGGCCCAGCCATCTCGGAGCAAATCCGCTCCACATCACCAGACCCATGAGCGTGATGACGATACCGATGACGACTGCAAACTTGCCAAGTTCGCGCATACCGTGGGAGAAAGTTGCGCGGATTGAACAGAGGCACAAGGTTTGAGAGCCGATGCCAGTTCAGTTTAGAGACTATTACGAAACACTCGGTGTCCCGAAAACGGCCACCGAGGATGAAATTCGCACCGCATTTCGCAAGCTGGCGCGGAAACATCATCCCGATGTCGCCAAGGACAAAAAGGCCGCGGAAGAGAAATTTAAGGAGATCAACGAAGCCTACGAGGTATTGAGCGACTCGGAAAAGCGGAAGAAGTACGATCAACTCGGGGCCGATTGGAACAGGCCGGGCGGATTTCAGCCGCCTCCGGGATGGGGGGCACACCCCCCCGAAGGCGGATTTTACCAGTGGGGCGGTGACGGCGGGGTCCAATTCGAATTTGGCGGAACTGGATTCAGCGATTTCTTCGAAGCGTTTTTCGGCGGCGGTCGCGGCCGATCTGCTTTCGGTGGATTCGGCGGGCGTCAGGCGACAGCCGAACGCGGGGCCGACGTGGAAGCCGACATCATGGTCACGCTGGAAGAAGCTCTCCATGGTTCGACCAGGACGGTTTCGCTGCGCCGCGCTGGTTCGAACAAGGTGGAAAACTATCAGGTCAAGATTCCGCGCGGCGTCCACGAAGGGCAGCGAATCCGTTTAGCCGGCCAAGGCGAGGCGGGCATCCGCGGAGGAAAAAGCGGCGATCTATTTTTGCGCGTGCGGTTGGCCAAGCATCCCGATTTCTCGGTCGAGGGCAGCGATCTGATTCATGAGGTCAAGATCGAACCGTGGCGCGCAGTGCTCGGCAGCGAATTGCTCGTGCCGACACTGGAAGGAAAAGTGCGGCTGAAAATCCCGCCCGGCACACAGGGCGGGCAGCGATTTCGACTACGAGAACGCGGACTTCCCAGCACGTCAGGCAAACGCGGCAATCTTTATGTCGATGTTCAGATCAACGTGCCAAAGAAACTAACCGAACGTGAACGGGAGATCTGGCGCGAGCTGGCGAAACTGCATGGCGGATAACACAGAGAGCGGCGGCTTTCCTTATTGAGACACGAATTTCACGAACCCACACGAATTGACTAAAACGGATTGACGCAAGCGTTATGAAATTCGTGGCAATTAGTGTAATTCGTGTCTCATGAAAATTTCGCTCGGCACAGACCACGCCGGTTTTCAGTACAAGGAAAAGGTGAAAGAGTTGCTTGGCACGCTCGGGCACGAGGTGAAAGACTTCGGTACCTTCAGCGAGGAACCAGTCGACTACCCGCTTTTCATCCGCCCGGCAGCGGAAGCAGTGGCGCGCGGCGAGTGCGAGCGCGGGATCGTGTTTGGCGGATCGGGCAATGGTGAAGCGATGGTGGCGAACAAGGTGCACGGCGTGCGTTGCGCACTTTGCTGGAATGAAGAGTCGGCCCGCCTTTCACGGCAACACAATGACGCTAATGTTCTTTCCATCGTTGAACG
>Ga0209690_1002272_pt1 | contig 10969 bp, 13 predicted proteins | sample GraSoiAngelo_150_FD_186164 | JGI IMG/M metagenome (GOLD analysis project Ga0209690, IMG submission 186164) | Grasslands soil microbial communities from the Angelo Coastal Reserve, California, USA - 14_1009_09_40cm (SPAdes) (version 2) | ecosystem: Environmental > Terrestrial > Soil > Grasslands ...
GCTGCTCGTGCTGAACGAGCGGCTCGAGCCGGTGCCGCCGGGCGAGGTCGGGGACCTGTACATCAGGGGGGTGGGCCTGAGCCCGGGATACTGGCGAGACGAGGAGAAGACGCGCGCCGCCTTCCTCCCCAATCCGTTCGCTTCCGATCCCGCCGATCGCATCTATCGAACCGGGGACCTCGCGAGCATCGGCGGAGATGGGCTGGTCTACTTCCTCGGCCGGGCCGACTCCCAGATCAAGAGTCGCGGCTATCGCATCGAGCTGGGCGAGATCGAGACCGCGCTTAACGCGCTGACTTGCCTGCGGGAGTGCGCCGTCGTCGCCGTGTCGACGGACGGCTTCGAGGGCACCGCGATCTGCTGTGCCTATGTCCCGTCGCCCGGGGTCGCAGTCACGCCCGGTGAGTTGCGCCACGCGCTGGCCAAGCTGCTGCCCGCTCCGATGCTGCCGTCTCGGTGGATGGCGTACAAGCGACTGCCGCGGAACGCGAACGGCAAATTCGACCGACGTCTGCTTCAAGAGGCATTTGCGACCAATGAAGCTGTTGCCGCTGGATAGCCCTAAGCTGATCGAGCTGGTGGCCAGCTGGCTCGGCAAGCCCGAGAATTACAAGTGGCTGGACTTCGGCAACGGCGTCCAGGTACTCACGCCGGTGACGCTGAGGATCATGACGCAACGGGAGATCCAGGTCATCCGGGCCTACACGGCAGATCACGGAGACGTGCCGGTCGGTGTCGTGGGCTTGACCAACGTGGATCGGAAGTTCAAGACGGCGTCCCTGTGGGCGGTGCTCGGCAGCAAGCGCCACGGTGGCAGCACAACGGAAGCGTGCAGCAAGATGCTCACCCTAGGATTCACCGAGCTGGGGCTTCAAGCCATCAACGCCTGGACCCTGGAGACGAACCGCCCGGCGCAGCGCGTGCTCGACCGCCTGCACTTCAGGTATATCGGGCGGCAGCGGCAGTGTCACTGCATCGACGGACGCTGGCTGGATCGCCTGCTCTACGACTTGTTGGCGACCGAACACGAGGCCACCTGACATGACGGACTCCACGAAGGTCGAGGATCGGATTGCCGCCCTGTTCGCAGACAGGCTGAACGTGCAGGTCCCGTCGCTCGACACCGACTTGATCGAGACTGGCCTCGTAGACTCGCTCACGTTCGTCGAATTCCTGGCCCATCTGGAACAGGACTTCGGCGTTCACGTGTCGCTCGAGGATCTCGAGATCGATAACTTTCGGACGATCGCGCGCATCGCCGCCTTCGTTGCGACCAAGTCTCGGAACGGCACCAGGCTCAGCCTTCGAGAATGACGACCGCCGCGGCCAGGCCGGGCTGATGACTGAGGCTCACGTGAATCTGTCGCACACCCCTGCGGCGGGCCTCGGCCGCCGCTGATCCCGTCACGCTCATGGTAGGGCTGCCACCGTCCGCCCGGACGACTTCGACCTGTTGAAACGAGATGCCGCGCGCCGAGCCGGTGCCCAGGGCTTTGAGCAGGGCCTCCTTGGCGGCGAAGCGGCCGGCCAGCGCTTGGGCCCGGTCAGCCCGCTCGGCGCACTCCGCCCGCTCGGCGGCGGTGTAAACCCGCTCCTCGAACCGCCGCCCGTGCAGGGCGAGCGCGCGCGCGATCCGCTCCGTCTCCACGACGTCGAGCCCCACTCCGAGGATCATCGGCCGCTCCTGATGACAGCAAGCTAACCAATCGCCCGCTCCAGCTCACGCGCGCAGCGCGCGATGCGGGCGTAGGTCTCCTCGAACACGGTGAGTGCCTGGTTCACCGGATCCCGGATCGTGCGCGGTTCCCCTGGTGCTGGGTCGAGGTCGCCCAAGAGGAGGACGTCGCGCTCGGACCGCCCGAAGCGATCGCAAACCTCGCGGCGCTGCACGGAGTCCATGACGATGATGAGATCGGCCGCTCGGGCGCCGTGCGCGGTCAGCGGCTGCGACCGGTGGACGGAGAGATCGACGCCAAAGCGCGTCGCCGCCGCGACTGCCTCGGGTGGCGAGCGGCGACCGGTTCCCCACAACCTTGCAGAGTCGACGCGCACGCCGCGCTCGGCAAGCGATGCGCGCAACAGCGCCGCGGCGAGGGGGCTGCGGCACAGGTTGCCGTGACACACCACCACCAGCGACGCCACGGGAGGATGGCGGCGGAGCGCCGCGAGCGCCCGGCGCCGGCGCAGCCCGTGCAGCACACGGGTAGGTACCTCGCGAAGCCGGCTCGCGAGCGCCACCTCGTTCACGCGAACGCTCGAATCCACTTTCCCTCGGCTTTGGCCAGTTGCAGGGCGCGAGCCGCATGCGCCAGGAGGTCGTTCGCTTCGACTGGGGTGTAGCGAACGTTGCCGACCGCGTCATACCCCGCCCGCAGCTCGGGGGTCGGCATGGCGTGGCGGAACCGCTGGGCGAGCTTGACCGCTCCCACCGCGTCAGTGCCCGGCGCGACCACGGCGAACTCCCCCTGCCCCACTCGTCCGATCGCGTCGGAGCGGCGCCCGCCAGCCTGAAACGTGCGACCGAGGAGCTGCAGCAGCTCGACTGACGGCTCGCCCTCGAGGACCGGCGCGAACACCACACAGGCCACCGAGGTGTTGTGGTGGGAGGCCTGGAAGATCAGCTCGCGCGCCCGGCGTGCCAAGCCGACCGGCGTGTACAGGCCCGTCAGGTCGTCCACCATGTTCGCTCGGGGCACGCGGTCGGCGTCGATCTTGGCGCGGACGTAGCTGTCCAACGTCGGCAGCAGCTCGTCGGGGTTGAGCGGCAGCGAGAACAGCTCCCAGATGCCGACGCGCAGCGCGGCCTGATGGTCCCTGGGCGTCGGATGGCCCGGCGTCAAGAGGAGAATCGGCGTGCTCGTGCCGAGCAGCGGATCGTCGCGCAGCGCATGGCTCAGCTCGAGGCTGTCGCGATCGGCGAGCCTCGCGTCGAGCAGGATCACATCCGGGCGCACGTCCCGAGCCCGCTCGAGCACCGGGGCGCCCGCATATAGGCGGAGCACGGAATAGCCACTTTTGCCGAGGAGGCTCTCCAGCTCCCGCAGATTATGGTCCTGGTCGCTCGCGATGAGAACACGCGGCGGACGGGAGAGACCCTTCCGATTTGGCATGCGGCTCGGTACCCGTCAGGTGTCCGAACCTGCCGGGTCGAGAGCCTCCGTTAGGAGGCCTGCGGCGCCCAAGCGCGACACATCGTTGCCATGTGGGACGGTTGCTGTGGCGGCCCGCGGGGAGCGAAGCCACCACGTGGCGCCCGCAGCGCTCGCTCTCCGAGCACGTCGAGCCATGCCGCAGTGGTCAACACAGTTGGCTCGCTCCCCGCAGCCGGATGACACTTCTTGCAAGCTGAATGCCACCGGTAAGCCAACCCATCGAGCTTACGGCATTGAGACTTACGCGAGCGCCGGTCGCCGCGCGGCTGCGACGGTGGAGCCCCCACTCAACATGCGGCCCGGTCGCCACAGCCTCACCCTCCCGCTACCCGCTCCAACATTTCGCGCAGTTCCTCCAAACTGAAAGGCTTGCGCAGGACGGGTCGATCGGAGCGCTGCAAGGCGTCGCGCGTGTGCGGCGAGATCGAATCCCCGGTCGTGAACACGATGCGACGCTCCTGCCCCCGTCCCGCGAGCCGCAGCTGCTCGAACAGGTCGAAGCCGGTGTGCTCGTCATCGAGGTGCACGTCGAGCAGCAGGGCGTCGTAGCGCGCGCCCGGCTCCTCGAGCTGCCGCGCGGCGGTCGCGAAATCTCCGACGCTCGTCACCTCGTGCCCCAGCCGCTTCGCCAGGAGCTCCATGCCCCGGCGCACGCCGTCCTCGTCGTCCACGACGAACACCGCGAGCTGGCGCGCGGCGGGCCGGAACGGCGTCGGTGCCGGGGCGGCGGCGTGGACCGTGTCTATCGGCAGCTCGAACGAGAGCCGGGCGCCGCCGCCCTCCACGTTCTGCAGCCACGTCCGGCCTCCCATGGCCCGGACCAGACCGAAGCTGATCGCGAGTCCCAGGCCCGTGCCTTGCTCCCCCTTCGTCGTAAAGAACGGCTCGAACACGCGCTCCAGCAGCTCGGGGGGCACGCCGGGCCGCGTGTCGTCCACCGTCACGAGCACGTGATGATCGGTGCGCCCGGCCGCGATCGCGATCTGGCCGGGGCGACCGGTGCTCTCGATCGCCTGCCGAGCGTTGACGACCGCGTTGAGCAGCACCTGCTGCAACTCCTGGGGATCGCCGGTCACGACCGGCAGATCGTCCGGGAGAGAGACGGCAAGGCGCGCGCGGGCCTTCTTGAGCCCGCTGCGTTGCAGCGCGAGCACGCGCTCCACGATCTCCGCGAGATCGACGGCCACCTCCATGCGCGGCCGCTGGCGGGCGAAGTCGAGCAGGGTGCGCACGATGCGACCGGCCCGCATCGCCTCGCCGCGGATGATCTCGGCGCTTTCCTTGAGGTCCGCCGGCGGGGGCGCATCCACGGCGAGGAGCTCCGCGAACGCCGCGATCGCGGCGAGCGGGTTGTTCAGCTCGTGCGCCACCCCGGACACCAGCGCGCCGAGCTGCGACAGGCGGTCGGCCTGGAGCAGCCGCCGCTGGAGCAGCATCTCGCGCGACACGTCGACGGCGAGGAACAGCAGCGTCGGCGAAGCGCTGGCCGGATCCACGTTCACGACCACGGCGTGCACGTCGCGCGCCGGCTCGCCCGCGACCTCGAGCGTGACCTGCAGCTCCTGCCGCCGCGTGACCGCGTCGCGCAGCCCCGCCGCCAGCGGCGCCCGCTGGGCCGCGGGCGCCCAGTCCGCGAGCGCGCGACCCCGCAGCGCCGGCGGGTCCGACACGCCCAGCAGTTTCGCCCCCTCCGCGTTGGCGTCGAGGATCTGACCGTCCGCGGCGAGCACCAGGGCGGGCGTGGGCAGCGACGCGAAGAGCTGCACGTAGACCCGCCGCTCGGTCTCGAACGCGTTGAGGAGCTGCGCCGCCCGGGACTCCGGCGCCAGTTCCTCGCGCACCTGCCGGAATACCATCACCAGATGGTTCCGAGCCCCCCGCGTCACGCGGGTCTCGAACACGAGCGCGGGGAACTCCGACGGGCGGGCCGGGGCGAGAATCGTCTAGGGTTGGCCGTCCGCCAGCACCTCCTGGAGCACCTGGTCGACGTGCGTCCCCTTCGTCGTCGGGAACGCGACCCAGAAGTTCCGGCCCAGCACCCGGTCCGCGGCGAGCCCCGTGATCCGGCTGGCCGCAGCGGACCATTGGGCGATCGTCCAGTCGGGCGATCACCACCACGCCCAGATCGAGACTGTCGAGCAGCGCTTGTGCGTCCACGTTGTGCAGCTCCGCCCCCAAGAACAAGAAAAGGCCCCGTTGACCGATCGCGGGCGCAACGGGGCCGTGACGCTTGCCTAGAGTTCGCGGAAGGCTGCGCAAGACCGGCCCACCAGTCAAGCGTCGCGCCAACGCCACACCTGCCGTATGTTCAGGGACCGTGACCCACTGAGGAGGCGTCCCATGGCGGCTGTTTCGGTCGAGCGACTCGTCCAGGAATTAGAAAAGCTGAAGCAGCAGATGGACGCCGGCGCGCTGAAAGCCGGCGACTACGACCAGCGTCTCGCGCGGGTGATCCGAGAGCTCCGCGAGCGGAAGCTCGACGCCGATCGCCCGGCCATCGCCGCGGCGCTTGCGGACGCACTGCAGCGGGGCGTCATCACGCCGGCGGTGAAGACGCACATCGAAAAGCGGCTCGGGCTCACGCCCTGAGCGCCGCGAACACCCCGACCACGGCGATCGCGAGACCCAGCGCGATCTTCACGGCCGCGGCCGCGGCACGTCCCAGCACGGCTCCCCAGCCCGCGCTCACCGCCACGCCGGCCCGCGCGCTTCGGGTGTACTCGAATAGCGCGGCCCCGGCGAATGAGCCCACGAACGCGCCGATGACGCTGCCCACGATCGGGACCGGCACACCGATCGCGGCCCCGACGAGGCCACCCACCAGGGCGCCCCATCCCGCTCGTCGCGAGCCGCCGTAGCGCTCTGCGAACCGGAACCCGAGCCACCACTCCATCACTTCTCCGAGCAACGCGAGTCCGACGACGAGCGCCATGACGCCGATGCCGACCGACCGGAAGGCCGTGAGCCAGCCGTAGCCGAGCACGCCGAGCACCATCAGCCACAAGCCGGGCAGTCCGAGAGGAATGAGCAGCAGGCCGGCGACGCAGCACGCGAGGAGTAGGAAGGTCGGCAAGACATGCGGCATGCCGCCTAAGATGGGATGCGGGTCACGACGGGGCGAGACCCCAGGCGTACCTTGATCGGATGACGCGTGCGCTCCGGGTTGCCCTCGGGCTCGTGTCTCCGCTGGTCGGCGCCGCCCTCGGCTGCGGGGACGGGTCCGCCCCCAGCCTCACGCCACGATCCTTCCTGATGGGGTTTTCCGCCCTCCCGCCGCGGATGGACAGCACGATCGTCGTGCCGGCGATCAATTTTTGGGCGCAGCGCGCGGACGCCGCAATCATCCACGCCTCGCCGCCCTGGACGGCGCTTATCAATGGGGTCTCGCCGGCGGCGGCGGTCGACACGGTGCAGGTTCCGCTTGCGAATTACTTCCGGGCCAAGGGACTCGCCCTCGTGTTCACCGTGGACGCGACCGACGGGCTGAACCGCGCCGCCGAAGCGCCGGAGCTCGTGGCGCTGGGCCGCAGCGTCACCGACACCGCCATCCAGCGACTGTATCGCGAATGGGTCTTCGCGGTCGCCGACAAGCTGCGGCCCGATTACCTCGGCCTCATTGCGGAGACCAACCTCATCCGGGCGGCGGCGCCGGATTCCGTGTACCAGGCGCTCGTGGTCATGGCCAACGCCGCCGTCGCGCCGATCCGCGCGGCGGGGCTGCCGTCGCAGCTGTACGTGAGCGTGCAGGTCGAGACGGCCTGGGGCCGGTTGACCCCGGGTGGGGCATCGTATCAGGGAATCGCGCAGGACCTGACCGACTTCCCGTTCGTCCAGGCGATCGGCCTCTCCAGCTACCCCTACTTGGGCGGGTTCGCGGTGCCGGAGAGCCTGCCGCTCAACTATTACAGCCGGATCGTCGAGGGCACGACGCTGCCCGTGCTGGTGGTCGAAGGGGGATGGCCCTCGGTCACGGTTGGCAGCGTCGTGTCATCGCCGGCCCTGCAGGCGCGCTACATCGCGCCAGACGGAGCTGTTGGACCGGGCGCACGCCCGCGGTGTCTTCCAGCTCACCTTCTACGACCTGGACTCACCGGGGTCCCGCTGCCGCCCGGATCGATCCTCCCCCTTTTCACACATCTCGGCCTCGCCGACAGCGCGCTCAATCCCAAGCCGGCGCTGGCCGAATGGGATCGCGTGTTCGCACGGCCGTATCAGCCCTAGAAGTAGCAGCGATTGGGGGCAGGGAGGCATTACGCCCCCCCCCGCCCCCTGAGTTCCGTTCCCGGTACAGCCGCTACTGACAAGCAGGTGTATGCAGCTGGATGTTGCCGCCGTCGAGGGAACCGCTCGCGCTATAGCCGTTTGACAAGCTGAGCGCGAAGACGTCGTTGTGCCCGGGCTCGCCGTTGTCGGTCACATCCACCTTGTACGTGAACCCGCCCTGGCCGTCGATCTCGGCCGTGCCCTCGATATGCCGGGTCGTTGCGCTCACCACGTCATAACGGGTTACACCGGTGCCCTTCGCCTGCGGGCCGTTCGGGCCGTGATCGTGGTAGACCAGATGGCCCCACAACGCGCCCTGTTTGATTCCACCGGCGACCCCGAAATTCCCCTTGGCCCCCGACGGGGTGCCGGTGATCCACCCGCCCCCGGTGGCGAAGTCACTTCCGGTGCAGCCAGGCGGTGGCGGACCGGCGGCGCAGGTGATGTCCGCGTGCGCCGACGAGACGATGACGTCCGCGACCCCGTCCACGATGACGTGGATGGCGTTGACGGTGATGTCTCCCTGACCGGCGCTCGTTTGCTGATTGATGATGACGCGACCGTTCGGCAGGGTCACGGTCTGATTGGGCTCGCCCGAGATCGTAATCGTCTGCCCATTCACGGACAGCGCCGCGATCTCCGAGCTACCGCTCGCCGTGGCGCCACCGTCGGTGCACATCGCCGTCGCGCGTGCTTGGAGTAAGTCGGCGGAGATGTTGTTGCCGCCGACTGTGAGCGCGAGGTCGGCGACAGATGCCTCGGACCGGCTGGCGTTGCCCTGCCCCACCGTGGTGGCGTGCACCACTTCCGCCGTGAGCAAGTTGGGGACGCTCGCGTTCAAGAGCGATGCCTCCTCCGCCCCACCGGATGACGGCAGAGGACCGGTGTCGCCGAGCTTCGTGGACAAGCCGAGCACCGTGGCCTGCACCACCGTCGCACGACCACTGTAGCTCGTGGCGTGGGTGGCCGACCCGGTCGTCCAAAACTCGGGCGCCACCGGATCGGGGCGCTCGGTGCACGCGAACGCGAGCGCTACCGCCAGCACACCGCCGCCGAGTAGTGCGTTCCGTGGAATCGTCATGGTAGCCTCCTTTGCGTTAAGACCGGACGGGAACGTGAACGCTTCTCGTGGGAGGCAAGGCAGGTGCCATGCTGTGGCGTGAGCGCAACTGTGGGGAGCCGGTCCAGTGTGCAACGGAGTGGCGCATCGATGTGGGGCTCAGGAGCGTTGCGCGGCGACGCGATTCGCGGCGCGGCGCGAGGGGAGAAGTCCGACGAGCCCCGTCAGACTCCGGCCGAGTGGCCTGTCGTACTTTTCCGACGACGAGCCGGGGTGGCGCTGGAGGTGACGAGGTGGTGTTCGATGGCGTAGCGAATGATGCTCGCATTGCTCTTCAGCTTCAGCTTGTCGAGGATCCGGCTGCGATACGTGCTTACCGTCTTTGGGCTCACCCCGAGTTCGGCCGCGATTTGTTTGAACGCGACGCCGGAGCCGAACATGCACAGCACCTGGTACTCCCGGTGGGAGAGCGCGTCGTGCCCGGGCCTCGTCCTGCCTCCTCCGAGGCCGGTGATGAGCATGCTGGCAAGCGACGGGCTTACGTATGACGCACCGCGGGCGACCTGTCGGATGGCATCGATCAGTTGGTGGCGCGAGTGATCCTTGCTCAGGTACCCCGCGGCGCCCGTGCCGAGGATGCGGAACGCTTCAGGATCTTCCCCTCGCACATTCAGGACAAGCACACGGCAACGCCCGTGGCGGCGTTTCACGGCGCGGATGAGCCCGAGTAGCGTGGCGCCGCCGAGGAAGAAGTCGACGAGGACCACATCCGGCCTGGTCGCCCGGGTCTGCTCGACGACTTCGTCCCAGGTCGCCGCTTCGCCCACCACCGACATGTCGGGGCATTCTGCCACGATGCGCTTGAGCCCTTCGCGGACGACCAGGCGGTCGTCTGCGAGGAGCAGCGTGATCGTGGCGGGCGCGGGGTGCAGCGGCCCAGCGGTCGGCATCACGAGTGTCTTTCAGCTCCGCACAAAAAAAGGCCCGTTGAGCCGTTCGCGGGCGCAACGGGGCCAGGAATACTTCGGACCATTGAGAGTAACGACGCCCGCGCCGCGGTCAAGTGGGACGCGCAGCCGGAATCCCCGTGAGGTCAATCACCGGAAGGGGACCAGCGCCGGGTGTATACTCTGCGTCGACCCGGTGGCAGCTGTTCCTTCAGGCCAGCTCCGTGCGCTCGCGAACCCGTCACTCAGGAGGGGGAGTATGCGCACCACATTGTGCCTAGCGGCTGCCCTGGCCGTTACGGCGTCTCCACAGACCCAGGGGCAGACCGGCAACGGCGCTCCCAGCGGACCGCATTACAATCTCAACATCATCGGCGTCTCCCACGATAAGAACCCCAACATGAATGGGGGGAGCGGCAACGTCATCTTCGTGGGCCTCGGGACGAGCAGCGACGCCGTCACCACAAAGATTCTGCTCAGTCAGGCCGCCGACGGCGTGTTCCAGGTGCTCGACAAGAACGGGACGGACGGCGAAGCCTCCTTCACCCTCCCCGTCCCGGGCACCTACACCGTCTGGGGACGGGCACTCGGCAAGCCGGGTGGACAGGCTCAAATGGCCACCTGCGCGACGTTCATCGATCCCACCACTGGCGCGCCGACGATGCTGTGCTCCACCGAGAATGAGGTGTTCGTGCGGGGGACTGGCAAGAGCAGCTTCCGCAACGTGACTAAGGCGCTCACGACGATTACGCTCGTCTCCGGGAGCCCGGCGGAGCTGGCGTGCGGTACGCCGACCGTGAGCCTGTTCGCCACGTGTCTGCAAGACTTCCTCTGGCAGTACGACAACAACGGACTGAAGCTCCTGCAACTCCGCTTCTATGCCAACCCCAGCTAGGAGCTGACCGAAGACAGAGAGCCCCGCGACCTGGCGGGGCTCTCTCGTTTTCGGCTCCATGGCCCAGCGCTAGGACGTGCTGCGCCTCGCTCCGCGCTTGCGATACGCCATGACCGCGATGCCGGTGACGAGAAGGAAAGCCGGCACCATCAGGATAAGCATGCCGCCCATCAGTGCCCCCATGGTCACGCGAGCGTCCTCGGGAACGTCACGGCGCCGACAGGCGCTGGTGCATGAGACGGAGCGCGTCCGGCCAGACATGATCCATCATGACCAGGGCGAATATCAGGTAGGGAATCAGGCTCAAGAACAGGCTGGCGCGCTCGTACCTCAGATGCATGAAGTACATCACCCCCAGCGCAGCCCCGAGGAATGCGAGCACGAGCAGGGACGCGAGCAGCCTGCCCGCCGGCAGATGCTGGTACGTCAACCACACCTCGATGGCCACGATGAGGATCAACCCGATCCAGACGACCACGTACGGCCTCATGCCTGCCCTTTCGTTCGAGGTCTCCCTCAGCGGACGTTCATGAGATAGACCAGCGGGAAAACGAACATCTGAACCAGATTGACAAAATGCCAATAGAGGCCGGTCGTTTCCACGTGACCGGCGTCCAGGCGATCGCGGTTGAATCCGATGGCGATGACGGCG
>Ga0209690_1002281_pt1 | contig 10954 bp, 10 predicted proteins | sample GraSoiAngelo_150_FD_186164 | JGI IMG/M metagenome (GOLD analysis project Ga0209690, IMG submission 186164) | Grasslands soil microbial communities from the Angelo Coastal Reserve, California, USA - 14_1009_09_40cm (SPAdes) (version 2) | ecosystem: Environmental > Terrestrial > Soil > Grasslands ...
CACCTTGGGCGCGGACGGACGGTCTCGCAGCGCGGCGATCACCGCCGTGCCCTTGATGCTCGTCAGCTCGAGGTCGAGCACCACGACGTCGGGCTTGTGTTGCTGGACGAGTTTCAACACCTCCGTGCCGTCGGTGGTCCAGGCGGCGACCTTGATGTCGGGCTCGCCGTCGAGCAGCGCCCGCAGCCCTTCGAGCACGATCGCGTGGTCGTCCGCCAAAAGGACGCGGATCACGGTGGATTTGTCACTCCACCGGCAGGGTGACGGTGAGCGACGTGCCGCGCCCGGGGGCGCTGTCGATCGCGAACGTGCCACCCAGCATCGCCACGCGATCCTGGATGCCGCGCAGCCCGAAGTGTCCGCCCTCCACGCCGACGTCTGCTTCACTCGCCAGCACCCGCTGGGGGTCGAAGCCCTTGCCGTCGTCCGAGACCGTCAGGGCGATGGCGCTGCCGCGCCGGTCGACCGTCAGCCGCTGGCGCGACGCCCCCGAGTGACGGTGGCCGTTGGCGAGTGCTTCCTGCAGGATGCGGTAGACCGCGATCTTGGTCGGGAGCGCGCAGTCGCCCAGGTCGGTCGGGAGGTCGAGCTCGATTCCCTGATCGGTGAGAGTCTCGTGCTGTACGGCCAGGCCCTCGACGATCTCGCCCAGGGCGCGGCGCTCGAAGCCCGGCGGCCGAAACGCCCCGATGAAGTTGCGGATCTCACCGAGCGCGCGCTCCAGCAGCCGCACCGCCTGACCGGCGCGCTGCTGCGCCATGGCATCAGCGAGCGAGCGCTCGAGCACCTGAAGTTGTGACAGGGCCGCGAAGATGTCTTGCACCGGCCCGTCGTGCATGTCGAGAACGATCCGCTGCAGCTCCCGCTCGCTCGTTGCCAGGAGTCGCCGCGAGGCGGCCCGGGCCTCAGCGTCCCGGGGGCCCGTCACGGTCCACCACGTACGCCTCCATCGCGAAGTATTCGGGCAGCCCCAGCCGGTCCGCCCGCGCCGCCGTCTCGATGTTGCGGGCCTCGACCCGCTGCCAGAATTCCCGGTCGTCGTGCCCCCCGGGGAAGGGGGCGGTGTCCTTTTGCGATTGGTGCTTGAAGATCGCGAAGATCTTGGCCCGCAGCTCGTCCTGCGACAGCGGCACCAGTACGTCGGCCTGCGTGATGGGCCACTCCTGCCATGCGCCGCGGTACAGCCAGACCTGAGGCCGGGTCGCGGTGTAGCCCTCCAGGGCCCGCTCCACCGCCGCCTTGCACATGCGGTGCGTGCCGTGCGGATCGGACAAGTCGCCCGCGACGAACACGAGGTCGGGGCGCACTTCCTCGAGGAGCGCCCGCACCAGCGCGACGTCCTCCTCCCCGATCGGGCGCTTGCGGACTTCGCCCGTGCGGTAAAAGGGCAAATTGAGGAACCGGGCGGCGCCGCGCGGCAGCCCCACGGACTCGAGCGCCGAGATCGCCTCCGCCTCGCGGATCATCTGCTTCAAGTCCTGGACGACCGGCAGGTCGATGCCCCCCGGCCCTTTGTGCTCGAAACTCGCCTCGACGGCGTCGCGTACCCGCCGGACCGCCGCGCGGTCGATCCCGAGCGTTTCGGCGGCGCGCTCCACGAAGTCCAGCTGCCGCTGCACGTCGTGATCGAACACGGCGATGTTGCCGCTCGTCATGTAGGCGACGACGATCGCGTTCTCGTTCTCCCACAGCTTGCGCAGCATCCCGCCCATCGAGATCACGTCGTCGTCCGGATGCGGCGAGAAGACGAGGATGCGCTGGCGCGACGGCAGCTTGCGGCGACCCCGGATCTTGTCCCGCAGGCGGTTGAACACGATGCCGTTGACCGGTCCCGGGGCTCCGTATTTCGCGAGCAACGGGCTCAGGTGGTTCTCCGAGTAGTCGCGGGCGGTGAGCTTCAGGACCGCCTTGCCGGCCTGCTCGGCCAGCCACACGACGGCGCGCTCGGTCATGGCGGGGGTCCATTCCACCGGCTCGAGCAGCCAGGGGGTCTTGATGCGCGTCAGCTCCGCCGCCGCGGCCAGGTCGAGATAGGCTGCGGCGTTGGAGTGGCCCTGCAGGAAGGTGGCGGCGACGTCGGGTGACGGCTCGCCTTCCACGGCGCGCCGCACGACGTCCGCTTTGTGCTCGCCAGTGGCGATGAGGGCGATCTCCCGGGCCTGGAGGATCGTCGCCACGCCCATCGTGATCGCCTCGCGCGGCACGTTGTCCTCGCCGAAGAAGTCCGCCGCCGCATCCCGGCGGGTGACGGTGTCGAGCGTCACCAGCCGCGTGCGCGAGTCCGGCGGGGAGCCGGGCTCGTTGAAGCCGATATGCCCGCTCTTGCCGACCCCCAGAATCTGGAAGTCGATGCCCCCGGCTTGGACGATGGCCTGCTCGTACGCCGCGCACCGCTCCGCCAGGCGCTCGCGCGGCGTGCTCCCGTCGGGGATGTGCACGCTCTCCGGCTTGATGTTCACGTGGGCGAAGAAGTTCTCCCACATGTAGCGCCGGTAGCTGTGCGGGCTGTCGGGCGGCATCGGGTAGTACTCGTCGAGGTTGAACGTCGTCACCGCCGCGAAGTCGACCTCCCCTGCCCGGTGCCGCCGGATCAGCTCGCGGTAAATCCCGAGCGGCGTACTGCCCGTGGCGAGCCCGAGCACGCACCGGCCCTTCGCCGCGACCTCGCGCCCGACCGTCGCGACGATGCGCTCGGCGAGGAGGGCGGCGAGATCGTCGTGGTCGGGGACGATGAGCGTGCGGATGCGCTCCCGCTCGCGCGGGCCCTCGACCGCGGCGCGTGAGACCGGCTGCGCCGTAGCTGGCGGATTCGCTGGCATACGGGAAGAATACGTCACACAACGACGACCCGCCAAAGCGATTCGCACCCCCGCCGTTGCTTGACGCAACGGCACGGATATCGCATATGTAGATGCGCGCCCCCCTTATGCATGCCGGTGGTGACCGGCGGAGCCTCGGTGAGCGGACCAGAGACCTTCGTTGAGGGCAGGCGCGAGATCCTGCGGCAGGCCAGCATCGCGCTGGGCGGCCAGCCCGTCACGGTGTGGGAAGTGTCGGCACGCGCCGAGCTCGAGCCCCAGGCGTCGAGCGTCCCCGCCCCGGGCCATCACGACAGTAACCTCGACGTCGACTCCACGCTGCGGCGCTGGGGCATCCAGATCGTCCAGGGCAGCCGCTTCGTAGGCTCTCGTGCCCCTGAGGGGTACTGGGTAGTCGCCCCGGTGCGCACCCGCCCGCCGTCTCCGCCCCCCGAGGGGCGGGAGCGCCGCAGCCGGGAGCGCCTCACCCTGGAGCTCGCAGGCCTCTGCCTCGGGCTGCTCGACCGGCGCGAGCTGCCAACCGTACCCGTTCCCAAGCGGACGGACCCGCTGCAGGACCTGGCCACGTTGCCGGGGATCATCGCGCATGAGGTGTCGAATCCGTTGACGGCGGCGCGCGCCGGCCTGCAGCTCGCCATGGAGGCGCTGGGTCGGTGGACCGAGGTGGCCGCCGCGCGGCGGCTCGAGATGCTCGAAGAGCTGGGCCAGGTCGTCGACGATATCGACCGCGGAGTCAACTTCCTACGCGCCATCAAGGACCGGGCCCGGGGTACGCTGGCGCGCTCGGAGCGGTTCGACGCCGTACGGGTGGTCCGCTCCTGCTGCACGCTCGAGAGCCGTGTCCTGAAGGACAAGAAAATCCCTCTCCAGTTCGACTTTACGCTCGAGGAGGTCTATCTCAAGGGCGACCCGAACGCCCTGTACGACATGCTCGTGAACCTGATCCGTAACGCTGCCGACGCGAGCATCGGCCGGCAGGCCCCCATCCGCATCGGCCTGGAGCAGGGCGGTGGGTCGTTGCGGCTCACCGTGCGCGACGAGGGTGCCGGAATTCGTGCCGAAGACTTGGAGCGCATCTTCGAGCCGGGGTTCACCACCAAGGAGTTCGGGGAGGGGAGCGGGATGGGACTGGTGGTGGTGCAGAGCGTGGTGCGCACCATGTTCGGAGGCAGCATCGCCGTCGACTCGCGCCCCGGCGGCGGCACCACCGTTACCGTGACCCTCCCCGTCCCCCCGCAACGCTCCGTGGACGCGCGCCGGGCAGGAGAGCCGTCCGCCGCCTAACGGGTCTCCCCCGTCGCGCGTAACGTTAGGGCATACGTACTTCCTGAGAGGGACCTTCCCGTGAACCGCTCATGTATCGCCGCGGCGACCGCGTTGCTCGTCGCGCTCGCTCCCCGACCCCTTGCCGCCCAGACCCCGACGGTGGACACGAGCGGCGCGGGCGTGCTCATCGATCAAGCCCTCACCCACTCGCAGGCGATGGCGAACCTGCAGCACCTCACCGACGTCATCGGGCCTCGCCTGACCGGCTCGGCCGCCGCCCGCGCCGCCAACGACTGGGCGCTGGCCAAGTTCAAGGAATATGGACTCGACGCGCGCCTCGAGCAGTGGAACTTCGGCGGCACATGGGCGCGGGGGCCGATGTGGATGCGGCTGACCGCGCCCCGCATGCACGACGTCGTGGCCGCGAGCTGGGCGTGGACGCCGGGCACCAATGGCAAGACCGTGAGCGGACCGGTGGTGCGCATCGACGCCAGCACGGCCGAGAGCATCGAGGCGAACAGGGCCAGAGTGAAGGGCGCGTGGGTCATGCTGCGGCCGCCCCAGTTCGTATGGAACAACGACGGTCCCCCGATGACGCCGGCCGACTCGGAGCGGCAACGGGCCGCGTTCCGCGGATTCCTCGGAGGCGGCCAGCGCCTCGATTCGGCCACCCGCGCGCGCCTGATGCAGTTCAACACCGATCAGCCGTTCCTGCTGCGCAACGCCGGGGCCGTCGGCATCCTGCTAGATGCCGGCAAGGAGCAGGACCTGCTCAACTTGAGCGGCTCGCCCACGCGTGTCCTGCCGCTACCGCAGGTCGTCGTGGCACACGAGGAGTACTCGCTGTTCGACCGCCTGCTCGCAGCGGATGTCACGCCCCGCCTCGAGGCGAACATCCAGAATACGCTCAACATGAAGGACTCGGTGCCGCAGTGGAACACGGTCGCCGAGCTACGGGGGAGCGAGCACCCGGGGCAGGTCGTGATCGTGGGCGCGCACCTCGATTCCTGGGACCTGGGGACGGGCGCGACCGACAACGGCACCGGCTCCATCGCCACGCTGGAAGCCGCCCGCATCATCGCGCAATCGGGGCTCAAGCCGAAACGCACCATCCGCTTCATTCTCTTCACGGGAGAAGAGCAGGGGTTGATCGGCTCGCGGAAGTACGCCGAGGCGCACGCCGCGGACGCCGATTCCGTCCAGGCGGTGATCGTGCTCGACAACGGCGCCGGCGCGATCACGGGGATGGCGCTGCAGGGCCACCTGGAAGCGTACGGCCTCTGGCGCACGCTGCTCGCCCCGGTCCACCGGCTCAACGCCGACACGATCAACGATGCCGTGAAGGGCGGCACGGATCACTTGTCGTTCATCCCGTACGGCGTGCCGGGGTTCAACTTCAACCAGATCACCCGCGGCTACAACCACACCCATCACTCTCAGTCGGATACCTACGACAAGGCTATCGCCCCGGACTTGATGCAGGCCTCGGCGGTGATGGCGGTGTCCGCGTTCGAGCTGGCGAACCTGCCGCAGCTGCTGCCGCGCTGGGAGAAACGGTTGCCGGTGCAGCCGATCGTGGCGGCGACCGTGTCGCCGGAGCTACTGCGCAGCCACTAGCGCCGCGAGGTCGAGTGGCCGCGTGTACATGACGAGCTGTCCGTCCGGTGCGCGCGGCCATTCGCCTTCCGGTCGGTCGTGATACAGCTCGACACCGTTGCCGTCGGGGTCGCGCAGGTAAACGGCCTCGCTGACACCGTGGTCTGCAGCCCCCTCGAGCGGGATCCCTGCGTCGATGACCCGGCGCACCACCGCCGCCAGCGCGCGCCGATCGGGTAACACGATGGCGAGATGGTACAGCCCGGTCGTCCCTGGGGGTGGGGCCGCCGCCCCCCGGCCCGCCCAGGTATTGAGGCCGATGTGGTGATGGTAGCCGCCGGCCGAGAGGAACACGGCGTCGCTGCCGTAGCGGGTGGTGACCTCGAAGCCGAGCACGTCGCGATAGAACGCAACGGCGCGGTCGAGATCAGACACCGTCAGATGAACGTGGCCAATTCGGGTCTGGGGGTGGATCATATTGGGAATTTCGGATTGTGCATTGCGGATTGGACGTCTCGCGCGCGGATTCCGCAATCCGCAATCCGCAATCCGCAATCCGCAATTAGATTTCCGGACATGAACGCCACACCCAAGATACCGGTTCCTACCAACGAGCCAGTGCTCTCGTTCGCCCCCGGCACACCGGAGCGGCTCGAGCTGAAAAAGTCCCTCAAGGAGCTCTCCGGCCGCCAGATCGAGATTCCGCTCGTGATCGGCGGCAAGGACGTCCGCACCGGCAAGACCATCGACGCCGTGATGCCCCATGCTGGCCAAGGTGCATCAGGGAGGGCCGGCTGAGGTGCGGGCGGCGATCGCGGCGGCCGGTGAGGCGTGGCACGATTGGTCCACGTGGGACCTTAGTCGCCGCGCGGCGGTCTTTCTCAAGGCGGCGGAGCTCCTCGCCACGCGGTACCGCCCCATCGTCAATGCGGCGACCATGCTGGGGCAGTCGAAGACGGCGCACCAGGCGGAGATCGATGCGGCGTGCGAGCTGATCGATTTCTTCCGCTTCAACCCGCACTACGTGGACCGGCTGTATGCCGAGCAGCCGATCTCCGCGCCCGGTACCTGGAACTCCCTCGACTACCGCCCGCTCGAGGGGTTTGTGTACGCCATCACGCCGTTCAACTTCACGTCGATCGGCGGCAACCTCCCTACGGCGCCTGCGCTGATGGGCAACACCGTGGTCTGGAAACCGGCCGCGACGGCGGTCTTCTCGAACTATTTCATCCTCAAGCTGCTCGAGGAAGCCGGCCTGCCACCGGGCGTCATCAACTTCGTGCCCGGCCCCGCGGTGCAGATCTCCGATGGCCTGCTGCTCGACCGCGCCCTTGCCGGCATCCACTTCACGGGCTCGACGGAGGTGTTCCAGGCGCTGTGGCAGCGCGTGGGCGAGCGTCTCTCGAGCTACGCCGGCTATCCGCGGCTGGTGGGGGAGACGGGCGGAAAGGACTTCATACTGGCGCACGCCAGCGCCGACTTGGACGCCCTCGCGACCGCCATGGTGCGGGGGGCGTATGAGTACCAGGGGCAGAAGTGCAGCGCCGCCTCGCGCGCCTACGTGCCGGACACGCTGTGGCCGCGGCTGCGCGAGCGAGTGCTGGCGATGCTCGGCGAGGTGAAGACGGGCGACCCGGCCGACTTCACGAACTTCATGGGCGCGGTCATCGACCGGAAGGCGTTCGACAAGATCAAGGCCTACCTCGAGGCCGCCAAGCAGGCCCCGGGCGTCAAAGTGCTCGCCGGCGGTGGCGCGGACGATGCGGACGGCTACTTCATCGAGCCGACCCTCATCCAGACCGACGACCCCGGGTATCGCACCATGTGCGAGGAGATCTTCGGCCCGGTGCTCTCGCTGTACGTGTATCCCGAGAGCCGCTGGGCGGAGACCCTACGGCTGGTGGACCAGACGTCCCCGTACGCCCTCACCGGTGCGGTGTTCGCCCAGGACCGCCGCGCGGTAGACGAGGCCCAAGCGTCGCTTCGCTACGCCGCCGGAAACTTCTACGTGAACGACAAGCCGACGGGCGCGGTGGTGGGACAGCAGCCGTTCGGCGGCGCCCGGGCCAGCGGCACCAACGATAAGGCCGGCAGCCTGCTCAACCTGATCCGCTGGGTGAGTCCGCGTGCCGTGAAGGAGAACTTCGTCCCGCCCCGGAGCTTCAACTACCCCTTCATGGCCGAGGCGTGACCGGGCGGAGCGGAGCCGCCCGCCCGCCCATCCTCGTGCTGGTGATCGGTGCTGCGTTCCTGCTCCTCGTCACGTCGCTGGTGATCGGCTCGCTCACGAGCCCGGAGTATCCCGCGTTCGCGCTGAGCGCCTCCCGGCCCGCCCTCGTGGGGGACTCGCTCGTCGGCCCGGGGACCTATACGCTCGACGCCTCGGCCACCGACCGGTGGCGCCGCTTCGACTTCGGCCGGAATGCCGCCGTGGACTCGGGGGCGTGGGACCTGGCCTTCCGTCGCTTCCACCTGATCGTCGCGCCGGGCGGCGGGATCGTCGACTTGGGGCCGGTGCCGTTCGACTCGGTCGTCGAGCTCCCGGCCGCAGGCTACGCCGACAATACCGCCGGACCGGACACCACCAATCCCGCCGTCGGGAAGTGGTACGCCTACAGCATGCTCAGCCACCTGTTGACCTCGAAACACCACGTCTATGGGGTGCGGACGCCCCGAGGGAAGTACGCGAAGCTCGAGCTGCTCACCTACTACTGCCGGGACGCCGGGACGGCGTGCATCACGTTCCGCTACGCCTACCAGGGGAACGGCACGCGGCGGGTGGCACCCTGAGCGAGAAGCCCCCGGCCGCTCACGCGACCGGGGGCTCGAGGTTGTCGGATCGGGTCAGGCTCACTTGGGCGGCAGGATCTTGAACATCCCCGTACCGCACACCGGACACACGCCCTTCAGGGCGGGCCGGCCATTGGCCATCTTGACCTGCTGGGCGTTCGAGATCTTCCGCTTCGCCTTGCACTTCACGCAGTACCCTTCGTCCGCGGCCATCGGGGCTTTGCCAGCCTTCGCCATGTCGCTCCTCCATTCGGGGGCAGGGGGCAGGGGGCAGGACGGTGACAACATAATACGGCCTGCTTAAGACGTGGGAGCGGGGCTCGCTGGGGGGGTGTCGCTGAACCCGTTGCGTTTGTGAGTTCCGTCACAAAACGGCTTCGTGGCAGATCCCCCACAACGGCACAGGACAACGACTTCCGCCGGTCGGCCGTCCTTGCGGGGGGGTACCGCCAGCTCCCGGCCGTCGGGAGTGACGATCTTCACCGGGCCTTGAACGACGAGCGGGCCGTTCGGTTTCGGGGTGATACGGGTTTCGTCGGGCATACCCCAACTATAACGACGCCTCGCCTCCCGGGAGGTGTTGCGTCGGTGCACTATTGACGGGCCGAAGCAAAATGCACAAACTGCACGGCGGCCTGGAATGCACCGCACGCGTAGAGGGAGGGACCGCACGCCCGACCTCGCCGGCGAGCACTTCCAGGTCGCTGTTTTTTCGGGGCGGGAACGCGCCGCCGAACGGCAGGGTATGTTGAAGGCGTCGCATCCATGCAAACCCTGCCCTGGCTCACCCTGTCGCTCGCCGCAAGCGCTTGCGTCTCCGAGCACGGCCCACTCACCAACCGCATGGCCCAATCCACGACGCACTACCTCACAGGGGCCGCCCGCCAGCCGGTCAGCTGGCAGCCATGGGGGCGCGAGGCATTCGCCCTCGCTGCGCGGCTCGACCGCCCGATTCTCCTGTACGTCGGGGCCGACGAGTGTCGCTGGTGTGCCGTGATGGACCGGGAGGTGTACGGCGACCTCGCGCTGGGTGCGATGATCGACTCGTTATTCGTGCCCGTGCGCGTCGATCGCGACGAGCGGCCCGACGTGGCTCAGCGCTACGAGGCGGCGGTCCAGTGGCTCGCCGGCCTGCGCGGCTATCCGGTCACCGTGTTCCTGACCCCCGACGGCTCGGCGTTCTTCGGCGGCACGTATTTCCCTGCCGACGATCCGGTCACGGGGCGGGGCCTGAAGCAGCTCCTCCCGGAAGTCGCCAAGAGCTACCGCGAGCAGCGCGGTGTCATCGTGCAGCGCGCCGCGTTGGTGCGGCAACTGGCGGTGACGCACGCGGCGCGGGCGCGCGGCGTGCTCCAGCCTCGGGCGGTGGCGTCGCAGGTCACGGCCGTGCGCGCGACCTTCCAGGCGGTCGCCGGCACGCACGCCGCCCTGGGGAGCTTCATGCACACCCAGGCGGTGAGCCTGCTGCTCGCGACGTACGGGCGCACCGGCGATTCGAGCTACCTGAAGGCGGCGAGCACGGTGCTCGACTTCATGGTCGACTCGGGCGACGCGGTGACCGCCGACGTCGCGCGCGACGACCCACCGAGCCTGGTGCGGGCCGGGCTGGTGCGCAACCTGGCCGTGGGCTGGGCCCTCACCGGAACCCCCCGCTACCGCGACGCCGCGCGTGTCGTCCTGCAGCGGCTCGCGCGCGACCTGGGGGACGGTCCCGAGAGTGCGGTCTTCGCTGATCGCGAGGCTTATGTCATCGGCTCGGTCTTGGAAGCCGGGCCCGCGGTCGGCGACTCGGCCGTCTCGCGGCGCGCCGTCGGGGCGCTCGACCGGCTGCTGCGGCTCACGTACGCGCGCAAGCGCGGCGCGCGCCACACCGCCGGCGGCGCCGCGGTCCGCGGCCTGCTGCAGGACCAGGTGCAGCTCGCGGCCGCCTGCCTCGCCGCCTACGGCTACACCGGCAAGGCGCGTTACCTCGGTGTGGCGCAGGATCTGGCCGACGTGCTCGACCGCGACTTCGCCGATTCGAGCGGCGGTGGCTACTTCGACACCGTCGTGAGCGACCCCGCGGCGCCGGCGTTGGGCGACCGTGCCAAACCGGTGCTGGACGATCTGCTCCCCGGAGCGAACGCCTGGGCGGCGCGGGTGCTGCTGCAGCTCGCCGAGGCGACACGCGACGTGCGCTATCGCCGCCGCGCCGAAGCGACGCTCGAGGCGTTCGCGGGAGCGCTGGGCGGCGAGGGAGTGCGCGCGTCCAGCTACCTGCTCGTCGCACAGCACGTCCTCGCCGCCCGCTGACCGGCGGTTCCGTCCCGAAACACCCCGGCCATCCCGGTGCGCTTCCTTCCTCTAGCGCGGCGTACGGCGTCCGTGCTAGCGTGACGCCCTAATCTCCATGCAGGTCATACGGATGTGAGGGGGGACCCCTCCGACACGGAGGTGGTGGCCCGCGTGCTTGGCGGCGATCGCGAGGCGTTCGGTCTCCTGAT
>Ga0209690_1002282_pt1 | contig 10952 bp, 11 predicted proteins | sample GraSoiAngelo_150_FD_186164 | JGI IMG/M metagenome (GOLD analysis project Ga0209690, IMG submission 186164) | Grasslands soil microbial communities from the Angelo Coastal Reserve, California, USA - 14_1009_09_40cm (SPAdes) (version 2) | ecosystem: Environmental > Terrestrial > Soil > Grasslands ...
CCTGGGTTCCAGAAGGAAGCGTGGTTTTCTGTCCGCTCGGAATCTGGATCGCCTCGCAATCGCGGCTCAATGTGAATTCAGTATTCTCATGCATGAATTTTAGGTTGAAGCGTACTATGCCACAGATTTACGCGAACGAAAAATAGATCGAAAAGGATGGTAGGTGCGATCACCGGGCGTCCCGCTCCTAATATACGTCGCGCTTGTAGCGTTTATTGCTCTTAAGCTTTTCAACGTATTCGTTCGCTTCGTCGATGTTTTTGCCGCCGTGCTCTTGCACAATTTTGCGCAGCGCAGCATCGACATCCTTCGCCATCCGGCGCGCGTCGCCGCACACGAAAAAGTGTGCGCCCTCGGCGTCGAGCCATTTCCAAATCTCGGCAGCGTTTTCCAGCATGCGGTGTTGCACGTAAATTTTTTCGCGTTGATCGCGTGACCAGGCGCAATCGAGTCGTGTGAGAGTTCCCTCTCTTTGGTAGGTCTTAAACTCGTCCCCGTAGGCAAAATCGCAGCTCTCGTGTTGCGCCCCGAAGAAGAGCCAGTTTTCCCCCTTTGCTCCGGTTGCTTTTCGCTCCTGCAGGTACGCGCGGAATGGCGCGACTCCGGTTCCGGGACCAATCATGATGATGGGAGTCTCAGGATCCTCCGGCAAATGAAAATGTTTTGCGACGCTCGGGAAGACGGGCACGGGCACGTCATCAGCGCGTTCCGCAAGAAAGGATGAGCAAACGCCTTTGCGCGGCCGACCATGACTTTCGTAACTGACGACGTCCACAATGAAGTGCACTTGGTCGGGGTACGCCTTTAAGCTTGAGGCCACTGAATAAAGCCGCGGCTGTAATTTCGTCAGGAGACCGACAAATTCTTCCGGGGCGAAGCGGGCAGAAGGATGCTCCAGAAGGAAATCGACTATTTCCATGCCCCACAGGTAAGTCTCAAGATCGTGTTTGCGGTCTGGCGCGAGAAGGTACCTCAACGTAGGCGCAGCTGAAGCGCGCTCGGCAACGGCCCTCAAAAGCTTGGGCGGGGGTTGCGTGATACTGTAATCGCGCAGTAACGCTTCGCGCAATGCCGTTGGTTCCCCCCTGGGTCGCGGGACTTGTTCACCGCCGGTGGCGCCGAGCGTATGGACGATTTCATCGACCAACTGTGGGTCATTGCTTGGATAAACCGCCAATGAATCGCCCACTTCAAAGCTCAAACCCCACCCCGTCAGATCGAGTTCGAAATGGCGCGTATCCTTCGCAGACTCCGGACCGCTAAGGCGGCGATTAACGACGAGACGAGCGGGAAAAGGGTTCGCCCGTGTGTATCGTGTGGCAGCAACGGTAGCAGCAGCGCTAGCGGTAGCTTCGATCATAGCAACTCTTGTAGCGGTGATTCGTCAGCGTCGCAAATTTCATCCGTCGTTTCCGATTGCCAGAGTCGGGCAAACGTCCATGGCCCGCTCTGCGGCGGCCATGTCTTCGCGCAGGTCGTATCCATGTACCACGGTTCAGGGAGGTTCTGGGGTTGTCTGCTTAGTTTATCTGCCATTCTTGCAAGCCCTTAGCGGCGATTTCGGCCGACATCAGGAGCAATACGCGGCTGGACTTTGCGGCGGTCAGTTTTCATCGGCGTTTCTGAAGCAATCGCGAAATCTACTTGCCGTTTAAATGCATCCACACGGACGACGAAAACGCGCACCTCATCGCCTACGCCAAATCGCTTGCGTGATCGTCTGCCGATCAACCGCCGCTGCGTTGGCTCGAATGAGTAAAAGTCGTTCGCGAGCGAGGAAACGTGAACAAGGCCCGTGACAAGCGCATCTGGTAATTCGACTACCAGGCCGTAATTGCGGACATCGACAATTGCAGCGCGAAAAACCTGCGGGTTGCGCTGGTCGAGTTGACGTTGGAAAAACTCAAGCTTCTTCATCCGGACCGCTTCGATCTCGGCATCGGCTGCGATGCGCTCGGTCGTTGAAATGTGCTCCGCAATCGACGCGATTTGACCCATGTCGGTTTGCGACTGGTGTTTCCCGCTGCGCGCCGTCAGGGCGCGATGCACGACGAGATCGGCATAACGGCGAATCGGGCTTGTGAAATGCAAGTAGTTAGGCTTGGCAAGCCCGTAATGTCCGAGCGGCTGTGGCGCATAACGAGCGCGCTTCAAGCTCTTGAGCAGTCCGATCTTGAGCGCTTGTTCTTCCGGTTTTCCGCGAATCGAAGCAAGCAGGCGCTGTAACTCGGCGCGATGGGCTAGATCGCCGACCTTGTAGTTAAAACTGAGCACGAACTCGCGATACTCTGCCAGCTTCTCCGGATCTGGATTTTCGTGGACGCGATAGATCGTTGGCATGGCGCGCATCTTCAACTCGCGGGCGACGGCTTCGTTCGCGGCCAGCATGCATTCCTCGATCAGTTGATGTGATTCGTCATTGTCGATCCGCTCCAAACGCACAGGCTTACCGGTTTCATCCAAGCGCACCTTTACTTCAGGAAAATCGAGATCGAGCGAGCCATGCTCGAATCTTTTTCGCCGGAGCAATGAAGCAAGCCTCCAGGCAAGATGCAGCTGTTCGCTCAATTGATCTCGAGCTGATGACTTTAGGATCGCGTAAGCCTGCTTGTAGGTCAGACGTTGCGCGCTTCGGATCACACTCTTGGCGAAGCGCGCTCTTTTCGCGACTCCGTTCTTGTCGAAGTTGATAAACACCGAATGCGTCAGCCGATCGACTCCCGGATTAAGGCTACATACGCCGTTACTCAGGCGCTCCGGCAACATCGGGATAACTCGATCCGGCAGGTAAACGCTGTTTCCGCGTCGGCGCGCTTCGCGATCAAGCGCGCTACCCGGCTCGACGTAAGCAGCGACATCGGCGATGTGCACACCGAGCTGCCAACCGCCGTTATCGATCTTTTCAATCTGGATCGCGTCGTCGAAATCGCGCGCATCGTCCGGATCGATCGTGATGATAAATTTTTTTCGTAAATCTTCACGTCCGTCGAGTTTTCGGGCATCGACGGTTTCGGAGATCCGGTTAACCTCATCGAGGACATCTCGTGGAAAATCGGTTGGCAGGTGATATTTCCGAATGATCGACAGCATGTCGACGCCCGGAGCCGAGGCTGGCCCGAGTAATTCGATGATGTCACCTTCTGGATTAACGTGGCGGGATTCCCAGGCTTCGAGTCGAACGACAACCTTGTCACCACGAGTCGGGACTTTCGGAAGCGCCGCGCGCGGCGGAACTTGGACATACACATCATGAACAATTCGCGGATCATCTGGAACGACGTAATAAAAGTTGCGCGAATGCTGCAGCGTTCCGACGATGGTGTCGTGCGCGCGTTCCAAAATTCGAATGACCCGACCTTCGCGTCGTCCTTTGGTTCGCGCATAGGCTGGATCGCGAGTAATGCGCGCAACTACGCGATCGCCGTGCATGGCTGTGCCAGTGTTCTCCGCTGCGACGAAAATATCCGCCTCGCCCGGTTTCTCCGTGATTAGAAAGCCATATCCGGCTTGATGGATAGACAATGTGCCCGTGACAAGATCAGCTTCTGCCGGCAAGACATAACGATTCTTACGAATCCGCGCAATCTCGCCCGAGCGTTCGAGCTCGCGCAACGCCTGGTTTAGTCCCATGCGCACGCCGCTTTTCCGCCCAAGCGCTTTTGCCAGTTCGCGCTTGTCGAGCGGCCTGTAGTTAGGGGAGACGAGAAGGGCGAGGATTTGTTCTCGAATCTTACGTCCGTTTTGAGTCATGCGAGCGAAACGATATCAGTTGGTGTTGGTGTCATTATCGATGTAACGAGGTTTCAACCGAAGATCCAATAATGCAAAAAGCGATTATTGCCGGCGCAATTGCCATTGCCGTGGCGACAATTGCTTCGTTTGCCGCTGGAGGAGCTAAGATGAAGATTACAAGTTCGGCTTTTCAGGAAGGTAGCGATATTCCGTCGAAATTTAGCCGCGACGGCGGGAACGTTAATCCACCGCTCCGTTTCGAGGGAGCCCCGCCGAATGCTAAGAGTTTGGTGTTAATTGTGGATGATCCCGATGCGCCGGTTGGTCTTTTTACTCACTGGCTGCTCTGGAATATCGATCCGAAAACAACCGAGATTCCCGAGAGGGGCACGCCCAAAGGCGCAGTCCAGGGCACAAACGATTATCCTAACCTTGGTTATGGTGGGCCCCAGCCGCCTTCAGGTACCCATCGTTATTACTTCAAAATTTTTGCGCTCGATCAGACACTTGATCTTCGTTCTGGCGCTAAGCGACAGGAACTCGACAAAGCCATGAGCGGTCACGTTATCGCCCAAGGCGAGTTGATGGGTCGCTACTCGCACAGCAAATAGCGAGCGGAAGCCAATTCGAATAAAGCAGCGCCTGTGATAGTCTCACCCCCAATGGGTGGGAGGCAGTGGAGAATCGCCGGTCGCATTGTCGACCTTTCTCATCATGGGCTAATCATGGGCGTCCTAAATGTCACGCCAGATTCATTTTCTGACGGCGGGAAATTTTTTACCATAGAAAAAGCGGTTGAACACGGACTGGCAATGGTTGCGGATGGTGCACACATCATCGATGTAGGCGGCGAATCGACGCGTCCGGACGCTGCACCTGTCGCAGTAGAGGAAGAAGCGCGGCGTGTAGTTCCAGTCATCAAGGAATTGCAGGCGAAGATCGACGCCGTTATTTCGATCGATACTTCGAAGGCTCAGGTGGCGCGCGCAGCAATCGCGGCAGGCGCTTCGATTGTGAACGACGTCACCGGGGGACGAAGCGACAAGGAGATGATGCCGCTCGTTGCCGAAGCCGAAGCAGCCTTCATCATCATGCACATGCAGGGAAATCCACGGACGATGCAAGCCGACCCGCGATATGTCGATGTGGTTTCGGAAGTGGCTGATTTTTTTCGACAACAATATGGACGCGCCATAGAGTGGGGCATTGATCCCATGGCGATTGCGTTTGATCCGGGAATTGGTTTCGGGAAAACGCTTGAGCACAATCTCGAGCTGCTCGCGCAACTCGAGCGAATTCGAGTGCACGAGCGTCCGCTGGTCGTTGGTGTTTCCCGTAAATCTTTTCTCGCGAAGCTGACCGGATCATCAGAGATCAACGATCGGGTTGCGCCTGCGGTGGCCTTGACTTCTCTTCTCCGGACACGCGGAGCGGATGTTTTTCGGGTTCACGATGTAAAAGAGAATGTAAACGCGCTCCGGGTGACGGAAGCAATTCTTCAAAAGACAAAATGATCCAGGAACTTATTCACCTCTGGCTCAGAGGCTGGCGCAGCGCCTTTGAAGTCATTTTGCTAAGTGTGGCGATCTATTATGGCTATCTTTACTTCCGCGGGACGCGCGGCGCGAAAGTATTGACCGGGCTGGCAATCGTTTTTCTGACGCTGACGTTGATTTCGCAGTTGCTCAATCTTGTTGTCATCGGCTGGCTCGTCCGCAGTTTTTCGGTTTTTCTCGCGGTTGCCTTAGTAGTGATCTTTCAACCGGAGCTGCGGCGTGGCCTCGCCGCGCTTGGTGGGCATCCGATTTTCTCTTTAACGAGCGAAAAACGCGAAACCGTCCACGATCTCGCTGAGGCTGTGACGCAGCTGGCAAATAAACAGTTCGGCGCGCTCATCGCGATCGAGCGCGATACATCGATTCGCGTGTATGAAGAAACTGGCGTGACGATTGATGGCGATTTTTCTGTCGAGCTTGTCCTGGCAATTTTTCATCCAAAAGGCGCGCTTCACGATGGCGGGGTCATCGTTCGCAACAGCCGGATCGCAGCTGCGGCCTGTATTTTCCCCGTTAGTCAGCGAGAAACGCTGGATCGAAGCCTTGGCTTGCGCCATCGTGCCGGCCTCGGAATCACTGAAGAATCCGATGCCGTGGCGGTGATAGTTTCGGAAGAGACCGGCAGCATTTCCATTTGCCACCGGCGACGGATCGAGCGCAATTTTACTCCCGAAACATTTCGTCAGCGCATCGCCGAAATTTTATTGCATGGCAATTATGAAGAGACTGATCCTGAAAAACTGGCGCGCGAAGTTGATCTCCCTCCTGCTCGCGACAACCCTTTGGTACCTGATCAAAAAGAACGTAGCGACGACCGCCTCGCCGTCTGAAAGGACCTCTGGCACGACAGCGACGGAAAGACGCTGAGGCGCAGGCTAGCGCAAAAAGCGCGACAGATTTTCTTCTTCCCAGCGCCGGGCGCGACGGTAGTTTCGAAACGCCCGCTCTCGGCGATTGAATTCTTCCGTGTGCACGCGCCGACGGCCTCTCTTAACGCTCTCGTCCGGCACCACAGAATGCAGCATTTCGTGATAAAGCACGTACTGGAGAAACCAAAGCGGAACGAATGGTTGATCAAGTGATGGATTGATTCGATAACGCGGTCTTCCTCCTGGATCGTGCCAAAGACGAAATATTCCCTCGGACGATGTCTGCGGCGCCGGCCCCATATTACTTTGTAACCGCGGAGCCGCCCCCGAAAATATCGTTGGTTCAGTCTATCAAAAATCGGGCGCAGATCGAAATGCGTACCCTCGTGCTGCAGATTCAACTGCCGCTGCATCGGAAGCGTCGGGTGCGCCAGTTTCCGCTTTGTTTTCGTCTGCTTTGCCATCTGCCTGATCCTCAAAACGAACAAGTGGACATTACTTTAGTGGTCTTTGACCGAGTAACAAGAAAAGTGGTCAGATTTGCGCGCAAAATATGCAAGCAATTGAACCCCAATCACTTGTATCGATCTGGTTGCTTAAGCATACAAAGTCGATAATCTCCACAACCTGTGAGGCTTACAACACAATAACACCGTATTGTCTAGCGCTCGGAAACAACGGATTTTGAAGCATTCTCTGCGAATTGCAGCCGCCTACGGCTTTACTCACCTCCCAGGTTTTATTTCTTTCAGATCAAACTGAGTTCCGCGGATCGAAAGCGCAAAACGCAACGAAAATCGGCGAAACCGATCTTAAAGTTTCGTCGAACGATTCCGGAAGCTTCCTCAAGTGTTGACTCCACCTTGAAATCAACAGAGTTTTGTTCGCGCTCCATGATAGTCCCGAAACCTTAGCGAACTAGATCGGCATGACGCCCTTTCTCCGAAAATTGCTTGGGCTCAATTGGCTCCTGCTGGCGACCATGCTTGCGCTTGCCATTTTTGGGGTGGTGGCAATCTACAGCGCAACTTATATGCGCGGAGATTCCGTCGCGGCAGATTTCTGGCGCAAGCAGGCGAACTGGGTCGCAGTTGGTTTTTTCGCGTTCATGTTCACGAGTCTGATTGACTATCGTTGGATTCGCTGGGGCGCGCTGCCGATGTATCTGGCCGGCATTTTCTTTTTGATCCTGACGAAGTTTATCGGACAGCGAGTCTATGGCGCGCGCAGCTGGCTGCATTTAGGGCCAATCAATTTTCAGCCTGCGCAACTTGCGGTTGTCGCCGGGATTATGGTATTGGCGCTGTTTCTAACTCAATTTCGCGAGATGCATCCGATGCTGCGGTTGCTTTTGTGTGGAGCGATCGCCGGAGCTCCCTGCCTTCTAATTCTGATGCAACCGGATCTCGGGGAAGTGATCATTTGGGTACCGGTGCTCCTGGCGCTGTTGTTCGTCGGGGGGCTTCCGCTGCGCTACTTAATTTGTATCATTCTCATCGGGCTCGCCTTTATCCCAATCGCAATCAATCTTGGTCTAAAACCGTACCAGCAGCAACGAATCACCGCCTTTACTCATCCCGATATCGACAAGCAAGGAGCAGCCTGGGCGATCAATCAGTCGCTTATTGCGATTGGGTCGGGCGGCTGGTCGGGAAAAGGATTCAGAGCACCAAATACCCAAATCGAGCTTGGGTTTTTGCCCGCGACGGCGGTACACAACGACTACATTTTTTCAGCGATTGGCGAGCAGTGGGGATTTGTCGGAGGGATGTTTCTCATCGGCGCGTTTTCCCTGCTACTGTTAACCTGCCTCTTCGTCGCATTTGTTGCGGGCGATCAATTGGGCTTACTGCTGGCCGTTGGAGTTACTGCGCTCATCTTCACCCATATCTTTCAGAATATGGGAATGACGATCTCGATGCTGCCAATCACGGGCGTGCCGCTGCCGTTGATCAGTTACAGCGGCTCGTTTGTGCTGATGATCATGTTTGGACTCGGACTTGTGAACAGCGTTTGGGTCCACCGAAACGCCGTCCCTTAATTCCGGGAAAAATTTTCCGCAGATCGACAACACGCGGCAAATTGGTCGGTCGCCGACGTTTACTTTACGCGATCGGTTGCCTAGAGTCGCGCAACGCATGGAAGGCGATTACAAGGTCAAGCTCGAGGTTTTCGAAGGACCGCTCGATCTTCTGCTTTACCTGATTAAACAGGATGAGATCGACATCTATGACGTTTCGCTTGAACGCATCACTCGCCAGTACCTCGAATATCTTCAAGCGTTCAAGGAGCTGAATATCGAACTCGCTGGCGAGTTCATCGTTATGGCGGCAAATCTCATTTACCTGAAAAGCCGCAGCCTGCTGCCTATCGATCAACAACCACCCGAAGAGGATGCCGGGGAAGATGATCCGCGCTGGGATTTAATTCGGCAACTGGTCGAATACAAAAAATTCAAGGAAGCGGCTGGGCAATTACATCTGCGCGAGCTCGAACAAGAACGCATTTTCGCGCGCACAGGAGGCTCGCCTCCGGACCGCGAACAGCCGCTTCGGCTGGGCGAGGTTGGAATTTTCCAGCTGATCAATGCGCTCCAAACGGTGATCAAGCGAGTGGAGGCGCGGCACGACGTGCAGGAGATTTTCGGCGAGCGTTTTAGCGTCTCGGAAAAGATCGATACAATTTTGAAGCGGGTGGCGGACGGCGCCGCTATTCGCTTCTCAGATTTGTTTGGCGCCGTCGTCTCGCGGGTCGAAGTCGCTGTGACTTTCCTCGCCCTTCTGGAATTGATTCGTCTCAAACAAGTCCGCGCGATCCAGAAGAGCGTCTTTGACGAAATCGAAATCGTGCCGGCTGCGACGTAAACGTCCAAGTCGATGCCGCGTATTCTGATCGCCGGATGCGGTTATGTTGGGCAGGCGACCGCAGATTTGTTCCACGAGGCGGGCTGGACAGTAGAAGGCTGGACGTGTTCGCGAGAATCAGCTGGCCGCCTTGCCGGTAAGCCTTATCCGGTTTACGCGCTCGATATCACAAATCGGGTTGAGGTTTGTACGCGTATCGCAACATTTGATGCCGTAATCCATTGCGCCAGTTCCGGCGGCGGCGACGCCGATACTTATCATCAAATTTACTTAAACGGCGCACGCAATCTTCTGGATCGATTCAATGGTTCGATAGTCGTTTTTACCAGCAGCAGCAGTGTCTACGCGCAAACGGATGGATCGTGGGTTACCGAAGAGAGTGAGACCAAACCGACGCGCGAAACGGGCCGAACACTTCTCGAAACAGAAAACCTGGTCCTCGTCCACGGCGGCATTGTCGCCCGGCTCGCCGGAATTTACGGACCCGGCCGGTCGGCGTTGCTAAGCAAGTTCCTATCTGGCGAAGCGACTGTCGATCCGGAAAGTGATCGGTTTATTAACCAAGTGCATCGAGACGACATCGCCGCCGCCCTCTTGTTTTTGTTAGATCGACAACCTCAAGGAAAACAAATTTACAACGTGGTTGACGATCAGCCGATTCGGCAAAGCGAATGTTACCGCTGGTTGGCGCAGAAATTGAATCGTCCAGTTCCGCCTGTCGGAAAATCGACGCGGCGATATAAGCGTGGCGACAGCAACAAACGTGTGAGCAATGCAAAACTGCGCAAGCTTGGCTGGACACCGCGATACCCGTCATTCGCGGACGCGATGGAAAAAAGCATTTTGTCAAGCTTCGGTCAGTCTTGACCGTCTCGTTCCGAACTGGCTTTGCCAGCTCGCTCACCAAAAAGCTGGCGGATCACTTCTTCGACGGGCACTTCTTGGACATTGATGTCGCTGACATAACAAGCTTCGAGAAGTTGTCGACATGTCTCGGTGACTTTTCCGCGCGGCACCTTCAATTGGATGGAAACCGGCGTTTGTTCGATCACTTCGCCAAATGCTGAAAAGTCGCGCGTAGCCTCTTTCTCGAAGGTCAGACTGACAAGTTTGTAGCCGGAGAACCGATCGATAATCTTTGTGAGTGGTCCGTCGAAAAAGATTTTGCCGTGATCAATGATAAGAACGCGATCGCAGAGTTCTTCGATGTCCTGCATGTAATGGCTCGTCAGCAGCGTAACGATACGATGCTCCTCATTATAGATGCGTAGAAATTCGCGAACGCGCTTTTGACTGACGACATCGAGTCCAATGGTCGGCTCATCGAGAAAAAGAACACGCGGCTGATGAATGAGCGCGGAGATGAGCTCCATCTTCATTCGTTCGCCTAAGGACAATTCGCGCACCATCACATTCATTTTGTCCTGGACTTCAAGAAGCTCCGATAATCCGTCGACGACCTGTTTAAAGCGCATGCGATCGATTCCATAGATGGCGCGATTGAGCTCGAGCGATTCCTGAGCGGGCAGGTCCCACCAGAGCGCATTCTTCTGACCCATCACGAGACTGAACTGCCGCTTCATTTCGTTGCGCCGTTCCCAGGGAACGAAGCCGAGCACGCGCGCATCACCTGAAGTCGGATTCAACAACCCCGAAAGCATCTTGAGGACGGTGGTTTTACCTGCGCCGTTCGGGCCGAGAAAGCCAACAAACTCGCCTTGCTCGATTTGAAACGAAACATCGTCTGCCGCCCGCGTTTCATCGTGGCGGCGCTTTATCAAACCTTTGATCGAACCCCAAAGGCCGCGCTCCTTGCGGTAAGTCCGATAGATTTTGGTTAATCCAGATGCTTCGATCGCAGGCATAAACAAGGATAAAGATGAAGGACAGCGTTGAAGCTACGCTGCGATGGTTGCGAGCAAAACTCGAAC
>Ga0209690_1002283_pt1 | contig 10950 bp, 12 predicted proteins | sample GraSoiAngelo_150_FD_186164 | JGI IMG/M metagenome (GOLD analysis project Ga0209690, IMG submission 186164) | Grasslands soil microbial communities from the Angelo Coastal Reserve, California, USA - 14_1009_09_40cm (SPAdes) (version 2) | ecosystem: Environmental > Terrestrial > Soil > Grasslands ...
AGTTGTTGGTGCGCGGGATGCAGAGCATATTGGCAAAGTCTATGAAGGATTCTGTCGTCAGAGGATGCCTGCTGCAGCTTCTCTATGAACGTCGAAGCGAAAGTTCCATTCCGTTCGGCCAAGGTGAGCAGGCGGTCCCGCCGCCAGGAGGCATTAATCGCCGGGACTGGCTGCGCGCCTTGGCCCAGCTTTCAGGGTATCACCTCATCGACTGGACCCCTCTTGAAGATCAGAGCGGGATGGGCCTGCTGTCCGGCTTTGCTAAGATAAACGACTTCGGGGTCAAAGTGTTCGAAGCTGGTGTCGCGTCCCCGATTTCGATCTCTATCGATAAGAGCCGGCGAACCACCGTTCCCCAGCGGCAACAAACGTCGACCGCACCGAGCACTCCGCAGCAGCAGCAAGTGATTATGGAGGCACTGGAAAAAGTGATCACTGCGATCAATCAAGCCGATGTGTCGGAGCGGGAGAAAAATGAAGCGAAATCTTTGTTGCGAAAACTGCTGGGTAGCAAAGCAGCGGCTAGCGTATTAGGTCCTGGCGCGCATTCCCTCGCCGCGAAGTATTTCGCGGGATAGAGCAGAGAGCGGGCGTCAAAGATTCGTTGGCTCCCTTCCGAGTCTTGGATTCGCACGACAAGAAACGGTTAATCTTTCGGAAAATACGCCCGGGAGCGCACTCACCGACGAGGTAAATTACATCGTCTTCGGACAAGAAAAACAGAAAGACTACGCTATGAGAAAATTACCCCCGACCCTTACGCAAAGCGGACTGCTCGCCGTGTTGCTGCAACGCCAGCGCTACAAAGTAATCCAGTTGGCCCGGCGTCGCGCACAACGTAAGCACGTTCGTGCCGCCCTTTGGAATACCCTCACTTGGCCGTACCGCGCGCTCACGGCGCCAACGCTGGTCGGCGATTCTGCCGAGCCCCTTTGTCGGAACCGTCCCGCTTCACCCTTGAATCTTTCACCAGGCCAATAGCCATGTTTTACCAAATCCACACCTACACCGAGCTCCAGCAACAGATTCACGACGATCTGCGGATCCAACATCCCGAATGGGTCAAGTCCAATGGCGAATGTCCCACGTGCGATTCTTACGAGTCGCGCCTCAGGGAAATGCTCGGCGCTTTAACGCGAACAGGATCCAACGCTACGCGAAGTAAATGACCCGTGGACACATCTACCTTCGTAATTCAGTTAGTCCTTTTAGCTGCTATTGTTCTCGCTCCCTGGTTTTACAGGAGGAGTAAGAGTTAGGTTTTGCTCCGCTCAGGTCTAAAGAACAAGTTACCAGACACACGGCGGTCTGCGACAGGCCCGAAACCAGAAGTCCGAAATCCTTCAGCCATCTATCGTAAGCGGCTTACGCCACTGCAATTCCCCGCGGAACGACCTTTTTTTACCCAGAGCGGGCTTCATCCAGATTCTATCTCCGAGTAAGCCCGGGACACCACCGTGCAAGTCTGGACAGTTGGAGAAGGATTTGGAATTGGAAGTGAGTTCCGTCAGACATGCTGCGCGGCTAATAATTTTCGAGATCATGATCTGGATTGAGTTAAAGCGATCTTGGTGCATTGCGCTCACCGCTTATTGTCAGAGTCGACCCGAATCTTGTGTACGTTGAGGAGCAGGCCCCGTGGAAAGCAAACGCCGGGGCGACCTCACCAGATTGCGATATTAACCACGCAGGCTCGGAAGCCTGCGTGCTGCTCCAGGCAAAAATACCTGTTCCGATAGCGCCTGGCGGCAGTCAACAATCTGACTTGCCATACGCGCCTCCGTCGTTGTATGACGAGTTCCCGATGATCAGGGCAAATTGTCGGGCGCGCTTCACGGCCGCTGATTTCGACTTCATCGTGCGCACGCTTACGCGCTCGCAAACCGATCAGGTCTCTCTGGTCGATCTTTTGAGCGATCTCGAAACGCGCGATTCCATTCTGGATCATCCGCGATTGGTCGATGCAATTTTGAATAACTGCGGACATCTGCGGATATCGTCTCAGTTTTATTTTTACGTTTTAGCCCGCCACGTTTTGCAGCAGGGCGGAATTGGCGACCGCAAGTTATGCGATTATGTCGCGTCGTTGCTCGAAGCTTTCTCGCGCGCGAACCAATTGCAGATCTCGGAGGAGATTGATCATCGCGCTCAGGAATATATTTCCGATATGCTCATCGCGCTGACTCGCGCGACTCCCGAGCAAGCTTTTTTGCTTCGGGCGCACGTCGGTAATTACTCGCTTTTCATCAGCGGCATTTTTCACGAGAACACACAGCGCCGCAGCTTGCGTGGCGGACCGGATATTAAATTCTACGAGCAGGTCGGCCGGACGAACTATCAACTTGTGGCTTCACACGCCGTCGCCCGCCGCTGCGAATTGGATGACGTTTTCGAAGGATTGGCCGATCGATTTCACGATGTCCGGCTCGCGCTGAATCAACTCTCCGATCGATTGTTAAATCTGGACGATCCGGCAGCTGCCGGACGCTCCTCGCTTTGCTTGTGAACGAGACGCTCTTTAGCCAAATCCAGAGATTGTTTGAGCGAACGTATGCGCAGGTCGGGATCAATCTGGAAGATTGCCTGATCGATCGGACGCGTTGCGCGCAATTATCGATCCTGGCGGGAAAATCCGCCCGAGAATTGAGCGAGCTCGCACGTACATTTCTGCGGCAGGCTGGCGATCAACTTTACGTTGGTATTTATTATTCGCGCTGGCTCATTGAACAGCTCGAACAACACGATCCGCGCGCGGGGTTGGGTGATCGCAATATCCGGTCGCTGATCATGTTCGTGGAAGAAATCAATCATGCGCTGCACGCCGCGCTTCAGTTCAAATGCGGCTCGCGCGAGATCGCTTCTGAAGATTTTGCCCGCAATCTCGAGCTGCAGGCGCAGGTCGATACTTATCTTGTTCTCCTTTTGTTTGTCGCATTTTTTCGAAAAACCCAGCGTGTTTCACGAACTGACCGTCGCTGGCTGCGTTTTCATCTTTTCGTGCGTCAATCTCCGGAGGCGTTTGGCGACAAAAACCTGCGCGGCCGTTATCTCGAGACAAACCAGCTAGCCGTCAGCTACACACATTATCTCGATACACTAAACGGTGTGCGTCGCCTCGATGAAATCCGGCGCTTCCATTCCCTCGATTACGGTGCGAAGAGGGAGCGAATCTTGGCGCTGATGGACGGCAGCGCGAAGTAGGCGAGATCCCCTCATGTGCCGCTACAGCGGCGTCAGTTTTCCAGCGCATCGAGATCAGCGATGTCTTGCGGTCGGCCGACGGCACGCTTGTTTTGTATGAGAGCATCTTTGCTAAGAATGAAAACAGGAATGCCGTCGAATTCAGCTGGCACTTTGTTCGCGAGCGCTTCATCGCTCGTCACGCCAGTGATGCTGGTTAGCAGATCGATCCGGTTTGGCACACGGCCCAATTGGATCAATTGCTCCGGTTTAGTGAAGTCTGATTCCTTGAAGGCGGCATCTGCGAAACCGAAGTGATTCAAAAGATCGACAAGTTTGGCTGCGTTTTCGGGCGTTGCCCGAACCAAGATATCCAGATCTCCCGTATACCGCGGCCGCCCGTGGAAGGCCAGGCTGTGCGCGCCCACAATCACGTAATCAATGCCGCGGGAGTTTAGTGATTCGAGAAACTCTCTCAAGTCGTTGCTCAGGCGCATGGTTCAGTAGCTCGACCAGGATTCGCAGTCTCTCGTTGCCGGAGAGTTTTTTGTAAAACTCGCGGTCAGCTTTTTCTGCTTCGGCCAAGCTGCCGAATTTCTGTACGGTTTTCTGCACACCGAATCATAATTCCGATGCCGGATGATTCCGAGGGATTTCTGCGAAAATCATGTGCCAATTGCGCCGCCGGGGATGACGAGATTTATTCGTGCATGATGACCTATCCGAAAAGCCCGAAAGAGATGACAAGCGGGATGATTTATTTCCCGCGGATGCTGGACAAGATTCGCTTGCACGCGCGCGGAGAGTTGCACGAAGATTATCACAAGAATCTTGGCGCGCAGAGAGCGGCTGATGGCGCCTGCTGTAATTTTTTGCGGGTGAACTATGCCGATCTTCGCGAGCGCGTCCTGCAAGGCGGAACGGACGAAGAAATTCTTGAGTGGTGTTTTGAGAAAGGCCGACGAGCCAATGAAGGTGACATTATGGTGTGGAATGCCTTCGGCTCGAAGCTGGGCTGGCGCGATTTTGCTACGCCAAACTTGGAGGAGGCAAAGCGCAAACATGGCATCGCGGGTCGCGCTGACATTGCCACGATTCCCGACTTGATCGATTTCGACGAAGGACGATTCCCAGAGGAAGGGAAAACTCCGTGACTTCATCGAATTTGATTTGTCGACGATAAGCCTTCGGCGTTGCCGCTTGTCTGTGCATCCTGGCTTGCACCGCCTGCGAATACGAAGTTCCAATCACATCGAGTCCCACTCGCAACGCGTGCAGGAACGGCTTCTTGGTGACTGGATTTCCCTGGACGGCAAGGAGAACATGAAGGTGCGGCGATTGGATGACAATATTTACGTTGTTTATTACGACGGTGATTTGTTCCGCGCTTATCACTCCGACGTTGCGGAAACGCCGTTTGCCAGCGTCCAGGACCTCAACTCGAACGATCGCAAGTATGCTTATGTGGTTTGGAAGCTGGCCGATGATGACCAGCGTCTGAGCTTACGCAGCGTCCAAAGCAAACTGATCCCAAAGGAACAAAAGGACTCAGCCAGGGTTATTGAGCTTCTAAAGGAGAACGCGAAGAAACCTGAGCTGTTCGGTGAGGAAACCCAGTTTAGTAAAGAGAAGTAGCTGCGGCTCATGCGGTTTGGCGAATCGGTTCAATGCGCGAATCAAGATCGACGAAAATGGAGATGAGCGATGTGCAAGCGAGCTACGATCTTCTAGCCGACCAATATGTTCAGAACATCTACGACGAGTTGCGCTACAAGCCATTTGATCGTGAGCTCCTCGATCGATTTGCCGCGAGCATCCCGCTCGAAAGTTTAGTCTGTGATATCGGCACGGGTCCCGGGCACGTTGCTCGTTACTTGCATGATCGCGGGACGAAAGTTTGTGGAATCGATTTGGCGCCAGAAATGGTCGATAGCGCCACCCGATTAAACCCCGGCATCGAGTTTCGGCAGGGAAACATGTTCGCTTTAGACAACGCGGACAAGACGTTTGGTGGCATGACCGCGTTTTACGCGCTGGTGAATATTCCGCGAGCGGACGTCGTGCGCGCGTTGCGCGAGCTGTTGCGAGTACTCAAACCCGGCGGCCTGCTGCTACTGGCTTTCCACGTCGGCGATGATGTTCTGCATCGGGACGAAATGTGGGGCGTGCAGGTATCACTCGATTTCTATTTTTTCAGCTCCGATGAAATGGCAGGATATCTGAGCGCGGCAGGTTTTGAGATAGACGAAATCATCGAGCGCGATCCCTACCCCGAAGCGGTTGAGCACCAAAGCCGGCGCTCCTACATTTTCGCGCACAAGCCCGGACCGGCGCACTGACACATTGCAACGATTGATGGTCAGACACTTTTCTGACAGAGTCCGGGATGTCTGAATCGAAAAAGCGATTTTGCGCGATCTGTCTTCTCCCGCTTTCATTATTTCTTTTTGCTCCGCGAATTGATGCGCAGCAAACGCCCGTAGCAGAATCCAATTCGAGCGCTTCGCCATCGCCAACACCGGCTGTCTTTTCGCTGCAGACACTGGCGGAATTGAAACGACTGCAGCAGGCAGCTTTGAACAGCGACTACGCCTACCGGCAGGTCGCGCATCTCGCCAATAACATCGGGCCGCGACTGAGCGGATCGGCGCAGGCGGCCAAATCTGTTGACTACGTCGCGAGTGAATTGAAGGCCATCGGCTGTGAAGTGCAGCTCGAGAGAGTAATGGTTCCGCATTGGGTGCGTGGTGAAGAAACGGCGGCGCTCGTTCAGTTTCCCGGTCAGGCGGAGAACACGACGCAGAAGATTGTGCTTTGTGCGCTCGGAGCAAGCGTCGCGACGCCTGCAGATGGAATTGTAGCCGAGGTGATCACCGTCAGAAATTTCGACGAGATGAAAGCGCTGCCTCGGGACAAAGTCGCAGGCAAAATCGTGCTGTTCAATTATCCCTTCGACAAACAAATGGCCGGGGAAGGGCATGGCGACGAAGCATACGGCGAAGCAGTCGTTTATCGCAGCGACGGTCCGAGCGCGGCCGCGCGACAGGGCGCTGTTGCGTGCTTGATCCGTTCGGTCGGCGGCGCCGATTATCGGCTTCCACACACTGGACAGACAGATTACGCAAACGATGCGCCGAAAATTCCAGCCGGCGCAGTCACCGCAGAGGATGCGGATTTAATCGTCGACCTGCTCCGGCAGGGACCGGTGAGAATGAAATTGATCCTGACGCCACAGCAATTGCCAGATGTTGAAAGCTATAACGTCATCGGTGACATCAAAGGCAGCGAACACCCCGAACAAGTGATCATTGTTTCTGGTCATTTGGATTCATGGGATCTGGGTACAGGCGCGATCGATGATGCCGCAGGTGTCGGGGTTTCGATGGAGGCGGCGAATCTGATCCAAAACCTTCATCTCAAACCCAGGCGCACGATTCGCGCGATCGCTTGGATGAATGAAGAAAATGGCTCGGCCGGATCAAAACAATACTGGAAAGATCACGAAAAGGAGGCGTCCAACCATTTCGCAGCCATGGAAACAGATGGGGGCGCCGGCCATCCGGTTGGAATCAACATCAAGGGAAAGCCAGAGGTGAAAAAGATGCTCGCGCCCGTCGCGGCGATTTTGCAGGAGTCAGGCGCGGGCGTGCTGAATTTCGTCGAACATTGTGGTGCTGATATCGAGCCGCTGGAGAAAGCCGGGGTGACCGCTTTCAGTCCGATCCAAGACAGTCGTTTCTATTTCAATTATCACCACACTGCCGCGGACACGCTCGACAAGATCGTCCCGAAAGAATTGGCGGAAGATTCCGCTGTCGTCGCAGTCGCTGCGTATGGACTCGCGAACATGGAACAACCGCTGCCTCGTTGAGCGGAATGTTGACGTTCCGCTTCGCTTTCTTGATCGGCTTCTTCGCGATCGTGTCATGTCCGCTGCACTGTCCAGCGCAGGAGGCAAAGGAAGCGCCACCAAAGACGGATAAATTCGTCACGGTTTATGGCGCAAAAATTCACTACGTGGAAGCAGGCAGCGGTGCTCCACTGATTTTAATCCACGGCCTGGCAGACAATGTCGCAGTTTGGGATTCGGTAATCCCGTCGCTGGCCGCCAAGTTTCGCGTCATCGCGTTCGACCAGATCGGTTTCGGCCATTCCGACAAACCGCTGCTTAACTATCGTGTCAGCACGTTCGTGGATTTTCTCGATGGCTTGATGACCGAACTGAAAATCGAGCGCGCATCACTGGTTGGCAATTCGTTAGGCGGCTGGGTCGCCGCAGCTTTCGCATTGACGCATCCGGAGCGAGTTGAACGCCTTGTCCTTTCCGACGCGGCAGGCTACGCGGCGCTGGCAAAAACCATGGATCCTCGCGCCTTGCGTGCGCTTCGCTTAGCCAGCCACGAAGATATTCGCTATCTCGGCCCGCTCACATTTCACGACAAACGGTTCTATCAAGATGTTGACCTTGCGTTTAAAGAGCGGGTGACCGCCGGCGACAGCTACACTGTTAGTCAACTCCTCGACTCAATGACTCGTGGAGATGACGTGCTCGATAACAGACTTCACGCGATCAATCGACCAACGCTCGTAATTTGGGGTCGCGACGACAAACTCATCCCGCTCAACTTCGGCGAGCGGTTTCATCAAGAGATCGCGGGTTCTCGACTCCGGATCATCGATAATTGTGGTCACATGCCGCAGGTTGAGTGCGCCAATGAATTCACCGCCGCCGTGCTCGAATTTTTGAGCGAGGCAAAGTGAAGCCTACTTGCGCTTCAAATTGCGCATCTCGTTAAGCAAAAGATTCTGAAATCGCCGGCCGCGATTCCGCACAAATCGCCATGCCCCAGCATCGACGAAATAAGTGAGCAGAATGCTGTCTCGCGTCTTTACCTCCGGCCCAACGGGGTCGGCCGAATGCCAGGTATTATCGGCAACAGCGAACGCATACCCGGTATTGGGCGAGAAAGGCATCTGCGCCTTTTTCGGTTTCCTGCCATTCGGCAGCACCTCGTGAAAGATGGTGCCGATGTGTGGCGTCGAGTTGTCGGGTGGCAGGTAGAGTTGCACCGTGATGCCTTTCCAGAGGCTGTCGGTATGTTTGAAGACGCGATATCCCGGAATGTCGCGCGTCAGGATCGGTACGGGATACATTCGCACCTTTGCAAAGTTCGCACCGAACCGGCGTTCCAAGCCCGGCGCGAGCCGCTGCATGAAGACTGCCTCCAACTCTTTGGATCGGAGGACGCGGCCCGCGACGTCCCACACCGCACGGTTCTTCAGCGGCAAATGACGAATGTATTCTGGAAAAAGATCGATTTTGGTTCGAGTCGGTTTCCCATCGGGCCGAGTGCTGCCCATTTTGCTCTTGCCGGACATCGCGCGGTAATCTTCGGTGACGGGCATCGCTTCCAGCATCTCCACGTAGAAATCATCGGGAAAGACGCGGTCGAATCTTAAATGACGGAATGGTGCATCGTCCGCGTGTGCATTTTGCACCGAGTCCACCACGAAATCGGTCAAATTGTTGACGGACCACGATTGTCTCATTGATTGAATTGTTCCCGTGAATCATGAGTCAAACAACTGAAAAACGCTCGCGTTTCTCGCGCTTCGGCGGCTGGGTTGCCGAGTTAGTTCTGGTGTTCGTTGGCGTCTACGCAGCGTTCTGGCTCAGTAATTACCAGCAGCATCAGCAGGATGCAGAACGGCGCGACCGAATCCTGGCTTCGATCGAGCGAACACTTCGCGAAGGACTCGAGAGCGGAAAAATTAACCGCGCGAATGAAGAACGAGAAGCTGCGGAGTTTCGGCGTGCGCTCGACGCCGGTGAGATGCCGCCGCTGCATCCGTTTGTTTTCATCACGGACTATAGTCCGGGTGACTTCGCCACGATGCTGCAATCTGGAGGCATCCAGCTGCTCGACTTGCAGACGCTTACCGCGCTGCGCAACGACGAATCGGTTATCCGCTGGGGACTGAGCCGCATCGCGCGCTATCAAAAATTAAGCGACGAACTGATCGTGCCGAATCTCGACCAGGACATTTCCTTCTTTTACGATCCGGCTACCAAGAAATTGCGAAAACGGTTCGGGATATATCCCGAAGCTCTACAAGCAACTGTGAAATTTGCTAACGATCTTGAACGAACCCACACGGAGCTGCTCAAACGAATCCAGGCCGAACGGCAACGAAATCGTTAACATGAATCCAACACTCCGAATCTTCGCATTTCTCTTGTCAATCTTGGCGGCGAGTTTCGGGTCGGCGGCCGATTATTCGACCCCGACTGAGGGCGACTACACCATTCGCGATTTCGGGTTCGCTTCAGGTGAAACATTGCCGGAGTTGCGTCTCCATTACCGGACGCTGGGAAAACCGGAGAAAGATGCGCAGGGCAAAACCACGAATGCGGTTCTCATCATGCATGGTACCACTGGCAGCGGCCTGCAGTTTATTCGCCCCGAGTTTGCGGGCGAGCTGTTTGGCAAAGATCAGCCACTCGATGCGACAAAGTTCTTCATTGTGTTACCGGACGGGATTGGTCACGGCAAATCGAGCAAACCGAGTGACGGCATGCATGCGAAATTCCCGCGGTACGGTTATCTGGACATGGTAGAGGCGCAGTATCGGTTGCTTACCGAGGGACTCGGCGTGAATCACGCGCGACTAGTAATGGGAACATCAATGGGCGGAATGCATACCTGGCTGTGGGGCGAATTGCATCCCGATTTCATGGACGCGCTGATGCCGCTGGCGAGCTTGCCGACACAGATTTCAGGTCGCAACCGCGCATGGCGCCGCATCGTCATCGACGCCATCCGCAATGATCCGGCCTGGGGCGACGGCGATTACAAAACGCAACCGCCGAGCCTGCGCACCGCCGCCGAGATGCTTTGGTTCATGAGCAGCAATCCAGTTCTGCGACAGAAGGAAGCGCCCACGCTCGCGAAAACGGATGAAGTTCTCGACAAATTCGTCGAGCAAATCATTAAGACTGACGACGCAAATGACGTACTCTATGCGCTGGAAGCTTCACACGATTATGATCCCGAGCCGAATCTCGAAAAAATTCGCGCGCCGCTCTTGGCGGTCAATTTCGCCGATGATCTAATCAACCCGCCCGAGCTCGGTATTCTCGAACGCGAGATCAAGCGCGTCCCGCGAGGTCGCGCCATCATGATTCCAATGAGCGACAAGACCCGCGGTCACGGCAGTCATACCGTCGCGCCATTGTGGAAAGATGAATTGCTGAACTTGCTGAAGGAATCAGAGAAACGATAAGAGATTCCTCGACTTCGCACGGAATGACAGGCGAATCATTGCGCTGTTCCGACGCGACCTGCTCGCATAAACAAGCCTGATTAATAGGAATTGCGCCCGCGGTGCTTTCGGTCGTGCGCCGCGCCGGCGATTAGGCCGAGCGATAAAGACGCGCGGCTATGACAGTCACACGCTCGCCGGGTGATGAAGGAATCCCATTGACACATATACGTTTATACATATATGTATATTCGGTGAGCACACACAGAAATGGCGAGCCGGCGTTTCTGTTTAAGACGTTGGCTGATCCAACGCGGTTACGCTTGCTCAATCTACTGGCGTGTGGCGAGACGTGCGTCTGCGAGTTGACCGACACCCTGCGCGTGGTACAGCCGAAAGTGTCGCGGCACCTCGCGCACCTAAAGCGCGTCGGTTTGGTGGAAGCGCGCCGCGATGGAAAATGGATGCATTATCGCTGGGTGAAACATGGCGATCCGCTAATACGCC
>Ga0209690_1002286_pt1 | contig 10947 bp, 8 predicted proteins | sample GraSoiAngelo_150_FD_186164 | JGI IMG/M metagenome (GOLD analysis project Ga0209690, IMG submission 186164) | Grasslands soil microbial communities from the Angelo Coastal Reserve, California, USA - 14_1009_09_40cm (SPAdes) (version 2) | ecosystem: Environmental > Terrestrial > Soil > Grasslands ...
CTTTGCGGCCCTGCACGTTGTCTGGCTGAGTTACTGGCACCTCATGGGAACCGATCCCGTGGGACGTGATGTGTTCTCACGGGTGCTCTTTGGCACGGCCACATCTCTCGAGATCATGTCCATCGGAGTGTTCGTTGCCCTCTTAGTCGGGTTTCCCGTCGGCCTGTTCTCGGGGTACCGCGGCGGACGGATCGACAAGCTGCTCGTCCTCGTGATGGACTCCCTCTACGCGTTCCCGGGTCTCCTGCTCGCCGGGCTCATTGCCGTCTTGATCGGCAAAGGTGTGGTGAACATCGGGCTTGCCGTGACAGTCATTTATGTTCCTCTATACTTTCGATCCACACGGAGCCTGGTCCTGTCGGTCCGTGAGGAGCTGTACGTGGAGGCTGCTCGCGCGCTGGGCGCCTCACCCCGTCGGATCATCTGGCGTTACATCGCGTCGAACGTGCTCGTCGCGATTCCGGTAATTTTCTCCCTGAGCGCGGCGGACGCCGTCCTGACGGCCGCGGGTTTGAGCTATCTCGGGTTGGGCGTCGAGGCGCCCACGGCGGATTGGGGGCTGGACTTGTCCGCGGCGGCGAGTCGAATCAGCGTGGGAATCTGGTGGTCTTCATTCTTCCCTGGCCTCATCATCGTCCTACTCACGATCGGGCTGAGCTTTCTCGGAGAAGGATTGAACGACATCATCAATCCGGTCCTCCGGAAGGAGCGGTCTTGAGCGATGTCGTGCTCGAGGCCTCCGGCCTTCGAGTCTATTACAACACGCGTCGAGGACCCGTGAAGGCTGTCGACGGGATATCGTTCGAGATGAGCCGGGGGGAAACGCTCGGGGTGGTCGGCGAAACCGGGTGCGGCAAGTCGACTCTGGGTAAGTCGATTCTCGGCGTTCTTCCTCCGCGGACAACCGTCGAGGGCGAATTGCGGTTCCTCGGGAAGGACCTTGCATCCCTTCCGCGAGAAGAACTGCGCAAGATCCGCGGAAAGGAAATCGCCCTCATCTTCCAAGATCCGATGACGCGACTCGATCCGCTGTTCACGATCGAGGATCACTTCGTCGAGACGATCCGCGCCCACGAGGACGTTTCTAAGGGGGAAGCGATTGACCGGGCCGTGACAGCCCTCGCCTCGATGGGTATTCCAGAGAGTCGTCTCAAGCACTATCCCCACGAGTTCAGCGGGGGGATGCGTCAGCGGATCATGATTGCGATGTCGCTCGTGATGAACCCGAAGCTCCTGATCGCGGACGAGCCCACGACCTCCCTCGACGTGATCGTGGAGGCCCAGATCCTCGAGATCCTGGAGGATCTCCGCCGGGTGTACAAAATGTCGCTGCTCCTCATCACCCACAACCTCGGAATCGTGGCCGAGGTGTGCGATCGCCTCGCGGTCATGTATGCGGGCAAGTTCGTCGAACTCGGCGGCGTGCGCGATGTATTCCGGACGCCCGTCCATCCGTACACGCAGGCGCTGCTCGCGTCGACAATCCACCTCGAATCGAAACAGCTGTTTTCGATTGACGGGCTCCCGCCCGATCTCGTCGATCCCCCTCCGGCGTGCCGGTTCCACCCGCGGTGCACTTACGCGAAGGAAATCTGCCGCACGGAAGAGCCCGCGTGGGTCGAGTACCGCCCGGGCCATTTCGCCGCCTGCCACTTCGGGAAGGACTTCCTGTGACCGACGCGATCCTGGAAGTGCAAGATCTTGTCAAGCATTTCCCCGTGAAGCTCCCCGGGATCGCACGCATCCTCTGGGGGGGCGACCTGGCCGTCCACGCGGTCGATGGCGTCTCGTTCTCCCTGCGACCGGGCGAGATTTTCGGGCTCGTCGGGGAGAGCGGGTGCGGGAAGACGACCGTCGGTCGAACGGTCCTTCGTCTCCTCGAACCAACCGCGGGGACCATCCGTTTCGAGGGGACGGACATCACCCATCTGAAGGAACCGGAACTTCGGCCCCTGCGGAAGCGAATGCAAATCATCTTTCAGGACCCCCATGCCTCGCTGAACCCCGGTATGACGATCGGCCAGAGCATCGCGGACCCGCTCATCATCCACGAAGCGGCCGATGAGAAAGAGGCGAAGGAGGCCGCGTTAGAGATCATGACCGAGGTCGGCCTCTCCCCGGCGGAACAGATGTACCGGAAGTATCCGGCCGACCTCAGTGGCGGCCAGAAGCAGCGGGCGGTGATCGCCCGGGCGATGATCCTGAAGCCGCAGCTGATTGTCGCGGACGAGCCGGTGGCGATGCTCGACATGTCGATTCGCTCCCGCGTCCTCGAACTGATGCTGGACTTGAAACGCCGGTATGGCCCCACGTACCTGTTCATCACACACGACCTGGCGACCGCGAAATTCATTTGTGACCGAATCGCGATCATGTACCTGGGCCGAATCGTCGAGATGGGCCCTTCGAAAGGGATCTACGCCGACCCGAAGCATCCGTATACCCGGGCGCTGCTGGAGGCGGTCCCGGTTCCCGACCCGATGCGCCGTGGGAGGAAAGTGCTTCCCCGGGGCGAGGTGCCGGATGCCGTGCACCCGCCGGCCGGGTGTCGGTTCCACCCGAGGTGTCCCGTCGCGATGCCCACCTGCGGATGGGAAGGCCGCGACTTCGTCGATTTCCTCGAGCTGCGGTGGCTTTCCCCCGAGACCGCGGCTGCGGAGACCGCGCTGGGCCCGGTTAAACAGTGGACGACGGATGGCCCGATTGCTCGAAGGCGCGTCCGGGATGCGGATCCGGGCGCGCTCGCCGGCCAGGTGCGAGCGATCGTTGCCGACGTGGTGTCTCCGATGACCCGCGCAATCGAAGCCGTCGAGGTCGAGGAGGAGGGCGTCGTCGTTCGATTCCGGCCACCCGCACCGCTCGAGCCGAAAGAAGTTGAGGGTCGACTCGTCGAGTGCCTTCTCTACTGATAAGACAAGGGCTTAAATCGGCCCCGGCCATCGGGCCGCCATGGAGGACCTTTCGGCTTTCGCCACCGCGCACCCCGAGTTCTGCGACTCGAAAGCGGTGCGCGTGCCGGGCCACGCGGCCGTCCCGTCCCTCGAGGGCGCGCGTCCGTTCGAGCTCACCGCGGATGCGTTGTCGGCGTACCGGGTGGACGTCCCAAAAGATCCGGCGACGCTCCCGAACATGCTCAAGATGGGCCCAGAAGCGGTCGCGTTCTATGTGAGCTTTCGATTGGTCCCCGATCGATGGGGCATCTACGTCCGCGAAGGCGCGCTCCGGGCGTTGAAAGAGGAATACCACCGGATCATCTGGCGGGACCTCGGCAAGTACGCGGATCGGAACGTCGACGACGTGGCGGAGAAGGTCGAGACGACCTTGGTCCTCGACTACCTCCTCGCGCACAACCGGATCCATTTCCTGGTCGACCGCGCCGCGGCCGAATGGGAGGCGAAGGAGGGAGCCGCGAAATACGCGCCGTACCAGGCCGCCTGGTACAACGCGCCGCCGAAGCCGATCATGAATCCGGAGGACGTCGGTAACCTGGAGGAGGCGTTGGCGAATCTCGAGGCGTTCCGGCAGTACATCAATCCCACGTACGCCGACGGCGTCGCGAAACTCGTGGAAGGCCGACTCGACGAACGGAACGTGAACGAGTGGAAAGCGTTCTTCATCGGAGGACGGTTCGCGGTCGAGATGGCGAACGTCCTCTCGCGGCAGCCCCCGGGATGGAAGGACTTCGGGAAGTTCCTCAACCGCAAGACGTCCGTGGGGGCGACGAACTACGTGCGGATCCAGTACTCATACAACCCGGAGATGCTGGAGCGCGGGCAGGCGGAACTGAGCCGGCGTCTCGCGGCCCGGACGGCCGACGCCCCGAACCTCTTCAAGGCCGAAGTACCCGACTTCCCGAACGTGTACCTCCTGTGAATCAGCCGACGGCCGCGCCTGCCGGACGTATCTTTTTATCGCGACTGCGACTTCCGCGGATATGGCGCTCCGGGGCCGGCCGGACCGGGGATGGACCCTGCACGCCTCGTTGATCCTCCTCATCCTCTTCTGGGGGCTCGCGTTCGTCGCGATCAAGCAAGCCCTCGTGTTCATGTCCTGGATCACGCTCACTTTCCTCCGATTCGCGGTCGCCGATGCGCTGTTCGTCGGGTATCTCGTGGCCACCCGTCAGGTGCGCCATCCGCCGGCGCGGGAAGACCTCCCGATGCTCGTCCTCCTCGCGTTCTTCGGATTCACCGGCTATCATCTCTTCCTGAACCTCGGGGAGACAGATCCGAACGTTAGCGCGGGTACGGCGGCCCTGATCATCGCCTCCGCCCCGGCGTTCATCGCGATCTTCGCGATCCCCCTGCTGAAGGAACGGATCGGGCGCTGGCAATCCGCGGGGATCGCCCTCGCCTTCGCGGGCCTCGCGGTGATGATCTTCTTCGTCCGGCCGGAGAGTCAATTCACGTTCCGCGCTTCCGAAGGCGCCCTGACGGTGGTCCCGCCCGCGATTTTCTCCGCCCTCTATGCGGTCCTCGGCAAGAGCTACCTTCGGCGGTACCCTCCTTTCACATTTGTCGCGTGGACGCTCCTCATCGGAACGGTCCTCCTGCTGCCGCTCCTGATCGTGACGCGACGCAGCGTCTTCACCGACATCCAGTCGATGGGCCTCGCGGGCTGGATTCCGGTCCTGTACCTCGGCATCTTCCCGACGTTCGTCGGGTACGGAATCTGGTTCCGCGCGCTGGAGCGAATCCCCGCCGCGTCGGCGGGGGCCTACATCTACGCGAGCACGCTCGTCGCGGTCATCGGCGGGATCGTGATCCTCGGAGAATCCCTGACGGTCGGCGCGATCGCGGGCGGAGCGATGGTCATCGCCGGCGTGGTGCTCGCGCAGCAGCTCCGGACACGCTCGACGTGACGGGAGCGGGGCTCAGCGGATTCGTTCGAGCTGGAACGAGCCGATCATCAGCGCCTTGTTCGTGAATTTGTACGGGACCCAGTCGTGGGTCTGGACCTCGCCCAGGCCGACGACCTGCAACATCGTCTTCTGCTTGTCGGACTTGAAGTGGATCGCGCCGTCGACCATGTGTTCAAGCGCCTCGAGGGTCTGGTCCGTGTGCATGCCCCGCTCGAGAGCGATGGCGGACACCGCCTTCGTCTGCCGCAGGCGATTCACGAGACGCTGGACGAAGCTCATCGCCTCTCGCTCGTCCGCCTGAGTGATCGAGGAACTGAGGGTGAGGTACGCGAGCCGGAAGTACGGATGTTTCTTCTTGAACTCCTCGTCCAGCTGGCCCACGAGCTGGTAGATGTTGTCGAAGTCCGTCGGGCCATTGACGCGCCAGACGTTCTTCTCCTTCACCGGCTTCCCGGACGCCATCGGCGAGGTGCAGTCGATCCAGCGCACGAGGCCGAGCTGGTCGTACTCAACGAACGTCGGCAGGATTGGGGCGATGTCCCTGGCGATGTCGATGGGCAGTTTGGTCGTCGTGATGATGATGACGGGGATGCCCTTCTTCAGGCCTTCTGCGATGAAGTTCAGGAGGGCGACCTCCTTCCCGACGAACGCAGGGCCAACGAACAGGACATTGGAGTTGAAAGGAATCCCTCCGTACAGGAGGTCGTCGAGACGCGGAGTGCCGGTCTTCACGCGGTCCGCTTTCTTCTCGACGGCGACGGCCTCCTCAGCCTCTGCCTCGCCAGCGGCCGTTGTGATGCGGGCCTTCACGGCGCCTTCCCGCATCTCCATCTCCTTCTCCTTCTGGTAGGTCCGCCGCTTGAGGTCCTCTTCTCGTTCCCGGAGCCGGCGTTCCCATTCCTCGAGCTGCCCCTCGCGGCCCATGTCCCGCATGCCCGGCGCGCGTCCCTCCCGCGTCTTGTTCTCCAATTCGAGGGACTTCAACTGCAGGTCCGACTCGCGCTCCTCGATCTCCTTCGCCTTCTCGAGGAGGTTGCGGTTCTCCTCGTTCAGACGTTTGATCTCCGCCTGAAGGTTCGTCTGCATCTCGTGGAGCTTCCGCTCCCGCGAATCGAGATTCTCTTTCTGGCGGCGGGTGTCCGCCTCATTCGATCCCGCGGCCGCTTCCTTCATCTTGGCGTCCTTGAACAGCTCCGCGTACTTCTTCGTCTTGTCATCGAGCTGATGCTGGGCCTCCTCGACCGCCGAGGCCTGGCGTTCGATCTCGGCGGACCGTTCGCGGAGCGCCGCCTCCTGGTCGGAGATCTTCTTCTCCCGGGACACGTACTCCGACTCGCGGTCGTCGAACATCCTGCGCTGACCCTGGAACTGCTTCTCGATCCGAGTCGCGTTCTCGTACCGCTCCTTGAGACGGGTTTCCATCGTCCGGAGTTCGACCTCCTGCTTCCCGAGTTCCTTCTCCTTCGCCAGGATCTTCTTTTCCCATTCTTTCAGTTCGCGAATCCGGGTCGCATCGGCTCCAGGGTGCGTGGCCTCGACCTGCTCTCCTCTCAGCCGCAGTTCCGAATCCTTGAGCTCGAGCTCCTTTTCCTTCTTCAGCAGCGACGTGCGCTTCGAGTCGAACGACTTCTCGAGTTCTTGGAGGCGGGCCTCGCGCTCCTCGACGGACTTGACCTTCGTCTCGGACGAACGGAGTTGGGATGTGAGCTCGATCGAGGTGCGCTTGACCTCCTTCTCGCGTTCCGCGAGCGAAGCCTCCCGCGCGTTCAGCGTCTGACGCATCTTCTCGTGTTCCGTCTTCAGCGTCGAGATGTCGGCGTCGCGGAGGCGGATCTCCTCGGCCTTCGCCTCGATCTCCGCGCGGGCGGAGGCGACCTTCCGGTCGATGTCCCGTAGGTCCTTTGTGCCTTTCTCGATCGCAACTTTGCCTTCAGTTCCTTGGCCTGGTCTTCCAGCTCCTGCTGCAACGCTTCCAGGTGGGCCTCGCGTCCGCGAAGGGCGCGCTCTTTGTAGTCAAGTGCTTCCCGTTTCTTTTGGTAGTCTTGCTGGATCAGCGCGACCTTCGAGTTGTCCGCTTTCAGGATTTCCCGTTGAGTCACGCTCGTGGAGGATGCGATCAGGTGCAAGAGGGAGCCCGCGATTTCTGACGTCAGAGCGCCGATGACAAACGTGAGGACGAATAGCCGGATCCCGCCCAGGTCCGGGGCTCCGCTAGGGTCCGTGATCCGCGCGCCACCGAGCACGAGGAAGACCATCAGAATCGGCATCACGAGCGCGGCCGCGAAACTCCCGACCTTGCGGAGCCCAATGCCTTGCCACGTCATCCCCATCGAGATGATTGTGAGGGGGATGCCCGCAACCGTGAGCGGGTAAATCCAGGGAACAAGGGCTTCCGGGAGGCTCTGCTGCATGAGCAGAATGATCGCGAACGCGACGATGAAGAAGAGGACCATCCCGGCCGCCGAGGTTCCGAAATGAGTCGACACGTAATGCCGACGGTACGGCTCCCGCTTCAATCGGACCGCGTCCCAGGAGGCGAGCGCACCCGCGACCGCCGGGAGCAGCCAGAGGACCATGTTGGTCGTGACGCTGCGAGGAAGAGGGAGGGCCTGGGCCTGACCGCCAAGGGTCAGCAAGAGGACCGCGTCGAGCAGGAACGCCGCAGCGGCCAAGAATCCGTAGCCGTGGGCGCGCCGAGCGAACGATAGCTGCAGGAGGCCCTGCTGGGCCGCATCGGCGGCCGCCGGCGCGGACAGGCCACGGGCGGTTTTCCCCCTCCCGTTGGGCGGCCGGGCGGACGGCTTGGGCAGCGTCAGCGCCGGCTTTCGAGAAGACGCCTTGCGAGCCATGATACGCCTGTTCGCACCTGCGGCTAGGAGGGCTAATCAAAACGAACCGGGTACGTTTACATAAAGGATACGTTGAGAAATACCAGACTTGATACTATATGGGACAGAGGCGCGTCTTGCGGTCCCCGGCCGGACGATCCGATGAATCGGTGATGTTAAATCGCGCGGTGGCGTGGGTGGCCTCGGTGCGACGATGTTGGCGGTAGGCGAACGGGCGCCGGACTTCACGCTGCCCGCGGACGACGGACACAAGGTCTCCTTGAAAGACTTCCGCGGCAAGAAAGTCGTCCTCTACTTCTACCCGAAAGACGACACGACCGGTTGCACGAAGGAAGCGTGCAGCTTTCGGGACAACCTCGGACGCGTCACGTCGAAGGGCGCGGTCGTCCTCGGCGTGAGCCGCGACGACACGAAGAGCCACGTGAAATTCAAGGACAAATACCACCTGAATTTCCCGCTGCTTAGCGATGATGACGGAGGTGTCACCACCGCATACGACGTCTGGAAACGGAAGAACATGTACGGCCGAGAGTATTTCGGGATCGAGCGGTCGACGTTCCTGATCGACGAGGCCGGATCGATCGCAAAGGTCTGGCGCAAGGTTAAGGTCGAAGGCCACACGGACGAGGTGCTCGCCGCCCTCTGACCAGAAAGCTTCATCTTCGTTCGTCGATTCCGACGCCGCAAGCCGATGATCCCGCCGAACGCCGCGCCGCCGAAGACGATCGTGATCGCCTATCCGGGGGCCGAGGAGAAGCTCCGCAAGCAGTACGTCTACCAGACATACCTCTCCTCGCAAGAGCACGATCGGCTCGCCCTCGTTCCTGGGAACCGACTCGTGGTCAAGTTCAAGGACGAGGTCGTCGGGGAAGGCCAGGCGATCCTCGTCGAGCGGACCACGTTGGACCGACTCTCGTCCTACGACGCGATGTCGGCCGGGTTCGAAACGGCGGAGGCCCAGCGGAAACATGTCGAGACGACAGTCCTCGCCGGCGTCCGGAAGCCCGAGAAGGTCGAGTTCTGGAAAGTCCTCTTCCGGTGGCTCTGACTCCACCGGCCCTCAAACTTTTGAGCGCAGCAAAGGCTTCCAGGTTCCTGTGCCGTCAGCCAGTTCCTTTCGAACGAAGTCCTGGTAAATACTAGGGAAGTCGCGCTTGCAAATCTGGGCAACCTGGTCAAACACCATTCGGATTTCGACTTCGGCTGACGGATCGGTCCGCATCTCGATGACCCAGCGGAGCGTCCGGTGATTGGCGCTCCAAATGACGTTTGTGGCGATGCCGTCCGGTAAGAGCCTGCGAATCGCAGATGTGAGTCTCTTCTTCGAGTCCATGTCCATTGTATCCCACGGGATTGTCTGCTCCAGGCGCCGGTAGTGATCTTCCATTTGCTTGACGGCGAGCTGCATCGCCGAACTCTGCTCAGGACTCAGCTCGTCGGGCGTCCAGAACTTGATGTCTTTCGGCCGAACGTATCGCAAGGACTCTTGGCTCACGGCAATGCCCACCCGGTGCCGAACTAGCTCGTGTGTCATGATGCGTGAAACGCCGATCAGCGCGAAACTTACCCAGGCGTGTTCCGCGACGCTTCCATCACCCTTCCGGAGCAGGTTCTCGAAATAGTCTTTCGGATTGAGACGGATGCGGGTCACATTCGGGTTCAAACCGACCTCAAACGATTCGTAGCAGATCCGGCCCGCCAATTCGATTAGCGTCTCGCCGTTGTCGGGGGCCTTCTCGAAGCGCTGAGTCCCCTCCCCCGAAACTTCGAGCGCCTTCAGCATCTGTTCTACGCCCGCTCGATCGATTCGCGTCTCTCCAATCTTTATGACAACCGGTCTCGTTGACTTCATCTGTCTTCCACCCAAGGTTCTCAAAGTAACTGATCGCTCTTTTCGCTTCGCGGGTCTTCACGACCAGATACGGCTGAATCGCCTTAAGCAATAGGTAAACATGGTATCGGGAAGCGAAGTTCCAGCGATATTGCGGCTTGACCGGGCACCGTCTAGAGCCAAAGACCTTGGTTTTTTGGTAGTGGTAGGGTCCCGCGACGCTTCCTCCCGCAACGTTCCGCAGGCGGAAGGCCAATGACCTCGTCGTCGTGCCGACCGAGACGTCTACTCTCGGGGGTGGCCCCACGGATCCTTCCCCATCAATGATGCCCGCGACGTACCCGCGATCCACCGGATCATCTAGGCCGGTAAACGGCCGCGCGGTGCGAGGCAACGAGTGCCTCCGAGCGAACTCGTTGCTCCAGCGGGGACTGAGAAGGCCAAGCTTCTTGGCCCGGTGCCACACCGCGCCTCGTGTCCGCTTGAGGGCTCGTGCCAGTTTCAAAGGTCGAACTTGCCCGTAGTTCTCTTCGAGCACATGATCTTCAGCCGGGGTCCACGACCAACGCTTAGAACGAGGAACCGACTTCATCAGGCCAATTTTCCAGGCGCGGGAATAGATTCCTCCCAAAGTTCGTCCAAGCTTCCTGGACACGAGTTGGGTCGAGATTTTTCCGTAGTTTTGACATAGGAACGCGTCTTCGTGACGGTGCCACCGAGGGGTCTCCTTAGCCAGGTTCAAGACAGCTGCGCGTTGTCTCGTCGCGAGCAAGGTTCGACCAAGTTCCTTGGCGATGGACGCGGTTGGAACGTGCCGATAAGCGGACACTAGGTGGTGATCTTCCCAAGATGCCCAGCTACGCAATTTCAACCAAATCCTCTGTGCTTCCAGAGTGCGCTTAGATGTTCTCGAGATGCTATTTCACCTCCGTCGGTAATCCTCATAAACGTGCCGATGGGTGCAGCGAACGTTCCACGGCAAATTTGGGAGCCCGCTGGACTCTCCAATCGACAATCTTCACAACGGGGAGGGACGAAGAAGCGCCCTATGTCGGGAAGTTCTTGATGTCATCGGCCAGACTACATCCGCCCGATGATCCGTTCAACGATACCCGCGAAATCGCGCGCAGAGAACCAAGGAGGCGCTCCCAGCAATTCGCGAATCGAGACGCTCGTCAGGAGACACCATCCCGCACCTTCGATGGAAGTCCGCGCGGCCAAGGTCTGCTCCGACTTGCTCGCCACGGCGTTCCAATTCATCGCGAACTCGTACACCGCGTTCATGACTCGTTTGAACTGGCCCGAGTCCATGAATCCTTTCGGTTCCAAGAAATCCGCAAGCTTGCCCGTGTACGTTTCGAAATCAGTCTTCCCGGCCTCCCATTCCTCGACGAACTCGAAACATC
>Ga0209690_1002288_pt1 | contig 10941 bp, 10 predicted proteins | sample GraSoiAngelo_150_FD_186164 | JGI IMG/M metagenome (GOLD analysis project Ga0209690, IMG submission 186164) | Grasslands soil microbial communities from the Angelo Coastal Reserve, California, USA - 14_1009_09_40cm (SPAdes) (version 2) | ecosystem: Environmental > Terrestrial > Soil > Grasslands ...
CGCTGCTGCGCCGCCGGCTGCGGACGTTCGGGCTCGTGGAGTCGGAGCTGGATGCGCGCTTGAGGGACCTGTACACGGCCGAGCGGAACGCCGTCCTCGGCCTGCAGGCCGGCGTCTATGGCGTCGACATCTCGATCACGGTCCAGGGCCGCAATCCGGACTCGACCGAGGCAGCGATGGGGCGAATGGAGCGGGCGGTGCGGGATCGGGTCGGGGATTTCCTGTACGCGGCCGAGGATCAGACCATGGAAGACGTCGTTGCGCTGAGGCTCAAGGGGAAGGGTCTGTCGGTCGCCGTCGCCGAATCCTGCACGGGCGGGCTGATCGGCCAGCGCCTGACGTCCGTCCCGGGCAGTTCCGCTTACTTTGACCGCGGCGTGGTGCCCTACAGCGACAGGGCGAAGGTGGACCTGTTGAAGGTGCCGGAGGCGCTCATCCGCGCGAAGGGCGCGGTCAGCGGCGAGGTTGCCCAAGCCATGGCGGAAGGGGTCCGGGAGCTGAGCGGGGCCGATCTCGGTCTCGCGGTGACGGGTATCGCTGGCCCGACGGGCGGGACGAAGGAGAAACCGGTGGGCCTGGTGTATCTGGCCCTGGCCGACAAGAAGACGGCGGTCGTGCGGTCCCATCTGTTCAGCGGAGATCGGGACGGGATCCGGTGCCGCGCCTCCCAGGCGGCCCTTGATCTCTTGCGACGGTACCTATCCGGGAAGGCAATAGAATAGGTTTTATCTTTTCCCTCCGCACGGTGTCCAACCTGGGTGATAGCGTATCCGTGAAGAAAGAGAAAATGTTGCTTCATGGATTGCGCAAGCGAAGCATAAATGGTAACATTCACGTTACTATAGGTGATGGCGGCGATTCGGATTCTCGAATATCTCGATGCCGAGGGCCGTTCTCCCTATGGCGCCTGGTTCGACGGCCTCAACGCACCAGCGGCGGCGAAGGTCGTGGCGGCGCTGTACCAATTGGCCGCAGGCAACCGTTCGAACGTGAAGGGTGTCGGCTCGGGCGTGTTCGAGCGGAAAATCGACTTTGGACCCGGCTACCGGGTCTACTTTGGCAGGGAGGGAGACAGGGTGGTCGTCCTGCTCGGCGGCAGTACCAAGCAGCGCCAGCACCAGGCAATCGGGACGGCGAAGGAGCGCTGGCAGGCATATCGCCGTCGCTAAGGGCGCGTGAGCGCGAGAGGGGAGGAGGTATGGCTCTCACACGGGATTTCAAGGCCACGGTCGCGGCGCGCGCGCAGCGTGACCCGCGTTTTCGCGAGGCGCTCTTTACGGAGGCGATCAATGCGTATCTCGGGGGTGACACGGTCGCGGGCAAGGCCATTCTGCGCGATCTGGTCAACGCCACGGTCGGCTTCGAGGAGTTGGCCGCGGAGATCAAGAAGCCCAGCAAAAGCCTGCACCGAATGCTCGCCCCGCACGGCAACCCGAGCACCGAGAATTTCTTCGGCATCGTGAGCGCCCTGCAAAAGAAAACGCGGGTGAGGCTGCATGTGACGGCCAAAGCCGGCTGAGCGAGAAGGCGAGCGGAGGTTTTATGAGGCAAGCATCCAGGCGCAAAAATAAGGACACGCAATTGAAGGAATTCGAAGCCAGAGACTTGGGCCATGACATTGCCCGGAGCAAAGCTGCGGTCGTCGTGCGCCCCAAGACCCGACAGATGCCGACCTCGATTTTTCTCGATCCGACACTCGTCGAGAAGCTGAAAAGCAAGGCCGATAAGCGTGGGATCGGCTACCAGACCATGCTCAAGATCATCGTCCACGAGCACGTGGATGAATACTGAGCGGCCTCAGCGCCGCCGCCCATAAAAAAATGCTGCGCGCGTTTATCGCCGTTCAACTTTCCGACGCCTTGAAGCGTCAGATAGGAAGCGTACAGGCAGAGCTCAAACGGGAGGTCTCCGGTTCAGGACGGGGCAGTAAGGCCGTCAAGATCGGCTGGGTCCAGCCGGAGGGCATCCATCTGACGCTCAAGTTTTTGGGAGACATCCAGGAGGCTCAGGTGGACGCCCTGCGCGAGATCCTCTCGAAAGCGGCCGCGTCGGCCCGTCCCTTCACGCTGGAAGCCCGCGGGCTGGGCGCGTTCCCGAATCCGCGCGCGCCCCGCGTGATCTGGCTGGGACTGCACGGAAAGAGCGAGGACATGGCGGAGTTGCAACGGCTTCAGGCGGTTGTGGAGGACGGCGCAGCGGCGCTCGGGTTTGCGAAGGAGGCGCGCGCCTTCACGCCCCATCTGACCCTGGCCCGCATTCGCGATCGCGTGGAGGCGGGCGCGCTGGAGCCGGTCCTCACCGTCCAGCAGAACCGCGTGGTGGGAGGGTTCACGGCGTCCTCGGTGGAACTCATCAAGAGCGAGCTGCGTCCGAGCGGCGCCGTCTATACAACCTTGGTGGAAGTGCCCTTCGGCGCTGGAGTATAATCCGGTTGCTTTTGAACCGACCTGACAGTTAAAGGAGAACGCGATGGCCGAGCGGGAAGAAAAGAAACGCGCCATGGAACTGGCGATCGCCCAGATCGAAAAACAGTTCGGCAAAGGATCCATCATGAAGCTGGGGGCCACCGAAGCCCCTCCGGACGTGCCGGTCATCCCGTCGGGCTCGCTGGGGCTGGATCTGGCGCTGGGCACGGGCGGGCTGCCCCGCGGCCGCGTCATCGAGATCTTCGGCCCGGAATCGTCAGGGAAGACCACGCTCATGCTGCACACGATCGCGGAGGCCCAGAAGACCGGCGGCACGGCCGCCTTCATCGACGCGGAGCATGCGCTGGACCTGACTTACGCCGAGAAGTTGGGCGTCAACACCGCCGACCTGCTGGTGTCGCAGCCGGACACCGGCGAGCAGGCGCTGGAGATCACGGAGACCCTCGTCCGCAGCGGCGCCGTGGACATCATCGTGATCGATTCGGTGGCCGCGCTCGTGCCCCGCGCCGAGCTCGAAGGGGAGATGGGCGATGCCCACATGGGCCTGCAGGCGCGGCTCATGTCCCAGGCGCTCCGGAAGCTGACCTCGTCGATCTCGCGCTCGCAGACCACCGTGGCGTTCATCAATCAGATCCGCATGAAGATCGGCGTCATGTTCGGCAATCCCGAGACGACCACCGGCGGGAACGCGCTCAAGTTCTACGCCTCGGTCCGGCTCGACATTCGCCGGATCGAGTCCATCAAGGAGGGCCAGGACGTCACGGGCAGCCGGGTCCGCGTGAAGGTGGTGAAGAACAAGATGGCGCCGCCGTTTAAGCAGGCCGAGTTCGATGTCCTGTTCGCCGAAGGGGTCTCCAAAGTTGGCGAGCTCATCGATCTGGGCGTGGATCGGAAGATCGTCGACAAGAGCGGGGCCTGGTTCTCCTACGGAGGCGAGCGGATCGGCCAGGGACGCGAGGCGGCGCGGGACTATCTCAAGGCCCATCCGGCCGTGGCGCGTGAGATCGAGATTAAGATCCGCGAGGCTGCCGGCGTGGGGTCCAAGGACGCGGCGCACGCCCGGCCGGCTGCCGAGAAGCGACCCGATGACAAGCGCTCGCCGACCGGCAAGGTCGTCTCCTAAGCCTGATCCTATTGCGGCAGCGGTCCGATATCTGGCGCGAGGGGACCGGAGCGCGGCCCAGGTTCAGCGTCATCTGGCCGGACGCGGGTTCTCCGGCATCGAGGTCCGCCGCGCGCTCCGCACCCTGCAGCGGCTGGGCTACGTCGACGACGGGACGGTCGCGTTCCGCATGGCGGAAGCCCGGTTGGCCCGCCGTCCAATGGCGCGCGAGGCCTTGGCGGCCGAGCTTGAGGCGCGGGGGTTTTCAGCCGGAGCCGTGGCCCGCGCGGTGCAGCGCGCGTATGCCGGGCTTTCGGAAGAAGCCGTGGCGGAACGGTTTCTCAAGTCCCTGCCGCGCCGGTTCAGCGATCCGAGCCGCGAGGCGCGCCGGCGGGCGGGCTTGCTCCGAGGGCGGGGGTTTTCCGCCGACGTCAGCGAGAGCGTGCTCGGAGTCACGGCGAACCATTCATGATTCTGGTTGGTGATCCATGCCGACGGCGAACGAATTGCGACAAGGGTTCCTGGACTACTTCAAAGGGCATGGCCACGCCATCGTCCCGAGCTCCTCGCTGATTCCGCAGGCCGACCCCACGCTGCTCTTCACCAACGCCGGCATGGTGCAGTTCAAGGGCGTCTTCCTCGGCGAGGAGCGCCGCGCCTACACCCGGGCCGCCTCTTCGCAGAAATGCATCCGGGCCGGCGGCAAGCACAACGATCTCGAGAACGTCGGCCATACCGGCCGGCACCACACCTTCTTCGAAATGCTCGGCAACTTCTCCTTCGGGGACTACTTCAAGGAAGAGGCGATCCATTTCGCCTGGGAGTACCTGACGCGCGTCGTCCACCTCTCGCCGGAGCGGCTGTGGGTGACGGTGTACAAGGAGGACGACGAGGCCTATACCGTCTGGGAGAAGAAGGTCAAGATCCCGGCCGCCCGCCTCGTCAAATGCGGGGAGGCGGACAACTTCTGGCAGATGGCGGACACCGGCCCGTGCGGGCCCTGTTCTGAAATCCATTACGACCAAGGGCCCGGCGTGCCCGGTGATCCGTTCCCGAACGGCGAAGGCGACCGGGTCATGGAGCTCTGGAACCTGGTCTTCATGCAGTATCACCGGGACGAGAAGGGCGCGCTCCATCCGCTGCCCAGGCCCAGCATCGACACCGGCATGGGCCTGGAGCGCCTCGCGGCCGTGGTCCAGGGCAAGACGAGCAATTATGATTCCGATCTTTTCCAGCCGATCATCCGAGCGATCGGCGAGATGGCCCGCAAGCGGTACGGCGCGTCGGCGGACGATGACCGCGCGATGCGCGTCATCGCGGACCATCTGCGAGCCATCACGTTCATGATCGCGGAGGGCCTCCTCCCGTCGAACGAGGGACGCGGCTATGTCCTGCGCCGCATCCTCCGCCGGGCGGCGCGGTACGGGCGGCTGCTGGGCTTGGGCCTCGATGGGCCGTTCTTGCACCGATTGACGGCGCCCGTCATCGACTTGATGAAAGGGGCCTATCCGGAGCTGGAGCGGGCCCGCACCACGATCGATCGGGTCACCAAGGCCGAGGAAGAGCGGTTCCTGGACACGCTGGACAAGGGGCTTCGTCTGCTCGATGAGATCATCGCCGAGGCGAAGCAGGCCAAGCAGCGGGTGATCGCAGGCGAGGCGCTGTTCAAGCTGTATGACACCTACGGTTTCCCTCTCGACTTGGCGGCCGATTCGGCGAAGGACCACGGGTTGGCGCTGGATGAAGCGGGCTTCCAGGCCGCGCTCAACGAGCAGCGGGAGCGCGCACGCAAGTCCGCCGGCTTCGTCGCGGCCAAGACCAAGGACATCTACACCGAACTCAGCGGGATCGTGGCGCCGACGCAGTTCGTGGGCTATTCCCAGTTGGACACCGAGGGCTTTGTCCAGGCAATCGTGAAGCAGGACGCGCGCGTCAAGGAAGCGGTGGAAGGCGACGAGATCGAAATCGTGCTGGACCGCACGCCGTTCTACGCGGAAGGCGGCGGGCAGGTGGGTGATCAGGGGGTGTTGACCGGTCCGGACGGGATCATCGAGGTGAGACAGACGACCAGGCCGGCGCCGGAGTTGTTCCTGCACCAGGGCGTCGTGATGCGCGGGCGGATCCGCGAGGGGGATCGGCTGCGGGCGCATGTGGACCCTCGCCTGCGGTTTGGCGCGGCGCGCAACCATACTGCCACGCACCTCTTGCATGCCGTGCTCCGCGAGGTGCTGGGACCGCACGTCAAACAGTACGGCTCCCTGGTGGCGCCCAATCGGCTCCGCTTCGACTTCGCGCATTTCGCCCCGGTGCGGCCCGGCCAACTGGAGGAAGTGGAGGCCATCGTCAACGAGCGGGTCCGGGCCGACGCGCCGGTGCAGACGAAGATCATGGGCATCTCCGAGGCGGTGCAGGAGGGCGCGCTGGCCTTCTTCGGCGACAAGTACGGGGAGGAAGTCCGCGTCGTCGAGATCAACACCTTCAGCAAGGAGCTGTGCGGCGGCACCCACTGCCGCCACACGGGGGAGATCGGGCTCTTCAAGCTCGTCTCCGAGGGCGGCGTGGCCGCGGGCGTGCGCCGGATCGAAGCGCAGACGGGCGAAGGGGCCTACGAGCTGCTGAAGCAACGGGAAACCGAGCTCCGCGCGCTGGCCGACATCCTCAAGACCAACCCGGCCGACGTCGTGACCAAGGCCCGCAAGCTTGTGACGACGCTGAAGGAGAAAGAAGAGGAACTGGAAAAGCTGAAGGCCCGCTTAGCGTCGGGCGGGGCGGGAGGGGGTGGCGGCGAAACACGCATGGTGGCCGGCGTCCCGTTGTACATCCAGCGGGTGGACGGTCTGGAGATGAACGACTTGCGGGCGCTTGCCGATACGGTGCGCGAGAAGCTGAAGTCCGGGATCGTCGCGCTGGGCTCGGTGAAGGACAACAAGGCCTCGCTGCTGGTGGCCGTCACCAAAGACCTCGCGGCTCGGTTTCCGGCAAGTGAGCTAATTAAGCCTGCGGCAACTGAGATCGGAGGGTCTGGCGGAGGACGGCCGGAGATGGCGCAGGCGGGTGGAAAGGTGATCGAGCGACTGCAAGCAGCGTTCGATCGTGTGGAAGAGGAGGTCAAGCGGAAAGCGGGCGCGTGAAACAAGCGCTAACATTTGTGGGAGCCCTGGTGCTCGTCGGCACGATGGCGGCCTACGGTTATCGCGCCCTCGCCCTGCCGAGCCAGGCGACCGCAAGCCATCACCTCGTGGAAGTCACCGAAGGCGCCGCGTTCAAGGAAGTCGCCAACCTGCTCGCACAGAAGGGCCTGATCGTGAGCCCGTTCTGGTTCCGGATCATGGGCAAGGTCCAGGACGCCGAGCGGAAGATCCAACCGGGAGAGTATGACCTGCATACGGCGATGCGGCCGGCGGAGATTCTCAACGCGCTGGTCAAAGGCCGGGTCATTCAATACAGTGTCACGGTTCCGGAAGGCCTCACCGCCCGGCAGATCGGCAAGCTGCTGGAGGAGGCTAGGATGGCGAAGCAAACGGACGTGGCCCGCTTGGCGGCGGATGCCGCGTTCGTGAAGTCATTGGGCATCGAGGCCAAGACGCTGGAAGGGTACCTCTTCCCCGACACGTATCACTTCCCGCGGCGGACCAAGCCCGAGGATGTCCTGCGCGCGATGGTGCACCGGTTCAAGGAAGCCTACACGCCGGAATTGCGAGCGAAGGCGGCGGCGTTCGGCATGACGGAGCGCCATGTGGTGACGCTGGCATCCATCATCGAGAAGGAAACCGGCCGGGACGACGAGCGCCCGCTGATCTCCGCCGTGTTTCACAACCGCCTGAAGAAGCGCGTACCGTTACAAAGCGATCCCACCGTGATCTACGGCATTCGCAACTTTTCGGGCAACCTGACCCGGGCGGACCTGAGTCGGCGCACGCCGTTCAATACCTATACCAGACTGGGTCTCCCGCCGGGCCCGATCGCGAGCCCGGGCTTGAGGTCCATTCAAGCGGCGGTGAACCCGTCGCCGGTCAAATACCTCTATTTCGTCTCGAAGAACGACGGGAGCCATCATTTCTCGGTCACCCTGGAAGAACACAACCGCGCCGTGCACCGCTACCAGAAGAAGCGGGGCGCGCGCCGCGCCGCCGTGCGCAAAGCCGCGTGAGACGCTATGCGAGTGTGTCAGAACAAGCTTTCTGCTCGTTTTGCCATCGCGTGCTGTATCGTGGCGACAATGGCATCCACGGCCCAGGCCGAGACGTGGCGGTGTACGAAGCCTGACGGGTCGGTTGTCTATTCCGATCAGAATCTCAGCGGCGAGTGCCGCAAGCTGGAGGCCCTGCCGCCGTTGCTGCGCGTGCCGTCTGTGCCGCCGGTTCCCGCCGAGGAGGGGAAACCGGAAGCTGCGAAGCCAGCCCTGCCGGAGCCGGCCCAGGTGCCGACGCCCGGCCGCGGGCGGCGGATCGACCCACCATCGGATGCGATCATCACAATCCGCGATCTCAAGGCGGTCCCGAACTTTAACAGCCTCCTCGGCATCGCCAACTTTCAGGCCACGATGCTGCTGGAGAACGGCGACACTGAGTGGACCGCGGAGAGGGTCTGCATCAACGTGCGGTTCCGCGACGTGACCCTGATCTTTCTGGATGTCCAGCAGGTGAGCTGCATGGAGGGCCTCAAGCCCCTGGAGACCCGCCAGTTCACCGTCACCTATACCGGCATGATCCCGCCGCGGCTCTTTCCGATTCAGGGGGAGGCCAAGGTGGATTACGTCAAGTGGACGAAATGAGGGGACGCTGAGTGGTTCCGACGGTTGAGTGGAAAGACGGAGTCGTCCGGCTCCTGGACCAGAGCCAGCTTCCGGACAAGGTCGAGTTCGTGGACTGCCGCGACTACGGGACGGTGGGCCTCGCCATCAAGGAGTTGTGGGTGCGCGGCGCGCCGGCGATCGGCATCGCGGCGGCGATGGGCGTGGCCCTCGGCGCACAGGCCGTCAAGGCCGCGGACTACGACGCGTTCCGCAAGGCGGTCTGGGCGATCGGCGACCACCTGGCCGCGACGCGGCCCACGGCGGTCAACCTCTTCTGGGCCATCGACCGGATGAAGCGGCGCCTGGACGCGCTGAAGACCGAGCCGATCCCGGTGATCAAGCAGAAACTGATCGCCGAGGCGCAGGCCATTCTCGCGGAGGACATCGCCATGAACCGAGCCATCGGCAAGCACGGCGCGGCGGTGATCGGCGACGGGCAGACGATCCTCACGCACTGCAATGCCGGGGCGCTCGCCACGGGCGGCTACGGAACGGCGCTCGGCGTCGTGCGGGCGGCCTGGGAGGCAGGGAAGAAGATCCGCGTCGTCGCCGGCGAGACCCGGCCGGTCCTCCAGGGCTCGCGGCTCACGGTCTGGGAACTGATGCAGGACGGCATCCCGGTGACGCTCATCACCGACAACATGGCCGGCACGCTGATGCGCCGGGGCGAGATCCAGGTCTGCGTGGTGGGCGCCGACCGCATCACGGCGAACGGCGACGTCGCCAACAAGATCGGCACATACAGCCTGGCGGTCCTCGCGCACGCGCACGGCATTCCTTTCTATGTGGCGGCGCCCAGCTCCACCGTGGATCTGGCGACGCCCTCAGGTGACCAGATTCCGATCGAGCAACGCGACCCCCGGGAAGTGACGCACGTGCGGGGCAAAGCGGCGATTGCGCCGGAGGGCGTGGACGTGGTGAACCGGCATCATCACCGAGAGAGGCATCTTCGCGCCGTCCGAGCTCGCCGCCCAAATGCGGCGAAGCTGAACGGGCGCCCCTTTTTTTGTCCGACACGTTTCGGTATAGTACGGCCCATGGTTGAACGCACGCTCGCCATTATCAAGCCGGATGCCGTGAGCCGCAACTTGGTCGGGACCATCATCCAGCGCTACGAGCAGGCCGGCCTGATCCCGGTCGCGATGAAGATGGTGCGGCTGACCAAGGCCCAAGCCGAAGCCTTTTACTACGTGCACAAACAGCGGCCGTTCTTCGACAGCCTGTGCAGCTTCATGTCCTCGGGCCCCATCGTGGTCCTGGTGCTGGAAGGCGAGAACGCGATCCAGCGGCACCGCGATCTGATGGGCGCGACGGACCCGGCCAAGGCCGCCAAAGGCACGATCCGCAAGACCTATGGGACCCACATCGAACACAACGCCGTCCACGGGTCCGATTCCGCGGAGACGGCCAAGTTCGAGCTTTCGTTTTTCTTCAGCGCCCTGGAGTCGCCGCAACGCTGAGTCCCTCCAAGCACGGTCTCCTGCTCCCGAAACTGATCGCGGTGATCGTGTTTGCCACGCTCCCGTCATGCGCGTCGAAAACTCCGCCGGCCAGAGTGCCGATGCCCTCTTCTGAAGTTATCGCCGGCATTCTCCAGGCCGGCCGGCAGGCTGCGGCCCAGGGCCAGTTCGACCGCGCGGTCAATCTGTTCCGGCGGGTCCAGGAGAGCTATCCCACCGCGCCCGAACGGTCATTGGCCACGGTGCTCCTCGCACAGACTCTAGAGCGGAACCAGGAGATCGCCTCGGCCCTGACCGAGTACCGACGCCTGATCGCCGAATATCCCCAGTCGCCGCAGGCGGTGCTGGCCCGCGCGAAGATCCCGGACCTGGAGCGCCAACTGCCGGTCGGGGGGCCGCCGGGGATGCAACTCCTCGGGACGTATGTGTGGCCGGAGGACCTCGCGAGCTTGGACGAGCGCGAATTGAATCGCCTTCGCCAATCGGGGACCAATACCGTGGTGGTGGGGGTGACACAGCACCGGCCTAAAGCTGGTGTCTATTTCAAGACCGACTGGGCGCCGGTCCTTCAGGATCGGCTGGCGGCCGTGGTCGGCGCGGTCCATCAGCAGAGCCTGCAGATCTGGGCGGCGCTGTCGGTGCGGCGGATGGACTGGGTGGATCCGGCATTGGAGTGGGCGGACTGGCGGTACAACCCCGGAACCCGCCGGCTGGACCCGGCCGAGACGCTGGACCTCCTGCACCCGGCGCTACCGGATTACCTGGTGGGTCTTTTCACGGACCTGGCGGCCACGGGAATCGATGGCCTGTTGCTGCTCGCCGATCCCCCGTCGGCGGCGAACGAAGGGTTCAGTCCCCACGCGCTGCGGCGGTATGAGCGGGAGGTCGGACAGGCGCTCGATCCCAGACGGCTCTGGCTGAGACAAGGCCAGGACCAAACCCTCACCTACGCGCCGGAGTTCTGGCGCTGGGCGGGATGGAAACAGCGCGCACATACCAAAGTGGTGGACAGCGTGCTGGGAGCGCTCCGGGCCTCCTATCCGGCTTTGAAGGTGGCGCTGGAAGTGCATCCGGAGGCGATCACGAGTCCGCAGATGGCCCTGGCGTCCTACGCGGAGGAGCTGCTCGATCTCAGGCGGCACCGGTACGACTACATCG
>Ga0209690_1002291_pt1 | contig 10937 bp, 9 predicted proteins | sample GraSoiAngelo_150_FD_186164 | JGI IMG/M metagenome (GOLD analysis project Ga0209690, IMG submission 186164) | Grasslands soil microbial communities from the Angelo Coastal Reserve, California, USA - 14_1009_09_40cm (SPAdes) (version 2) | ecosystem: Environmental > Terrestrial > Soil > Grasslands ...
TGACAAACACTTGGTGGAGCGCGGACTACGGAATTATTGGGGCTACAATTCGATCGGCTATTTGGCGCCGCACAACGAGTACTCCGCAAGCGGGCAAACCGGCCAGCAGGTGCAGGAATTCAAGCAAATGGTCAAAGGTCTGCACGAAGCGGGCATCGAAGTCATTCTCGATGTCGTCTACAACCATACGGCCGAAGGCAACCATCTGGGGCCGATCCTCTCATTCAAGGGTATCGATAACGCCGCCTATTATCGGCTCATGCCCGACGACCGCCGCTACTATATGGACTATACCGGCACCGGCAACAGTCTCAACATGCGCCATCCCCACGTGCTGCAATTGATTATGGACTCATTGCGTTACTGGGTCTTGGAAATGCACGTCGATGGCTTCCGCTTCGACCTGGCGGCGACCTTGGCCCGCGAGCTACACGACGTCGATCGCCTTTCGGCTTTTTTCGACATTATTCAACAGGACCCGGTGATCAGCCAGGTCAAGCTCATCGCGGAACCCTGGGACGTTGGGGAAGGCGGTTACCAGGTGGGAAAATTCCCGCCTTTGTGGATGGAGTGGAACGGCAAGTATCGCGATTGTGTGCGCGATTACTGGCGTGGACAAGACCAAACGCTCGGCGAGTTTGCCTATCGTATCACCGGCAGCCCGGATTTATACGAGGCCACCGGAAGAAGGCCCTATGCAAGCGTCAACTTCATCACCGCTCACGACGGATTTACGCTTCATGATTTGGTTTCCTACAATGAAAAACACAACGAAGCGAACGGCGAAGACAATCGCGACGGCGAGAGTAACAACCGCTCTTGGAACTGCGGAGTCGAAGGACCCACCGATGATCCTCAAGTGAACGCCCTGCGCAATCGCCAGAAGCGCAACTTCCTATCCACCTTGTTTCTATCTCAAGGCATCCCGATGCTCCTCGGCGGAGACGAGATCGGCCGCGCCCAACGGGGAAACAACAACGCCTATTGTCAGGACAACGAGATTTCCTGGTTTGATTGGGGCTCGGCGGATACGACTTTACTCGAATTCACCCGCCGGCTTATTCAGCTGCGCGAGCAGCACCCCGTGTTTCGCCGGCGCAAGTGGTTCCAAGGCCGTCCCATTCACGGTGCAAAAGTCACGGACATCGGCTGGTTCACCCCCGACGGACTGGAGATGGCGGAAGAACAATGGGGCGAGGGCTTCGCCAAAGCGCTCGGAGTTTTTCTCAATGGAGAAGGCATCGATAGTCCGGATGCCCGCGGCGAACGGGTCGTCGACGACAGCTTTTACGTGCTGTTCAACGCCCACTACGAGCCCCTGCCGTTCGTCCTCCCAAAGGGAGATTGGGGCAAAGAATGGATCGTCGTACTGGATACGAACAAGCCGCTGCCGGAAGAAGAAGAGCAGCTCTACAAACCCGGAGACGAAATCCCGGTCGAGTCACGCTCCGCAAAGGTGCTCCGTCGTGTTAATTAGCCTGGCTGCGGGCCGCTCATGGTGAAAATGCCGTTGACACCGGACAATCTAAGGCCAGGTCTTGCAATGACACATCGCCACAACGCAGGACGTAATTCCTTGGTGGGTTAGTTGTGACCAATTACTTAGGGAACCTCTCCCCGGCGCGTGCTCGCGCCTTGGCAGGTTCTTCTGTGCGGTTCCTCGGCGGCGCGTTCGTCTCGAGCGAGCTGAGAAGGTTACCGGAGATCGCTGCTATTTCGTCAACGGCAGCGAGGAAGGCAGCTTCGTTGGCTTTCGATGGCTTGTTGAAGCCGCTGACCTTTCTCACGAATTGCAATGACGCGGAACGAATCTCTTCCTCCGTCACAGGAGGTTGGAAGTTGAAAAGTGTTTTGATGTTTCTACACACAATCGTTTACCTCGATGTCTAGTTTGGCTTTCATTGGCAACCCCGATCGCTTCCGACGAGCGATTGAGAGACTGGACTGAGTCTGTACTTCGCGCACTTTTTTCTTATTTCAAAGCCCTATTCAGCAACCAGGCCAACCTGATTCCAGCCTGAGCAAGCCTTCGTCGGACAATCGGGCGGGCTTTCTCCACATAATCATCGGAGAGCTCGACCGATGGTCCGATATTGTAAGCGTGCGACCTCACCAGCATTAACGATTCATTCGTCCACTGTTTGGGATCGCCGGCCTGCCATTTGAGACGTTCTTCTTCCGTGAGATTCGCAGTAAGCCGCTTGGCAATTTCTTCCTCGTTGCCTGTTTCCAGCTCTACCAGGTTTGTGTCCCAAAAAAAGTGAAGATTCGTTGACTGGCCTTTGTAAGACACAAGAATATCGATGCCGCCTTGATCCACGGCTCGACCGGCATGAAGCGGTTGGTGCATGTCGCCCACCAGGTGTGCGACGTAATGAAGCGCGAGTCTCCTCATCATGATCGGAGCATTCTTTTCTGCGATGACCGCTGAAAACCATTTGAGAGCTTCAACCATGCAGTTTCTCTCCGGGCAGTCGCGTCCTTGATCGTAGCCGCTGGCAGCCTCGGGAATCCAGACGTAATGGAGGCAATCGAAATCTCGTATGCTTCGCCCCTCATGATCCGGCCAAATGGCCGCGTCCGCCAGAGTCATGCTCCCGGGAAGTATCTTTTCAATCTCCTTGCGCGCGTCGGCGGTGAGATTCGCCTGGGCGATCAAACTGACGATCCGATGGCCTTTGTCATACCACGAAAGGGCCGAGGTAAGTGCCAGCAGATTGAACACGAAAAACGTCGACAAGAAAGTAGCTCTCAATGGAGCTGGCGAGGTTGGCATTATAAAACTTGTACGCTGACGAAGGCCGCTTGTCGAGAACGGCGCATCCGAAACAGCGGGAGTCGCGCAAACAACGCCGGTCGCATCTTTACTTTTGACTGTCGACGGTTGAGACGGATATCACAAATTCACAAGGCAAGTTTTTAATCTTGATAATGGCTGAGTTGGCTTTTTGATTTTTCTCATGTGTATTTCTTCTGGCTGAACTTTAGACGTCGGCTACTTTGCGTTAAGGGATTCTGGAGACCTAATACCAATTCCTTTATCAACATCATGAAAAGCCACTTGTTGGGGTTCTTCAGGCAATGCGTGCGGACGACTTAGCCGTCACCAGTTCGCCGTTATCTCCGAATCGTTCTGAGAGCCTGTGGGCGGGCCAATTGAACTGAGCTCTTTGGCCTTGACGCTTCGTCAAGCGCGGCGATATACGTGCCATTAGATGGCCAGTTAGACGCCTGAGAGTTCAAAGTTTAAATGGTTCAAACGGTTCAAAAAATTCAAATCGGTGAAAAGTCGCTAGGCTGCATTTCATAGTCCCAAAAGTTGTTCAGTAGTTTCAGAGGAGGAAATCGTTATGACGAGTCCAATCACGATACACCCTGCAGTCGATCGTGGGATAAAACCCAAGGCCGAGAACTTTGCGGGCGGGACCTTGCTATGCCAGTGCACGGACAACCGGGTCGCAGTGGCGATCAAGGGGCAATGCGCGCACAATCACGTATGCGGTTGCACGAAGTGCTGGAAACCGAAAGGGGCATTGTTCTCACAGGTTGCCGTTGTGCCGCGTGACAACCTCACCGTAACAAAAAATGGGGAAAAACTTGCGGTCGTAGATCCCAAAGCAGTCATTCAGCGACATGCTTGCAAACAATGCGGCGTTCACATGTACGGCCGGATTGAGAATAAAGCTCATCCGTTCTACGGGTTCGACTTTATCCACACAGAGCTATCGAACGAGGACGGCTGGGCGCCGCCCGAGTTCGCGGCTTTTGTTTCATCCATCATCGAGTCAGGCGCGAACCCCAATAACATGGGTGCGGTCAGGGGTAAGTTAAAGGAACTTGGCCTGGAGCCTTACGATTGTCTGTCCCCGGCTCTGATGGATGCCATCGCGATTCACACGGCCAAGGCCGCCGGCGCGCAGAGTCATTAGGCAGCGAAACTATTTTACGTGATCCAGAAAAAGGTTGGGGTAAGACAAACCTTATTGGTGTTTTCAGCTGCAGCGCCTCTCTCAACAGGAGGATGACATGACGGTTCTCAAGACCGCGATCGCGACCTACCCGCACACAAAAGGCCTGAAGGACGGCACCGTGTCGGTGCCCGGCGTCCAGTTCGAGCACGTCGAGGTCTCGCCGATCATCGGCGCTTTCCGCCGCATGTGCCGCACGCTCGACTTCGACGTGTGCGAGATGGCCATTACGACGTACCTGACTGCCAAGGCCCATGATAAACCGTTCACCGCGCTGCCGGTCTTCGTCCTGCGCCAGTTCTCGCATTCCGCGATCGTCTATAACGTAAAGTCCGGCGTGCAGTCGCCGAGGGATCTCGAGGGCGAGAAGGTGGGCGTGCGCGCGTACACCGTCACCACCGGTGTCTGGACGAGGGGGATTCTCGCGTCGGAGTACGGCGTAGACCTCGACAAGATCACCTGGGTGGTGGTCGACGAAGAACACGTTCAGGAGTACCGCAAGCCCGCCAACGTGATGGAGCGACCTGGGATGAACCTGGCCGAGATGCTCGTGAAGGGTGAGCTCGCGGCCGCCATCGGCGTCGGCAGGGTCGACTCTCCGGACGTCAAGCCCCTCATCCCCGAGGCGGCCGCCGCTGAAGCCGCCTGGTACCGGAAAACGGGCATCTATCCCATCAACCACACGGTCGTGGTCAAGGACGCGCTGCTCCAGTCCGATCCCTCGCTCGCGCCCCGGCTGTTCGCCGGCTTCGAGGCCGCCAAGGCGCAGTTCCTGAAGCAGCTCAGCTCAGCGGCCGAGCTGCCGGCCGACCTACAGGTCCTGGCCAAGCGTCGCAGCATCGTAGGTGACGATCCTCTCCCCAACGGTCTGGCACGCAATCGCAAGGCGCTGGAGGCCATCATCCGGTTCGCGCACGAACAGAAGATCCTGCCGCGCACCGTCAGGCCGGAGGAAATGTTCGCGGCTAACACGCTGAACCTGGCGTAGCTGATATGAGGATATGGCGCCAAGCTCGACAGATGGAAAAGAATATCAGTCGGCTGCGGGTCGGGCTTTGCGGCTCGCGCTCGACTGTATTACCAGCCCCTGTTGCGCGCAACCGTATACCGACCGTGCGCTCGCGGCTTAGGTGCCGCGGCCCCACAGGCCGCAGTAGCGCCTGAGGACGAAGGGCATTGCGGTGTCGTAATTGGGCCAGCTCGAGTATTTCGGCAGCTTCACCTCTTTCTCCGCCGGCTCCCAACATTTCCCTGCTCGCGCCTCGACCTTCACAGCTTCAGAGGCATCCTGCAGGAAGGTCAGTTGATCCTGTGCGTCTTTCTTGGTGCCTAGCCGCCCTTCGGGAGCGCCGGGATGGCCGGGGATCAGCCGTTCCCAATCCAATGCCAGAACTTGCTTGATCGAATTCTCCGCCTCGAGCGGATAAAAATCGATCATGCCCCGGCCCGGCAACGTACCGACCGGAAGAAAGTCGACTACGAAGATGAGCTTCTCCTTCGGCAACCGCATGACGATGGAGCTGTCGGAGTGGTTGAGTCCGACGTAGGTCAGCTCGAGGGCCGTCCCGCCGAGGTTAATCGTCCTCTTCTTGTCCATCGTTTCATCGGGCAACGGCGTCGCCGGATCCTTGAGCACTGCGAGGCGTTCCTTCGCCTTCTTGTGGGCGACGATCTTCGCGCCGGCATCCTTGAACGGCTTCCCGCCGGAGATGTGGTCGTAGTGGTGGTGGCTGTAGATCAGGTACTTGATCGGCTTGTCGGTGACCTTCTTGATTTCGTCGACATAGGTTGTCACCGCTTGCGGGCGTCCGTAACCGATGGGATCGGTGGCGATCACGCCGTCTCTGGTGACGACGAACATCGCCTGGTGGTTGGCGTAGCGGAAGACGTAGACGTTATCGGTGCCTTCCACCTTGGTGGTCGCAAACGGGAGCGGTTTTGGTTGCTCCGGTTGCTGCTGCGCCTGGGCTGCCCCGCCCAGGATAATTGCAGCCAGTGCTGCGCATGCGATGACATAAAGAATTCGTGACATGGTCGCCTCCTTTGGAAGTATAGGAACTCCCTTTTAGGATCGGATCATTGAGAACTCAAAAGTCGCCCCCGTTACCATACTCCAGCCCGCCACAAGGGCTCGCGGCAGTGTGGGCTGACCCGTATCGTTACTTTGGAGCGCAGAATATCCAAGAAGGTGGTCTTATGTCAACGTGGGCGGGGGTTCGGGTCACGTTATGATTGGCGTCGCCAGGCACGCGTCTGGGATCGTTCAAGCTTTTCAAGCCGGTCAACCCGGTGAAAGCGATCCGGCCATTCAATATCAAGGGCAATCGTTCAAGTCGGCCCCTGCCCACGCCTCCGTTAGCAACGAGACGATTCTCATCTCAGCAACGGTTCTGAGCTACGGAAAACAAAGTGTCAGTTATCAGGAAGTCTCATGCAAAACAAGCAATTCCTGGGATAGTTTACAGCAATTGACAAGTAGGATGAGACGGGTGAGGAGCATGGATGAGGAGCGGGTGCTGGTTGCAACGCCGTTAGATAGATGAAACATGGGTCGGAGTCTCTTCGTGACCGCTGCCCGAAACCTCAATGCGATTAATTGATGATGCGGAGCCGATACTCAAGCGATTCGCGATTCATTCTACGGCGGAAAGAGAGCGGTATACTTTATCTCTCATCGTATTTAGGATCCGAAGTCGGTGCTTCATGACCGGCGCCAGTCCCACCGAGCTGCGCTTCAGGTTCAAAGCGAAACACCTTAATGCCTGTTTTAATCAGTTCGTCGGTATCAAATCCCGGGCATTTCTGAAGCGCAATAGTCCCTTGGGCAAAATTGCCGCCACTTATGCTGTTCACCAACGCCTGGATCTGCGCGACTGACGGCTGTTCGTTGTGTTCGGCAAAGAAAGTTTTTCTCGTTTTCGAGCTGGCATGTTTTTTCCGGTAGCTGACTATAAAAAGCATGCAGATAACCTCCTCATGGTTGCGGTAGGGGCTCAATGGTCATGGTTTTGTGCCTGCGCATTTTTTCAGAGCAAGGGCAGTGCCAGGCTGCGACGCTATGACAAATTAGGAAACCGAGATTTGATCGATGACAGCGTTTCCTCCCAAAACCTCGAGACCGGGTTTGTTTCGTCCATCGGGATGTTCAACAGAAGAAACATGTTCTGATTTGTCAGAGCGTGTAGGGTAAGAGCCGTATTTGTGCAGGTCTTCGCGAAAAGCGTGAAGCCGGTGACGAGCACTTCCAAGCGTCACGCCTTGGAATTACAAAAATGGGATTGGATTCCATACAAGTTTCGAAATGTTCGAACGGACGGCTGGCAAAAGGGTAAGAAACGGAAATGATGTATGGATACAAACCGCGCTGCTAAGGCCGCCACCCGCTCGATTCCAACTGTCCATTTACTTTTTTCATCAGCGCAAATTCATACATGTCCGAAGGCACCAATTCTTGCCTTGCTGACTTTAAGGCCGTCCTGCTCATTTCGAGGCTCGACGCCATTGCCTTCTCCGTTGCCAGGCCGTCTTTTGTCCAGGAATCTTTCGCCATCTCGTAGATGCTTTGGCTGTCGTCCCTGCGCAGAGCAGGGATCGTTCCGGGAGCCTTGCTATGCTAAACGTTAGATCATGGGTCTCAATATCGTTTCACCTGAAAAAGAGAAATTCCTCTTAGAGCGCATGCAAGCCTTGGGTGTTCGGGAGCAGGACATCGAGGAACACTTTGTTCGGTCTTCGGGTGCCGGTGGTCAAAGAGTCAACAAGGTTTCCACCTGTGTTGTGCTCCACCATAGGCCCACGGGCATTCGGGTGAAGTGCCAAAGGGAGCGCTCGCAGGCACTCAATCGTTTTTTGGCTCGAAGAATCCTGCTGGACAAAGTCGACGCGAAGCTACGAGGAGCCCGTACCGCGGAACAGCAACAGATTGCGAGGATCCGTCGCCAGAAAAGAAAGCGCTCACGGCGCGCCAAGCTTAAGCTGCTCGCGGATAAGCGCCATCAGGCGGAAAAGAAATCCCTCCGAGCCGCGGTGCGCCCTAACCACGACGATTGAACTCGTTTGATGAGACCTGAGCGCGCGCCACATACAACGCGTCTTGGATTTTGTTGTTCGGCCAAAATTCAGTGAATCAACTTCCATGTTTCCGGAATTCCGGAAACGTGGAAACATCGGCCATTATTCTGCGCTACAGGTTTGGGTTCCGATGTGATCTATCGCGTCGATGCGGTGCGGAATTGCGTCTGCCACTTCGCCGTCATCGCGGCGCGGGGGACTTCCTGTCCCCGTAGGTAGACCTTGATGATCCGCCGCGTGTTGGCAATGTTCTCGATAGGATTGGCGTCGAGGACGATGAAATCGGCGCTCCTGCCAGGCGCCATCATCCCGGAATTCACCTTCGCGATTTCCGCCGAATCGCGCGTCGCCGCGACAATCGCCTCGGCCGGCGTCATGCCGATCGCAACATAACTTTCCAAAGCCATGTGGTTGAAATAGCCAATAAAAAAACGGCTCTGCCCGGTGTCGGTCCCCATGACGATCCGCATGCCCGCCGCTCTGAGCTTCATCGCATTGCTGCCATCCAACACGAGATTTTTGCGGACGCGCTCGATGGCCTCCGGCGTCATCTTCATCAGCGGATCGCCCCAGTACTCCCGGATATGTTGGGGAGAATAGCTCTCCCGCAAGAGCGGGTCGTCGAGCCACGCCGGCCGCTGGCCTTGGGTATTCATCCACGCCGTCTGCAGGCCCGGTGTCATCCACATGAGCGGCCGATCATTCCTGGCGATCCGCTCCTTGACGATCGCGATTAATTCGTCGTCGGCCGCCTCACCCTGGCGAACCGGAACGTGAAGCCATCCCTCGACGCCCGCGCGCATCAGCTCCTTGGCATTCGCCAAAGTAACGTTATGCACCCCGACCGGGACGTTGTGCTTATGCGCTTCTTCGATAATCGCGCGATAGAGCGGCGGCGTCAGAGTCTTCACGCGCCCGTCTCTGTTGTCCACCCAGATCTTGATGAATTCGGGCTTCATGCGGACGTAATCCTGAACTGCCTCGCGAGCCTCCTCGACCGTCGTGACCGGATACATCACGTCAGCTCTGGAGGGGTGGCCTTGGGCCCCGGCTCCCGGCCAGGCCATCCCCGGACCCGCCGTCTTAAATAGCGCCGCATTCGGGATCGTCTCGTCCCGCACCCGCAACGGCACGTCGCCCCAATGGGTCCGGCCGCCGCGGAGATCGGAACGGCTGACCAGGTCGCCGATGCCGACGATTGCGCCGACCCCGTGGTAGGCGAGACGCTGCAGATGGTCGATGAGATTCTCGCGCGTGAAGGTCTCCTTCGACATGGTCCCTTCAGCGACGTTTTGGAACCCGATGTGGCCGTGAAGATCCACCATCGTCGGCATGACGGTCTTGCCCGTCAGGTCGACGCGCGCCGCCCCGCGGGGGACCTGGACGTCAACCCGGCGGCCGACCGAAGTGAACCGGTTATTCTCGACGATGAACGAGGAGTTTTCGATGGTGTTGCCGTCACCCGTGATGAGCCGTGCCCCTTCGAACACCGTCACCTCGGTGGTCCCGGGGGCCTGGCCGTTCACCTGGGAGGAGCTGCCCGCCACCAAAAACAGACACGCCGCGAACAGCAAATAAGACGGCATGCTCCTGGCTCGGCACATGGAAGCCTCCTACGAAAAACCCACGGCTGCTAAGAGCCGCGGGTTTGACTACTCCGCATTCTACTATCGGCTTGCCAACGAAGACATCCCTTTGAATGTGAGCTTCTGCATCCCATTGCCGGTCGCAGCCACGTAGAGGTTGCCTCTCGCGTCGGTTGCGATTTGGTGGCCGCCTCCCAGCATGCCGGGGCCCTGGATGGACCCCACAATCTCGAGCGTCTTGCGATCAACGATCGAGATCTCCTTACCGTCTCCAACGTACAGGAACTGCTGTTCCGGGTCCGGGGAGAGCGCCAGATTCCGTGCAAACGGCGTACTGGTCTTGACCAGTTGCTTGACGAACTTGCCGTCATTCGTGAACATCTGGACGCGCCGGTATTCCCGGTCGGCCACGTACACCGTCCCATCGTTGGCCACGCGGATGGCGTGCACGATGCTGAAATTCTGAGGACCAGGATCCGAGAAGCTCTTTATGGTAGGAGCCTGACAATTGTCGTCATCCACCGGCTTGTTGCCGAAGGCGCCCCACATCCGCTTGAACGCGCCGGTATCCGCATCGAAGACGATGACACGGTGATTGCCGTAACCGTCGGCCACGAACGCTTCGTTGGTCTGCGGATGGACCCATAAGTCCGCCGCACGGTGCACATTCTTCGTGTCGCTATTGCCCTTGCTTTGGTTACTGCTGCCAATTTGCATCACGAACTTGCCGTCCGGCGTAAACTTCAGCAGTTGGTCATCCGCAACCGGCTTGAGTCCGGGCAGCTTGAGCTCGGCGCAATTGTTCCCGCCCAGCCACACGAAACCCTTGTAGTCGATATGGATGCCGTGCTCCCGTTCGACCCATTCGTATCCGCTGCCCGCCCCGCCCCAGACCTTGATGAAATTGCCCGCCGCATCGAACACGATGACCGGCGGCGCAGCCATCGCGGCCTGATCGGGCTTGAGCGTCCGTGGACGGTGCAGGACCCAGGCGTTGCCCTGTGCATCGATGGAAATGCTGGACGCATCTCCGAGCTTCCACTTTGCCGGCACCTTCGGCCACGAGGGGTCCACCTCGAACATCGGCACGTCGCGGGCTCGCGCCTGGGAAGTTTGCGCTGCCGCCTCTGTTCTGAAAAGCGATGTCCCTTCCACGCCAGCGACGATGACCAATGCAATCAGAACGGCCCGACTGAGATTCTTGCGCTTCATGGCTTCTCTCCTATATTCACTCGTCATCGGACTGTCCCATGTAAACCGGCATTGGCCAGATGACCTGGGTTCCGAGCCGCGGTCGAGATAAATCATCTCG
>Ga0209690_1002293_pt1 | contig 10930 bp, 12 predicted proteins | sample GraSoiAngelo_150_FD_186164 | JGI IMG/M metagenome (GOLD analysis project Ga0209690, IMG submission 186164) | Grasslands soil microbial communities from the Angelo Coastal Reserve, California, USA - 14_1009_09_40cm (SPAdes) (version 2) | ecosystem: Environmental > Terrestrial > Soil > Grasslands ...
AACGTCCGCTGGCCGCACCTTCGCTCCTGGATGCGTCACGCCGACACTGCCCTGGAGAGGCTGCGGCAGGGAGAAGGAGATCCGGAACGTCCGCCCCAGGACCGGCTTTCGCAGCTCAACGTGCTGCTCCAGCTCGAGCATCTGCGCAGCTACGAGCCGGTGAGACGCCGTGCTCCGGCCCTCCATGCCTGGTGGTTCGAAATCGGCGCGGCCGAGGTCCACGCCTGGGAGCCCGGCACTGGCGGGTTCCGGGCCATCGACGAGGATCACGCCGCGCGGATCCTGCAGCGGATCGCGCGCTGAGGCTCAGGCGCTCAGGCGAACGCGAATCCGCTGGATCAACTCCTGGTTCTCGAACGGCTTGCGGATGAATTCCTCCGCTCCCGCCGCGAGCGCCCGCTCGACCACGTCCTTCCCCGGCCGCGCGGAGACGACGAACACCGGCACGTCGCGCGTTCGCGGATCCTTCTTCAGCGCGCGGCACAGATCGAGGCCGTCGCGATCCGGCATCGCGATGTCCAGCAGGACGAGATTCGGGACTACGTGCTCGAGCTTCTCCAATGCCGCCGCGGCGCTGGTGGCGACGGTGGAGTCGATTCCCTCCAGCTCGAGCAGGGTGGCGAGGAAGGTGACGATCTCCGGATCGTCGTCCACCACCAGGACGCGGCGGCGCAGCGACCGCTCTTCGGCCGCGCTCATTCGTGGAACTCCGCTTCGTATCGGCCGGCGAGCGTGTCGACGAGCAACGTCTTCGGCTCGAGGTTGCGCGGAGCGTACGTCGGCTTGCCGACCTGATCCCGGATCGCGAACTTGTTCACGGTGAGCATCACATGTCCGCCCGGACCGACTTCCTCGGTCCGGTACTCGTAGATTCCATTGAGGGTGAGCCGCACGCTCCGCCAGGGCTTCCCGGAGTCGTTGCGGACGAAGATCTGCGTCATCGCCGGCAGGTCGACGCGCTGGACGCGCACGTACGCGCCGAGCACGTTGTCGGTGTAGAGCTGGCCGGCGAGCGTCGCGGCGACGATGAGGCCGTAACTGCCGAGCGCATAAGCGCGCCAGCGGGAGTGCTCCGGACGGGCCCGGAAGTCAGCCCAAGCGGTGCCGCCCCGGCTCGCGACCGACCCGAAAATCCGGCTAGTGATGCGGATCAGCCCGCCTGCCGCCGCCGCGAGGCCATTTGCGATGGCGCTACCGGCCGAGCGCTTCTGCGGCGCCGCCGCGGTCGCTGCCGTGACTTCCCCGACGGAACGCTTCTGTGGCGCCGCTGCCGTCGCTCCCGGCGGTCCGGTGACTTCTCCCACGGAACCATCGTACCCGAGCAAGTTTCGATCGCAAGCCTCGCCGTCAAAGTTTGCTGGACAGGCGATTTACTGGATTTTTCCGCACGTTGCAGGAGTAGCCGGGATAACGCAGCGCGTCTACGAGGAGTCTCCCGAAGAAGAAATGTCGGCGTGCTTGGAGGGTCGATCTGCAATTTTTCACCGGCTCGCCTGCCGCCAGGCCGCGCGCCGGAAGCCGGGATCGTTTGCCCACCGCGAGAACGCTTGGTCGGCCTGCATCTGCGCGAGGGACCGATCAGTCGCCTTCCGGACTGCATCGTCGAGCGCAGCGCCTCTCAGCCCCTGCTCCGCCAGCCGCAGGCGCGCATCGGGCTCGACGAGCCTCGATGCCTCGCCGAGCGCCTCGGCGGCGAACGCACCTTCTCCTCGCGCCGCGAAGACGCGAGCACGGCCGTAGAAGCCCTGCGGGGAGGCCGGGGCGACGGAGAGCAGGCGGTCGAAGGTCGCGCTCGCTTCGGGGACTTGGCCGTCTTCGAGCAGCGCGAGACCGTACTGGTACAGCGCGGGCACGTTGTCGGACTTGAGGTGTACGGCCCTCTCATAGTCCGCCAGCGCCGCCTTCCGGTCTCCGGCGCGGGCGGCGAGATTGCCGCGCGAGAGCAGCAGGAAGAGGTTCGTGGGGGCGCGCTCCAGCGCCGCGTCCAGCTCGGCGCGTGCGCCCGCGAGATCTCCCTGGTCTCCGAGCACGCGGGCCACTCCGATGCGGGCGGTCACGGAGCCGGGGTCGACGGCCGCCGCGTCACGGTAGGACGAGAGCGCCTCGGCCTTGCGGCCCAGGTCGTACTGGGCGTCGCCGAGCCGCTCGCGAGGCAGCGCGCTGCGGGGCGCGAGGCGCGCGGCCTCCCGGTACTCCGCCACCGCCTCGTCGCTGTGCCCGGTGTTCACCAGGACGTTGCCGCGCGCCAGGTGCGGCGCGGACGGGTCGGTATGGCAGGCGCCGGTCAGCGCCAATGCGACAGCTGCTGCCCGCTTCATGGTGCGCGCAGGATAATCGAGACGATCCGGCAGCGAAAGCGCTTCCTAGGCGGGAGGCAAGGTGAGCACGAAGGTGGCGCCGCTGCTGCCGTCCCGCAGGGTGAGCGTACCGCCGTGCGCCCGGGCGATGTCCCGGCTGGTGGATAGTCCCAGACCGTTTCCGCCCGGCCGGGTGGTGACGAAGCGCTGGAAGATGCGCTCGCGGTTCTCTTGCGAAACGCCGGGACCGTCGTCGGCGACCACGACCTCCGCGCGGCCTTCCCGGGTGCGGTTGGTGCTGATGCTGATGCGGGTGCGGGCGAAGTCGAGCGCGTTCAGGAGGAGGTTGAGCAGCAGCTGCCGGATGGCGAAGGGGTCCGCGTCCACGCGGGGAGGCTCCCCCGCGGCCTGCTCGAGCTGCAAGTCCTTGATCCGCGCCATCGGCCGCACCATCTGCAGGGCTTCGTTCACCAGCTCGTTCACGTCCTGCGGCCTGCGCGCGACCTTCTCGCCGGCGGAGTAGCTGAGGAAGCTCTGCAGCTGCGCGACGGTGCGGCGCGTCTCGTTCTCCAGCTCCTTCAGATGGCGCGTGACCTTGGCATCCGACTGCGCGCGCTCGGCCGCGGTCCGCGCCAGCTCGGCGAATCCGAGCACGACGGTGAGCGCGTTCTTCATCTCGTGCGCGAAGCCCGCCGTGAGCAGGCCGACCGTGCTGGTGCGCTGCGCGCGCTCCAGTGCGACCGAGATCTCCGCCAGCCGCCGCTGCAGCGTCCAGGCCGAGGCCACTCCGCCCGCCGCGAGCAGGAGCACGGCCAGGTACTGCAGGCCGCCCAGGTTGATCCCCTTCCAGAGCGAGACCACCAGCACGATGGTCGAGAGCAGGAAGATGATCGGACCCCAGTACAGCGCCGCCACGGCGATCTTACGCGCCCGCAGGGCGGCGAGGATGCCGGGGGAGGTCGGACGCCGCTTCTGCACGCGCGCCATATAGCAGAAGTGGAAATGCGCAGGGCGTGCGATCCATCATGTGCCCATGAGCGTGCAAGGTCGGCGCGTGCTCCTCTGCGTGGGAGGCGGGATCGCGGCGTACAAGGCCTGCGAGCTGGCCCGCCTGCTGGTGAAGGCCGGCGCCCAGGTGCGCGTCGCGCTGACCCCCGCGGCGCAGCGCTTCGTCACTCCGCTCACCTTCCAGGCGCTGACCGGATCGCCCGTCGCCACCGACATCTTTTCCGCCGAGCAGGATCTGGCCGCCGGCCACATCGCGCTGGCGGACTGGGCGGAGCTGGCCACCGTCGCGCCGGCGACCGCAAACCTGCTCGCGCGCTTGCGCATCGGCCAGTCCGACGACATGGCGGCCGCGGCGCTGCTCGCGATCGAGCCGCGCCGCTGGCTGCTTGCGCCGGCGATGAACGAGAAGATGTGGGCGAGCCCTGCGGTCCAGGAGAATGTGCGGGTGTTGAAGGAGCGCGGAGCGCGGTTCGTCGGGCCAGCCGTCGGCGAGATGGCCGAGCGCAGCCATGTTGGTCCGGGGCGAATGTCGGAGCCGGCCGAGATCTTCGCCGCCTGCGCCGACGCGTTGGCACCGCGCGATCTGGAGAACGTCAAGGTGCTGGTGACCGCCGGGCCGACCCGGGAGATGCTCGATCCGGTCCGCTACTTGTCCAATCCTTCGTCGGGGCGAATGGGGTACGCGATCGCCGAGGCCGCCCGCGATCGCGGCGCCCGCGTCACGCTCATCTCGGGGCCGGTCGAGCTTCCCCGGCCGGCGGATGTCGAGGTGGTGGACGTGGTGTCGGCGGAAGACCTGGCGCGCGCGGTGGACGAGCGCCTCGACGGCGTGCGGGTGGTGGTGATGGCCGCGGCCGTCGCCGACCAGCGGCCAGCCACTCGCGCTTCGCGGAAGGTGAAGAAGCAGCCAGGCGACGAGACCATGACCCTCGTCCGCACCCCGGATATCCTGGCCGGCCTCGGGGCGAGAGCCCAGCGTCCGATGCTGGTCGGCTTTGCTGCCGAGTCGGAGAACCTGGAGGAGAACGCCCGCGACAAGCTGGCGCGCAAGAAGCTGGATCTGATCGTGGCGAACGACGTCGCGGATGCGTTTGGAAAGGAGACGAACCGGGTGCTCGTCTTGGGAAAGGACGGCGCGCGCCGCGAGGTGCAGGGCCCGAAGCTCTCCGTGGCGCACGCCATCTGGGACATGGTGCGGGAACGGCTTGGGGGCTAGAGCCTTTACGTAGCGATGGCCCGGAATTGTTCTACACTACCTGCATCATGCGCGAGCTGGTGGACGAGGTGCGTGCTTGGCTCGCCTGGGCAGAGGAAAGCGGGCTGCAGAACCTGGCGCCACCAGGGCGACAGGCGCAGCAGGTGGAGACGGTGAAACTGCCGCTGCTCGAGGCGGTGCGGACCGAGCTGGGCGAGTGCACCCGGTGCAAGTTGCACAAGACGCGCACCAACATCGTGTTCGGCGTCGGTAATCCCGAGGCGCGCCTGATGTTCGTCGGGGAGGCCCCGGGCGAGGACGAGGACCTGCAGGGCTACCCGTTCGTGGGCAAGGCAGGCCAGCTCTTGACGAAGATGATCGAAGCGATGGGCCTGCGGCGCGAGGATGTCTACATCTGCAACACCGTCAAGTGCCGCCCGCCGAACAACCGCAACCCCGAGCCGGAGGAGCTGCTCGCGTGTGAACCCTTCCTCAAGGGCCAGCTCGGCGCGGTGAAGCCGGAGGCGATCGTCACGCTCGGCAAGTTCGCCGCGCAGGCGCTCTTGCGCGAGCAGACGCCGATCACCCGGTTGCGCGGCCAGTGGCGCGAGTACCAGGGCATCCCCGTGATGCCCACCTTCCACCCGGCCTACCTGCTGCGCAGTCCCGCCGAGAAGAGCAAGGTGTGGGAGGATCTGAAACAGGTGATGAAGAGGCTGCGGCTTCCCATCCCGAAGGGAGGCGCGTCGTGATCCTCGCACTCTTGCTCGCGGCCGGCCCCGTGGTGCACTACGCCGAGTTCACCGGCTCCGTCGATCCAGGCTCGGGCGCGTATCTGATCGCCGCCATCCACGGCGCGCAGGAGAGGGGAGCCGAAGCGCTCGTCGTCCGCATCGACACCCCCGGCGGTCTGCTCACCACCACCCGCGACATCGTCCAGGCGGAGTTGAACGCCAAGGTGCCGATCGTGTTCTGGGTGGGTCCGCCCGGTGCTCGCGCCGGGTCCGCCGGCGTGTTCCTGACCATGGCCGCGCACGTGGCGGCGATGGCGCCGTCCACCAACATCGGCGCGGCCCATCCGGTCGCGCTCGGCTCTTCCGAGGAGAACAAGAAGGGCGAGCAGAACACGATGTTCCAGAAGCTCGAGAACGACACCGCGGCGTTCGTCAAAGGGATCGCCGAGCGCAGGTCGCGCAACGTCGAATGGGCGGAGAAGGCGGTGCGGCAGAGCGAGAGCGTCACCGCCTCCAAGGCGCTCGAGCTGCACGCGATCGATCTGATCGCCGAAGACCTGCCGGAGCTCTTGCGCAAGATCGACGGGCGCAAGATCGACCTCGGCGGAGGCGAGAAGCGCACGCTGCACACCGCCAGCGCGGAGGTCCGCAACGTCCCCTGGGCGGTGAAGGACGAGGTGCTGCACGGGCTCGCCAACCCCGAGGTCGCCTACCTGATCGCGATGCTCGGCGTGATCGGCGTCATGCTCGAGCTGTTCCATCCAGGGACGGTGGTTCCCGGCGTGGTGGGCGGCATCTGCCTGGTGATCGCCGCCATCGCCTTCCAGATGCTTCCGGTGAACGTCGGCGCGCTGCTGCTCATCCTGCTCGGGATCGGTTTCTTCCTCGCCGAGATGTACGTCGGCGGTCACGGCGGGTTCGTCGCCGCCGGGCTGGTCTGCGTCGTCATCGGCTCGCTCTTGCTGATCGGCCCCGTGGACAAGAGCTTCTACGCGGATGCGGATTTCGGGCTCGGCTGGCGGATCGTCGCCCCGGTGGGCGCCGCGATGGCGGTGATCGCGGCCACCCTGGCCTGGAAGCTCTCTTCCAGCATCCGGCAGCCGCTCCGGGCCGGCGGCTATTCGCTGATCGGGGAGATCGGCGAGGTGCGCGAAGACGGAACCGTGCTGGTCGCCGGCGAACTGTGGAAGGCGTCCAGCGCCGAGCCTCTCACGCCCGGCGGGCGCGCGCGCGTGCTCGCGGTGCACGGGCTCACCCTCGAAGTGGCGCCCGAGGGCGCCGCACTGACAAAGGCAACCTCATGATCTACTGGGTATTCGTCGTTCCCGTCCTGTTCTGGATCATCTCCGGCCTGCGCATCATCCAGGAATACGAGTCGGGAGTGATCTTCCGCCTCGGTCGCTTCGCGGAGGTGAAGCGCGCGGGCCTCAACTGGATCGTCCCTGGCGTGGACCGGATGGTGAAGGTGGACCTGCGCACGGTCACGCGGGACGTGCCGCCCCAGGACGTGATCACCCGCGACAACGTCAGCCTGAAGGTCTCGGCGGTGATCTACTTCCGTGTCATCGACGCGGAGAAGGCGGTGATCCAGGTCGAGAACTTCCTCTACGCGACCTCGCAGCTCTCGCAGACCACGTTGCGCAGCACGCTCGGCAAGCTCGATCTCGACGACCTCCTCGCGCAGCGGGAGAAGATCAACAAGGAGCTGCAGCAGGTCCTCGACCTGCACACCGAGCCGTGGGGCATCAAGGTGACCGCGGTGGAGGTGAAGGCGATCGATCTTCCGCCGGAGATGCAGCGCGCGATGGCCCGGCAGGCGGAAGCCGAGCGCGAGCGGCGCGCCAAGGTGATCGCGGCGGAAGGCGAGTACCAAGCGGCGGAGAAACTGGGTATGGCCGCGGACGTGATCCAGGCGCACCCTTCCGCGCTGCAGCTGCGCTATCTGCAGACGCTGGTCGAGATCAGTGCCGAGAAGGCCAGCACGACCATCTTCCCGTTGCCGATCGATCTGCTCACGCCGTTCATCAAGCTCGCGCAGGGCGCCGCCGACCAGCAGCAGATCCCGCCGCAGCGGCTGCCCATCGGTGTGACGCGTGAGTGACCCGTACGGGCTCCGGCGGGTGGTGCGCCCAAAAGGCGCGCTGCCGCAGCAGGCGGAGGTGATCGATCCCCGCCTGCCGCTCGGGCCCGACGAGCTCTCCATCGACGTCGAGCGCCTGAACATCGACGCGGCGTCGTTCCGGCAGCTGCAGCAGGAGTGCGCGGGCGACGTGCCGCGGATCGCTTCCCGGATCCGCGAGATCGTGGCGGCGCGCGGAAAGATGCAGAATCCGGTCACGGGGTCGGGCGGCATGCTGATCGGGCGCGTGGCGGAGATCGGGGCCGAGCATCCCGCGCGCGCAGAGCTGAGGCGCGGCGACCGCATCGCCACCCTTGTGTCCCTGACGTTGACCCCGCTCGTGCTGGAGGAGATCCAGGCCGTGCATCCGCACGCGGAGCGCATCGACGTCAAAGGGCGCGCCGTGCTGTTCGCGAGCGGACCGTGGGCGCGCATGCCCGAGGACTTTCCGGAAGCGACGGCGCTCGCGGTCCTCGACGTCTGCGGTGCGCCGGCCTGGGTGGCGCGGCTCGCCTCGAAAGGGCAGCGGATCCTGGTGCTGGGGGCGGGCAAGAGCGGTTCGCTCGCCTGTGCACAGGCGCGCCAGAACGGAGCGCACGTCACCGCCCTCGATTATCGCCGCGACGCCGTTCAGCGCCTGGTCTCCGACGGTCTCGCCGATGCGTGGATCGCCGCGGACGCGACGAAGCCGCTCGAGGTGTACGCCCAGACGCGGGGGGCGTTCGATCTGGTGGTGAACTGCGCGAGCGTGCCCGGCACCGAGATGGCGAGCATCCTCTCGGCGCGCGACGGGGGCGAGGTCCTGTTCTTCAGCATGGCCACTTCGTTCACGGCGGCCGCTCTCGGGGCGGAGGGCGCGGGCAAGGACGTGCGGCTGACGATCGGAAACGGCTACGCGCAGGGGCACGCGAAGCTTGCGCTCGATCTGGTGCGGGGGATGCCCGCGCTGCAGAGGATCTTCGGCGATCGGGTGGCTTGAGGCCTGTTGGTCCTAGACCGGGTCGACCCCGAGGGCGATTCGGCCCGCAAAGGCGTGCTGCTTGTGCTCCGGCCACGGATGGAAGCGGGCGCCCTGTACGTCGCGAAAGAGGCGCTCGATGCCGTTTGCGCGGAAATACGACGAGCCTCCGCAAACCTCGAGCGCGCGCTCCATGGCGCCGAGCACTCCGCGCGTCGCCAGGCCTTTATAGAGGTATGCCTCGCGGGTGCGGTCCAGCGCCGGTTCGAAATCATAGTCGTTGGCGAGGGCGATCATCGCCTCCACCGCCAGTCGCGCCGCCGCATACTGTGCGTCCATCTCTCCCACGAGCTGCTGTACGGTGGGATCGTCCCGCCGCCGCGCCGCCTGCCGCAGCGCGATGGGCCGGGCTGCCTCCGCGGCGCCGAGGTAAGCGGAGTAGACCAGCGGCCAGGCTACGGTAGAGACCACGTCCCAGAAGATGTGCCACTTTCCCCGCGGCCTGCGGACGCCGATCGATGCCTCGGGCACGAAGACTCCCTCGATGGTGACGTCATCGGACCCGGTTCCTCGCATTCCCAGCGTCCGCCAGTTGTCGTGCACCTTCACTCCGTTGGCGTTGAAGGGAACCCCGAAATGCAGGACCGTCGGACCCGCCTGCGGATCCTCCGCGATCGCGCTCGTCATCAGGAGTTGACCCGCGGGAGCGCCGCTGCAGAAGATCTTTCGTGCGTTGATGCGGTAACCGCCGTCTACCTTTTCCGCCGTCCCGAGCTGTCCACGAAATCCGATCCACCCGTCGAGACGAGGACGAGCTCTTCGGCGGCGATGCGGCGCAGCAGCGCCTCGACCGTTGCACCGTGTTTCCAGCGGCAGACCGTCGTGGCCACCAGGTGCGTATGCATGGAGAAGGCCAGCGCCGAGGAGGCGCAACCGTGGGCGATCTCGCGCAGCATCGCACAGAGCTCGCGATGGGTGGCGCCCCCGCCGCCCAGCTCCAGCGGCACGCCCGACGAGAAGAGCTTCCTCTTCTTCAGATCCGCATAGCTTTCCGCCACGAAAGCATCGGTCTGATCGCACGCCGCCGCGCGCTCGACGAAGCCGGGCGCGAGTTCGCGCGCGATCGCCACGACGTCGATTCTGGTGCTCATGGGAGTCCCCCGCTGGCCGGGCATTCTGCGCAGGTTCGCGCGGGGTTTCCAGAGGCGTGCGACAATGGTCCCATGCGCGACGCGTGCGCCGTGGTGCTCGCCGGCGGAGAGAGCCGCAGGTTCGGGAGCGACAAGGCGCTGGCGCAGTTCCGGGGGGAACCGCTGATCGCACGCGTGGTCCGCGAGCTGCGGGCGGCGGGCTTCGCCCAGCTCGCCCTCGCTGCGAAGGATCCCGACAAGTACGCGGCGGCCGCCGGCGGGGCGGAGCCGCTGCACGATGTCCGCCCCATTCAAACCCCGCTCGCCGGCCTCGCCGCGGGCTTGCGCGCGTCTCGCTACCCGCTCGTCTTCGCCTGCGCCGCGGACATGCCGTTCGCGGCCGACGGCGCGTTGATCGATGCCCTGATCGCTGCCATCGCCGATCACGACGCCGCGGTGCCGCAGGCGGGCGGGTCTCTTCAACCCCTCTGCGCGCTCTGGCGCCGCGATCCCTGCCTGAAGGTGGCGGAAGAGTTGCTGGAGGCGCCGAGGGCAATGGGTCCCCGCGCGATCCTGCCGCTGGTGCGCGCCGCCAGGCTCGAATGGGCGGACACCCGCCCGTTTCTCGACGCTGACACGCCCCAGGTCCTACGCGAGCTGGAGCTCGGTCCGTAGCGCAGCGCCGAGCCGCGCGAACTGGTCTTCCGAGTTGTACGCCTGCGCGGCGATCCGGACGAGCTGCCTGGGCCACGCCGGAAAGGGGATCACCGGCACCTCGATGCGATGCTTCTCCAGCAGCGCGCGCTGCAGCGGATGCCAGAGGACGACGCCGCGGGTCGGCGGCGGGTCGCCGATAGCGTCCGGCAACAGAACCGACGCGAGCGAGCCGAGCATCTCTTCCGGAGCAGGCGCCGGGACCCGAAGGGCGTTGCAGAGCAGCGCGCGCCCGCGCACCGCCAGCGCGTGGTTGCGCTCCATCAGCTGGGACCACCCTCCCGGCAACAGGGAGCCGAGGAAGCGCAGGGCATGCGGGATGCAGAGAAACGGCGTCGGGTCGTCCGTCCCCATCCAGTCGAACTCCAGCCGGAAGCGCGACCGATCCGTGCGCGGCGCGTTCGCCCCATGGCTGATCACCAGTGGACGGATTCGCTCCTGCCGGTCGCGGCGGACGTGCAGGAAGGCCGCTCCCTTCGGCGCGCACAGCCACTTGTGACAGTTGCCGGTGAAGTATGCCGCCCCGATCCCGCGCATGTTGAGCGGGAGCATTCCGGGAGCGTGGGCGCCGTCGATGATCGTGTCGATCCCGCGCTCGCTCAGGCGGCCGACCATCTCCTCGACCGGAAAGATGAGCCCCGTCGGGCTGCTGACGTGGTCGAGCAGCACCAGCCGCGTGCGCGGTGTCACGGCGCCGAGGACCGCGTCGGAGACTTGCCGGGGGCCGGCGATGGGCCAGGGCACCGCGGCGACGACGACCTTCGCGCCATGCCTC
>Ga0209690_1002294_pt1 | contig 10927 bp, 9 predicted proteins | sample GraSoiAngelo_150_FD_186164 | JGI IMG/M metagenome (GOLD analysis project Ga0209690, IMG submission 186164) | Grasslands soil microbial communities from the Angelo Coastal Reserve, California, USA - 14_1009_09_40cm (SPAdes) (version 2) | ecosystem: Environmental > Terrestrial > Soil > Grasslands ...
GCGCTACGAGCAGAGGTCGTGCCACCGTCCGATCGCAAGGAAATACAGCGCGTTGTCGACGAGTCGGACTGGCGTGCCGGGTAAATTGCCCGATCGGCCGCCGGCAGCCGCCCGACCGATTCCCTGGTATTCTCTAGGGCCTGACGAGAGGAGATCTCATGCGAGTCCACGTGAGGCTGATAGCGGCGGGACTGCTGCTCGCGGGTTGCACCCTGGATCTCCGGGGAACCGAGTGGAGTAAACCCGGCGCGATGTTCCAGAACGTGTCCCTGGTCGAGGTGGAATGCGCCCGCAAGGCATTCGAGATCGGGCCGGGACCGGATCTGATTCTCGGAGGCCTCCTCGACGTTGGTCGCATTGCGGTCCAGGAGTCCCGGCAGGCTAACGCCTTCGGTGACTGCATGACGAGCGCCGGTTACCAGCGCTCGGGCTGAACGTTCGTCGTGGAGGTGTGATGCTCCGCCTGTCCGGCCGCGCGCTCAAGATCCTCGCCGCAGTCCTTCTGGCGCTCGTCGTGGTGGGCGCCGTCGTTCTCGCCGCGCTCCCGGAAATCATCCGACGGGTCGCCGTCAATCAGGCGTCCAAGCTCACGGGGCGCACGGTCACTCTCGACGACGTCGATCTGAACGTCTTCACCGGGCATCTCGCTCTCAAGGGTCTCAAGCTCGCCAAGCGGGGCGTCAACGAGCGGGCGATCGAGCTCGAGCGGCTCGACGTCCGCGTCGACTACCTGCCGCTTCTCCGTCACGACGTGCGCGTCGCGGAGCTCGCCGTGGAGGGCACGACGGTCGACGTCGTCCGACGCGGCCCGGCGGAGTTCGACTTCTCCGACATCCTGGACAATCTTCGTGGCGGGGACGCGCCCGCCCACCCCTCGAAGCCGGCGGCGGCGCCTTCGCCGTGGACGGTCACGATCGATCGAGTGTCTGTGCGCCGTCTGAACGTGACCGCGCGCGACCTCACCACGTCGCCCGCGAGCGCGTGGCGGCTCGACGACCTGACCCTCGACGCCAGCGGACTGACGACCCGCCGAGCCTCGCCGTCCGGACGTCTCGAGACGAAGCTCACGCTGAACGGCACGCCGATCGCGGTGACGAGCGCCTCGGTGGCGCTCGAGCCCCTGGCGGTCTCGGGTCGCGTCACGATCGATGGCCTCGACCTCGCCCAGGTGCGCCCCTACGTGCCCCCGAGCATTTCCGCCACACCCCACGCCGGCAGGGTGAGCCTGACGATGGCGCTCGCGGTCGAGCTCGCACCGAGTGGATTGAAGCGTGGCACCGTCAAGGGCGACGTGACGTTCGACGGGCTCGAGGTCTTCCAGGCCGGCCGCACCGAGCCCTTCTTCAAAGCGGCCCGGCTCGGCGTCAAGATCCGAGAAGCCGACCTCGTCGCGCGCTCCGTCGTCATCGGCGCCATCGAGATCGAGGCGCCGGCCGTCCGCGCCGTCAGGGACGCACAAAAAAAGATCGACCTCGTGGCGCTCGGCGAGCCGCCCTCGGATGCGAAGGGCGCACCGCCACCGGCTCGCGCTCCGGACTCTGCTGGTACCGCCGGGCCACCGCCGCCCGAGTTCAAGCTGAGGATCGAGCAGATCGCGCTTCGGAACGGCGGCCTCACCTTCAAGGACGAAGCGGTGAAGCCGATCAACACGCTCGCGATCACCGACCTGTCGGCGGACATCAAAGACGTCAGCTGGCCGGTCGCAGGGCCGGCGGGCTTCGCCGTCGCGATGAAGATGCCGAAGTCAGGGCGCGTCGAGATGAAGGGCTCGGTCACGCCGCTTCCGTTCGACGCCGACTTCGACCTCACGCTGCGCGACGGCTCGTTCGAGCCGTATCAGGCCTACGTCCCGGTCAAGGCGCGGTTCGTCGGCACCTTCTACGGCGACAACCGCAATCACATCACCCTGGACAACGGCGCGCTCACGGTGACGTCCCGCGGCAGGAACTGGATCGAGAAGTTCGCCATCCTGGCTCCGGGTCAGAAGACGCCGACGGCGCGCTTCGACCGCCTGCGGCTCGACGGCATCGACTTTTCGTGGCCCAAGTACGCGAGGGTGTCGAAGATCACGCTGACCAAGCCGGACATGCGCGTCGAGCGCGACAAGGACGGCGTGATCTCGCTCCGGAAGCTCTTCGAGACCGACCCGGCCAAGGCCGATGCGTCCCGGCCCGAGGCCCCCCAACCCGAGCCGGCGAGGAAGGAAGACTCGGCACCACCGGCGTCCCCGGGGTCTCAGCGGGCGAGCCCGATCCCGATTCCCGTCGACATCGGCATGATCGTCATCGAAGAGGGCTCTGCGCAGTTCGTCGATCGCACGACGACCCCTCCCTTCACCGAGACGGTCTCGCGGCTCGGGTTGACGATCGAGGGTCTCAGCTCGACTCCGGGACGCCGCGCGCGGCTGGCCACGCAGGCGGTGATCGGCGGCACCTCGGCGTTCGACCTCAAGGGCGAGATCGCGCCGTTCGGCGAGGTGTACGCCGATCTCGCGGGCGAGCTGCGCGACTTCCAGTTGACGACCGTCAATCCGTACGCCGACCCGCTCATCGCGTGGGCGATGAAGACCGGCCAGCTCGCGATCAAGGTGCACTACCGGATCGAGAAGAACCAGGTTACCGCCGACAACGACGTCATCGTGCGGAACCTGACCGTCGCGCCCACGCGGCAAAACGACGAGGTCAAGAAGAAGATCGGGCTGCCGCTCGGCATGATCGTCGCGCTCATCACCGACGCGGACAACAGTATCGAGGTCAATGTCCCGCTCTCCGGCGAGCTGAACCAGATGAAGGTGGGCCTGAGCGACGCGATCTGGACCGCGGTCAAGAACGCCCTCACCAACGTGGTCGCGGCGCCGTTCCGTTCGATCAGCAAGCTCTTCAAGGGCAAGAGCGACTCGCTCGACGAGCTGCAGGTCGACCCGGTGACCTTCGCCGCCGGCAGCGCGGACGTGGCCCCCGAGATGGCCAAACACCTGACCGACGTCGCCGGCTTCCTCAAGAAAGCGCCGATGATCAAGTTCGCGCTCGCTCCGGTCGCCGCCCCGCGCGACATGGAGAGCCTTAAGGCTCAAGAGGTGACGTTGAAGGTTTTGCGTCTTCAGAAGGAGCGCGGACTCGCCGACTTCAACGCCGCCGTCGCTACCGTGTTCAAGGCAGAGCTGCCCGGCGTCAAGCCACCCGAGTCGGGTGAGGCGCAGCTCGCGGCGCTTCGCGAGCGCGAGCCGCTCCCGGACGTCCAGATGAACGAGCTGCTCGAGCGCCGGGTCGCGGCGGTCCGCGAAGCGCTGACGAAGACGGAAGGCATCCCAGCCGAGCGGCTGGTCCCCGGCCCGGCCCAGCCACCGTCGAGCGACGAGGCCGCCGAAGGTCGTATCGAATTCCAGATCGAGCAGTGATGCCCTTCTCCGAGATCCGCTACGACGTCGAGGACGGAGTCTGCACGGTGACGTTGAACCGACCGGACCGCCTCAACGCCGTCACCTCGACGACGATCAGCGAGCTCGGCGAGGCGTGGGAGCGCGCCGACGCCGACGATCGCGTGCGCGCGGTCATCGTGACCGGGGCCGGCCGCGCGTTCTGCGCCGGCGCCGACCTCGGTGCCGGCGGATCGACGTTCGACTATAGTCGCGCCTCGGCCGGCGGGGCCCCAGCCCCGCGACGGCCTGCAGCGCGCAAAGCGTATAGTCGCGCCGAGGAGCATCGCGACGGCGGCGGCACCGTGACCTTGCGAATCTTCGACATGAAGAAGCCCGTGATCGCGGCGATCAACGGGCCGGCCGTGGGCTTCGGCATCACGCTGACCCTTCCGATGGACATCCGGATCGCGTCCTCGGCGGCGCGCATCGGCTTCGTCTTCACCCGCCGCGGGGTCGTGCCCGAGGCGGCCAGCACGTGGTTCCTGCCGCGGCTCGTCGGGATCAGCCAGGCGGCCGAATGGGTCTACACGGGCCGGGTCTTCAGCGCCGACGAGGCGCTGGCCGGCCGGCTCGTGAGCCGCGTCGTCGCGCCGGAGGCGCTCCTGCCGACGGCGCGGCAGCTGGCCCGCGAGATCGCCGACAACACCTCGGCGGTCTCGGTGACCCTGGCGCGGCAGATGATGTGGAAGCTCCTCGGCGCTGATCATCCGATGGAAGCGCATCGCCTCGATTCCCAGGCCATGTTCTGGACCGGGCGCTCCGACGATGCTCGCGAGGGCGTCACGGCGTTCCTCGAGAAGCGTCCGGCGCGGTTCACGATGCGGCCGAGCGCCGACCTGCCGCCGTTCTATCCGTGGTGGCGGTCGCGCCCGTCCTCGGCGTCGCGCGACTGATCCCATCGGCGTGACGCTCGCGTGGGCGGCGGCCGCCGGCGTCATCGCCGCGGCCAGCTTCGTGATGGGGCTCGCCGGCTTCGGCATCGCGCTGGTGGCGCTGGCCTTCCTGCCGTACCTGATGGCGGCCTCGGACGCGATCGTCCTGCTGACGATCTACGCAGCCGTCATGTCGCTCGCGATGCTGGTCCAGCTCCGCGAGAGCGTCGAGCCCCGCGCGATGCTCGATCTGGTGGTTGGCACGATCGCGGGCACGCCGCTGGGGGTGTGGGGACTCTCCGCGCTTCCTCCGAGTGTCTTGAACCGCCTGATCGGGTTGATGCTCGTCGTGGCGTTCGTGCTCGAAACCCGGGGGCTCTATCCGCAGAAGCTCGAGGGCCGTCGGTGGGGCATCGGCGCCGGAGTCCTCGCCGGCACGATCGGCGGAGCGGTCGGCCTCCCCGGCCCGCCGGCCGTGCTCTACGCGGCGACGCAGGGCTGGAGCGCCCGCGCGGTCAAGGCGAATCTCCAGGCGTTCTTCGTCGTGAACCAGGGAGCGATTCTCGTGGGCTACTGGTGGGCGGGGCTGCTCACGCGCGAGGTGTGGAAGCTCACCTTGGGATTCGCGGCACCCGCGCTGGCCGGCGCCGTCGCCGGGGCGCTCCTGTTCGAGCGCGTCGACCAGCGGCGCTTTCGTCAGCTGGTCTTCGTGCTGATCCTGCTCTCGGGGCTCGTCCTGCTGGTCCGCGGCTGATCGGTTAGCGGGCCTGCTTCGACTTCCACTGCTCGACGTTGTTCTCGATCTGCCGCGCGTGGCCCTCGAGATGATCGGCGTAGATCGCGAGCCAGTCCTCGGCGCCGTAGCGGCCCGATTCCGTGTGGCGCCCGACGCGCGTCCACGCCTCGTCCGGCAGGCTCTTGATCAGCGCCGCGGTGCTCGCGCGCACGGCCTCGACCACGGCCAGCGCGGGCTCGATCGGCCTGTCGTGATAGCCGAAGACTTGCGCCCAGTGGTCCTGATCGTAGCCCTGGATGGTCGGGCTCTCCTCGGCGACGAGGAACCGGATGCGCCCGAAGGCGTTGGTCTCGGAGTCGGCGCAGTGAATGACGACCTCGTGGGCCGACCACTCCTTCGGCGCCGGCCGCCACTTCAGGGCCTGCGGCGGCACCGTGGCGAGCGCCGCCCGGAGGCGAGCGGGGCCCTCGGCGTATTGCTGGATGAGGGCCTGGCGCTTCGCGCGGTCGAGCGCCATCGTCAATGCCCCTCCAGCTTGCGCCGCAGCACCTTCGTGAGAGCCTCGGGCGCGAAACCCAGTTGTAGCAGTGCCTGGCCCACGTCGAAGTATTCGCGATAGTTCGCGATCTTCCCGCGCTCGAGCTCGAAGAGGCTCATGCCCCTGAACCCGATCTTGCGGCCGGTGCTTCGCGGCACCGCGGCGGTCACGACGTAGCCGAACGTCCACTCGGCGGTCGCCCGATCGGGCGCCTCGACCACCGTGTCCATGACCCAGCAATAGTCCCGGCCCTCACGGAACATCCGCTCGAACATCGCACGGAGCGCGGCGTGGCCCCGATGCTCGCCGTAGAAGTTGTCGCGATAGCTGGCGCCCTCGGTGAAGCACGCGACCAGCCCGGCGACGTCCTGCCGATTGAACGCCTTCTCGAAGTCGCTGACGATGCTCATGGAGCCTCAACTACGAATTTATAGGCGCGCCTCGGCCGGCGGGGCCCCAGCCCCGCGACGGCCTGCAGCGCGCACAACTGTACTGAGAGCCCGGGGTCGGTGCAAGGCGAGTTTCTCCGCCGGCCGGGTCGGAGTATGATCTCCGGTACCGTTCAGAGACCCCCCATTTCCGGAGTGGAAAGGATCAGGCGATGACCATCAAGCGGCACGGCGTCGGACCTCGATTGAGCCAGGCGGTCGTCCACGGCGACACGGTGTACCTCGCCGGCATGGTCGCGGCCGATCCGTCGGCGGACGCCAAGGGCCAGACCCAGCAGATCCTCAAGAAGATCGACGAGACCTTGGCGGCGGTCGGGAGCCACAAGTCGAAGATCCTGTCCGCCACCGTGTACGTGGCCAACATGGGAGTCTACGGCGATATGAACGCCGCCTGGGACGCGTGGGTCGATCCCGCCAACACGCCGGCGCGGGCGACCGTCGAGGCGCGGCTGGCTTCGCCGAAGTACCTCGTCGAGATCATGGCCGTCGCGGCCATCAATTAAGGAGACCCTTCATGAGAGAAGCCGTCGTCGTCGCCAGCTCGCGGACCCCGCTCGCCAAGTCGTTCCGCGGCGCGTTCAACCTGACGCGTCCCGACGACTTCACCGCCCACACCATCAAGGACGTCCTCGGCAAGGTGCCCCAGCTCGATCCGAAAGAGGTCGAGGACGTGATCATGGGCTGCGGCCAGCCCCACGGGTCGCAGGGCCACAACATCGCCCGCGTCGCGGCGATGCGCGCGGGGCTTCCGGTCTCGGTCGCCGGGCTCACCTTGAACCGCTTCTGCTCCTCGGGGCTCCAGGCGATCGCGATCGCGGCGAACTACGTCATCAATGACGGCGCCGACGCGATGATCGGCGGGGGCGTCGAGTCGATCACGATGGCCAAGCGCGACGCCGACCCGAATCCGTGGGTGAAGGAGCATCTGCCGGGCATCTACATGGTGATGGGCGACACCGCGGAGGTCGTGGCCAAGCGCTACAAGATCACCCGCGAGGCGCAGGACAGCTACGCGCTCCTGAGCCAGCAGCGCACCGCGCGCGCCCAGCAGGAAGGCTTCTTCAAGGAAGAGCTCGCGCCGATGCACGTCACGCGCGGCGTCCTCGACAAGCAGACGGGCGCGGTGGTTGGGCAGGAGCCGTACTACGTCGAGAAGGACGAGTGCAATCGCCCCGACACGACGCTCGAAGGGCTCTTGAAGCTGCCGCCGCACTTCGACAAGGATTCCGGCCAGGGCACCGTGACCGCCGGCAACTCCTCCCAGCTCTCGGACGGCGCCAGCTCGACGCTCGTGATGTCGATGGACCGCGCCAAGGCCCTCGGCATCCGTCCCAAGCTGGTCTTCCGCGGCTTCGCCGTCGCCGGTTGCGAGCCTGACGAGATGGGCATCGGTCCCGTGCACGCGGTGCCCAAGCTCCTCAAGCGTCACGGCCTGAAGATCGACGACATCGACGTGTGGGAGCTGAACGAGGCCTTCGCGTCGCAGGTCATCTACTGCCGCGATCGCCTGGGCATCGACCCGGCGAAGCTGAACGTCAACGGCGGCTCGATCTCGATCGGCCACCCGTTCGGCATGACGGGCTCAAGGATGGTCGGCACCCTCGCCAACGAGATGCTTCGCCGCAAGGCCCGCTACGGTGTGGTCACGATGTGCGTCGGCGGCGGCCAGGGCGCCGCGGGGCTCTTCGAGGCGTACAGCTAGAACGCGACCGAGAAATCCGGTCGTCGCGCCGTCTCGGCCTCGTCCGCGAGACGGCGCGACGACCCTTCCCGCCACGAGGTTCTCCCGCGCCGCTTTGCTATCATCGAAAATTGCCTATGCGCTCGACCACCGTCGGCCTCGCGCTCATCGTCCTGATCGCCACCGGATGCGCGAGCGGTAGCGCCCAGCGCACACCGTCTCAAGCGGGGGCGACCGGCGAGCCGGCACGAGCAGGCTCATCGAGCGATCCGAAGTCTCGTGAGACTCGGGCGCGCGAGCTTCTCGAGCTTGGACGGACGGCGATGGCAAGCGGCGATCCGGCGGCGGCCACGGGATCGTTTCGCGAGGCGCTCAGGCTTCAACCGAACCTGGTCGCGGCCCGAGAGAACCTGGGGCTCGCGCTCTACGAGATGGGCGACCTCGACGGAACCGTTGAGGAGCTCCGCGCGCTGCTGCGCGGGCACCCCGATGCCGTCAGAGCCCGACTGGTCCTCGCGACGGCGCTCATGGCCAAGCAGGACTGGGCGGCGGCGCGGCCCGAGCTCGAAGAGGTCCTGCGCCGACAACCCGATCTGGTCCAGGCGCTCTACAGCCTCGGGCTGGTGCGCTATGCGCGCGGCGATCTGAACGGCGCGATCGAGGCGTACCGCCAGGTCCTCGCCCGCGTCCCGGATCATGCGGACGCGCGCTACAACCTGGCGCTCGTGCTAAAGCTGACCCATCGCGACGCCGAGGCGGCGCCCGAATTCCTCGCCGCGGCGGGCGCGGGCCACTCGCGGGCTCAGTTCTTCGCCGGCACGGCCTACGCGAGAGGTCTCGGGGTCGAGCCCGACACGATGCGCGCGATCCTGTGGTGGTCGCGCGCGGCCGATCAAGGCAACCTCGAGGCCATCGCGGCGCTCGGCGAGCTCCGGCAGACCGCGCAGGGCAAGAGCCGGCGTGCGCCCGCCGAGCGTCGAGCCGTCGAGCAGGCGTTTCGAGATTATCGGAGCGCGCTGTGGAGTGAATTCCCGGAGCTGACGCGAAACGGTGACGATGACACGGTCGGCGCCGCCCTGCTCCGTCAGGGCCGCGGTGCCGAGGCGGTGTCCGTCCTCATCTCGGAGGCTCAGGCCTTCAGCGAGCCGGCGCCGGTCCTTCTCGAGGAGCTCTACTATCGCGGCTCCCCCGGCCAGGTCCCCGCACACGACAATCGGATTCTGGGCTACTTCAAGACCGCCGCGGACGAGGGTGTGGTTCGAGCGCGGATCGCGCTCGCGAAGCTCTACGCGGGCGGAATCGGAGTCCCGAAGGACACTCCTCGCGCGATCAGCCTTTTGAAGGCGACGCCGCACGAAGACGCCCAGCGGCTCCTTCAGGAGATCTCCGCCGCCACCGAGGCCGTCCCACCGTCCCCGGTTCGTCCCTAGGCCTGACGACCGCGATGAAGACCGTGGCGCTGACCGCGGCGCTCGGACTCGCAGCCACAGCGTTGGCAGCCGGCGTCACGGCCTCCGGGAGCGGAGCGGCGACCGCCTTCGAGTGGTCCGTCTACGATCGATGGCTTCGGGCGCACCAGTCCGTGAGTCCGGCGCCGGTCGTCGTCGTTCGCGACCAGGCGACCGAAGCCAGACTGGGTTCCGGCGCCTGGGACCGCGCCGTTCTCGCCGGTCTCGTCACGAGCCTCTCGCGGGCCGGCGCCGCCGTCATCGGCCTCGACACCCCGCTTGGACAGCCGAGCGCCCCCGGCCGCGGAGGCGCCTCGAGCGACGCGCTCTTGAGCCAAGCGATCGCCCTCGCCGAGAACGTGGTGCTCCCGATCGCGCTCGAGCCCACCGATCTGCGCGCGGGCGAGCGGCCTGGCGCAACCGGGGGCTCGGCGGTGCCTCAGCACCGATCGTGGCCTCTCGTATCTACGACCTCACCGGCGCTTCCGCTCGCGCGAGCGTTTACCCCATCGCTTCCGGGATTCGCCCAGTCCGCGAAGAGTGTCGGCCACACGCTCGCCCCGGCCGATCCCGATGGTGTCATCAGACGAGTGCCGCTCTTCGTCCGGGTCGGTGATCGAGGCGTACCGGCGTTCGGGCTGGCGCTCGCCGCCGCCTTCACGCGCGTGGACGCCGATCGCATCCCGGTCGATCGACACGGGCGCATGCTGGTTCCGTCGAGCCGCCAGGAGCTGCCTCGCGGCCTCAAGGTCGTGTCGTTCACCGATGTCTGGACGATGATCGACGAGCGACAACAAGAAGCGCTCCAGAGCCTCGTGGCCGACAAGATCGTGCTCCTCCTCGTCGAGCCCAGGCCCGGCGAGGATCGGATCGTCGTCCAGGCGAACCTGCTCGACAGGATCCTCGCCGGAGCCTGGCTCAGAGAAACGCCGGTCGCGTGGACCGTGCTCGGCAGCCTCGTGCTCTCCAGTTTGGCGGCGTGGCTGTGGTTGTCGATCCGATGGTGGAAGGCCGCGCTCGCGACCGCCGTGCTGGCGCTCGGCTACGTCGTGGGTGTCTTCGCCTCCGCGTCGTTGATCGGCGTCCTGCTTCCGTTGGCGATCCCGCTCATCGCCGTTAGCGTGTCCTCGGCGAGCGCGCTCGTCTGGAATCAGCTCACGGCGGCCCATCGGATCCGCGACCTCGAGGGTGAGGTGACGCAGATCCGAGAGGGTCTCGTGCGCCAAGAATCGGCGGTCGAAGCCCTCGAAGAGGATCTGGAGGCCGCGCGAGCCGCCGTGGCTCGATCGACCGGCGGCGAGGAGGCGCTCCGAGCTCAGCTTGCGGCCGCGCGCGCCCAAGAAGCGCAGACGCGCGCTCGGCTCGAAGAGCTGGAGCGGCGGGCGAAGACTTTGACCGCCGGCGAGCTCCGCGAGGCGCCGCTCGGCGACGCCGGGCAAGAACGTCTGCAGCGCGAGTGCGAGCGGCTCGGTATCGTCACCCGCGATCCGGCGGTGCTCGCCCTGTTCCGCGACCTCGAAAAGGCCGCGCGCTCTTCCCTGCCCATCTTGATCGCCGGCGAGCCCGGCACCGGCAAGGAGCTCTTCGCACGCGCGGCCCATCGTCTGAGCCCGCGCGCCGACGGGCCGTTCGTCGCGGTCAACATGGGAGCGATCCCCGCCGAGCTGTTCGAGAGCGAGATGTTCGGCCACGTCCGCGGCAGCTTCACCGGCGCGGTCGCCGATCGGAAGGGACTCTTCGAGCAAGCGAGCCGGGGGACGATCTTCCTCGACGAGGTCGGCGAGC
>Ga0209690_1002297_pt1 | contig 10908 bp, 9 predicted proteins | sample GraSoiAngelo_150_FD_186164 | JGI IMG/M metagenome (GOLD analysis project Ga0209690, IMG submission 186164) | Grasslands soil microbial communities from the Angelo Coastal Reserve, California, USA - 14_1009_09_40cm (SPAdes) (version 2) | ecosystem: Environmental > Terrestrial > Soil > Grasslands ...
TGTACAGCCTGAAAACAATAGTCGCTGAGCCGCGTTCGGCGGCCGCGACTAGCCGTCCACCCCGCCCTTTTTCTCCAGCAGCTTCTTGGCGGCGTTGGCGAGCCCCTGGGGGACGTTCTTGTTCTTGGCGACCGTCTTGACCTCGGCCATGCGGAGGCTGGAGAGGAACCGCATCGAGACGCCGACGGGCGTCTTCGGGTTGTTGATGAGGTGGAGCTTGATCTGGTAGTTCTTCATCAACTGTCGATTATTGTAAATATATTGCAAGACTTCCATCGGCGCGGTGCGGGAGAGGGCCACCTTCGCGATCTCGCCGTCGGTGATCCGAGCAGACTGCATCACGGCCAGCTGCACCAGCTTGTTCGGGTCGCGCAAGAGGATGTTGCGGACTTCGCGGTTCCCCTTCTTGTTGGCCCACTCGATCTTCTTGGCGACGCCGAGCGTCATGATCTGTTGCGCGATGGAGAGCTTCTTCTGCTCCCCCGCCTTCTCTTCCGCGCTGCCGGGCGCCACCGGCTTCTCCTCGGCGCCGTCCGGACCGGTCGCGCCCATCTGTTCCAGCGCGGCCTCAGCCTTCGCCTCCGCAGCCTGCTGCTGCGCGGCGACCTTCTTCGCCAGCTCCTCGTCCTGCGCGGATCCGCCGTGAACGCGGCGGCGGGCGGCGCGGAAGGCAGGCAGATCCTCCAGCAGGAGGCCCGAACGCACACAGAAGTCGCAGACGTTGTCGACGGTGCTCGGCCGCGTTGCCGGGTTGTTGGCCAGCGCCCGGACGATGTCCGGATGGCGCAGCATGCGCAGCTGGTTCTGGGCGACGATCTCGAGGATGCGCTCGGTCGCGCCGACGGTGATCTTCTGGATCGTGGGATCCGGGGTGCTGGAGTTCAGCACCAGCATCTCCACGTATTCGTCCTTGGCGGCGAAGAGTTCCGCGTAATAGTCGAGCACCGGCGGGTCGATCGTCTCGTCGCGCAGCGCCACCGAGAGGATCCGATCGGGAAGGCCCGTAGCGCTCTTCGCTGCCGTCTCACGCACGCCTGCCTCGCCGTCGAAGGTCAGCATGAAGAGCGCGGTGACCATCTCCTTCGGCGCCATCGGGACCAGCGCCTTGGCGCCCATCATGCGCAAGGGGAGGGGCGCCTTGGGATCGACGTGCTTCTGGAAGTTGGCGGGCAGCGCCGAGACGGCCACCGGGCACGCGGCTTCGGGCGCGGCTGTGGCCTGGGCTTCGCTCATGCGCGGCTCCTCGCTCAGTTTTCCGGTTGGGCGATCGGATCGAGCCGCTCGCGCCTGGACCACTTCCAGGTGAGCTTGCCGATCCACTTGTTGAGGAAGAAGCTGCGCGGCAGCCAGGGAATGGGCGGCGGCCGCCGCAGCCCGAGCGCGGCGAACTCCGCGCTCACCCGCGGGTCGTCGGGCGACAGCTCCATCGCCTTGCGCAGCGCGCGAACCGCCTGCTCCTTGTTGCGCGTGACGACCAGCGCGCGCGCCATGTTCACCAGCGTCTCGGTCGTCTGCAGCCCGCGGCGCAGCGCTTCCTCGCAGAAGCGGATGCCACGCTGCCGATCCCCTTCCACCAGCACCAGCGTGAGCCCGTAGTTGGAGAGCACCCGCGGATCGTTGAGGTTGCGCCGCCAGGCTTTCTCGAAGATCTCGTGCGCCGCGCGCGGATCGAGATCGAGCAACGAGCGGCCTTCGTCGAGGATCCGGTCGACGTCGCCGCGGTGGACCAGCGCGCCCGGAGGCGGAGGCGCGATGGTCGGCCGCGGCGCGTTGGCCAAAGGCTGCGACCGCGGCGTCACGCGCACGGTCGCCCGCAGGGCATCCAGCTCGGACGGAGTGGCGCCACGCGGCAGCTCTGGCCTGTCGTCGTCGTTCTCCGGCATCAGCGCTCGCCAGCGTTGCGTTGGTAGATGATCTTCAGGCCGTCCAGCGTGAGCTGGTCGTCCACCACCTCGATCTGCTTCGAGACACTACCGATCAACGGCGCCAGCCCGCCGGTGGCGATCACCTTCACCGGGAAGCCGAGCTCGTCCTTCATCCGGGCGCAGATGCCGTCCACCAGCCCGACGTAGCCGTAGACGAGCCCGCTCTGCATCGAGGCGACGGTGTTCCGGCCGACTACGTGCTCGGGCCTCTCGAATGCGACGCGCGGCAGCTTGGAAGCCCGGTGGAACAGCGCCTCCATCGAGATGGCGATCCCCGGGGCGATTGCGCCGCCCAGGTATTCTCCCTTCGGCGTCACGGCGTCGAAGGTGGTAGCCGTCCCGAAATCGACGATCACCAGCCCCTGCGGCCATTTGTCATAGGCGGCCACGGCGTTGACGATGCGGTCGGCGCCGACCTCGCGCGGGTTGTCGTAGAGCACCGGCATCCCCGTCTTTACTCCGGGGCCGACGAAGAGCGGCTTGCGCCCGAAGAAGCGCTTCGACATCTGCTCGAGCGGAAACGCCATCGGCGGCACGACGCTGGAGACGATCACGTCGTGCACGTCCGCCATGCGCAGGCCGGCGAAGTCGAAGAGCGCCTTGATCTGCAGCCCGTACTCGTCGCCCGTGCGGTCCTTCTCCGTCTGCACCCGGAACGAGTCGCGCAGCCTGCCTGCGTCGAAGACTCCCAGCACGGTGTTGGTATTTCCGACGTCGATCGCGAGCAGCATCGGGTGCAGTATCGGGAGCGATGCAAGCTGGCGTCAATCTTCCTTGCACCGACGGTCGCCTACAGCAACGTGCAGTGCTCCACGTCGCCCGCCAGCACCCGCACAAGGGCGCCGCGGCCCGTGCGCACCAGCAGCGCGCCGTCTTCCGCCAGATCGACCGCGTCGCCTTCGATGGAGTCGGCGCCGGTGATGCGCACCCTTCGACCGAGCGTGCTGGAAAGCTCGCGCCAGCGATCCGCGACGGGGCCGAACCCTTCCGTCTCGTGCAGGCTGAGCCACTCCTCGATGTGCTCGAGCAGGCGCGCGCACACCAGCGGGCGCGGCTGCCGTTCGCCGCTCTCGAGGAGCAGGCTGGTCGCCACCGGCCGCAGCTCTTCGGGAAAGTCGTGCATCTGCAGCGAGACGTTGACGCCCACGCCGAGCACCGCATGGCGCACGCGATCCGGTTCCGCGCGCAGCTCGGTGAGCAGACCGGCGATCTTGCGCCCCTTGCACTCGACGTCGTTGGGCCACTTGATCCGGGCGCTGCCCGCGCCCATCTCGCGCGCCGCCTCCGCCGCGGCCACCGCGGCCGCGATGGTGATCTCCGGCGCGCGGACCGGCGCGATGGCGGGGCGCAGGACCACGGAGAACGTCAGCGCCTTGCCGCGCGGCGCGACCCAGCTGCGGCCGCGGCGGCCTCGCCCGCGCGTCTGGAAGTCCGCGACCACGACCTCGCCGTGCAGGGCCCCGGCTTCCGCCAGGCGGTGGGCCTCGTCGTTGGTCGACTCGACCTCCTCGAAATGGTGGATCTTGCGGCCCAGCTCGCCGCTCGCGAGCAGTGGAGCGATCTGCGCCTCCCCGAGCTGGTCCGGGATTTCCACCAGCCGGTAGCCCAGACCGCCGCGAGTGTGGATGACGTAGCCGCGAGCGCGGAGCGAGTCGATGCGCTTGAGCAGCTCGGCCCGCGGCACGTCCAGCTTGTCGCAGAGGACGCCGCCCGCGACGAAGTCGTCGGCGCATTCGAGCAGCAGGGCGAGGACGATCGCGTCCTGATGGAGATCGGTCCAATGGCTGTCACCCGCCGTGGCGACGGGCGACGGCATCAAGCGCCCTCCACCATCAGGCTGAGGTCCACGGCTGGAGCTGAGTGCGTCAGGGCGCCCACCGATACGTAGTCTACCCCGGTCGCCGCCACGCGCGGGAGCCGGTCCAGGGTCATGCCTCCGCTTGCCTCCACCGGAACACGTCCGCGGACCTGCTGGACGGCCTTGCGCAGCTCGTCATCGTCCAGGTTGTCGAGGAGCAGCATGTCGGCGCCCGCCTCGAGCGCTTCCTCGATCTGCTGCGGCGTGCTCACCTCGGCCTCGACCTTGAGCAAGGGATGCGCCTGCGCCCGCGCGCGGCGCACCGCCTCACCGATGCCGCCGGCCGCCGCGGCATGATTGTCCTTGACCAGGATGCCGTCGAACAGCGCCCCGCGGTGGTTGAATCCACCGCCCGCGCGAACCGCGGCCTTCTCCAGCTCCCGCATCCCTGGAGTCGTCTTCCTCGTGTCGAGCAGCCGGATCTTCGTCCCGGCGAGAGCCTGCGCGTAGCGCCGGGTGAGCGTCGCGACGCCGCACAGGCGCATCAGGAGATTCAGCGCGGTGCGCTCGCCGGTGAGGATGGCGCGCAGCGACCCGCGCACGCGCAGGATGCCCTCGCCGGGACTGGCGGCGTCCGACTCCCCGGCGAGCGCCTCCAACTCGCACCCCGGATCGAGCGCGCGGAACACCCGCGCCGCGGCGGAAGTGCCCGATACGATCAACGGCTCCTTGGCGAAGATCAGCGCGCTGCCGCGGGCCGAAGAAGGGACGCAGGCCTCGGCGGTGCGATCGCCGGGGCCGACGTCCTCCTCGAGCGCGAGCGCGATCAGCCGCCCGACAGCATCGCCCGGGCGGCCCAGATCGAGCGCCGTTCCGTGCGCCGCCCTCGGCCGCGGCCCGGAACCCGCCATGCCTACTTCGTGCCCTTGCGCGGGGACGGCCGCCGCTTGCCGCCGCTCTTGCCGCGCGCGCCCCTCTGCATGCCGCGCCCCTGCCCCGGTCCGCGAACGTCGGCGCGCGACTTCGTGCGCATCGGGCGCTTGCGCTGCTTCTTCAGCTTGCCGCCGGCGCCGCGAGTTCCCTTCTTCGCGCCGCGCGCCGCCGCCACGCGACCCGCCTTTTTTCCGCGGCCCACCTTGCCGGCCTTGTCCGCCTTGTTGCGGCCTCCGCGCACGCTCTTCGCCCCTGCCTTGGCCTTGCCCGTCTTCGGCCGGCGCGGGATGGCGCGCTCCGAAGCTCGCGCCTGGGCGATCTCCGCTTCCTCCGATACCGGACCGCGGTGTTCGTCGGTCCCCGGAACCTTTTCCATGATCCCGCGGGCGATCGACTTCACCCGGGAGATGGCGCGCGCGGCGAGGCCTTCCGCTTCGTCCTCGTCGCTGGCGTCGGTCGGTGCTTCGTCCGCCTCCCGGGCGCTGCCCATCACCTCTTCGCCGGCCCCGGCCTCCTCTCCGGCGCCGGACTGCATCGGTGGCCTGGACGGCGGACCCGGCGGGCTCGACTGCTGCGGCGGCCTCGATGGCGGCGGCGGCCTCGACGGCTGGGGTGGTTTCGACGGCGGCTGCGGCGGCTTCGACGGCGGCTGCGGCGGCTTCGACGGCGGCTGGGGTGGCTTCGACGGCGGCTGGGGTGGCTTCGACGGCGGCTGCGGCGGCTTCGACGGCGGGGGCGGCCTGGACTGGCCGGACGTGCCCGACGCGGGGCCGCCATGCGTCCCCATTTGATCCAGGCTGCGGTTCCCCTGCTGTCCGGGCGCGCCATCGCCTTGCGGATGCTCCGGCTTCTTGTCTTCCATCGTTCCCTCCACACTCGTGACGCGCGCCAGGTGACGCGCGAGCTTCTCCCGCTTTCCGGTGAGCTCTCTCGCCCGGGCGCGGTCCTTCTCCACCACCTCTCTCGGTGCGCGTTCGACGAATCCCGGATTGTCGAGGCGCTTGTGCAGTCCCTGCAACTCCGCGTCGGTTCGCGCGATCTCCTTTTCGACGCGGCCCTTCTCCGCTTGGAAGTCGATCAGCCCCGCCAGAGGCAGGTGCACTTCCACCTCCGGCTCCACGTGCACGGCTGCTTGCTTCGGGCGCGGCGCCTCGAAGCTCCTGAGCGTCACCTCGCTGGCGTTGGCGAGGTGCTGGAAGGCGCGCTGATGCCGCTCGAAGAGCTCGGGATCCTTGGCGAAAAGGACCAGGGGGATGCGCTGGCTGGGCGGCAGGTTCACCTCGCCGCGCACCGAGCGGGCGCCGTCGATGGAGCGGGAGATGACGTCCATCTCCCGCTCCGCTTCCTCGTCCCGCGGCCCAGGCCCGGGAAAGGCGGCCAGCATGATCGTCCGCCCCTTCCGGTTCGGCAGCCGTTGCCAGATTTCCTCGGTCACGAAAGGCATGAAGGGATGCAGCAAGCGCAGCGCGCCTTCGAGCGAGGTGAGAAGCGCGGTCTGTGCCGAAGCGCGCTCCTCGCGCGTCTTCTCGCCATAGAGCGCCGGCTTGCTCAGCTCGATGGCCCAGTCGCACAGCTCGTTCCAGATGAACCGGTAGATCCCGTTCGCCGCCTCGCTCAGCTCGAAGCGCTCGAACGAAGCGCGCGTCTCGTCGGCACAGCGCTGGAAACGGCTGAGGATCCAGCGGTCGTAGACCGAGGCAGGCGGCGCGCGCGGATCGTACCCGTCCGCGTTCATGAGGACGAACCGGGCGGCGTTCCAGATCTTGTTGGCGAAGGCCCTATAGCCGGCGATGCGCTCGGTGGACAGCTTGATGTCGCGGCCCTGGCCCGCCATCGACGCGAGGGTGAAGCGGAGGGCGTCCGCGCCGTACTTCGCGGTGACGTCGAGGGGGTCGATGACGTTGCCGCGCGTCTTCGACATCTTCTCGCCCTTCTCGTCGCGCACCATCGCGTGCAGCAGCACGGTGCGGAAGGGCACCCGGCCCATGAAGTGCAGACCGAGCATCGCCATCCGGGCCACCCAGAAGAAGAGGATGTCGAAGCCCGTCTCCATCACGGAGTTCGGGTAGAAGGTCCGCAGCGCCGGCGTGTCGTCCGGCCAGCCGAAGGTCGAGAAGGGCCACAACCCCGAGGAGAACCAGGTGTCGAGGACGTCCGGATCCTGCGTCAGGCGGCCGGAACGGCAATCCCCGCACTGCGCCGGCTGCTCGCGCGCGACGGTGACGTGGTCCGAGTCGCAATACCAGGCCGGGATCTGGTGGCCCCACCAGAGCTGGCGCGAGATGCACCAGTCATGGATGTTGTTCATCCAGCGCAGCAGCTCGGCCCGCCAGGTCGCAGGAACGAACTGCATCTCGTCCACGTGGGCGACGACTTTTTCCGCGAGTGGCTTCGTATTCACGAACCACTGCTTGGACATCAGCGGCTCGATGATCGTGCCGCAGCGCTGGCAGCGCCCGAGCGCCATCGTGTGCGGCTCGGTGCCGCGGCCGAGGCCCAGATCCTCGAGCCGCGCCTTCAACGGGCCGCGCGCCTCGATCCGGTCCTGGCCCTGGAAGGGTCCGGCATTCGCGTTCAGCGTGCCGTCGAGGTTCAGGATGTTGATGAACTGTAGATGGTGGCGCTTGCCGGATTCGAAATCCTCGAAGCTGTGCGCGGGCGTCACCTTCACCGCGCCGGTTCCGAACTTCGGATCGACCAGCTCCGCGTCGGCGATGATGGGGAACTCGCGCCCGGTGATCGGGTGGCGCACGCTCTTGCCGATCATCGCCTTGTACCGCTCGTCGTCGGGGTGCACGGCGACGGCCGTATCGCCGAGCATCGTCTCCGGCCGGGTGGTCGCCACGACGATCTCGCCCGAGCCGTCGGCCGTCCTTGACGCACCAGTTGATCAACCGCTCGGCGCGATAGAGCAGCCCGTCCTGGTAGAGCCGGACGAACGCCTCGCGCACGGCGCGCGAGGAGTGCTCGTCCATGGTGAACCGCTCGCGCTCCCAATCCAGCGAAGCGCCCAGCGCGCGATGCTGCAGCGCGATCCGGTTCCCCGACTGCTCCTTCCATTGCCAGACGCGGCGGAGGAACTCATCGCGGCCCAGGTCCTGACGCGACTTGCCCTCCCGCTTCTGCAACTCGCGCTCGACCACCATCTGCGTGGCGATCCCCGCGTGATCGATCCCGGGCATCCAGCAGACGTTGAAGCCGCTCATGCGCTTGTAGCGCGCGAGCGCGTCCTCGATAGTGGCGGTGAGCGCGTGCCCCAGATGAAGCGAGCCGGTGACGTTCGGCGGGGGAAGCACCATCGAGAACGGGGGCTTCTCGCTCACGTCCTGCGAGCGGAAGAACCCCTGCTCTTCCCACCAGCGCGCCCAGCGCGGCTCGACCGAGGCGGGCTCGTATCCCTTGTCGAGATCGCTCTCCACGCGCCGCTCGCTCATCGCGCGCGCGTAGATACCACATCGCGTCGAGGCCCGGCGCGCCGCGACTCTACTGAGCCACCACTGCGAGCATGGCGGCATAGATCGCGATGCCACCCAGCGCCGCGGCCACGCGCGCGACATCGCGCAGACCATACCGCGACTGGGAGTAGAACATCTCGACCTCGCGCGGATCGACCCGGCGGTCTTCACTCTTGGCCTTGATCAGGGTGCTTGCAAGAACGATGGCGTGCATGACTGGCGCTCCTCTCGGCTGAATCGGTTCATCTGAATCGATTCAAGTGGTGTTTGCGTCGGCTCCTTCCCGCTGTCAAGCGCATCGTTGAAACGTTTCAAAATTGTCAGTATCATCGGGGTGATGAAGAAGCGGATCGTCAAGCTCGCCGACGTGGCGAAGGCCGCCAAGGTGTCGCAGGGGACCGCTTCGAACGTCTTCAATCGCCCGGAGCTCGTCCGGCCGGAGGTCAGGGAGCGGGTGGAGGCATCGGCCCGACGCCTGGCCTATGCCGGCCCCGATCCCAAGGGACGGCTGCTCCGCGGAGGCAAGGTCAACGCCATCGGGATCGTCATGGCCGACGACACCGCCTACTTCTTCCGCGATCCGTTCGCCCGCATGCTCCTGTCCGGCATCGCCGAGGTCTGCGACGAGCGCGGCGCGGGAGTGGCGCTGGTATCGACGAACCGCCAGAAGGACGCCGCCTGGAGGATCCAGACGGCGGTGGTGGACGGCTTCATCGTGCACTGCCTGAGGGTCGGCGACCGGCTGATCTCGCTCGCGCGAAAACGCCACCTCCCGGTGGTGGCGATCGACCTCGACGGCGGTAACGGCATGAGCTCGGTCGTCATCGACGATCGGCACGGTGCCTATCTCGCAGCCCGCCATCTCCTCGATCTCGGCCACCGCAAGATCGGTTTGCTCTCATTGGAGGCCGCCGACCCCCCGCGGCCGGGTTTCGTCGACGCAGAGCGATTGCGCTCCGCCGAGTACAGGACCGAGCGAGAGCGTGCCGCCGGGTATTCCGCCGCGCTCGCCGAGCACGGCATCGAGCTCGATCAGCTGCCGATCATGGAGAGCCTGAACGAGCGCCAGGCCGGAGCAAGTCACGCGCGCGAGTTGCTCGCGGCCCGGCCGGAGACGACGGCGATCATCGCGATGTCCGACGTTCTCGCACTCGCCGCGATCGACGCTGCCAGGGCCCGCGGCCTGCGCGTCCCGCAGGACCTCTCGGTGGTCGGCTTCGACGACATCCCCGACGCCGCGACCGCCGATCCGCCGCTGACCACCATCGCCCAGCCGATCGTCGAAAAGGGTCGCATCGCGGCGAGGCTCATCTTCGAGGCGGGTCCCCCGCGCACCGAGACGCTCGGAGTGAAGCTGGTCGAGCGCGCCTCTACGGCCAGGCCGCGCTAGCCAAGCTGGACTGGAACACATCCCATGACCGGGTACAGCCAGAAGCAATAGCCGCAATCCTGCGCCTTCGGCTCTCTAGCTGCCGCGTTCCTTGATCAGCCGCTCCAGCTCTTCGCGGATGATCGTCTCCGCGAGCTCGGGGACGACTTCCCAGGCGATCTTCTCGATCACTTCCCGGCTCGCCTTCGACAGCGCCTCGCGCAACATCGCTTCGCCGCCATCGGCCGGGGGCGGCACGACGCTGAGGGAGGGCTTGTGGGCGGACGAGGGCACGGGGCGAAGAGGCGTGGGCGCCGGAGACGCCACTTCCTCGACGACATCTTCGTCGAGCGGGATCTCCTCGTCGTCGTCGATGGGGGGCGACGCCGGCGGAGGCCTCGACGCGGCGGGAGGTGGCGGCCTGGACGGGGGTGGAGCAGGCCGCGCCGGCGGAGCGGTCGAGACCGGAGCAGATGTGCGCGCGGCAGGTGGGCCCGGAACCGGCGGCTTTGCCGCTGGCGGCGCCGGTCTCGCGGCTGCCGGCGGCGCGGACATCGCAGGTGGGGAGGGCGGCCGCGCCGGATTCGAAGGCGGAGGTTTCGACGGCGCCCCGCCCGGCATCGGCGGCCGCGGCATCACCATCGTGCTCCCGCTTCCTCCGGGGGAGACGGCGGGCCTTGCCGTTGGCGGAGGGGCCGATGGGCGTGCGGGGGCCGCCCCCGGCCTCATGGCCGCGCCAGCGGCCGGGGCAATGACCGGTTTCGCCTTTGGATTCGCCAGGATGGTCTTGACATGCTCGATCAGCTTGGCGCTGTCGAACGGCTTCGGCATGTGTCCGTTCGCGCCTACGGTCATGGCCTTTGCCGGATCGATGGGAACGGGCCCGCCGAGGAGCAGCACCGGAACGTCCTTGAGCGCCGCATCCGCCCGAACGCGCTGGCATAGCTCGTAGCCGCCCAGCTTCGGCATCACCACGTCAGCCAGAATGAGGTCAGGTTTCGACTGCTTGGCTGCCTGGAGCGCCGCCTCACCATCGCTCGCGGTGATCAGCTTCACGTCCTCGCCCGCAAACGTCATGCTGACCGCCTGCTGTATCGTCCTGGAATCGTCAGCGAGGAGCAGGGTCTTGGGCATGCGCGCGGCCTCCTCCGCGGATGCTCAAGCAGTACAAGGTTACAGGCATCGAGGCAAGCTTTCGCGGGAGCAGGAAGAGGGTCTTCCTGCCCGTTTTTGCGGCCGAAGCAGGGAAGGCCCGCGGCCGTGGCGAGCCTTCCGCAAGTGCGATGCCGCAGTGCGGCTCAGTAATCCAGGTCGTCGCCGCCGCCGTAGTCCATGCCGCCCATGCCGCCCATCCCACCCATGCCGCCCATCCCGGGCGCGCCACCGCCGGCAGCCCTCGCCTTCTTCTTCGGCTTCTCGGCCACCATC
>Ga0209690_1002302_pt1 | contig 10895 bp, 18 predicted proteins | sample GraSoiAngelo_150_FD_186164 | JGI IMG/M metagenome (GOLD analysis project Ga0209690, IMG submission 186164) | Grasslands soil microbial communities from the Angelo Coastal Reserve, California, USA - 14_1009_09_40cm (SPAdes) (version 2) | ecosystem: Environmental > Terrestrial > Soil > Grasslands ...
GCACAGACAAGAAATCGGGCAACAACTGAGAAGTGAGAACCCGAAATTAGAACTGATTGAGAACTGATTTATGAAACCGGAGAAAATCCGCAACCTCACGGACGTCGAGCTTCGTCACCAGGAGCATGAGCTCGCTGACCAGCTCTTCAAGCTGAAGTTCCAGCTCAACATGGGGCAAACAGAGAGCCTGAAGAAAATTCGCGGTCTGCGCAAGGATATCGCCCGCGTCAAAACCATTATGCGTGAGCAGGAACTTGCCAACCGCAAGACGGAGCGGAGGTAACATGCCCGAACCAATAGCACGGCAGGGCCAGCCGAGCGTCCTGAGCAATGAGCGGTCCGGCCGCCGCAAGGTAGTTGTCGGAGAGGTCATATCCAACCGCATGCACAAGACCATCGTAGTCGAAGCCGTGCGCAAGAAGTCGCATCGGCTTTACGGTCGCGTCGTTTCGCAGGGCAAGAAGTTTTACGCGCATGATGAGAAGAATGAAGCACGCGTAGGCGACGTTGTGCGCCTCGAGGAAACGCGGCCGCTTTCAAAACTCAAGCGGTGGCGCCTGAAGGAGATCATCCGCAAGACGGCGCTTGTGCCCGAGACCACCATCGCAGCGCAGACTGGACAATAGGGTCGGGCGACGCGCAGGGGGATTAAGACTATGGCTGTGATGATGAGAAGCATGCTCGAGGTCGCCGATAACTCGGGCGCTCGCAAGCTGCAGATGATTCTTCCGCTCGGCGGCTCGACCGGACTGCGTGCCGGTCTGGGCGACGTTGTCACCGCCAGCGTGAAGGAAGCGGCCCCCGATGGGCAGGTGCAAAAAGGAAAAGTTGTTAAGGCAGTGATCGTGCGTACCCGAAAAGAGCATCGCCGCCGCGATGGTACGTATATCCGCTTCGACCAGAACGCCGCCGTGCTCATCAATGAAGCGGGGGAACCGGTGGGCACCCGCGTGTTCGGCCCCGTGGCCCGCGAGTTGCGAGAGAAGAAGTTCTTGAAGATTGTTTCGCTGGCACCAGAAGTGCTTTAGAGGATTTTCAATATTAGAAGGTTTCAAAGTGCGAGGGTCGCCAGATGCAAAATAGGGGTTGAGCCCTAGAAACCTCTGAAACTTTTAGACCTGGATCCGAAAAGGCTTTGAAATGCGAACCGTAACAACGTCACACAAGCGAGTCGACATCCGGCGCAACGATACGGTGAAGGTGATCACTGGGCGCGACAAGGGTAAGGAAGGGCGCGTCCTCCGCATGTTTCCCGACGAGGGCAAGATTCTCGTCGAACACGTCATGATGGTGAAGAAGCATGTGCGACCTAATCCGCAGCGTAACATCAAGGGCGGTATTGCCGAGCAGGAGAGTCGCATTGCACTATCGAACGTGCAGCTCGTCTGCCCGACTTGTGGGCCAGTCCGCATCGGACACGAAGTGCGCGGCGAACGCAAAGTGCGCATCTGCAAAAAATGCGGCATGACATTGGATAAATAGCTATCAGCCGTCAGTTTTCAGCCGTCAGTCAATCGGGAATGCTGAACGCTGGCAGGGACCGACCCCGAAAAGGAGCGGCATGTAAGCCCAGGGGAATTAAGAGCTAGAAGCACACTGAAACCGTGTAGAGAAAGTAATTAAGCAATGGCAAAAGAGAAAAGAGATAAGAAGGCCGAAAAACAAGAACAACCGAAGGCGCCAGAGCAGGCGCGCCATAGTGCTAAAGAGACGCCGCGCCTCCGCACGAAGTTCGGCAAGGAAGTCGCACCAGCCCTGATGAAGGAGTTCGAATTCGACAATCCCATGGCCGTGCCGCGCCTGCACAAGATCGTGGTCAACATGGGAGTAGGCGAGGCGACTCAAAATGCCAAGGTGCTTGACCCCGCAGTCAACGAACTCGGTCAGGTTACCGGCCAGAAGCCGGTCATCACCCGCGCCAAAAAGTCTATCGCGGCCTTCAAGGTGCGCGCTGGCATGCCGATTGGCGCCATGGTTACCCTGCGCGGTGATCGCATGTACGAGTTCTTTGATCGGCTGGTGAATGTCGTACTTCCCCGCGTGCGCGACTTCCGCGGCGTCTCGACCAAATCGTTCGACGGACGCGGTAATTACACGCTGGGTCTGCGCGACCAATTGATTTTTCCCGAGATCGATTACGCCAGAGTGGATAAGCTCAAGGGCATGAACGTCACCATCGTGACCACCGCCCGCACTGATGATCAGGCGCGAGCGCTGCTTCGGCAGCTGGGCATGCCCTTCCGGGCGTAGCGCCGCCATCGTGGCGGCCCCGTGGCGGGCAGGATGGCCGCCGGACAGCCGGCGTGACGCCGGCGCAAGTTACAAGCTAGGAGCTAAAAGTAAATTGACTACAGCAAAACGAGTCAAGGACGCAAAGATCCAGGAGAAGTTTGATAAGGCGCGTGGCAAGCAACCGAAGCTGAAGTTTTCTTCACGCAAGCACAACCGCTGCAAGATCTGCGGACGCCCGCGCGGCTATTTGCGCAAGTTCGGCATCTGCCGACTCTGCTTCCGGGGTCTGGCGCTGCGTGGGGAGATCCCGGGCGTTTCCAAGTCGTCGTGGTAGGTAAGCACGCCCGCCTTCGCGCAGGCTACACGCAAGACCCGCGCAGCACATGAAATGCGGTGTCGCGCGGTGAAACAAGGTCGTCGCAGGTTCTTCGGTCCAAAGAACGCAACTGGGCCGAAGCAAACGGGCGACTTGAGGAGAAGCAAAACATGAGGTTGACCGATCCGGTCGCAGACATGCTGGCGCGAATCCGCAATGCCATTCGCGCGAGGCACCAGAAAGTGGATGTCCCCGCTTCCAATCTGAAGCTGGAGATCGCCCGCATCTTGAAAGAAGAGGGTTACATCGCCAACTACAAGGCTACGGAAGAGGAAGGCCACAAGGTTGTCCGTATTTACCTGAAGTACGGGTCCGATAATGAAGCGGCGATTTCGAATGTCGCCCGCGTGTCGCGCCCCGGCTGCCGGGTATACGTGCGCCGCAGTGAGATTCCCCGCGTCCTCGGAGGACTGGGCATCAACATCCTCACGACGCCACGCGGCGTGATGACTGGACGCCAGGCGCGCAGGGAAGGCGTCGGCGGTGAACTCCTCTGCGAGGTTTGGTAATGCCAGGGCGCAGGCGGTTCGCGGCCTGCGACTGAGGACTGGCACCTGAGAACTGAGACTGCTATGTCACGAATTGGAAAGAAACCTATCCCGCTCCCCAAGGGAGTGACAGTCAAAATCGAAGACCGCACGGTCGCTGTGCAAGGGCCCAAGGGGAAACTGGATACGCTACTGCCCCGCGGGATTCGCGTGGAGCAACAGGATGGTCACCTAGTGGCCATCCGTGAAAATGACTCACAGGCAGCTGTCCACGGACTCGCCCGCGCACTTGTGAACAACGCCGTCGAAGGTGTCACAAAAGGCTGGACCAAAGAACTGGAAATCGTCGGCATCGGCTACCGCGCAGAAATGAAGGGTAAGGGTACGGTGGTGTTCAGTCTCGGATACTCGCACCCGATCGAGTACCCATTGCCCTCCGGCGTTGAAGTGGCTATCGATCCCAAGCAGACGAAGTTGGCGATCAGCGGCATTGACCGCCAAAAGGTTGGGCAAGTAGCCGCCGAAATGCGCTCCTTGCGTCCGCCCGATCCATACAAGAACAAGGGTGTGCGCTACGCTGGCGAGCGCCTGAAGAAGAAGGTCGGAAAAACGGGAGCTAAGTGATGCGGTTTGCAAGGCGTGAGCCCTGCGATGTCATGCTGCGCGGCCTTATCCCGCGAGGGATCTGGCGCGAATCTGAACGAAACTGGCGAGTAGCGCCAAGCCGGTATGGAAACCCGAGACGAAGGAAAGAACACGAATGTTAACGCGATTGGGAAAGAACGCAACACGGCAGCGCGTGCATGACCGCATTCGCAAGAAAGTCCTCGGCACAGCCGAGCGGCCGCGCCTGAACGTATATCGTTCGCTCAACCATATCTACGCCCAACTGGTGGACGACTTGAAAGGCGTGACCCTCGTCTCTGCCAGCACCGCGGAAGGGAAGAAAAGCGAGCGCAGCACCGGCGGAAACGTGGCGGCAGCGAAAACAGTCGGCAAGAACATCGCCGAGCGCGCCAAGGCAAAGAGAATCACGAAAGTCGTCTTCGATCGTGGCGGTTACATCTATCACGGTCGCGTCAAAGCGTTGGCCGATGCCGCTCGCGAAGGCGGGTTACAGTTCTAAGAAATAGATCGTGTTGCAGGGCGCGCTCGCTCCGGCTGTCATGGGTTTTGGAGTTATCTGCCGTTGAGCAGAGCCGAAAGAAACGAGAGTAAAGGATGCCAACAGTCACGAAGAGGCTCGATGCGGGACAGTTCCAGCTCAAGGACCAGGTTGTTTCCATCAACCGCGTAACCAAAGTCGTCAAGGGAGGCAAGAATCTCTCTTTCGCCGCACTGGTCGTGGTCGGCGATCCCGCTGCTGCCGTCGTTGGGTTCGGTTCCGGAAAGGCGAAGGAAGTTCCTCAGGCTATCCGCAAGGGAATTGAGTCGGCCAAGAAAAATCTGTTCAGGGTCAACCTCACCCAGACCACCATACCGCATACTGTGTTGGGAAGGTTCGGCTCGGGTATGGTGCTGCTTAAACCCGCCCCGGAAGGCACTGGCGTAATTGCCGGGGGGGCCGTGCGCGCAGTGATGACGTCGGCTGGGATTCAGAATGTCCTGACCAAATCCATCGGCACGACCAACCCCCATAACGTGGTCAAAGCAACCTTTGACGCCCTGAAGAAGCTGAAGAACAAGAACCACGTCGCCGCCCTGCGCGGCAAGTCAGTCGAAGAGTTATAGGCAAGGGACAACTCTAGTGGTGCCGTTCGGAATGTAAGAGAAGACGCGTTAGCCCGATGTACTGGCCACTGGACACTGGCCACTCAATTACGAGGAATCGCAACAATGGCTAAAAGATCAAATAAGGATGGTAAGCTCCACCTCAAATGGGTGCGCTCCGCGATCTGTTCTCCGGAAAAACATAAGCTGGTGATCAAGGGCCTGGGCTTCACGCGGCTGAATCAGGTGATCGAGCGTCCGGACACGCCTGGCATTCGCGGCATGGTGGCCAAAGTGCCTCACCTGGTCGAAATCGTTCAGCAGTAAAGAAGAGGGCATGGCTTTAGCCGTGCCGACACAAAACCAAGTTAGGGCTTAAAAGCCCCTGAGGTAGACGGAATTTAGCTATGAATCTCTCCAATATTCGGGCACCGAAAAAAGCCTCGGAAAACAAAAAGCGGGTGGGACGCGGGATGGGCTCAGGCATGGGTAAGACCTCCACCCGTGGCCACAAAGGCCAGCACTCCCGCAGCGGCTCACGCATGATGCGTGGTTTTGAAGGCGGCCAGATGCCCCTGCACCGCCGCATACCCAAGCGCGGCTTCACCAATATTTTCCGTAAAGAATTCAACATCGTGAACCTGGAGAAGCTGGCGGCCCTCGGTGAAACGGCGATCACTCCCGATGTGCTGCGCAAAGCCGGAGTCATCAAAACGAAACACCCAGTCAAGGTTCTCGGTGACGGCGAACTCACGACCGCGATCACCGTGCAGGCTCACAAATTCTCTAAATCCGCTCAAGAAAAGATCACCAAGACGGGTGGCAAGTTCGAGGTCTTGCAGTAAATGTTTGAAAAACTGGCCAACATCTTTCGTATCCCGGATCTCCGAAGGCGCATCCTGTTCACGCTCGCGCTGTTGGCGGTGTACCGTTTCGGCGGCCACATCCCCACTCCTGGTATCAATGCCGACAGACTGCAGCAGTTCTTTGAACAGAACCGGGGCACGTTTCTCGGGTTCGTGGATTTATTCAGCGGCGGTCAGCTCAAGCGGATGACCATCTTCGCCTTGGGTATCATGCCCTACATCACCGCTTCGATTATCCTGCAGCTTCTGACCGTGGTCTATGAGCCATTGGCCAAGCTGCAGAAAGAAGGCGAACTCGGCCGCAAGAAAATTACTCAATGGACGCGCTATCTCACCGTGGTGCTGAGCTCGATTCAATCGTTTGGGATTGCGATCGGCCTGGAAAAGAGTGGCGGAGATTTCGTCGTCAACCCCGGCTGGGGCTTCCGCTTGATGACCATGCTCACGCTCACCACTGGCAGCGCGTTCATCATGTGGTTGGGCGAACAGATTACGGAGCGCGGTGTCGGGAACGGCATGTCGCTGCTGATCTTCGCGGGCATTGTCGTAGGATTGCCGCGTGGCGTCGCCGATCTCTATGACAAGGTTCGCACCGACGCTTGGGGCGCCTTTACTGCGCCGGCCATGCTCATTCTGATCGCCCTGATGATTGTGGTGGTGGCCTTCATCGTGTATGTCGAACGCAGCGAGCGTCGCATTCCGGTGCAGTACGCCAAACGTGTTGTCGGGCGCAAGGTCATGGGCGGACAATCCACCCACCTGCCGCTTCGCGTCAATGCCGGCGGGGTCATGCCGGTTATTTTTGCGTCCTCGATTCTGACGCTTCCTCAGACTATCGGCTATCCCCTGCGGGAGAACCGTTATTTCGGTGGACTGATGCACGCGCTGGGCTGGGGTGAGCCACTCTACACGTTGCTGTACGCCGTCGGCATCATCTTCTTCGCGTATTTCTACGTGTCGATCGTCTTTAACCCCAACGAGGTTGCGGACAACATGAGGAAGTACGGCGGGTTCATTCCCGGCATTCGTCCGGGTAAGCGCACTTCCGATTATATTAATGAGGTCTTGACCCGAATTACCTTGGTGGGGGCGTTGTACCTGATCATCATCTCGTTCATCCCGGAGTGGATGATTGCTGGCATTCACCTGAACCACCTGCCAGGAGCGGTGGGCGCTTGGTTTGAGCGATTGCCCGCGTGGGTCACCAACGGCTTGGGAGTAAATTTTTACTTTGGCGGCACTTCCCTCCTGATCGTAGTCGGTGTTGCCATGGATACGGTCACGCAGATCGAGGCGCAGCTGATCATGCGTCACTACGACGGATTCACGCCACGTAGCGGACGCATCCGCGGCCGCCGTACCTGGTCATAGAAGTCCTATTGTCGCGTGAAAGAGCGGGATGGTCGCTGAAGCGGATTGTCACGTGGAAGAGCGGGCCTTTAGGCCCGCGTTCCGGACGTGGATGGGATGGGCTTTAGCCCCTGAGGCTACGAGCAGGAACTTTGCTTTTGTGCGAGGCAGCGCTCTGGCGCTGCATTCCGGATTAAGAGAAACAGGGGCTTTTTAGCCCCTGAGGTGAGGCAGGGGCTAACTTAATTTGATCCTGGTCGGACCACCAGGTGCTGGCAAAGGGACGCAGGCCAAACGGATTGCCGAACGTTACGGAATTCCGCAGATCTCCACTGGAGACATCCTGCGTGACAATGTGGTCCGCGGCACCAGACTAGGCATGCAGGCCAAGTCCATTATGGCACGGGGCGAGTTGGTGCCCGATGACCTGGTTTGTGACATGGTCGCGTCCCGGCTCCGCCAGGCGGACTGCGAGCGCGGCTTCATCCTCGACGGTTTTCCGCGCACCGCGGCACAGGCAGGATGGCTCGATGCATTCTTCGAGCATGAGTTCTTTGACAACGCGCATCGTGGCAAGTGCCTGCCGATTGTGATCCGTATCGACGTGGATTATAATCAATTGTTGCTCCGGCTCACCGGGCGGCGTTCCTGCCAAACCTGTGGACGGATCTACAACGTCCACTCCCAGCCACCCCGCGTCGACGAACTCTGTGATGTTGACGGATCCAAGCTGGTCACTCGCAATGACGACCGCGAGGAAGTGATCGTCGAGCGTCTGGCCGCCTACCAGGCGCAGACCCGGCCTGTGGCGGACTACTATGAGCGCAAGGGGCGGCTGGTTTCGGTGAACGGAGATCTGCCCGTAGAGGATGTCACCGCCCAGATCGTCCGCGTGATCGAGGATCATAGCGCCGTGGAGGCAGGCAAACCTGCTTCCGGCGCTTAGGAGAATGGCGATCGTCTGCAAGTCGACAGTGGAAATTGAGAAGATGCGGCGCAGCGGCCATGTCGTCCGCCAGGTGCTCGACGATGTTCGCAGGCTGGTTGTGCACGGCGCGACTACCATGGAGCTTGAGCGCGCCGCCGAGCAGAAGATGAAAGACTTGGGCGCGAAGCCCGCGTTTAAGGGATACTACGATTATCCTTGCGTGCTCTGCACTTCAGTGAACGAGGAAATCGTGCACGGCATCCCTTCTGAAAAACGGGTGCTCAAAACCGGCGATATCGTCTCAGTCGATTGTGGCGTAGTTCTCGACGGCTATTATGGCGACGCTGCCATTACCGTGCCCGTGGGAGAGGATGTTACTCCGGAGCTGCGCAAGCTGCTCTCCGTGACCGAAGCCGCGCTCTACCGCGGGATTGATCAGGCACGCATCGGTAACGCGGTTGGTGATGTCGGCGCCGCGGTGCAGGAATACGTCGAAGCTCACGGCTTCAGCGTGGTTCGCGAGTTCGTTGGACACGGAATTGGCACGCGTCTGCACGAAGAGCCGCAGGTTCCAAACTTTGGTACCCGAGGACGGGGTGCCCGATTGTGCCAAGGCATGGTCATCGCCATCGAGCCTATGGTGAATTACGGAAAGCCGGAAGCTCGCCTCTTAGGCGATAAGTGGACCGCTGTCACCGCCGACGGCAGCTACAGCGCTCACTTCGAACACTGCGTCGCCGTCACCAGAGATGGCCCGGTAATTTTGACGCAGTGAGGGCCGCAGATTGTACCGAGGCAAGAGAGTTGGGATTTCAGCCCATTTGTGGCAACTGGGAATCGGCAACCGAGGGCCGAATTTCCAAGGAGTGCATGAGTAAAGGTTGAGGCGTTCAGCAGGCGTGGGCGAAGGATTTGCTGTCCCGAGCCCAGCGAGGGAACTCCCAAATCGCTGTATTAAGGAGTCGATGAGTAAAGAGGACGCGATTGAGGTCATGGCAACGGTGGTCGAGCCGCTGCCCAATGCTATGTTCCGGGTGGAACTGGAAAACAAGCACCAGGTGTTGGCGCACGTCTCCGGCAAAATGCGCAAGAATTTTATTCGCATCCTGCCTGGTGATAAGGTCGCGGTTGAGCTTTCGCCTTACGACCTGAACCGCGGCCGCATCGTGTATCGATATAAATGATGTCGCGGGCGAGGGTCTTCGATCCCGCCTTACCGCAGCGCGGGGACATCTGCTCTCTCGTCCGGTCGAGCGAAGCTCGCTTGCCGCGAACCTGAGAACCAGGATGGTAACCGAGGACTGAGAACTATATGAAAGTCAGAGCTTCTGTTAAGAAAATTTGTGATAAATGCAAGGTCATCCACCGAAAAGGCGTAGTGCGCGTGATCTGTGTAAACTCGAAACACAAGCAACGTCAAGGATAGAGGAACAACATGGCACGCATTGCGGGCGTCGATCTTCCGCGCAACAAGCGCGTCAATATCGGATTGACTTATATCTACGGGATCGGTCACTCGCGCGCTTCCCGCATTCTCGACTCGGCCAAGGTGGACCCGATGAAAAAGGTCCAGGACCTCGGCGAAGACGAGGTGAATCGCATCCGCCAGGTGATTGAGGCCGAGGCCGGTGTCGAGGGTGATCTACGTAAGGACGTTTCGATGAATATCAAGCGTCTCATCGAAATTGGTTCCTATCGCGGCTTCCGTCATCGCCGAAACCTGCCTGTCCGCGGACAGCGCACGCACACCAACGCGCGCACCCGCAAAGGTCCACGAAAGGGAACTGTGGCGCAGAAGAAGAAGTCGGCGGCAAAGACATAGAAAAAGTTCCCAGTTCCCAGTTGTTCCATTGCAATGAGGTTACTGAGAACCGAGAACTAAAGGCGAGAACTGAGAACTAACTATGGCAAAACCAGCAGCAGGCGGCGCGGCAGCACCGGAAAAAAAAGGCAAGAAGAAGACATTCAAGCGCAAGGAGCGTAAGCATGTCCCGCATGGGGTCGTGCACATCCAGGCGTCCTTTAACAATACGATCGTGACCATCTGCGATCCCGCTGGGAACGTGATCTCGTGGAAGAGTTCTGGGTCGCTTGGCTTCCGCGGTTCGCGCAAGGGGACGCCGTTTGCCGCCCAGCAGGCTGCCATGAATGCCGCCAATCTGGCGCGCGACCACGGTGTGCGCAGCGTGGAGGTGCGCGTCAGCGGCCCCGGTTCCGGACGTGAGTCCGCGATCCGCGCCCTGTCTGCAGCCGGCATCGATGTGCGCTCCATTCGCGACGCTACGCCCATCCCGCACAACGGCTGCCGCCCACCCAAGCGCCGCCGCGTGTGATCGGATGCATGTGACTGGATGCATGCCCTCGAAGCGGGAAGAAGGGCGGCGCGACTTTAGTCGTGGCGCAAGCTGTAGCAAAACGCGAGCCTTAGGCCCTTAGGGTTTTTGTTGAGAACTGATTTTCGTCCGGGACGAAGGGTGAAGCCAAACCCGTAAACCGGTCATCTAAAAGGAGAGTTCAACTTGGCACGTTACAAAGATGCAGTATGTCGTCTCTGCCGCCGCGAGGGCATGAAGCTGTTCCTCAAAGGCAGCAAGTGCTTCAGCGACAAATGTCCCGTTGAAAAGCGCAACTTCGCTCCCGGACAACACGGGAAAGACCGTAAAGCCAAGATCGTAGGTTACGGTCTTCAGTTGCGCGAGAAGCAGAAAACCAAACGCATTTACTTCACCCAGGAAGGCCAGTTCCGCAACTACTTTGAGAAGGCCGCCCGCGCTAAAGGTGTGACCGGCGAAATGCTCTTGCAGCAGCTTGAGCGACGCCTGGACAATGTTGTCTATCGCCTTGGGTTCGCCTTGTCCCGCCGGCAGGCGCGCCAACTCGTGCGTCACGGCCATGTTCATGTGGACGGGCGCAAAGTCAACATTCCTTCCTACGAAGTGGATATA
>Ga0209690_1002303_pt1 | contig 10890 bp, 9 predicted proteins | sample GraSoiAngelo_150_FD_186164 | JGI IMG/M metagenome (GOLD analysis project Ga0209690, IMG submission 186164) | Grasslands soil microbial communities from the Angelo Coastal Reserve, California, USA - 14_1009_09_40cm (SPAdes) (version 2) | ecosystem: Environmental > Terrestrial > Soil > Grasslands ...
GAGGCATCCACATGGCAAGCATCGAACTGCACGACCTGACCAAGCACTACAAGCAAGGCGCGACCACAGTGAGAGCGGTGGATGGCATCAGCCTGGCGATCGAGGCCGGCGAGTTCGTCTCGATCGTCGGCCGCTCGGGTAGCGGTAAGACCACCACGCTCGACCTCCTTGGCCTGCTGCTGCGGCCGACCGGCGGCCAGATCGTGCTCGATGGCGCGGACACGGGCAAACTCCGCGACGGGGCACGCGCCGACCTGCGCGGCAAGAAGATCGGTTTCGTGTTTCAGGACTTCAACCTGCTGCCGGGGCTGAACGCGATCGAGAATGTGATGCTCCCGCTTCGCTACCACAAGAACGGCAAGGATGGCAAGGCGCGTGCGGCAACGCTGCTCGACGAGGTCGGCCTGAAAGACCGGATGCATCACCGTCCGGACCAGCTGTCGGGCGGCGAGCAGCAGCGAGTGGCGATCGCCCGATCGCTGATCAACCGGCCGTCGCTCGTGTTGGGTGACGAGCCCACCGGCGAAGTGGACAGCGAGACCAGCCAGCAGATCGTGGCGCTGATGCGGCGGATGAACCGCGAGCATGGGGTCACGTTTGTCCTGGTCACCCACGACATGGACGTCGCCGCCCAGACCGATCGCGTCATCCGGCTCAAGGACGGCAAGGTGCTCTCCGACGTGAAGGCGAAGACGGAGCAGACCTTCCTGACAACCCTCGACCTGCAGGGAGTGATCGCCTAGGCTGGGAGTGCGATGGGCCTAAACCTTCGCTGGATCAAGCTGGGCCGCCTTTTCATGGTGGCCTGGCTTGCCTTCTTTATCTACCCCCTTGCTGCTTTCCTGACCGACCGTTTCAGCGCCGAGACGCGCATCTTTGGCCTGTTGCTCCTGCTCGGGCTCGCGCTGATCTGGGCATGGTTCTGGACTCGGATCATCGCCGGCCCCGATCGCCGCTACATGGTGGCGGCCATCCTTGCCGCGACCCTCATCCTGACGGTGTTCACGCTTCGCACCCCTCCCCAGTACGGCAGTCTCTTCCTCTACGCGGTGATCATGGGGGGCGCCGCCTTCCCCTGGCGGCGGGGCGTTGCCGCGGTCGTTGTGCTGTCGGTTCTGGCAGCGGCAATCGAGCTTGCTCGCGGAGAATCCTTGACCACCTCTACGGGCCAGCTCCTCAATAACTTGCTCGTTGGGATCGCAGCTGTGGCCGGCCGCTTACTAATCGAAGCCAACCAGCAGCTCAGCCAGGCACGCGAGCAGATCGGGCGGCTGGCGGTAGGGGAGGAGCGTCTTCGGTTTGCCCGCGACCTTCATGATCTGCTCGGCCACAGCCTCTCGGTCATCGCGCTCAAAAGCGAACTGGCGGGGCGGCTGATCAAGAGCACGCCAGACCTGGCAGCTCAAGAGATCGAAGACATTGAGAAAGTGGCACGCGACGCACTTCGCGAAGTCCGCGAGGCCGTGACTGGCTATCGCCAGCCAACCCTTGCCGCGGAACTCGCGGGGGCCAACGAGGCGCTCGCCGCCGCCGGCATCGAATATCACATCGACCAGGACCACGCACCACTACCGGCGGCAGTAGAGGCTGTCCTGGCCTGGACCGTACGCGAGGGTGTTACAAACGTGATGCGCCACAGCCAGGCGAGGCGGTGCGCGATCCGCATCATCAACAAAGAGGGCCACACCACCGCCGAAGTGATTGACGACGGGCGTGGGGGGATGCCCGAGGCCGGAAGCGGCCTACGCGGATTGGAAGAGCGCGTGCGGGAGCGCGGCGGAACGCTGACGGCGGAACCGCTGCCGCACGAAGGATTTCGACTCCGGGTCACCCTACCCTTGCCCGGGGTGGTCGCGCCGATCGGCACTATGAGCGCGTGATTCGTGTCTTGATCGCGGAGGATCAAAGCATGGTCAGGGGCGCGCTGAAGGCCTTGCTCGCGATGGAGGGTGACATTGAGGTCGTGGCGGAGACCGACCGGGCCGACCAAATCCTTCCCCTGGCATTGCAAACGAAGCCCGACGTGGCCCTGGTAGACATCGAAATGCCGGGCGGTGACGGGATCACCGCGGCGGGCCAGCTTCGCAGGGAATTGCCATCCAGCAAAACCCTCATCCTGACCACCTTCGGCCGGCCCGGGTTCCTGCGTCGTGCCATGGAGAACGGTGCGTCCGGCTTCATGTTGAAGGACGCGCCCGCCCACGAGCTGGCGCTTGCGATCCGGCGCACGATGGCGGGCGAGCGCGTCGTCGATCCCGGATTGGCGGCCGCCACGTTGAGCGCTGGAGTCAGCCCGCTCTCCGAACGCGAGCGCGAGGTCCTCGTCGCCGGCCAGGGCGGAGCCAGCATCGCCGAAATCGCGAAAACCCTCTTCCTGTCCGAGGGCACCGTCCGCAACTATCTGTCCTCCGCAATTCAGAAGCTCGAAGTAAGCAACCGCACCGAGGCGGCGCGCGTCGCGGAGGAACAGGGATGGCTCTAAAAGTTCGCTACAATCCGCAGACCACATGAGGCGTAGGACCATTCCTTTTTTGCTGACGATCATCGCGCTGGTCGCCGGCGCGGTCGCCGTTCTGGCGTCGCCGACGTATCGGCCGGCCACGGCCGTGCGGCCGTCGCCGTCCCCGCTGCTCGTGATCGATCATCCGCCGCCAACACCGACACCTGCTCCGACGCCTACCCCCACCCCGGCCCCGACCCCCGCCCCCGCCAGCAGCGGCGTGGTCACCTTCAACGTCCCGGTCTACAAGCAGTTGCGAAACCTGGATTGCGAGACGGCGGCCTTGCAGATGGCGCTGGCGGCCATGGGCCACTTCTATACGCAGAATCAGCTGATCGCCATGCAGCCGCCACCGGACACCCGGGGGCCGGTCATGGGAAAGCTCGCCAACGGCCAGAAGATCGTCGTCCAGTGGGGCAATCCATACAAGAATTTCGTGGGGAACATCGATGGCGCCGATCTCATCCCCACGGGCTACGGGATCTACTATCCGCCGCTCCTTGCCGTGGCCCAGTCGCACGGCGCTCCAAATGCCATCGGCGGCGAGGGCGCGGCCAATGGCTGGACGCCCGCACGGATCTATGCCGAGCTGGCCGCCGGCCACCCGGTCATGGCCTGGACCGAGACCGGATGGGCGCGTCCATATGTCGGCTACTGGACGACGTTCGACGAGAAAATCAAGATCCGATACTCACTGGTCGAGCATGTCGTTACCCTGAGCGGCGTTTCAGCGACGCAGGTCCGGGTCAACGATCCGTGGCATGCCGGAAGTCAGTACTGGTTCAGCAAGGCCGACTTCGAGCGGTCCTGGGCCGACTTCAACAACATGGCGATCGTCTTCAAGTAGCGGCTCGGTCGCGGCACTGCCCTGCACCCTTGCCTGGGTGCGAACCGGCAATCCGACGAGTTTGATGAATCCGACGGCCGCCTGGTGATCGAACTGATCGCCGGCCGAGTAGGTGGCCAGCGCCGGCTGATACAACGAGTAGGGCGATGACCGGCCCACGACCCGGACATTCCCTTTGTGGAGCTCGATCCGGACCCGGCCCGTCACGGCCTGCTGGGTGCTCGCGACGTAGGCGTCGAGGTCACGCCGGTGGGCGGTGAACCACTTGCCCTGATACACGAGGCGCGCGTATTCCTGCGCCGCCGTGGTCTTGAAACGCGCCACCTCGCCGTCGAGGACGAGCTCCTCGAGGGCGCGATGCGCGGCGTGCAGGATGACGGCCGCCGGTGCTTCGTAGACCTCGCGCGACTTGATCCCAACGAAGCGATCCTCGATCATGTCGATCCGGCCGACCCCATGCAGTCCGCCCAGCTGATTGAGCTGCGCCACCAGGGCAGGACCGGCAAGGGCCTGCCCTGCCATCGCCGTTGGAACTCCCCGCTCAAAGTCGAGCTCGATGAGGGCGGCGCTGGCGGGGGCGGTGTCCACCGACGACGTCCAGTGAAATGCGTCCTCGGGGGGTTTGAGGAGAGCATCCTCCAGGACCCCGGCTTCGATGGAGCGCCCCCACAGATTCTCATCGATACTGTACGGCGATTGCGGCTTGACATCAATGGGCAATCCGTGGGCGCGTGTGTACTCGATCTCTTGGTCCCGGGTCATCGACATCCCATCGCGAAGTGGCGCCAGCACCTTGAGATGCGGGGCCAGGGCGCCGACGGCGACGTCGAAACGGACCTGGTCGTTGCCCTTGCCGGTAGATCCGTGCGCAACCCAGCTCGCCCCTTTACGGATCGCCACCTCGACCAGCAGTTGCGCGATCAATGGCCGGCCAAGCGCCGTGGCCAGCGGGTACTGACCCTGGTAGATCGCCCCCGCCCGCAGGGCTGGCCAGCAGAAGCGCTCGATGAAGGGTCGCCGGGCATCGAGCACATAGGCCTGGATGGCGCCGGCGACCATCGCTCGGTTTCGAATCGCGTCGAGATCCGGCTGGCTTCCGAGATCGGCTGTCAAGGCAATCACGTCAAAGCCGCGACTCTCGGTCAGCCAGTGCACCGCGACGGTCGTGTCGAGGCCACCGGAATACGCGAGGACAATCTTCTCGCGCATCTAGCGGGGTCCCCAGGGAATCGAAGATTTCATGGGGTGCTAGTCCTCGGGCTGGACGTAGGCACCCAGGCGCGCCAGCCGCTGCGCCAGGCCACCGTACGCGCGTGGTTGGAGCGCAAGCGCGACGAAGATGGTGTCGTCGCCCGCCACCGTGCCGAGCACCTCCGGCCAGCCCGCGCCATCGATGGCCGAGGCGAGCGGATTGGCGGACCCCGGCGTCGTGGTAAGCACCGCGATGCCCTGACCGCGCCGAACGGTCAGCGGCAGGTCGCGAAGCAGGCGGCGCAGCCGCTCCTCGCGCCCGGCGGTCGAGGCGGCGCCCAGGCCGTCGTCCGGTTTGATGTAGTGGCCTTCGGGCCCCGCGACGCGGACCAAGCCGAGCTCAGCGACGTCTCGCGAGACGGTGGCCTGAGTGGTGATGATGCCAGCGCGCTGGAGTCGGTCGACCAACTCTTCCTGAGTGGCAACCTGATGTTTATTGATGATCGAGAGGATCGCCTCCTGTCGCTTACGCTTTGACACGGGCCAGCGCCTCCTTGACCCGCGCCGCGGATGTCCCGCCGATGACGTCGCGTGATTTCAGCGCTCCTTCCAGGGTCAGGTGATCGGAGACGTCCGCACCAAACAAGCTCGAGAACTGCTGTAGCTCGGCGAGACTGAAATCCTCGATCTTGCGATGGGACTCGATGGCTTTGGCCACGAGTTGGCCGACGACGCGATGCGCATCGCGAAACGGCATCCCCTTACGCGAGAGATAATCGGCGACCTCGGTCGCGAGCGTGTACCCGGCAAGCGCCGCCGATCGCATCGCCTCGGGATCGAACCGCAGGCCCGCCATCAGCCGGGCCGTCACCTGAAGACATGAGAGGGTTGTGTCGACAGCGTCGAAAAGAGCTTCCTTATCTTCCTGCAGATCGCGGTTGTAGGCGAGGGGCAGCCCCTTGAGGACCATCAACAGGTTGACGAGGTCACCGGCCACCCGGCCGCTCTTCGCGCGGACCAGCTCGGCGGCGCACGGATTCTTCTTGTTCGGCATCATCGAGCTCCCGCTCGCCAGTGCGTCGGGCAAGCTGGCGAACGAGAACTCGGCGCTGGTCCACAGGACGATCTCGCCGCACAGACGCGACAGGTGAATCATCGCCGTGCTGCAGGCCGCCAAAAGCTCCAGCACGAAGTCCCGATCGCCGACGGCATCGAGGGAATTCGCAGCCGCCGTCGCGAATCCGAGATCTTCCGCCAGGGCAGCGCGATCGATCGGAAAACCACTGCCGGCGAGCGCTCCGGCACCCAGTGGGGAGACGTCGGCGCGCTTCAGCGCGTCTCGGACCCGGCCCTGGTCTCGCCGAAGCATCTCGACGTAGGCAAGCAGGTGATGCGCGAGCAGAACCGGCTGCGCCCGCTGGGTATGGGTATATCCCGGCATCACCGTGTCGAGGTGCTCCTCGGCCCGAATGACCAGCGTCGCCTCGAGCGCGGAAATCGCCTCGAGTAATTGAGCGCCCGCGGACTTGACGTACAGCCGAAGGTCAACGGCCACCTGGTCGTTGCGGCTGCGGCCGGTATGCAGCTTGCCACCCAGCGGACCGAGCTTTTCGCGAAGCCGATGCTCCACAGCCATGTGGATGTCTTCGGGAATCGAACCCCCCACGCCGACCCTCCCCCACAAGGAGGTAGGGGGATCGGCGGACTCGGTTTGAAGCTCGGCCTCGATCTCCCGTAATGCCTGGTCGATGCGTAGCTGTTCTTCGCCGGTCAATACCCCGGCACCCACCAGCGCCTTCGCGTAGGCGCGGCTGCCGGCGATGTCCTCTCGGAGGAGCCGGCTGTCCACCGCCAGCGAGCGCGTGAAGCGATCGATCAGCGGATCCGGTTCCTCGCCAAACCGCCCGCCCCAGGGTTGCTCGCTCAGTGCGCGACCTTCGACATCCGCTTGGCCAGTACCTCCCACGGCAGTCCGGCGATCTGTGCTGCCGGCCCGCACAACTGCTGATTGAAGCTCCTGCTCTGGAGGCCACGGATCTCCGGGAAGAACAGCGAGTGATCGCTGTGCCGCGACTCCAGGTCGATCGTGCCATGGAACAGGACCGCGGTCTCGGTCCCGCTGACATGGGCCTGCGTCGTCTGGATGAAGGCGTCGAGCGCCTCCTTCAGCGGGCTGAACCAGGCGCCGTGATAAACGAGGTGACCCCACTTCTGGTCGACCAACGATTTGAACTCCAGCTCTTCCTTCGTCAGGCAGAACTGCTCCAGGTCGTGGTGCAGGCTGAGCAACACCGCCGCGGCCGGCGCCTCATAAAGCTCCCGCGACTTCAGTCCCATGATGCCGTCCTCGAAGATGTCGATCTTGCCGATGCCATGGCTGCCGGCGATCACGTTGAGCTTCGACACGATCTCGGGGAGCGGCAGTTCCTTTCCGTCGAGGGCAACCGGCACCCCGTGCTCGAAGGTGACCGACACCTTGGTTGGGCTCGATTTCGCCTTGGCCGGCGGCTTCCACCAGAGCCAGGCGTTTTCCGGGATGGGCTGATTGAGACCGATCGCGCCGGAGGCCAGGCTTCGGCACCACATCGTCTTGTCGTCGCCACCCTGCATCACTTCGGTGATCGGGATGCCAAGCTCCTTCGACAGTTCTTCCTCCTCGCCCCGCGTCAGGTCGAAGTCGCGGACCGGGACGAGCACGGCGAGCTGCGGCGCGAACAGCTTGAAAACGTTGTGCATCCGGTACTGATCGTTGCCCTTGCCGCTGCTGCCTTCCATGATGGCGTCGCAGCCGAGCTTGAGCGCCAGGGAAGCGATCTTGGAGGCGATCAGCTGGCGCGTCATCGAGGTCGACACCGGATAGCCCTCGTAGTTCGAGTTCGCCTGGATCGCCTTGCTCAACCAGAGGTTGGCAAACTCCTCCTTCGCGTCGACGACGATCGGCGTGATCCCCAGCACGCTGGCCTTCTGGATGGCGGCCTCCATCTCATCCTGCCCCTGACCAACATCGACCGTGATGGGAAAGAGATCCTCGACCTGGTATTTGTCCTTGGCGAGCACGGCGCACAGGGATGAGTCCAACCCGCCCGAATACGCCAGTGCCACCTTCTTCGCCGTCTTCACCGGCGTAGCGTCGATCTTCTCCAGTAACTTGCTCTTCAATGCCAGCATGGGTCGGCCTCCTGCCTCGAGTGGTTCGCATAAGTATACGGGACACTGTATGATTACGCAAGCCCAATGATCGGCATCCTGTGTTCCCGCGTGCGGGTGGAGGAGAAGGCGCTCTTCGAGGCGCTCCGGCGCCGCAATATCCCTTTCGAGCGGCTCGACGAAGACCGGGTCCAGTTTGCGATCGGTGACTCCATGCCGCACGACGACGTGGTACTCGACCGCTCGATCCACCATGGCCGGTCGCTCTACGCGCTGACGCTCTTGAACGCGGCCGGGATCCCCTCCGTCAACCGCGGTCGGGTCGCCCGCATCTGCGGCGACAAGATCCTGACGACGGCCGCCCTGTCGCGCGCCGGCCTCCCGGTTCCAAAGACGGTCGTCACCTTTACGCGCGCGGCCGCCCTCGATGCCATCGAGAAGATGGGATACCCGGTGGTGCTCAAGCCGATGGTCGGTTCCTGGGGCCGGCTGCTGGCGAAGATCAACGACCGCGACGCCGCCGAGGCGGTGCTGGAGCACAAGGAGACGCTCGGCTCCTACCAGCACGGGATTTTCTATATCCAGGAGTACGTCAAGAAACCCGAGCGGGACATCCGCGCCATCGTGGTTGGCGATCAAACGATCGGGGCGATCTACCGGCGATCGGATCACTGGATCACGAACACGGCACGGACCGGGCAGGCCTCTGCCTGTGAGGTCACGCCGGAAATCGATCAACTCTGCCGCAAGGCCGCGGCGGCGGTCGGTGGCGGCTTCCTCTCGGTGGACCTGCTGGAGCACGATCGGGGCCTGCTCGTCAACGAGCTCAACTACACGCCAGAGTTCCACGGCTTCATGACCGCGACCGGCCTTCCGGTTGCCGACCTGGTCATCGATTACGTCCAGCAGGTCGCGGCTACGCGAGCGGTGGCTTGACATGGACGGCGCTGGCGGGTATCGTTCCCGCCAACAAGTACATACGTAAAGGCGTCGATGAGGGCGAGTACGCGGACGCTGGGACGACAGAGAACCTCTGGCAGCTGAGAAGGAGGGTCCAGGGCACCGCCGAAAAAGGCCTCGGAGCCGCAGGTCGAACCGGAGTAATCCCAAGTAGGCCGAGCCGGATGGCCTCCGTGATCGGGCTGGAGTCTTCAGGCGCTCACGCTGCGGACTCGAAGAGGCCGGCCTCGCAAGAGGTCGGTGAAGTCGGGTGGTACCACGAGAGAAGGCCTCTCGTCCCGGTGGACGAAGGCTTTTTGTTTTTCGGAGGTGCCATGAGCATACGAGCGTTCAAGATCATCGAGTCGACACTTCGTGAGGGCGAGCAATTCGCGCCGGCTCACTTCACGCCAGAGCAGAAGATCGCGATCGCCGACCTGCTCGACGAGTTTGGCGTCGAGTACCTGGAACTGACATCGCCCTGCGCCTCGCCGCAGTCCGAGGCCGACCTGCGCACGATCGCCGCACTGCCGCTGAGGGCCAAGGTGCTGACGCACGTCCGCTGTCACCTGGATGATGCGCGGATCGCGGCGGGAACGGGCGCCGATGGCATCGACGTGCTGTTCGGCACGTCGTCGGCCATGCGCACCTTCTCGCACGGCAAGAGCGTCGACGAGATCATCGAGACTGGCACGCAGGTGGTCAATTACATCCAGGCGCAGGGGCTGGAGGTTCGGTTCAGCAGCGAGGATTCCTTCCGATCCGAGCCGCGCGATCTCTTACGCGTCTACCAGGCGATCGATCGGCTGCACCCGGAGCGGGTGGGCCTCGCCGACACGGTCGGGATCGCGACCCCCAACCAGGTCTTCGAGTTGGTGTCGATGGTGCGGAAAGCGGTCGACTGCGACATCGAATTCCACGCCCACAACGACACCGGCTGCGCCATCGCCAACGCGTTCGCCGCCCTGGAGGCCGGCGCCACCCACATCGACACCACCGTGCTCGGGATCGGCGAGCGCAACGGCATCGTGCCGCTCAGCGGCATGATCGCCCGGTTGCTCAGTGTGCGTCCGGACCTCGTCGCCAAATACCGGCTCGAGATCCTCCCGGAGCTGGACCGGATGGTCGCCGGCATGGTTGGCATCGAGGTGCCGTTCAACGCCGCCCTCACGAGCGAGACGGCCTTCCACCACAAAGCCGGCATGCACACGAACGCCGTGTTACGCGACCCATCGAGCTACGAGATCTTCGACCCGGCCCGCTTCGGCCGCGAGCGGACGGTGATGACCGGCCACCGCCTGACTGGCCGCCATGCCATCGCGCACCGGGCGACGGCCCTCGGGCTGACGTTGTCCGACCATGACGTGCGGGCGATCACCGCCGAAGTCAAGCGGCGGGCCGATGCCGGTCCGTTGAGCAACGACGAACTCGATGACCTGCTCCGGGGCTCGGTCCCGGCATGAGGAGAAACCCATGGGAACGCTGACCGAAGAGATCTTCTCCCGGCGAATGGAACGGCCCGTCCATGCCGGCGAGATTGTCGTGGCGCCGGTCGATTACGCGATGGCGCACGACGTGACTGGTCCGCTGGCGATCGAGGCCTTCCGCCGTCTCGAGGTCCCGCTCTGGGATCCCGAACGCGTGATCCTGGTCTTCGACCATATCTTGCCGGCGAACACGGTCGCGTCGGCGGGCTTGCACAAGCTGGTTCGCGATTTTGCGGCGGAGTACAGCGTGACGCATGTGTTCCAGGAAGGCATCTGCCACCAGCTGATGGTGGAAAAAGGCTTCATCCGTCCTGGCGGCATCGTGGTAGGCGCCGACTCGCACAGCACGACCTATGGCGCCCTGGGCTGTTTCGCCGCTGGCTTCGGTTCGACGGACATCGCCGTCACGTTCGCCACTGGCAGGACCTGGTTCAAAGTCCCGGAAACGATCCGGATCAATCTTCGGGGAGCACTGCCACCCGGGATCTTCCCAAAGGACCTTGCGCTGCAGGTGATCCGCCGGCTGGGCGCCGAGGGCGCCAACTACCTGGCGGTCGAGTGGGGCGGTGAGGCGGTCGAAGCCATGAGGGTGGACGAGCGTCTCACGCTCGCCAACCTGACGGTCGACTTCGGCGGCAAAGCCGGGCTGTGCGAGCCCGATGAGCAGACGCGCCGCTACCTCGGCGATCCCGAGGTCGCCGACCTCCATCCCGTGCGGCCAGACTATCGCGAGGTGCTCGAGGTCGATGCGGAGAAACTGGAGCCGCAGATCGCCTGCC